>Ga0310344_10000456_pt1 | contig 32210 bp, 28 predicted proteins | sample HC15DNA20200_MG_FD_203801 | JGI IMG/M metagenome (GOLD analysis project Ga0310344, IMG submission 203801) | Marine microbial communities from station ALOHA, North Pacific Subtropical Gyre - HC15-DNA-20-200_MG | ecosystem: Environmental > Aquatic > Marine > Oceanic | place: Pacific Ocean: North...
CGGCGGATGTGACGCTCATCAGTCCCTTCACGCCCTCCCATACCGGCATCGACATGAACACGATCACTGGCGGACGTTTTCTCAGTCCAGGAACCGGTATTGTCACTTTGATCGAATTAAATACGGGACAAGGCCGACCAGGAACGAACTACCGCGTTCGCATTCATCTGACAAACACAGGCATTAATGCCTTATATCATTTTGAGATTGACGGCTCGATCTCAGATCAGAGTCAACAAAACAATATTCTGGTAGAACTCGGTGACCCAGTTACCGCTGGCCAGAATATTGGCAATCTAGCGTCTCTAGGACCAAACGCCCACGTCCACTTTGACATGTTGGACGCGGGAGGGCGTGCCACTGTTCAGTGCCCACTCGTATATTTTTCTCCTGGCGTGGCCGCAACATGGGAGGATCTGTATGATGAGAAAATTCGTCAACGGGATGAAGAGCGCATTAAAGATAACCGCGGAGCCGTTCCTTCATTGCCTGACCTCTGCAATGATGTTGATCTTTCTAATTGACAGTCTATTTGTCCAGATCCGCCGATAATACATCGCTGAAGGTAAAACGAAGTGAGACATTGTCGAATGACTCACCATTGACCTCAACGTACGGATAGATAAAATAATTCAAGGCTGCCCCTTGTTGGGGCGGTTGCAGGTTAACGTCTCTACCTTTCGAGAAGAGAACACGGTTCTGGTCGTGAGCACCAAAAAAATAATCACGCTGATTCTCATTTTTGTTCGCTTCGGACGTGTCTACCGGTATCCAACCCACATCTTTCAGGTAGAACTGCGCCCAACAGTGATATCCCTCAATCTGACCAGAAGTGCGATTTGACGGCAGAGGAAAGCCAATCTCAAAAGTTGCCGGAATGCCAACAGCACGGTTCAACCCAATAAATAGAGCGTGGAAATCTGTACAGTTCCCAGTTTTCGCATCGCATGCCCAGTAAATATCTCCGTTGCCCCAGCCAGTACCGCTTTTGTCGTAGGTCATCGTATCCACAACATAGTCGTAGATTGCCCGAGCCTTCGCCGCTTCGGTTCCAGCCTCTTCCGTAACTTTCATTGCCAGATCGGTCACGAACGCATCAAGCGGAACCAGCCGATCGGGCATCAACCAACGACCATCGAATGGCTCTGGATGCGCGACCGTTGTCAGCTGTCTTTGATACTCGTGCCGCCTTGCCCGAATGTATAACGTCACCGAGATTGTCTCGACGTCAGTGTCGTTCAACGCAAGATGCAGCATGGTGTTGCCGTACTCTGACTCTGTTTCGACCGTCCATTCATATTGTGCGTCAATCCGGAGATCAAGAATATCCTGGTGGTCATCACTCTGTGGCAGAGGAATCCAAATTGCGACATCCTTACGTTCAGAAGGCAAGCTGTGTACCTCAGCGTCATAGACGAGATCAAACGTTCGCACCTCAGCTACCTGGTGCAGTTGGCTCTGCGCGCTGACAGGACCAATACAGAGGCAAGAAATAAATACCGTGATGACAACACAGTAGAACATTGTTGAATTGTATATTTTTGTATAGGTTTACTAGAAGCGCAGTGAATCACTACAACTATTGCGCATCCTGATTTTTGTATTTCTTATCGTGACTCCGCGGCCCTGGCCCCAGCTAACATATTTGCAAGGCTGTAGTTCCCTTCATGGCACGCGTACTCATACAAAGCTTGATCGTTACTCACCATTGGAATCGATACGGTCCACGGGCGACTCCACACCTCTGGATCGTGTACGGTGAACGTGTATTCCAGAGTATCACCATCAACGCGTGTCAAACGCTCGATTAATTTCAAGTGCTCTGAGGAACCAAGCGCACCCATGGGATTAGCAATCGTCCAGCGTCTGTTCCCAACAAAATTTGTCGTTTCAACGACAAGCGTCTCCCCTTCCCAGTGCCCTCGTGCCTCGCCAGCCCACTGGCGGATCTCAGGACCCAGTGCCGGACGTCCATCTAGTGGAACGATACGGACGGTGTGCACCATTTCTGTCAAAAGTACGACATAGTCTGGTGTTTGAAACACCTGTAGGTTCTGGTTGTACCCACCAGGAATGATAGGGGGACCTGAGTTCAGTCCAAGAAGGCACCGATCACCAGCATCAAGATCCAACCACGACTCTGGCGGTGGTTGCTCGTAACCCTGACTCCCTTCCGCGCGCCGTTGTGCATTTGGTGTCAGCGCCGGCAATCGTCCATCTGGAGGATCGATGACAAGAGAAGTGCGACGTGTGCCAACTGTGCTCGATCCTGGATCAAGCCAAAAATTGTTGTAGAAACCTGGCGATCCATCTGCCCGAACATCGACTGACCCACCGGCCGTCGCTCGCTCCGCCTGACGGAGTAACAAACGTTCAGACCGATCAACAGCAGCTTGGGCAATGCTCGCTGCCTCCTCCTCGGTCAGAAACTCACGATCGGCCAACGCCTCAGGACGCTGCAGCGGGGTGAGAGTCCGAAAGTCCCAGACACCCTGCAAGTCCGGATGTCCCCAAGCAGTTTTTGGAGCATCGACTTGTGCAACTGAATTAGACGCGAGAACGCCGAAAAACAAAGCAGCGACCCCTAAAATAAAAGGTATTCGGCGATTCATATGTTAACTCCCTCAGGCCCCAATGAAATATGCGTCGCTAGTCGCTACTTTGACTGCTGAGCCAAGGCTTCCGCATCTTCCGCCCGTCCTCCGGTCAGAATTCCTTCCATGCCGTAGTTTCCTTCGTGGCATGCATATTCGTATAACACGTCGTGCATCCGTTCAAAAGGATACGCGACGGTCCAAGAACTCGTGTACATCTGCGGATCATGAACCTCGATCTCATATTCAAGCATCTCGGAGTCAGTCCGAGTAAAACGTTCGATTAGTTTCATGCCTTTCCCAGAACCACTTGCAGAATTGAAATTCGACCATGGTTGCAGCGCACTGACTTTTGGATGAATATTGGTAGTGGTGACGACTAGAGTATCTCCTTCCCAATGTCCTTTCGCTACGCCATTCCATTCATTAATATTGCCAGAGACACTAGGACGTTCATCGAGTGGGACAAGCCGCGTTTCATGCACCTGCTCGTGAAGAATTGCGACCCAACCTGGAGATTGAAAAATTTGAAAATTGTTATTATAGGAGCGAGGGAACATTGCGTTGGGCATACCCCCACGTGTCACGCACCGTTCCCAAATGTGACGATCTTCCCAAGTATCGTCGTCCCGTAGACGAGTGGCACTTGCTTGCTGTCCGGCTGTTGTCAACGGAGGGAACCGCCCGTCCGGTGGATCAACAAGTAGAGAGGTTCGATTTGAAGGCGCACCTCGCTCCATCCAGAAATTGTTGTAGGCTCCAACTGTTCCTCCAGCTACCGTTTGACGCCGCTCTGCACGAAGCAATTCCTGATCGCGTTCGTCTGCCTCACGACGCCGTGTGGTAGTTTCTTCATCAGTCAGCAGCGTCCGTCCCTGATACTCATTAGGGCGCTCCATTGGAACGGCACCAGAGGAATGCCACACTCCCTGGAGGTCCGGATCGCCCCATCCTGTTTTAGACTGTGCGTCAGCAAGCGATGCCGAAAAAGTAATGAGCGTAAAAGCGGCGAATACCGCGACGTTATATCGACAGGTCATCGTTCCCCCCTGGATTCTAATTCACTACTAAATCGTGAAATCATCATCCCTAAATTTTAATTAAATTCATTGCCAACGCAGATAAAAATTCGGAATTAATACATGACGACCTGCTCAACAGACACGATTGTCATTCCACACCGAATGCATCCGCCATCGCGTCAGCAAGTGGATTCGCGAACGCAAGCCCGTGGCGATTGTGACATACCGAAACGGCAAGTCGATTGTCAAGGTCAGCCCATCCAATAGAACTACCAAGACCAGGGTGACTTAGAATACGTCCGCTGCCGACTACGCCAGGCGCAGCAAGCCAGAAACCACCGTTTGAGACCAGCCTCACGTTCCCGCCGGCAAGATCTGGTTCATTCGTGTCTGGGCGAGGCGTGAGGCAATCGTTCACACGCTTCTTAGAGAGCAAGCGTACAGAGCCGAGTTTACCTTCCCCGGCAAGTAGCGCGAAGAATCGTGCCACACTTGTCGCCTTATAAATTCCTCCAGCTCCCGGAATCACTGCCTGGCGAATAATGGACTGCCCAAAAATTTCTTCCGTCCCGGCTACCGCGGCTGGCATAGTCCGCCCCCTGAGCGTACTTTGATCGGCAATGGAGGTGTGGCTGTTCGTCATTCTGGCTACACGCGGTTCATCTTCTGGAGGAAGCCCCATCCATAGATCGTCGATACCAAGTGGTGTAGCAATTTCATCCGCAACAAACTGGCGAAATGAACGCCGTTTGGGGTCCGTTCGCTCGACAATTTCAGACACGATCCATCCCCAAGTGTAACTATGATAAGCATTGGTAGTACCCGGTTCGAAGAGAGGTTTCATTTTAGCGAGTGCGTCTACCATCCAGTCATAGTCGGCCATTTTCGCCGGAGTAACGCCCGCTGGCATTTCCGGAAGACCCGTGCGATGGTTCAAGGCGTGGGTGACCGTCGCCTTGTCCTTCCCCTCTGCCGCAAATTCTGGCCAGTAGCGGGCAATCGGTTCGTCATATGATACGTGGCCTCTTTCGGCCTGGATGTGCAGTGCAGTCGCCGTAATCGCTTTGGTCACTGAAAAAACATTGAAGAGGGTCTCAGAATCAACTTTTCGCCCAGTCGTTTGATCAGCCACGCCACCCCACGCATCAACTACAAGTTCTCCATCCTTATAAACAGCTAATTGAAGACCCACTTCACCTGCATCGATTGCCGCATCGATTGCTCGATTAAAAATAGCTTGTGGGTCAAGTCCAGTGGCGGATCTATTCTGGGCAAGCAGTCCTGTTGCACCGAGCAGCTGCATGATGCCGAGGAAGCTCACACCGCCCGCAGCGTTAAGAATAAATCCCCGCCGTGATGTGGATAAGGCTTCCCTTCGCCCAGAACTTCGAATGTCACATTTGTTATTCATGGCACGAAGCATAGGACATCAATAATAAAAAATACAGACAAAATAGCGCGTACCCCTACTCCAACGGATACGCCCGGATAATCCGATGCTTGATCCTCCACCCACCCGACGTCTTCACGAACACATCCTCATAGTGCCCTGAGGCAGAGGGCGTTGGGGGCTGAGTCGTCACATCCAAAATCATGTAATACGAGAATCCCGTAGCGCCATCAACGGTAGGCGTAAGCACTAAGCCATTAGTCCAGTGCCGAATATCACTGCGACCTTTTACTTGAGCTCGTCGTTCCTGACGATACGCTCTTAAACCCTGATGCCCAACGTATTCCCGTCCCTCAGGGTTGGTCCAGATACCATCTAGTGTCCATTGCGCAACCCATAGCTCTGTGTCATGGAAATCAGCCCCTTGATTTAACCTCAACGCCAAATGCTGAAGTTCGGCGTAATCTAGAGGCGTGAGGCTCAATTTGTTATTTGCGAGACCCTGGCCGTAACCCAGTTCCACTCCCATCAGCACAACAAAACTTACGACTACCACGCCAAAAATAGGTTTCCTCATGAGCTCCCCTTTGTATCGCTATCTTGATGCACATTTTCATTTAGAAAAATTCGATCTCGCCAATGACGTAACCTACGGCTCAAAAGGAATCTTCTTTAATATTTCAACATCCGCCACTAAAGCCACGTCGCCGACTGGCAACCGGTATCTACTCAGGATATAGCCCTCTCTGCCTTTGACAAGAATTGTCAATTGAAGGGCTTTGCCCAAGGGCGTATAATTTGTTTCAGTATTTTAGAATATTTAAGCTGCCTAGTTTCTGCTTAAAAACTCGATTCATCATAGATGACGCTTATGCCAATCTCTACTAATGCTTCAACTTGCCGGACAAGTTCCAAAGCAATAATTCTACCTATCGTTCTCGCCATAGGACTTCTGGCTTGTCACGCCGTGGTCTCCGCCCAATCTGATCTTCGTCTGATCGAGGCGGTCCAACAAAAAAATACATTTCGCGCGAAAGAGTTGATCAATGCGGAAGTTAATGTAAACAACACTCGAGCCGACGGAGCAACTGCGCTTCTCTGGGCTGCACATTGGAATGATCTCGAGACCGTTGACCTGTTGCTGGCTAATGGAGCCTCCGTTAATGTCGCTGAAGACCAGGGCGTCACTCCCCTCACGCGAGCATGTGAGAACTCCAGTCCGGAAATGGTGTCCAAGTTGTTACAGGCTGGCGCCAATCCTAACAAAAACCAACTCAATGGTCTTAGTCCGATCATCATTGCGGCAGGAACGGGTAACTTACAGGTTATCAAAGCACTAATAGAAGCACGCGCGGATGTTAATGCTCGTATCGAAATTACAGGGCAAACCGCACTAATGTGGGCAGCAAGCGAATCTCATCATGACGCAATGGAAGCCTTGATCGCCGCAGGTGCAGATATCAATGCATCATCAAACTTAGGTTTTACTCCTCTTCTGTTTGTCACTCGTAATGATGATATCAAGGGTGCCAAGATACTTATTTCTGCAGGAGCCGACGTTAATCAAGTAGGTTCAGATGGCACATCAACAGTTGCCCTGGCCGTTGTAAGCGGCAATGCCGAATTCGCACGTTTTCTGCTTGCTAAGGGTGCCGACCCCAACGGTAAAATCCATGGCGTCAGCGCGTTACATGCGGCCGCAGGTAATGTCGACATGTGGATTCGTGATTGGCTACGAGCACGGCAAATCAGTATCTCGCTGGCAGCCCGAGCGACACAGGGGCTTCCAGAATACGAGCGACTGGAAATGGTTAAAGCACTTCTTGAGGCAGGCGCCGACCCCAACGCTCGTGCCGATGTGTCAACGACGACATTCGGTTGGGTTTCCAACCGACTCGGGGCCCGTGACGTGCAAGCGATTGGAACCGGTAATCTCCGTGGAGCCACGCCTCTTTGGGTAGCGGCATTTCGTGCAAACCGTCCCCCTCGGAGGCGAGAGGATCTTCCAGATGATGCCGATCTTTCTGACGGCGGAGACTCCGCGAGAATTGTCCGCATCTTACTTGCAGCAGGTGCGGATCCCACATTGACAAGCAGAGACGGAACGACCCCATTAATGGTCGCTTCTGGAATCGGCCATTCAACCTTCAGACAAGGCGTGCAACAGAGTCCACCATCCCCATCCGCAGAGGCCGTAGCCCGAATGCTCGTCGAGGCAGGTGCCGACGTAAACGTAACTAATGAAGCGGGATTTACTGCACTCCATGGAGCTGCGTTTCGTGGCCTTAATGAAGTCATTGCCTATCTTATCGAACAGGGTGCTGACATCAACGCACAGGACTATCGTGAAAGAACGGCGTACCGAATCGCTCAGGGAACCCAACAGAGCTTTTACTACCAAGAGTGGCCTGGAACTGCCGATCTCTTGGTAAGTCTTGGAGCAGATGCCACAATAGGATTAGGTGGACGAGAATTGGAGCGGAATCTGAGTAGGCGTCTCACAGACGATGAATCGGAACCATAGCTTTAACTCCAAAGACAAAGGTGCATCAGTAATTCAATGATTGTAGGGATAAAACGTTTCATCGCCGTGTGTAGCACCACCGTCATAATGACGGCTCCTCTTATTAATGCCCAAAGTATGCCAGAGAGAGCATTAATGGACCGCTATTGCGTTAGCTGTCACAACGACCGTTTACGTACCGCCAACCTTGCTCTCGATGAGATAGACATGTCAGAAGTGGGAACACACGCAGAAGCGCTCGAAAAAGTCGTGCGCAAGCTACGTGCGGGTCAAATGCCTCCCCCGGGACGACCGAGGCCAGAAGTCGCCGACATCACAACTTTCGTTTCCGAACTAGAAGATGCCCTAGACCGATCTGCCAATGATGATCCAAACCCTGGACGCATCGTTGTACATCGCATGACAAGACTTGAGTACGTTAACGCAATCTTGGATGTGTTTGCTCTGGAAATCGATCCAGCTATGCTCCCGGTAGATGATCCAGGAATCGGGTTTGATAACAATGCGGACATCTTATCCGTGACCCCAGCACTAATGGCCAGATATCTTTCGGCAGCAACAAAGATTAGCCGCTTGGCCATTGGCAATGCCCAGGATATTCGACCTGCAACCAAAATCTACCGTGCCTCTGAATTTGCCTACCAAGAGCAACGAATGGGCGAAGAAATGCCGTTCGGGACCCATGGTGGAATCAGTGTGCACCATGTTTTTCCTCTCGACGCTGAATATGAATTCAAGATGCGCCTTCAGCGTAATAACCTAGCCGATACTATCCGCGGAATGGACGAAGAACATGAAATTCAAGTCAGACTGGATCACGCACTAGTCGAACGATTCTCGGTGGGCGGAGCGTATCAAGGATTTGATTTCGGCATGCTCAATGCCATTCCCGAAGACGACATAGAGAACCAACGCCTGCATACTTATCGCCTAACAGCCGACGATCATCTTACATTCCGTTTACCCGTAAAAGCAGGAAGCCGACTAGTAACTGCCTCGTTTACAGACCGTGCCCCACGGGCGTCCGAGGGCATTCCTCTTGTCCCGTCGTCACGCAACTTTTGGATCTTTGGTGACGACGCCGCAGCACCGGGAATCGCCACACTTGAAGTCGCTGGACCATATGCCGGTACGGTGCCAGAGAATACATTGAGTCGGCAACAGATTTTTAAGTGTCGCCCAACAACTGAACAGGAAACCGTATCCTGCGCCCAAGAGATTCTCAGAAACCTAGCCCGACGGGCTTATCGTCGCCCTCTTGTCGACAGTGACATGGACGAACTAATGCGCCTCTTCACCATTGGAAGCCAAGATAAAAGTTTCGATGGAGGCATCGAACTCGCTCTGGAAGGAATGCTCTCATCACCGTCCTTCTTGTTCCGCATCGAGCACGATCCAGACACAGGCACTCCTGGTGAGAATTACCATATCAACGACGTTGAACTCGCTTCCCGTCTGTCATTCTTTCTTTGGAAGAGTGTGCCGGATGAAGAACTACTTAGTGTTGCAGAATCGGGAAAACTAAGTGATCCAAAAGTTTTAGAACAACAAACTCAACGACTCCTCGCGGACCCTAAATCAAAAAGATGGATGATCGACTTCATGGAACAGTGGTTGACTGTCCGCAATCTCGAGGGACATGCACCCAACCCTGACCGATTCCTAGAATTCGACGACAACCTTCGCGAAGCAATGCAGTTCGAAACGCAACTATTCTTCACATCGCAGATACAAGACGACCAGAACGTCTTAGAGTTGTTAACCGCTGACTACACTTACTTAAACGAGCGCCTTGCAAGACACTATAGTGTTCCCGGGATTTACGGCAGCCATTTCCGCCGCGTGCAAATGAACAATCCCAACCGAAAGGGATTACTTGGACACAGCAGTATCCTTACCGTGACATCGTATGCGGACCGGACATCAGTGGTGGTTCGTGGGAAATGGGTATTGGAAACACTACTAGGATCCCCTCCTCCGCCTCCCCCACCGAACGTGCCAGAACTGGCAGAAAACCGACCTGGCCAGATTCCTACGTCACTGCGAGAACGGATGGAACAACACCGGGCGAACCCTGTGTGCTCAGGTTGTCATGCGCCAATGGACCCCTTAGGATTCGTCCTTGAGAATTTTGATGCGACCGGCCAGTGGCGTAACAGTGACATAGGAATCCCTATTGACGCACGGGGAACAGTAACTGGTGGCCTCAACATCGACGGTCCAGCAGCTTTTCGTGAATACCTGCTCAGTCGAGGAGACGAAATTATTTACACGTTAACCGAAAAACTCCTCTCGTATGCACTCGGCCGAGGACTTGAATATTACGATGCACCTACGGTCAGGCAATTAGTACGGAATGCATCAGATAACAATTATCGTTGGTCCTCGCTGATTTTTGGTATTGTTAAGAGCTTACCGTTTCAGATGCGACAGATTGAGCAAGTTGAAGAAATAACGTCCACCAATTCGAAAGCTCAACTTTAGTCAGTGCGCGACTAGCAAATTAGTTTAGATACGGTCTGAACAAGGAAAGAAATACTCGCAATGATCATCACAAAAAGAGCTCTACCTCGACGGACTGTGCTTCGCGGACTCGGTGTAACACTAGCGTTACCATGGCTGGAAAGTATGGTTCCAGCCTTGACAGCGTTTTCGAAAAACACCGTGAACCATCCTCGTCGCTTTGGCGCCTTCTACGCACCCAATGGCATGTCGATGGGCTACTGGTCACCAAAACATGAGGGAAAGCTCGATCAACTTCCACCAATTCTTCAGACACTGCAGCCCCACAAAGAGCAGATTTTGATGTTGGGTGGAACGACTCAAGCCGCATCTGACAAGATTTTACGTTCGGGAGCACACGCGCGATCCTCAGGTCCTTTCCTGAGTTGTATACCATTCAGAGGTTCTGAAGCTACGGTGGTTGCAGCCACCACGATGGATCAATTGCTTGCAAAAGAATTCGGAAAAGAGACCCAACTCGGTTCATTAGAACTTGGAATCGAATCAGCTGCGATTCTAGGAGCCTGTGATGGTGTCAGCTGTGCGTTGACCAATTCGATTTCGTGGAGTTCGCCAACAACGGTGTTACCTGTTGACAATGACCCTCGGTCAGTCTTCGAACGACTGTTTGGCTTAAGCGGTAGCACAGATCCAGAAACACGGATGAACAGAATCCAACGAGACCGAAGTATTCTGGATGTTCTGACAGAACATACGGCACGCCTTAGCAATAGTCTTGGTGCCAAGGATCGAACAAAAATCTCGGAATACCTAGATTCGATTCGAGATGTAGAACGTCGAATTCAGAAGGCAGAAGAACAGAATAGTCGTGAGTTGCCTGTTGTTGATCAGCCAGTTGGAATTCCCACTGACTATGCAGAACATGCAGAACTCATGACGGATCTCTTAGCCCTAGCTTACCAAACGGACTTAACCCGAGTTAGCACGTTCATGCTGGCTCGTGAAACAAGTAGCCGTGCCTATCCTGAAATTGGTGTTGCGGACTCCCATCACCCGTTATCGCATCATTCGAACGATTTGGCAAAACTGGAAAGACTCCATAAGGTTAACGAGTATCACTTTAGACAGGTCGCACGCCTAGTTGACAAACTGTCTACACTTCCAGAAGGTGACGGGACAGTAATGGATAACACTTTGTTTCTTTACGGCAGTGGCATCAGTGACAGCAACACGCACTTTTACGATGATTTACCTATCGCCTTGATTGGCGGAAAGTCTCTAGGTATTAAGGGTGGACGCTATCTTCGATATTCACAGGGAACCCCACTTGCCAATGTGCACCTGACCCTGTTGGAGAAACTTGGAATCCGGTTAGACAAGTGGGGTGACAGCACGGGACCACTGGACAATCTTGGAGACCTCACATTATCAGAAATTTGACTGCCTTGAGCGCCACAATCGTTCAGTGCAGAACCCTAAAACCGTTTGATTTTTTTACCCACGGATCGGCACTATGGCACCAAGTATCGAGCGGACAACAAAAAACAAGGCTCCAATAAATATTGCCAGTACAGTCATTAGCGTCTGTGTATTCATATTTGGATTGACAAGTCTATTAAGTGGCGCACAACCAGACAGATGGACGCGACCGTTTCCTGGTCACCGTGTTATTGGAAATCTTTACGCGGTTGGCACCTACGATCTCGGTGTATTTCTTATTACCTCTAACGACGGCCACATACTTATTAATACCGGACTCGAAAATTCAACACCTCTGATTCGTCATAACATCGAAGCTCTTGGGTTTAAATTCGAGGACATCAAGATCTTACTAATTACGCAAGCACATTGGGATCATACCGCCGCACTGGCCGAGATCAGCACACTAACTGGAGCACCGCTATGGGCAACTGCTGGTGACGCTCCAATTTTAGAGGACGGCGGATATAGTGATCCGCACTTCGGCGGCCGTGAAAGCTTTCGCCCCATTCACGTCAGTAAAGTCATCGCTGACGGCGAAGTAATTACACTTGGTCAGACCCACATTAAAGTTCTTGAAACTCCTGGACATACGCAGGGAAGTTGCAGTTACGTTATGAAAACTCGCGAAAACGGCCGAGAATACAAAATCATCATAGCGAATCTGGGAACAATCAACGAGGGTAAACGCTTGGTGGTTAATCCCACATATCCCGGGGTGGCGGATGACTTCAAAGAAACCTTCCACAAACAAAAATCATTAGATATCGATGTCTGGGTAGCTGCCCATGGTAGCCAATATGGCCTACACGACAAGTACGAAGAAGGGCAGGAGTACAACCCAGAGACATTCGTAGACCCAAAGGGTTTTCTCGCCGAAGTGACTAGACTCGAAAAGCTTTACTTGGATCAACTTTCTAATGAACAACGCTAATACCGTGTGTCGCAACACTCGTTCTATGGTTCATTTATAACAGGACTGCAACCGGCCAAGATGAATTAGCCAATAGTTTGTAATGACTCTGTTTTTCACAGTTCTTGGGCGATAGGAACAAGAACCGCGACCCAGTACGCTGGCGCGTCACTCGGATTTTTCCAAGCATGATTCGTGTTCCTTTGAATGACGACATCACCTGGTTGTAGAGTTGTTTCTCCTTTATCTAGCATTAGAATCAATTCACCACCTAAAAGGACATTCATATCTACCGTTTCGGTTCGATGCCAGACCACAGACGCATCATTTTTGGTCGTTTGCAAGCTGACAAAATGAAAGTTCGCTCCTCCTGCTGTCGGTTCGAGATAAGGAGAATCTGTCGAATATAGTGTTCTCGGGATAGACTCAGGACCAGGTCCAAAAGGATCATCTCCCGTTGTCTTGAAAACATTAGGAAAGGTACTGCCGCTGGTAACGCGTTCATCACTGATAATATAGGATTGGCCTTCCGCATCATGCCCGGTAATGACGCACCTCATTCCATTAGGAAGATTAATGCTCTCGGCCGAAGCATTCGCAGTGGTTGGCAATGTTGAGCCAAGTAATGCACCAAAAAACGTGGCACCAATTGAATGTCCAATAATTGTTCTACGATCTATATCTTGTGTTTGTTGGTCCATTTTGACCTCCTTAGGTCAACAATCGTCTATCAATTCACTTACCTAACAGGCTCGCGCTTCGCACCGTTGCTTAAGTCCAAGATTTTCCTGTTCTAACATACGTTGGCTAAAGACACGAAATAATGGTTCAAGTAACGTTACGACCAATGCTGTCATCTCAATCTCTATTATGCTTTCAGTTTTTGTACCTACGGATCTCATTTCATGGGTTGCTACCATATGAATTCCTAACACTTTGCTTTCCCATTGAAAGTGCTTTTCCCTTACAAACGCGACAACTGTCCAAACCGACGAAGGAAGATTCGGAAGTTTTAAAATGGCCGTGCTGTCAACATCAAACACCTCAGTGTCAAGACGACGAATAGATTCGACCGTCGGAGTCCACTCAGACCAATGTTCAACATCCTCTGTAACCGCCCAAACAACCTTTAGCGGTGCGTCAATATTCACTGTGCTCGTCAGTTTCATTCGATTACTTAGAAGTAGTTGTGCCACGACAGATATTCGCGCTACATTATCTGCATGCCATACAAAACTTTAATACTTGTCTTAAGCATTTTGACTGTTAGCATCGTATCTGGCAATGCTGGTCAGAGCGATCAAGATGCCATGTCAGCGGCAAGAGCCTTATTTTATCGCGCAGAAAACTGTTACTACGATGTCCGAGATCGTGGTTTCACCTACGAAAAATCTACAAGCTGTCTCGCTTTGCCCAGAGTACATAAAGCATTCGTCGAACTGGGTGGATTCCAAGACGGTCGTCTTCCAATCGACGTAGCCCTAATGGGAGAACGAGCACGCAGTACTGCGTGGATGGCGCGCGCCATCTCCTCAAGTGACAACCCTAACATCACAATCTGGTAAAACACTAAAAGATGTCTACCTCATGCAGCCCAAACCCGTTGGCAGTATCCCCAAATATCAAGGGTCAATACTCCTTGGCCCGACTCAGTGAGAGGCATCGTCTGGCGAAAATCGTCTGGGGTTTCACTTAACCAATGTGTTAATCCTTTATGTAGCTCAGGCGAATAAGATTGCTCAATCTCGTAAATGCAGAGATACGACAGCGGTAACCCAACCAACTGAACCTGCGGTCGATAGCGGGTGGCACTTCGGAAATGTGGCGACTTCGCAACATCAATCATATGATTGTCGGTGTACCACTGATTGTATAACCCATCATATCCAGCTTCGGTCGGATGTGAGATGACCAACATAATTGACTCGGGAGGTTTAGCAATCGGAGTCGGGCGCCCGCACTCTGCGATCTTTTCATAACTCGTGAGTCCGACACGATGCCAATGGTTTTTCTGATTCTGACTCTTGTTTGCAAAAGTGAAAACTGAATCAGTCTCGGTCAATTGGTACACCGCAAAACAGATCCTATCGCCAAGAGAACTTGCAGGTTCGTTTTGCTGTCGTAAGTGATAGACGTTGACACTGGAACTTAAATTCTGGTCTAAAAGGGGCCGTGCTGTCGTTTCAAGATATGACTCAAGATGAGTGCCCACATTACCGTTAAGACGAATCATATCGAGAAGAACGCTGGCTCCTCCAGCCCTGGTCCCACCTATTGATCGTGTCCCCGTATATTCAGACAGGGATGAAGTTTCTGAGAGCGCCTGAGTGTTCTTGCCAGAAAGACCAGAAATCGTCGCAGCGGCCAGTGCAAGTGCAGATTGATTGAAAAATTTTCTCCGGCCAATTCGGTCTTGAATTCTTCCGCGATCAATATTAAATGGTCGCCGATCAACTTTTCCGAATTTTATCATCCCTTTTTCTCCAGTTAGCATTGACACAAGGCAGCAAATCTGACGGGTCACGAACATATACCCATGACAGATAATTGAGAGCGATCGCAAACCCTTGTCTCTGAGGCATTGTAACTACAATTGACACTGTAACAGCACAAAAAAATATCACTCCCTCAATCCAGTGTGAAATTCTAAAAACAAAAAAAATGGCTGCAATGCCAAACGCAATAGGAATACGATCCATTACAAAGAAAAAAGGCTACGCCTCACCTTGGTTCCTAAGGTGCTCAAAACCACAATACAAACATCGAGCATGCAGCGTAATCCATCGCACAAAGAGGCCACCATCTCCACAATGCGGACATCAACGTTTCAGTCCCCGCCATATGGGAGGAAACTCCTGATTCGTCATAAACTTCAGGCCTCACTCAATCTCTATAAAAATAAATGTCTATTGAAAAACGAATTTCGTTAACTGCTCGTATAATACGGTGATTATGACCGATACACCGCCAAAGACTGCCGTCGAACTTGCGATGGAACGATTGCACCAACAAGACGTTGAATCCGGAATCGAAGAAGTCCAGCTGACGGCCAGACAAACTGAAGCACTTTCCGCAGCCCATCGTCATTATAAAGCACAAGTTGCAGAATGTAAGATTCTGCACCAAGCCGCCGTACAAACAACTCTCGAACCAGATGCTCGTTCAGAACTCGACGCTAATTACAGACGTGATATGTCTCGGTTTGCCACAGACCGCGATCGAAAGATTGAAAAAATACGACAAGAAAAATCTTAGAACGTTAATTGTCTATTCTTGGCCACAACTCAAACACATTAAAAAAAGCCGGCCTCCATTACTGAAGACCGGCTCCCGTATATCCCAATGACACACCCTGCATAACAGAGTGAAATGCTGGCGTCGCTATTCAGATCCCTGGGCCGCCGCCTCTGCCTGCGCTTCTTCAAGTCTGGCCCCGGCCAGAATATTCTCCAGCCCATAATTCCCCTCGTGACACGCATATTCATAGAGCGGAAACTCATTGGCCTTCATGGAAACCTGAAACGTCCAGTCCTCCTGCCACACAGTCGGATCATTAATTGTCGCTTCGTAGGTCAACACGTCCTGAGAAGTGCGTGTAAACCGTTCCGTCAGGTTTAAATGGGCGTCGGTTATTCCCAAAACAAAACTAGTTTCGCGTTTAAAATTTCTCGTCTCCACGACAAGCGTGTCACCCTCCCAGTATCCACGGGAATCTCCCGTCCACTGGGGTAAATCAATTTCGTCGCGCCCATCAAGCGGAATAATCCGGAAGTTGTGATTCATCTCATTGAGAAGCACCACATGATCTTCAGTCTGAAACAATTGGACATTATTATTATAGGCACTTGGCGTCATCGGTGGACCCGCGTTAAATCCGGTGATGCACCGTAATTGCAAACTGCCAGGACCAATATCTTCCACCCAGCCACCAGGCGTCGGCGCGTGAAATAATACGCCCCGACGAATTCTAGCAATCTCCTGCTGCCGCTGCGCGGCCGCCGCCGTCAACGCTGGCATCCGACCATTGGGAGGATCCACAATCAACGACGTCCGCCGACTTTCATCTGCCGAAGTACCATTATCCAACCAGAAGTTGTTGTAAAACCCTGGTGAACCATCATCACGACTATCGACACTGTTTGATGCAGTGGTCCGCTCAGCCGCCCGATTCAGCAACCGCTCGTTTTTCTCCTTTTCAGCAGCTTCGAGCTCCGCAACCTCTTCGACGGTCAAAAAAGCCTTATCTCCGAGCTCCTCCGGCCGCTGCATCGGCGTAATGGATCGAAAATCCCAGACTCCCTGTAAATCCGGAGCACCCCACGACGTTTTGGGAGCTTCCTGCGCTGACGCACCGGCCACCGCCACGGCTATTATCATCACAGCACCACTAAATCGATGCATCATTTTCTCCTCCTATTTTAAGCTTGAATCTCAACAACAATCATGAACTAGGTTTTAACTGGAAGCAAGTAATGTTTCCACCTATTTCGTTAGTAAATCAGGATATCGGTCCTCAACCATTCTGCGTAGCCCATCTTTCCAAGACACCGTTGTTTTTCCTATCAGTTTGTGCATTTTCGTCGTATCAATTCCGACGCTTTGCAACATACTGTCGTTACGAACGATGTTATGTTTCAAACCCGTGAGTTCACTTAAATACGTGCACCACTCTTCGATACTCGCTTGTTCGCTCCCTCCCCAATTGACAGTCACGGCCGGATTACCCGCAACTTCCAGTAAACGAGGAATCTGTGCCACATAGTCATCCTCGTGGATAGGATTATAAATATGCTCGTCACCAGGACCGACGACAATGTCTTGGTCAGCACGCATCATCTCTAAATGCATGGCAGGCCATCCCCCATTGGCACCGTAAGGCACATTAAGGCGTGCAATGACAGTCGGGATGTTCCATTCTCTTGCTCCGTAGCGTGCCATAGATTCACTCGCTATCTTACAGATGCTGTAGGTAGGCAACATTCCGCGATGATTATCTCCAAGGGGATCCGTCTCTTTGAATGCACTATTTGGAGCGGCTTCGTAGACAGCTGTAGACGAACATTGTAAGAACGCTTTCGCGTTGCGACAATGAGACATTAACAATCCCGTTCCCTCCACATTCACGGCAAGATCGTAATCAAAATCAGGAGTCCAACTGTGAACGACAGCCAAATTTAAAACATAAGAAAAATCATCAGGTAGCGATCCAAAGTCATCACGTCCCATATCTATTTTTCTGCACGTCACACCCAAAGCCTCTACACGCTCTAAATCCTCTTGTTTTCCAAATCTCGCAATACCCCACACTTCATTTTCTTTAGCCAATTCCGCAGCAATCGGAAACGCAACTTGGCCAGCTGGACCAGTAATTAAAATTTTTTCATTCTGCATCATCTCGCCTCCTTCCAAAATTTCCGACACCATTAGTCAAAGTGGCAGGACCTTCAAAGTGAAACCGAATCTTTTCACGAACGCTTATCATCCACGTTCCGGTGGGATTAGAACCTTCTGTCAAAATTTACTGGAAACTGTTAATCGGGCACACCATCAAATCCGTCTAGTCGTTCCTGGAAATAAAATTTCCGCTTCAAAAACCTAGCTATCTTTGTTCAGCCTCTTCAGCCCGCGCGCCAGCAAGAGTATTGGTCATCGCATAATTACCCTCATGACATGCATATTCAAAAATATCTCCTGAACTTACGCCAAGGGGCATTCTCACTGTCCAATCACTAGTCCACGTTGTTAAATCATCAACCGTAACCTCGTATAACAGTGATCCGCCTTCAGAACGCGTAAAACGTTCGACTAATCGCAAATTTTTACGTGCTCCTTTAAAATTTGTTTTGTCAGAAAAATTTGTCGTTTCAACAACCAAGGTATCACCGTCCCACCATCCACGCGAATCCCCTAACCACTGCCGAACATTCTGAGACAAATGTGGACTTCGGTCTAATGGAATTACGCGAACCTCGTGAATCATTTCCATAAGAATCGCGATGTGATCAGGAGTCTGAAGAATTAAGTAGTTGTTGTTATAAAAATCAGGAAGTCTCGGCAATCCTCGAGTCAGACACCTTTCCCACAAACTGCGTCCTTCTGGTCCATCTGTATTACGACGGAGAGATGCATCTAATGCGCCAACACCTTGACTTGATTCAAAAGCCAGCGCATTCCATTTTTCCCCCTCATCCGTGAGAGACGGAATACGACCATCCGGAGGATCTACAACTAGTGACGTCTGTGTGGAAACTTGTCTCTCGCCAATCCAAAAATGGTTATATCCTGACAATAAAATAGGATCACCTGGCCTAGGACCTCCCGTATCAATTTGACGACGTTCGTTCGCTTCGATTGCTTCAGCGAGTTCTTCTTCTGTTAGCACTTCCCGCACCCCAATCGTCTGAGGTCGTTCCAAGGGTGTAACGACATCATTGATCCAGAGACCCTGAAGATCGGGATCACCCCATGCGGTACGAGAAACCGGCTCCTGTCCAGAAACTAATATGCACAGGAAACATAACATTCCAGTCACAAAGACCACTCTATAATTGAGATAATTCATTTGTTAATCCTCTAGTGGGGTTAAAAAATTCATACAAAACAATAGCCGACCTCAGGGGCCTGGAATGGGGCCATCCGTCATTAAGCGAACACGGTAGAGACCAGTCTGTGCAGTCATGTACAAAGTCTGGCCATCGTCCCCCCACGCAACGTTAGCAGGGTACTCATCCGGCATAATCGTTCCCAAATGTATCCCCTCAGGGGAAAACACCCACACACCGCCCGGACCTGTCGCGAACACGTTGCCTCTAGAGTCGACCTTCATTCCGTCCGCGAGTCCATCTGCTGTTTCATCACTAACATCAAAAAACACGCGCGGATTAGAAAGTCCATCCGTATCAACATCATAAGCCATCCACATTTTTTCATCGAAAGATGAGTTTGCCACATACAAGATGCTCTCATCTGGAGACAAAGCAATCCCGTTAGGTCGTGGTTGATCACGATGAAGCAAATCCAAACTTCCATCAGGACTTAAACGATAAATCCCGTTGAAATCAAGTTCTCTTAAAGGTGAATCATCCCTTCCTTCTAATCCCGAACCAAGGTCGGTGAAATAGAGCCACCCATTAGAATCATAAGTCGCATCATTTGGCCCGTTTAATCGCATGCCAAGATAATCCGCCACTAGGGTAGTGCGTGCGCCGTCTACCTCAACTCGTGAAATCACTCGATTTCCATGTTCACACATTATGAGGCGACCACTGGAATCAAGTGTCAAGCCGTTTGATGCGTAGGAACTATACCCGGTTGTATCTCCTTCAAACACTGGATCGATATACGGTTGAACGCCTTGGTTCGCGGACCATTCAAAAATCGTGTTCCCGCGTACATCCGAGAACAACAACCGTGATTCAATACGTGACCACACTGGCCCCTCAGTAAAATTAAAGCCATCGGCAAGCTTCTCAATTCTTGCATCCGGAGAAACAATTAATCCAAATCGATGGTCTGCGTGTAAGACTGCCCCATCACCAGCGGGAATAGGTTCATTTAAAATTATCTGTTCGGTTTTTTGTAAAGAAGAAGACTCTACACATCCTGAGGTCGCACCTAGGACAAGGAGACCTATTGACAGAACAAAGACTACCGCTAATCTAATGTTCAAATGGACAAGTTCCTTCCGTACCATTCTTTATTTCCTCCGAAATATCTTGGCTCATCTTTTGTTGAGTCACAGAGGAACCAACTCTTGAATTATCGAGGTGACGCCTACGATAGCGCACGCGTGCCGGCTGTTTTGGCCACTGCGTAAGAGTCCCGCTGATAGGCTCAGGCTTATCAAGTAATTCCATATCATAGTGATCTACAAGCATGGCAAGGATAATTTTCATCTCAAGACGCGCAAAATTCACACCAAGACAACGATGAATCCCACCACCAAATCCGATCAGACGATTTACATCTGTACTTCCTTCGAGACTATCTGGACCAAAACGCGAGGGTTTGTAGGCATGTGGATCGGAAAACACTTCGGGCATACGATGGGACACACACGGGGCAGCCAAAACATTGGTCCCCTTTCGAATCGTATGTCCACTCAGCATGAGATCTTCACTAACCTTTCGCATCATTACATAAGCCACCGGATGCAATCGTTCACTTTCCTTCACTGCCCATTCAGTTTTTTTCAGCATACCGACTGCATTCCAATTGATTTCTTTAAAGGAAGCATCTCGCATCACTTCCTTGGTTTCTGCATAGATTTCATCCAAGTAGTTCCGATGTTGTAACAAATCGATGAGACACCAGGCAATTTGTCCAGAGGTGGTCTCATGACCCGCCCACACTAATAACAAAATGATATTAATTGCCAGATCTTGATCAATAGTGGATCCATCAGACAGGGTAGATTCAATTAAATTCTGGAAAAAATCAGGGGGATCAACAGGACAATCTCGCCGATACTTAATCCAGTCGGCAAGTTCTAAATCGAGAAGCCTTCGAGCTTTCTGGCTTCTACGCAAATGCGGCAGCGGCAGCCAGACAGGCCAGACCACCTCCATGCCACCAGAGAAATCTCGAAATCGATTAAAAAACCCATCATCTAGTTTGCGCCGAAAATCACGTCCAAGAAACGCATGCGCCGCTATGTTCATTACTAACGGCCCCAAAGTGGGAATTAAATCACAGACACCCTCATCACCGAGTTGATCAAATAATTCTTCGGTCTCTTCGACCATTAATGCTACATAGGAACGCATCGCCTCAGACTTAAACCACGGTCGCACCATCCCACGTTGTTTCAGATAATCCTCGTACGGAGCAAAAAAATAAAACTCCTTCTGGAACATCTTTAGGAAAAACGGATATCCCTCCCGAATAGATAATCTCTTGTCGGTTTCGTCAAAGAAAACCTTGTTGTTCTCCGGGCCAAGTGCAACAACAAAATTCCTCAATCCAAGCTTGCAGGAAAAAATCTTCCCGCGTTCCTGATACCCACGTTGAAGAAACGCGACTGGGTCTTTGCCATACTCAAGTGAGTGGCCCAGTAAAGAATTGCCCCCTGATAACCATGGAACATTTGACACATGAGCAGTCATGAAAATCCTTTTTTCTTTAGGGGGCCGAAGAATACAGCACAAACTTTCGATTTAAATCTTTAATAATCTTAATTTTAAAATGGAACAAACATAATTTCGTATGCGTTGAATTTAGTAGTCCTCAGCTGATAATGACACTCGGATAATTTCGTTTACATTTCTGTGCACTATATGTTTGTTTGCATAGGCTGGATGTGCCCAATTTACTAGACGTTCATGTCTTTTTCGAGGACCAAATCCTGCATTGTAGGTCGCCTCAATCAGTTTAGTCTTATCAATTTCTACGTACCCTTGCGGCGTAAATTGCGCGATAATCAAATCACCGTCATCATTATTCACAAAGTAACGATCACCATTTTGCACAATGAACGCACCACCCCAGCGCGCTTGAGGAGTCATATCCGGACTCATCCATAATCTCTCCCCAGTTTCAGCATTAAGCCCACGCAACTCTCCATAACTGTCAACACCGTAAATGTACTCGCCAACAATCTGTGGCGGCGTGATGACCGCATGTAACCCCTCAGTCTCGCCAGGCATTTCACTGCGACTGGATCCCTTCCACATCAGAGTGGCTTCTGGACGATCGGTATTAAGTCGCATCATCAGTGAGCCATTGTAAAACTGGCTAACAAAAAGGTAATTACCGACTTTCACAGGGGTTACCACATTCATACTGGCTCCAACCTCCCATGGTTCTTCCCAGTACGTTTCACCCGTGTCAGGATTTAGAGAAGTCAAGGCAGCCGTATGCCAAATAATTAGCTGCCGAACCCCGCCGGCCTCATAAATAATCGGATGACTAGAACTTCCTCCAGCAACCTCTAACGCACGCCAGATTTCATTCCCAGTGTGCTTATCAAAGGCAACTACAAGTGCATCCGGCTCACCGCCTACGACAGTGATCAATCGCTCTCCATCCACCAGAGGTGCACTCGGAGTTCCCCATGGCGGCAAACTAGCATCGTACTCTGCGATAAAATTTCGATGCCAAATAACTTCTCCACTTTCGACGTCTAGACACCAAAGTAACCCAGTCGCGCCTAAGACATAAACCCTATTACCATCAACCGTCGGAGTCGCCATCGGTCCACCCGCATACGACAGCAATAGGGCTCTATAGGTAGCACCCCACTCATAGCTCCAAAGTAGTTCACCAGTATTTTCATCGAGCGCAAGAATACGCTCCGTGCCATCCATCGTCCTAGATTCCGGATCTTCTTTCCAATCAGTTACAAAAACCCGTCCATCAGAAACAGCTGGACCTGAAAAACCGGAATTGATAGGAACCCGCCATACTGTCTTCAACCCGTTGTCTGGAAAGTTTTCGATGATCCCGGTTTCATTCCAGACACCGAGTCTCTCGGCACCACGAAACTGGAGCCAATCTTCTGCATTCAGTGATGGCGCCGCAAAGAAAAGTAGCGCCGTTACTCCGAGACACATACATGTTCGAGCCATCATTCTGTCACCATTGTTCATCGAATTTACCTCTATTCACACCACTAAAATCATGATTCTAACGAAGAATATCACTCGCCTCAGCCATTCCAATGAGAACATCGGCATCCTCTTGAAGCAATAAGCGTTTATTGACAGAAGTTTTGGCCGCCTTTCTTACTGCGCCTACAAAGCCTTCATGGTCATGGTAACGCTCCTCTAACGAAAGTCTTGGATCTCCATTTTCGATCCGTTCGGAACGAGTTTCTGCAAACGGAAAGAACGAACCTGTTAGAGCGCACAGATCTTTCGTGCGAGGGCCTTCCTGATAGAGATTCCATCCAGTATTTGTGCCAACTGGAACAGCAATGTCAACTGTACGAATACCTGCAACATCATGACCATCCCGATCAATCGTGGGAACGAGAACTTGATACTGACTGCCACGTTTTGGAGGAAGCAGGGTCTGCCGCCCACCACGCGACGAAAATGTAGGCCCAAAATCAAGTGCCGTAAGACCATTTACAGTCGTCGGGTAACTAACGCCAGGAATTTCTGGAAACATCCGTGCTGTTTCTTCAACACTCGCCAAAGTACCTCGGCGCACGTCAGGATAATTTGTCGGCGGCGGCTCAATACCCTCATCGACCCATTCATCGAGCGCTACGAGTAATGCACGCATGACCGGAGCAGCGCTACTATTAGTATTTGAAACGTATTTACATGCCCCTCGTTCTGTCGGAGTATACCCAACACCAGTTGCACCACCATGAGGGTGACTCGCCAACAGATAAAACCGCACTGTCTCAGGAACAGGAACGGCATTTCCGTATCCATCATGAACATTGAGCGAGGCCTTCATCTGCCAAAACTCATTACTCGTATCGATATGAAAGACAAGTGGATCCGTGGCAGGTCGTTTAAGTATTCCATCCCGGATTCCTGACACAGGATCCGTAGTCACTGAATAAGTTAAAGGTGGATAGGACTGAGAAGTAAAATCCGCCGTTCTGTCTTGACGGGAATAGATATTAGGATCGGCAAACTCAACATTCGCGAACAATCTATGTGATCCTGGAATATGTATTCGTACCGCATCAAACACCTGCTGGTGGAACTCATCTTCATTAAAACCCAGGTACAGAAAGTCGCGCATGTACATCCCCGTTGAAGAAATACCCAGCCCATATACACGCCTAATACCAACAACATCCTGGCTAGCAGCTAATGGATTGGGATTTCCGACGTCGTCCACTGTCTGATAGCGTAGAAAAGATGCAAGATCTCGAGTCACGGCATAACCAAGTCCCATAACCCAAGGATCTTGTGCCGGATAAGTTAATTCGTAAATTTTGTCGTGATGAAAGCCGTCAAATAGACAAATGTCTGTTGTTGTATGCTCAAGGGATAACTCCCCTGTAGGACAGCTTCCAAAAGCCCACTCATCACTTGGAACAGGACTTCCTAAGCCTTCAATTTCATTTCGCTGAGTCAATACAGAGTTGCGCGTATCGACATCAGCTGCTTCATAACTAACGAAACGATCATTCCCTTTCAAGGGCAAAGTATATCCATCAATCCTGTTACTATCCGCGTTAACCGATGGTCTTCTCGATGGGTCGGATGGATATTGAATCCTGATTCGTGCCACTATAGGACTTCCATCCGGTTGCACAGCAACAGGAAGATTGGCGCCAAGGCGCGTCTCTGTCGTTGTGATATCACCTGCCCAGCCCGCATCAACAAAGCTATACCCCAAACGAAAAAATAGTCCGTCCCCTAAATTCTCTTCTTCTCCTCTAGCCACACGGGGAAATGTCTGAAATCCTAACTCGATTGCATTACCCCTATTGTTAATGCCATAAAGCAACTTGTCATTACCAAGTGATAAATCCACCGGCTTAATTAAAAAAAATGGAGAGCTATATTCAACTAAACCTTGCGCGTTCGTCGTAACACGATCAAGGTTCACTATGACACTATTTTGTAGATCACTTGGATCGATTTCAAAATATGCAATCCCCTCGACACGCTCAAAAGAACCAGCCTCGCCGAAAGTCCGCCCTCCCGCATAAGGAGAGGTTTTTTCAATCACAATTTTTACGACCCGAGCCTCAGCCCATTGCAATAAAACTCCCGAGACCAAAGTGAAAACCAGTGCAAAAAAAACTGTTTTTTTGATCACATCAAACCTCCACTGTACGAGAAAGCGGCCGACTTCGCTTTTGCAAAGTCGGCCGCTATTAGGCTATTTTTTGTTCACTCTACCCACCAAGCTTAGCCACATTTTCTGCCGCCGGACCTTTCTGTCCCTGTACGACATCAAACTCTACCCGCTCGCCTTCAGTGAGACTCTTGAATCCTTCGCCCAAAATAGCCGAGTGATGGACAAAAACATCTTTTTCACCGTCATCACGCGTTAAGAAACCAAACCCTTTACTATCATTAAACCATTTGACTGTACCTGTTACTGACATGTTCCGTACTCCTAATTGTTCGTCGGAGTGCGGTCCTTCCGTACACCGACTATCACTATTACGCGGAAACCCGCGCGGTTGGCGCCACCATACGACGCCGTCTAACAACAGGGAGCATGGCGGAGCAAATACCTACTGTCAAGCCTTTTGGGACAAACAAGGTTCAATAGAAAGGGCCCGTACAAGAAACTCTTTATTTCCTAAAACATCAAAACACCAATAAAAAAGCCTTTTTTAAATCATACAGAAATCATTCAGAAGCAATATGAGCTGATTTAAGTATTGTTATATTTGTTCCAACCACTTCAGCATTAGCACTTATCAAAACGGTTCATTTTAAAAAATATCCATCGTAATTTGTGAGTGTTTACTTATTAATTAGAGTGCTCAGAGCAAATGAGAAACATTGATGCAAAAGTTTCTCTATCTTTATAACATGTCAGTATTAATATTTTAAATCTAGCAATAACCTTCGTTTTTAACTATCAACGTCTAAAAATTTTTTTATGAAATGGAAGTGTGAAAACAAGCTTAATAAGGAAAGGCAATGTTCTAAATGAAAAAATCATCCTTTTGGTCTCTGAGATTTTTGTCTCACAGACATCTAATCAGGACAGGGTTTTTCGTTCTTTCATTCGTGTTAGTGACGATTGACTTTGTCTGGTCAAACGGTCAAGAAGAACAGTTATCGTTACCAGCAAGCTTTGATAAACCTATCCCTCTCTATTCAACTCCACTGGGAACATTTGCTCGGGATATCTCTTCATCCGAAGACAAAACACAAAGTTACTTTAATCAAGGATTTCAGCTTATGTACGCTTTTGCAAAGCTGGATGCAGCACGATCATTTCGAGAAGCTCAACATTATGACCCGACTTGCGCCATCTGTTATTGGGGTGAGGCTTGGGCGTGGGGTTCATATTTAAACGGCCCAATGCGCCCCGATGAAGCTCCTCATGCATACGCTGCTATTCAAAAAGCCCTCGGGTTGTCCGATCAATTTGCCAGTGAAAAAGAAAAAGATTTCATCCAAGCAATGTCTATTCGTTATATCAAAGATTTTGATCCAGAGCAGCGAAAGGCGCAAGACACAGCTTATGCTGAGGCAATGGAAAAGGTCGCCAAGAAATATCCTGAAGATCTTGACGCAAACACCTTGTACGCCGAAGCTTTGTTTTTGTTAGAACCTCGTCGGGGTTATCGTGATTTAGAGGATCCAAATGTTAAACGACTTCATGGAGTACTAGAATCTATTCTTGCAGTTAACATTCGGCATCCCGGTGCATGCCACCTTTATATCCATGCGACCGAATCCACAGTAAAACCAGAAAAGGCCGAACCGTGTTCGGAATATCTTGGAACCGCTATACCTGGGGCAAGTCACATCAATCATATGCCGTCACATACTTGGAATGAAATCGGGCGTTGGGGAGATTCCGTTCGCGCAAATCTTCGAGCCTGGCATTCCGATCAAAAAGCATCAATTGGTGATGGCTTCGCAATTTACCCATCCCACAATTTGCACATGCTTCTTTTTGCAGCCTCTATGGATGGACAGGGTGCAATTTCTATTCAGGCCGGTAAAGATTATGAAAAGTTAACTGGAGATAGTCTCTACCACGTTCTTACGCTAATTCGTTTCGGTCGTTTTGATGAGGTGCAAGGCGTTACGAAGCGACCCGAAAAAGAAATCTCGGCGGGCTTATGGGATTTTGCTCAAGGTTATGCCCATCTTCGACAGGGAAATGTCGATTTTTCTAGGGTCTACTTAAACCGATTACGCAAGATAGCAAATTCGTCAACCCAACGTTTGCGATTTCACTCTGCATCCAGCATTCTCGGTATTGTTGCTGGAATACTAGAAGGGGAAATCCACCGCCAAAGTGGTGATTATGTCCGCAGTATAAGGGCCTTTAGAGAAGCAGTTTCTGTTGAAGACACTTTAATGTACGACGAACCGGAACCCTTACCATTTGCCGCGCGTCATTGGCTTGGCGCCGCTCTCTTAGAAGCAAAGCGACACGAAGAAGCCGAAGAAGTCTACCGAGACGATTTAAAGGATCATCCAAATAATGGGTGGTCACTATTCGGATTGAAAAAAGCACTGGAAGCTCAAGGCCAATCCAGCCCTTTAATCGACGAGCAATATAATGAACATTGGTCTCGAGCAGACGTTTGGCTAGAATCCTCACGCTTCTGATATCTACAATTTTAATATCTAAAATCAATCTTCGAACAAAGAAGAAATAATTATGTCTTTTCTACAATTTTTAGGACTTACAGAAAAATCAACCCCTAAACGGGCTGAGGAAGACACTTTAACAATGCAGGCGATTATCTCTGAGCTAAGCTCTCTCCCTCAAGAACGCGCACGCTATTTGGCTGCATTTGCTTATATTTTAGGACGCGCCGCGTACGCAGATTCAAAAATCAATGCCGCAGAAACCGAAAAGATGAAAATCATCGTGAATGGACTCGGGCACATACCTGCTGACCAAGTCGAACTCGTAGTCGACATTGCAAAAAATCAAGTGAAATTATTTGGTGGCACAGAAAATTTTCTTGTCTCTCGCCGTTTTAGAGAAATTTCTACTGAAGAACAGAGAATCGAATTACTCGACTGTGTATTTGCCGTTTCTGCAGCAGACAAATCAATCACTGTAGTTGAAGAAGGTCAGGCGCGCCAGATATCAAAAGAATTAGGACTTAGTCATGATAAGTTTATCTTGGCTCGATCCAGCTATCTTGAACATCTCGCTGCTGTGAAAGGTTTGAATAAATACCGCGACTAAAATCAAAATAAAATCTTAATCAATCAGAAGTCGTAGGAGGAAGAGAACTCGGATTCGCATCTAACATAACAGCAACCCAACGGAGATCTCTAGTATTCTCTAAAGCTATTTTTATAGCCATCGTGAGAGGCACCGAAAATAACATGCCGATTGGGCCCCAAACCCAACCCCAAAAAACAAGGGAAACAAACACAACCAATGTGGACAATCCAAGCCTACGACCAAGTAGAGTGGGTTCCAAAAAATTTCCAAGAATAAGGTTTACCGCTAGATAACCGACTGCTATCAGACCAGCTTCAGCAAAGCCGAATTGAATGGTCGCCAATAGAACAGCTGGGATTGCCGCAATAATAGAACCCAAAGTCGGAATAAAATTTAATATAAAAGCAATAAGTCCCCACAATAAAGCGAAATCAAGACCAAAGAGAGTTGCCCAAAAACCGATAATTACACCCGTCAACCCACTAATTGCCGATTTGATGACTAAATAATGTTGAACCTGTCTAGTCATCTCACCAAGTTGTCTAAAATTAGCATCATTACCAAACGCAGCTCGCAGCTTTGCACTAAAACCGACCGCTTCCATTAAAACAAAAATAACGGTCAACAAAACTAGAAATGTATTGGAAGCAAAAGAAGCTACAGCGCCAAGAGCTCCACCCAACACATCAAAAACACCGCCAATCGGAAGTAATTCCAACGAGCGCCACTCCTCAATTGGCAGTCCTAAATCAGAGGCTAAGTTAAGTACAGAGTTTAAAAGAACCTGAAAACGATCCTGATAATGAGGTACTGCAACACTAAAACCATTTACTGATTGCGCAACAACAAGACCAAAAACCCCAATGATTCCTCCGGCCAGTAGGACGGTACAAAACACTGCTATAGCCCTAGGAACTTTGAATCTCTGAAGCCAACCAATTAAAGGCACACTAATGATCGCTAAAAATACTGCGACCAAAAACGGTAAAACCACTTCAGCAGCAGCGCGCAAACCAGCTATAACAATAACAAGACAAGCCGCCGCAATGATAAAACGTAGACCTGCATCTGAGTACTGTTTAGAATCTTCGCTCATTCGTCTAGTTCTCAAAAAGGGTTAGGGAAAATTTTGGTTCTTCTTCAATCCACTGGGATAAACAAGTAAAACCAGCTCTTTCACCCATCGCCACGATTCCATCCGGGCGATATTTATAGGCATACTCAGTTAAAATACGATCCCCTTTGTTAAATGCGACAGAAACTTCTGCCCCCGGAATAGTAACGCTCTGCTTAGATAGACTAACTAAATAAGCCTCCATACGAGACTCCTTAGCATTCCAGACGGTTACATACGTAAACAAGTCTAGATCGAAGTCAGCGTTAAGCTCACGATTCAATCGAAGAAGAACATTTTTATTAAACGCTGACGTTATTTTCAGAGGATCGTCATATGCTAATTTTAATTCATTCTCATCTTTCACCAAATCAGCCCCGACGAGGAACCGGTCCCCAGGCCGACAATGCATTCTAATCTTACTCACGAAATCATAAGATTCATCAGGCTGCATATTGCCAATATTAGAACCCAAAAACATTATCAGCGCAGGAGTATTCACTTTCGTAGTAGCCAGTGACTCCTTCAATCCTTCGTAATAACCAACCGTATGCTTAACCAATTTTATGTTTTGAAAAGAAGAAAGATTGAGCGACGCCTGTTGCAATGCCAGCTCAGAAATATCAACAAGATGTAACACCTCAGGCTGCACATCTAGATTCGAAAGCAGACTGAACAGTTTCGAGCCATTACCACTGCCAAGTTCGATGAGCGTGCTGTAATCCGCAACACCAGCCATTATTTCTGCTGATCTTTTTTTAAGCATCCTATGCTCAGCCTGTGTAATTTTGTACCAAGGCAACTCGCAGATAGCCTCAAACAATCGAGACCCTAGAGCGTCATATAGATATTTTGATGGTAAAACCATAGGTCGCTGGTTAAGCCCCCTAGCAACATCTCTAGAGAAATCAGTTGCTGAATCTAACATCGAAAGTGAGCTATTACCCAACACGTCCTACCATCCTTAATTTAGGTAGCAGTTTTAGCGCAACGAAAAGAGGCATACATATATGGATACTGTGGTCGGAACCAATTTCGGAAACTTCTTCGCAAAAGCCGTCGACCTGTAACGGACGATGCGCCTTTGACCACAAAATGATTTTCATCAAAAAAATCTGCAGAATATTCTGGATAGGATGCCATCTGCGAAAAACCATCAAATCCACGAAAAACCGTCGAAGTCCACTCCCAGCCATTTCCGACAAGATCGTGTACACCCCAAGCGCTCGCACCCTCCGGAAAAGTTCCCACAGGAACAGGATCCCAATTTAGAAAATCAAAATTCCCACGGTTTTTGTCTGGCGCGACATCGCCCCATGGATATAAGTGCTCATCACCTTCCGGCGTTCCATATGCAGCGCGGTGAAACTCAACTTCAGTAGGCAAACGTAAATCTTTCCAGCGCGCATATGCCAATGCCTCATCATGAGTAACAAAAACAGGCCAAGCCATGGGCAAATCAATCATTTCAAACATTCCTCTCCACATCCAGCAACTACCCTGCAGCTCCCAAAACAAAGGATGTTCGTAATTAAGAGATTGCCTGTGTTTCCACCCTTCTTTAGTCCATAATTCTGGTTTCCTATAACCACCAGATTCCACAAACTCTAAATAATCTTGATTGGTTACATTATGCATATCAATATTAAAGGCTGCTACTCGATCGACGGTAGATAATGGAAATTCATTATCCCAACCGAATTCGATTGCATCTCTGTCACTTCCTAAAGTTACTGCTCCTTCAGGAATGTGAACCATTCTTCGTTTTGGCACTATACCGTTAGTAACGGGTCTTAATTTATCGGGTTGACGTTTGCTGTCGAGAGGCAGTCGATGCCACATGTACAACAGTGTTTCCTGATGCATTATTTCGTGTTCAAGCATCGTAAAAACACCTTGACCTCGATGAAGAACAGGATTTGAATCACCTTCAAGGACTGAGTAACGAAGTGCCTCGAGTATTGCTTCGTCGGCTAAGGCCACATAACCTTTAACCGTTTCACGATCCGGCCACTCCTCAACATCCGAATTAACTGCATCACGTTTATCTTTAGGATCAATTCCTCTAGCAAACAGAAGCTCCAAATCTTTATTAATTCCAGGATGACCGAGTCCTTTTTTGAGAAAACAATTAACACTGAAAGCAGGTATGTGACCTTCGTAGAATACTATGGGATTTCGCAAAGATATCGGGCGTTCATAGTAGGCATCAGGGTCGATAAGATCAAACAGACGTTTCGTAACAGAACGGTTCTGGCGATAAGCTTTAATTACGACATCACGATCAACACGGGGTTCACAGGCTTCTTCAACTCTGTTCATAGTGAAATAAAAATCCTCCAAAGATATTATGGTACCAGCAAGGACGGACTAATGGATATGCTACTGTTGTAAAAATTAAATCGCCGGTAAAAGCGAAAGTGGCGGAATTGGCAGACGCGCCGGATTTAGGATCCGGTGACCGAAAGGTCATGGGGGTTCAAGTCCCCCCTTTCGCACCAAAAACTCTCGACTTTTTAGTTGACGCTGTTTAAATAGACAAGAGAATAAAGACTGATGAAATCTGAACTTAATGTAATCGACACAATTAGAAGAAATGTCGCGGTTGAAATTCCGTCAATAGAAGTCGACAGAGCAATTGAACGGATAACCAAGCAATATATCCGCTCAATCCGATTACCAGGCTTCCGCCCAGGGAAAGCCCCTGCCAAATTAATTCAACAAAGAATGCTCGATAGCATCCTCAGGGAAGTAGCAGAAGAACTTGTTCCCAGTGCCGTCGAGGAAGTTCTAAAGGAACACGCTGTCATTCCAATAGACAGACCAAATATCAGCGACTTAGACATCGCTAAAGGTCAATCCTTAAAATTTGTCGCAAATTTTGAAGTATTACCCGCCATAAATCTTGGTGAATAC
>Ga0310344_10000457_pt1 | contig 32196 bp, 28 predicted proteins | sample HC15DNA20200_MG_FD_203801 | JGI IMG/M metagenome (GOLD analysis project Ga0310344, IMG submission 203801) | Marine microbial communities from station ALOHA, North Pacific Subtropical Gyre - HC15-DNA-20-200_MG | ecosystem: Environmental > Aquatic > Marine > Oceanic | place: Pacific Ocean: North...
TCCACGAAGGGGAGATGTCATGCGAAGCCCCTGCACGATTCTCTAGGGCCTTCTTCATGTTCGAGAAAGCGGTGTTTTGGGTCCAACGGAGAAGTCCTGGTTTTGATATTACATCCAGAATGGTTGTTACAGAAGGAAAGAGTTGGGTATATCCTTCTATTCTATATGCCCTCCCATGTTTGGTGGTTTCTAGGGAAACGATGCGGCCGTCTATCGTTTTCAATGATGGTTCTGGTTGCTGATACATGAATTTGGTGACAATCCCTTCAAATGGTAATCCGCATTGATGATCGCATGGAGATATATAGTTTTCATAGAACATATGACGATGTTTTGGGTGAGTTTGGATATAATTAGGACCTGTGTTATTAGACTGAGCTTTTGCTGGTAAGGGGGAAGGATGGATTCTAAATTTGTGGTCATTACGGGAGCGAGTCGCGGAATTGGTTACGAATGTGCGCGGCTGTGTAATCTAGAGGGCCATACGGTATTGGCCGTAGGGAAGGACAGTACTAGGTTGTTTCAGGTTGCTCAGCGATTAGATGGGATATTGACGTTTAGGGCTGATCTGGCTATTGAAGCTGAAGTCAATGCACTTGTCAGCTATATACGAACAAGATGGGAATTGGTCGATGTGCTCATTAATAACGCTGGAGTGATGCCTCAAAATGACAGGCAGATTATTACATGCAGTGAGGCGGATTTTGACTATACGATGCGGGTGAACTTCCTTGCCCCGTATCGTCTAACAAAAGCTTTAATCCCATTGTTGCAACCCTCTGAGTCGGGGAGGGTCATTAACATAAGCTCTACCATGGGGGTCATCGGCAGTTCACTGAATGGAGTATACGGGTTATCGAAGGCAATGCTAAACAATCTTACAGTGGCCTTGAGTAATGAGCTTGCTGGTACCGTTGCAGTGAATTCCGTTTCGCCGGGGTGGGTTAGAACAGATATGGCGCCGGATGGCCCTGGAGATCCAGCAGAGTCAGCGCAGACCGTTTTGCGTGTGATGAATATGGACAACTCCATAACCGGGAAGTTCTTTGGCAGTGCAGGGCAACTGCAATTTGCGGAATCCGAATAAAGGTCAATCCTTGAACAGTGCCGCGTATACCTAGTGCCACTAAAATTGAGAGGAAGAGGACGCTAAACCAGATACACACCCGACCACCTGTTGTGTACCTGGTTCGAATCAGTCCGGCAGCGACGACGAAACACGATAAGGCCAACACATAGTCGTGAGGGCAACATCAACTTCTTTCATCGACTCCCTTTTTGTATAGCCTAGACTATACGCCTGCGGCAAGGCTTACACATGCAATAATTGTATGGTTATGCCACATGAGGGTGATAGTCCATACCAATTTGGCCAAGGGACTCCAGCGTAGCGTACTCGTCTTCGGTTAGTCCGAGGACTTGTTTATATATATATTCATTATCTTCACCAAGGCGTACAGGGGGTTTCATAACCTCGAAGGGTACCTTGCTAAGCTGGAAAGGGCTACTAGGGTACAGGTGCTTTCCTACTTCAGGTGCATCGATTTCAACGAAAAAGTCGCGAGCGCGCAGCTGTGGATCCTCAAAAGCCCGGGGTTCATTGAGTAACGGTCCAGCGGAAATCCCTCCCTTTTGTAAGAGGTGGAAAGCGGTGTCAACATCCATCGTACTTGCCCACTCGCTGAGTATTTCATCTATGGCGTCGTGGTGGCTAAACATAGCTTCTAGTGAACTAAAACGTTGGTCCATGGCCAAGTCAGATCTCCCGATGACTTCACAAAGGAGCTTCCACTGCTGCTCGTCGCCGAGCGTAATTGCGATCCACTCGTCGTCACCTGTGCATTGATATACTCCTTGAACATACCACGGATCTCGGTTCCCTCGGGCGGTGGCCACTCTCCCATTCATCATGTAATCCATGACCAGTTCCCCTAAATGGGGAAGAAAATTCTCTCCCATTGATACATCTATGTATGTCCCTTTACCAGTTTTATCACGATTCATAAGTGACATCACAGCACCCATAGCTACTGTAACTCCAGTTACAGCATCGGCTGCTACAGACCCCGGTATACCTTCAGCATCCATATCAGGATAGCCAATAGTGGCACAATGACCAAATGCTGCTTCAAAATGCAGTCCCAGACCACGGTATGTGCTCCACGGACCGGTTTGCCCGAATCCAGTACTGGATATCATTGATAAGCGAGGATTCCATTCCTTGAGAACTGGGTAGGTGAGCCCTAGTCGATCAATCGAACCAACAGCATTGTTCTCGATGAATAGATCGCTGGATTCGACCAATTTCTTGAACGTCTCCTTGCCTTCTGGGGTGCTGAGATCCGCAGTCATCGAGTACTTGTTTCGTGCGTGAAGGTTAAAAATAGCAAATCTATTCCATGGACGCTCACCGGGATCACGATCTGGGTAGTTTGGAGCCGGGGACTGTCGCTCCACATCTGGGTTTGGGCGAGCCATTTGTCCCCTTGTCGTAGACGGGAATATATTGAGAGGCTCAACACGGATGACCTCGGCACCCATGTCAGCAAGAAACATCGTGGCATATGGGCCCGCCCAGACCACGGTCATATCAATTATGCGGATGCCCTCCAGGGGTTTCTTTCTTTTAACTGCATCCACTTGCTCTAGGCTCTTTTCGGGATTTGCGTTGCCTGCAGACCAAGCATTTAGTGTATCGGTTAGTATGGAATTGTCCTGCCCAAGGGTTGGGGCAGGGGTGCGTGCAGACCACCAGGGTTGGTCTATTAACATAGGTGCTCCAGGATAGTCTAGCGATCCTGCGACGGGATGATCTAATCGTGCAAAGTAGCCTCCGCGTGCTTCCAGTTGGGGGTTATTGCTGATGACGTCATCAAGGGTGTTAACCGCTCCTGAAAAGATTTCAGCAGCCTGAAGTTCAGCCACTGCCTCTAGTTTCGTTCGGGTTAGACACCATGGGAGCCAGATTTCCGTCTCGAATTCCTCTCTTGCGTCTGGGTCTAGTTGCCCGTACGGTGGGGCGAAGCGTTTATCTTCTAGTAGTTCAGGCATTCCAAGAAGGTTGACCGTTCGAGGCCAAAAGGGTCCGCCACCGACCAGAGAAATGTAACCATCTGCACATGGGTAATAGCCTGAAGGGTAGCCGTTGCCTATGCCTGCAGTCCGCCGGGTGCGCTCGCCTGTGTATTGATAGACCAACAGGTTCCGCATTCGGGTGTTTATGGAGGCAGTTTGGGTCTCAAAGATGGACACATCGATGTGCTGTCCCCCTAGGGATGCGCGATCCTTACCATAGAGCGCGAAGAGACTTGCCATGGCTGCTACATTTCCTGCTTGGAATTGAACGTGATTACCTCCTAGTTTCAATGGATATCTATCAGGCAATCCTGATGCGTGCATGTTTCCACCCATTGCAAACAGTACTAGTTCTGACGCTGAATACTGGCTGTAGGGACCCGTTTGTCCGAAGTTTGAGATGGAAGTGGTAATGAGATTTGGCCATCTCTTCGCGAGGGTCTCATGATCCAGTCCATATTTGGCCATCGTTCCGGGTCTGAAGCTTTCTAAGACTAGATGAGAAGTCGATATGAGTTCGAGGGCAGTTTCGCGATCAGCTTGCTGGGTCAGGTCAAGTGTGATACTTCGCTTATTCGCGTTGAGTAGGAGGAATGTGCCACTTTTTTCACTATGTGGATTGTCTTCAGGGAATGGTCCAAGGTTTCGTGCATAGTCTCCAACAACTGGTTTCTCTATCTTAATCACTTCTGCGCCAAAGTCAGCGAGCAGTTTGGAGCAATAGGGGCCTGCGATTCCTTGGGAGAAGTCCACGATTCGAATACCGTGCAGGGGTTGAGATGATGTAGCTTGGGTCATTTTGCTTCCTCCAACAACATAATCAGGTGGTAGACCTGCTGTGCGGAGAGTATAGGATGATTTTGCCTAGCAGTAAACGGTATCCTTGGATGGCATAGATGAACGCTCGAATAATTGTTAAGAGCGTTTCCCCGCCAACATCCAGCCTATTGGTGTAGTACGGATGAGGTATTTGTATGTAAGAAAGCCGAGACCGGTTGTGATGAGACACGCGATCAGGAATTTTATCTCTGCGGGTGCCGTCATGTTCCGGGCGAGGAAAAATGTCGTCGCTGCAACTACAGGTAAATGCATCAGATATACCCAGTAAGCGGAATCTGCTATCCAGCGTATTATAGGGCGATATGACGTGAGTACACTTTCAAATAGACCGATGAACCCTACACAACACCCAATATTCAAAGCACTATACGAAAGCAAGAAAACCGCTTTGGCGCCCTCGGATGGTTCTGCGTCTAGGGCAACGAGACTGGCCACATTGGCTATATAGCTAATTAGTGCAGTGAATAACAGGCCAAGGAGTAACTTGGGTTTTTGGAGTCGCGCAATAAGACTCCTTCTGTGATACAGGCCGTATCCATAAACAAAGAAAAGGGCTAGGTATGCGAGATCGGGAAGGTTGAGGGGCCATATTGGTTTTGACTCACCTGACTGTTCCCTGATTGCAAATAGGATACAAGCTAGGATAAAAAGCATTACTGGAACGCGGGTATACATCACGGATGAAATCACTGTTTTCATCAGATGGCTGTAAGGAAGATACTTAAACGTGGTTCGGATTGCAATCAGGCATGGATATAACAAGCATAGATAGTATAGAAACCAAAGATGAGCTAAGAATTCTGAATGGATTTCGGATTTGAACCCACTAGAATCGGTGAATTGTCCGGTTAGGCCATAACTCCATATTAACGGTATTGAGGTTGCTACCAACGGAGCAAAAACCACCAAGGGAAGCCCAATTCGCATGATGCGGTCCTTTAGGAAGTATTTCACCCCCCGTCGATCTAGGATTAGGTGCGCAAAGAAGCCTGCGAGCAAGAAGAATATTGGCATTCGCCACGCATGGATGAAGTGGAAAACGAAAAACAAAGCCCAGGATTGATCTCCATCCGCAGGCCAGTGGTGGGAGAACTCTAAAAGATACGAAAAATAGGGAATTGCCCCGTGAAGGACGATACCCAACAGCATTGCAAATGCTCTGAGCCCATCTAGGCCATGGTAGCGACGACCAAGGTCAACTCCGCATTGAATGCAAAAGCTCCCTTGTGGAGTATTCGCTCCACATTCTGAACAGGGATCCACTAAATAGGAGTTAGTAGCAACTGGCATTTCACTGAACTTTCTATCACATTGTTTCTATTGATGCCAAGGATTCGTTCCTGGAACAGGCTAGCCTATGCGTATTGGTTATTTCCCGCGGAGTATCTCCGCAGTAAGCGCCCCGTTATCTTTCAAGAGTTTGATTATCCGTTCGGCTGTAGCTACTTTTTCTGTGTCCGCCTGACTTAGACGCCAAGCCAAACTAGCGGAATCAAGTGGCGTTAGTCCATTTGCGTCAATAAGATTTATATCGGCTCCGGACTTTACCAGAAATGCAGCAGCTTCCTCTGCAAGAAAAAAAGCCGCCCATGATAGGGGAGAGGCTTTATCCGAGTTCTTGGCTACAATATTAATATTTGCTCCGTTATCGAGGAGGATTTGCAGAATGTCAGTATTGCGTTTAAGCACCGCAAGATGCAGCGGGTGAGCCCCTTCGAACGGAAGTCCAGTGGGTATTGGTACATAGTCAGGGTGGGTGCCAGCATCCATGTGCTGAGTGATGACTAGAACGTTCTCTGTGTCTATCGCAGTCAGAAGATCCATATCTGGTATTTTAACGGTGATAGACTTCTCTCCTCCGGAGCACCCAGTGAAGGCAAGTATGACCATGGTTATGAAGATAAATCTGTTAAAGTGGTCTGTAGCAGGCACGATGCGAAGCTTATATGGTTTCAATAATGATTTCCTATTGTGGAACAGTGCAGCTTGAGGAGGTAGGATCGAGCTGCACTGTTCTGCTTCTTCTGGTGGAGACGGGGGAGAGTCGAACTCCCCGTCCAAAAGATGCCTTGCGAAGATATACTACAAGCTTATCCGGCTAGTGTGTTTTTCGTCTCCCGAGTTCATCACCGGCAAATCCTTCGTGAGACTAGCCAATAATCTTTCAATTCGCTGCATTGGCGAGCGACGAATTGGCACCCCGCTAGTTGGCGCCCTTATCAGATCCGCGAGGAGAGTTCTGACAGGACGAGCCGCACTAGGCGGCTAAGGCGTATTCTTTATCGCCAGTTAATTTTTTTGCCATCAGTTTATCGAGGGAGGTGGCACCTCGGCTTGCAATCCCGGCAGGGGGGTCCTCTGTCGAAACCACGCGTCCCCGTATTTGTTAGTCAAATTTTAGCATGAAGTGGAAGGAACGGTCGAGAACGTCTATTCAACTAAGCAGAGCTTAGTACTATTCCCGTCGGTTAAATGATGCTTCGATTTCTCTATCCTGAGTCTTGCGAATAAGAGTCTGGCGCTTATCATATTGGCGTTTCCCGCGACAAAGAGCTATTTCTACTTTGGCCAAATGACCTTTCAGGTATAACCGTAACGGTATCAAGGTGAGCCCCGCTGATTTGAGTTCCTGCCGAATGTCGGAGATTTGTCTGGTCTTTAGCAGTAGTTTTCGATTCCTAGTCGGCTCATGGTTGGCTAGGTTGCCGGCAGAATATTCTGCAATATGGGCATTCAGCAGCCATATTTCACTATCGACAATACGACCGAAAGATTGGCCAATGTTAACTCTACCTTCTCGGATGGCCTTGATTTCGGTCCCTGAGAGTACGATCCCCGCCTCGTACTGCTCGAGGATTTCATAGTCATATCGTGCGCGCCGATTTGTGGCAACAGTCTTGAAGAAGGGCTGCGAGGTATCTGAGTGCCTATTTAGTTTCTTTTTTGACTTTTTTGCTGCCATGGCATCACGGTCTCACCCTGATTTACGGTACGTAGGTTGGTCTTATTGTATCAGGTGTGCCTATCCCCGTGCTCTGTGGCCTCATAGATAGGCACTATTTTTCGTACAATGAGTTTAAATACTCTACTCCAGTCTCGAATAGCGTTGGGCTTTCTGGTGAATCATTAAATGGCACTAAGATGTCAGGAGTTACACCGTCACCGTCTATTTGGTTCCCATTTGGGGAGTACCAGCGTGCAATGGAGTAGTAGAGAGTTCCGTTGTCCGCCAGTTCTCTATAGCTACTGACTCTTCCTTTCCCGAAAGTAGGGCGGCCGATGATAGTAGCTCGTTTATGGTCTTGGAGTGAGGCAGCCAATACCTCACTAGCACTGGCGCTTCCTTCATTGACCAGAACTACTATTGGTATTTGTGAATCGATTGGTTGGTTTTCGCCATTTAACGCTTGCTGATTTCCATCTCTATCTTCTTGGTATAGGACTACCTCGTCTCCCAGTAGACGAGATGCTATGTCGAGGGTCTCGTTAAGCAGTCCTCCTGGATTATATTGCAGGTCAAGGATGATAGAAGGCATTGCAGCTGTCTGTAATTCACTTAAAGCTAACTCGAGCTGCTCGTCGGTATTCTCTCGAAAGGAGGTGATCTGTATGTAAAGGATATTTAATCCCAAAGCCATTTCCACCTGTGTGTTGGTTGAGTCTATCCAGCGGAAAAAGACTGACTGTAAATCAATTACATCCCGAGTTACCGGGATGTCGATATGAGCATTAGAATCCTCCCGGGCGATAGTCAGTATGACCTGTGTTCCCTTAGGGCCGCGTACAAGCAAAATTCCTTCATCTAATGTTAGTGAGGCTGTGGGAGTGCCGTCAATTGCTACAATTACGTCACCAGGTTTCAGTCCGGCACCTTCAGCCGGGCTGCCTACGAGTGGAGTCACAATGGTCATTTTCCCATCATTCATTGTGACTTGGGCTCCTATTCCTTCAAAACTTCCTTCCAGCAGATTTTTGGGCGTTTGTAATGAGCCAGGCGGTATATATGCGGTATGCCGATCGTTTGTTTCCGTGATCATGGCATCGATTGCTTTGGACTTTAACAGAGTGGAATCCAATTGACTTCCATCTACGTGCTCTTTCTGCAGTATTTGCCACACTTGTGAAACGGTCTCAAACTCATCTGGAATTGTCTTGTCGTTGTACTGTAGGGGTAACCAAGAGGTCACCTCTAGATTTGCAATTCGAAGGGTTCCCCATGTGCCAATGAAGACGCCGCAACTCAACAAGACAAGTGCGAGTAGCAGGGTAGAAATTCTACGAAGCATCAAATGACATCCATGTGTGAGCCAATCGGCCGAATGCCTGTAACTTTACATAACTATTATAGTGCGACATGTTGTTTTGTAACCTAACGTGATGATGCCGTAGCGATATCACTGGCAATAGTCTGTTCCAGTGTCCTCAATAGTTCGTCTATTCCCCATCCAAGTTCTGCTGAGATGACATGGGTTGGAGTTTCAATGGATGACAAGTCGTTTTTGAGAGCGTCCATATCGAAGTCCGGAACGAGTTTGTCCATTTTGTTCAGAGCCATGACCTTAGGCGTTTCACTGACCCCGAGTTCACTCAGAATTGCTTTAACTGAATCTGCTTGTTCAGCTGCATATGGATCAGTGATGTCTACCAAGTGGAGCAAGATTGAGGCAGAAGCGATTTCGTCAAGTGTTGCCTTAAAGGCTGCGATCAGTGTCGTAGGTAATTTCTGGATAAACCCTACTGTATCAGTAATCAGGACGTCAGTCCCTCCCGGTAGTTGGATCCGTCTGGTGACTGGGTCCAGGGTTGAAAAAAGTTGATCACGCGCGTCGACCTGCGAGGAACTCAATGTGTTGAGGAACGTGCTCTTCCCTGCATTTGTGTATCCTACTAGAGAGATCTCGGGGATCTGGGTTGCATTGCGTTTTCGGCGATAAAGGGACCTTCGCGATGCCACCTGAGACAACTCTTTTTGGAGGGATAGTACGCTTTGTCTTACGAGTCTCCGGTCGGTTTCAATTTGGGATTCACCAGGTCCTCTTGTACCTATGCCCCCTCCTAGTCGTTCAAGGTGTGACCACTGCCCGGCAAGCCTAGGTAAGAGGTATTGCTGCTGTGCGAGCTTAACCTGCAGTGTACCTTCTCTGCTCTGGGCTCGTTGGGCAAATACATCAAGGATGAGTGCCGTTCTATCAATAACTTTTACGACCAGACTGTTTTCCAGGTTTCGTTGCTGCGTTGGACTAAGTTCATCGTCACAGATAACTAAGGTGGCGTCTAACTCACTTACTAGCAATTGAAGTTCGCGGAGTTTACCCTTTCCAAGATAGAATGAAGGTGAAGGAGTGTTGTTTTGGGTCAACTCTCCGATAACTTCAGCATTGCAGGTGCGTGCTAAATCAGCGAGCTCGGCTAGTGAAGCGGTTATTGTCCATTTCCCTTGACCTGACACATTTGCTACTGCCACCAAGATGGCCCGCTCGTTAATTTCCGTGGAATGAGTTGTACGAGGAATAGACTTGCCTCCTGTTCACAGTGGATCTTTTCGCTAGCTTTGTTTTGGTATGCTCCATTCAGAAAGTCGGGCAATCGCTTTTTCAAGATCTTCGTCTGATAAGGTAAGCGAGAGTCGGATAAATCCCTCTCCAGAGGGTCCGTAACCGGAACCCGGTGTTACTACCACATTTTGGTCTTCCAGAAGTAGACTGGCAAATTCAGCTGATGAGTAGGCGGGAGGAACTTTGGCCCAAATATACAAACTTGCTTTCGGTGGAGAGACGGTGAGGCCTAATTTTTGTAGTACAGGTATAATCCTGTCTCTGCGGCGTTGGTATGTTGCGACATGATCTTGGATACAGTCCTGAGGACCGTTGAGCGCCTCAATGGCTGCCTCTTGAATTGCCTGAGGGATGCCTGAATCAAGGTTGGATTTAATGCGCATTAGTGCATTTACCATGCTCGCATTCCCTACCGCCATGCCGACGCGCCACCCAGTCATATTATAAGTTTTTGATAGACTGTGAAATTCCATCCCGACATCCATAGCACCAGGGGTCTCTAGGAAGCTGACAGGTTGGTATCCGTCATAGGCTATCTCGCTGTATGGAGCGTCATGTAGTACCCCGATATCATATTTCTTAGCGAAATCGACTACTTCTTTATAGAAGGATGGATCTGCAGTTGCTCCTGTAGGATTGTTTGGGTAATTTAGCCAAAGGATCTTTGCTTTCCTAGCAATACCTTCAGGTATGGCAGTTAGGTCAGGCAGCCAGTCATTTTCTTCAGTTAGTGGTAGGTAGTGGGATTCTCCTCCAGCGAACATAGTGGCTACTGAGTAAACGGGATATCCTGGATCAGGAACTAGTGCGATGTCTCCCGGGTCGATATAGCAGAAAGCTGCGTGGCCGATCCCTTCTTTTGCTCCGATCAATGGAAGGACTTCTGTGTCACGGTTCAGCGTTACATCGAATCGATTGCTATACCAGTCTGCAATTGCCTGCCTGAATTCAGGAAGCCCTTCACTTTCAGGGTATCGGTGATTAGCAGGCACCTGTGCGCTGGTCCACAGTTTCTCGAGGATGTGGTTGGGGGTGGGGATATCAGGGTCTCCAATAGCGAATGTTATCACGTCCTCTCCGCGGGCCCTTTTCTCAGAGATCATGCGACTGATCTCCACGAAAAGATATGGTTGTAACTTAGAAATACGCTCAGCAAATTCCATATGATCCTCCTTGTTCTCCTAATTTATTGTATGTATTGAAATCGATTCAATACGGGAATAATGGCTATTTCACCGACCAGGTTCCTGTGTACACTTTCTCTACTGGCCCATTGAGAAGTACACCATTGTCTTTGTCCCAATGTACGGTTACTGTGCCCCCGGGGACATTTATGATCCCTTTAGTGTTGCTGTGCCCATTTAGGGATGCAGCGACGCCAACAGCGCACGCTCCAGAGCCACATGACCAGGTTTCCCCTGCTCCGCGCTCCCATGAGCGCATTGATATAGATCCATCGTTGGCTATATTGGCGATATGAAAGTTCATTTTCTTCGGAAATTTAGTATGGTTTTCCACAAGCGGTCCAATACGATGTAATTCGAAATCGGCAATAGGCGTCTCCATAAAACAAACAGCGTGTGGGTTTCCCATGGATACATAATTCAACAACAATAAATCATCGTTGATATAAAGCTCACCGTTGAGTATCGGACCATGCAGTGCTTCTGTATCGCTCCTATTTATAGGGATGTCTGCCGCGTCGAATAAAGGATGTCCCATATTAATTTGAGCGGATTTGACATAACCATGGTCGAAGTGCGGCGTAGTTGACACTATACGTTTAGCGGTTTCAATTAAAAATGATTCATTGTTAGGGGCTACGATGTTTGATTCCAAGACAAATTTGGTGAAGCACCTCAGGCCGTTTCCACACATTTCAGCCTCGGATCCGTCAGGGTTGAACATTCGCATCCGTATATCAACTACATCAGATTCGGCTACTACCAATAAACCGTCTGCCCCTACGCCAAATCGCCGCTGACAGACTTCTGCTGCTATGTCATTCCAATTCAGGCTAAGCTGGCGACCGTCGACCACCACGTAGTCGTTCCCGGTTCCATGCATTTTTGTAAAACTGAGTTCCATTTGAGTAGTCCTATCCGGAGTATCAAGGTCTAGTTACACGTGCGGTTACAATCATCCGTCAGCATATTATAAAGCGATTTCATATCAATAGCATCCACAGTAGTCGACATAATTTGCAATCTTCGCTGGTTGAACCACTGCTTTTGGCGACGCGCTAATTGTCTTGTTTGTAATTGGATACTTTCTAGTGCAGTTTGTCTCGGTAAACTTCCTTGTACTACTTCAGCTAGAGTCCTGTACCCCAGACTGGCAAACCCGGGGCATGAAGCTGTATATCCAGCGTCTAAAATTCTTTCAATTTCAGATTCCCAACCTAGGGAGAGCATTTCTTGAATTCGATCATCAATGTTCCTGTTCAGAGTTTTTTTGTCTACTTCAATTCCGATGGTCACGAATGTTTCGTCAGTATGGACTGGCTGTTGGAAGGATGAGAAAGGCTGATTTAGGGTGTAATACACTTCGAGCGCGCGGACGATGCGACGTGTATTATTAGGGTGGATTCTATCGGCAGAAATAGGATCGACAGCTTTCAACCTAGCGTGTAATTCTTGAATTCCCAGTGCATTTAATTCATCTCGTAAATCTGAATTAGGAGATACCTGAGGTGGAGTCCATCCATTCACCAGTGCGTGTATATATTGCCCTGTGCCGCCGACTACTATTGGTAGGCTATTCCGGTTTCGTATTGATTGTATTGCGTCAGTTGCTTGTTTGAGGAAAGCCCCAAGGGTGAAGATATCGTTTGGATCAACCATGTCTAGAAGGTGGTAATGGATTTGTTGTTGTTGGATGATGGTTGGTTTCGCAGTACCAATATCCAACAACTTGTACACTTGTCGGCTGTCTGCATTAATTATTTCACCACCGTATTCCATGGCAAATTTATGAGCTAGGGCTGTTTTACCTGATGCGGTGGGTCCGGCTATGACGAGGATTCCTTTTGAATTTGTGCGATTAGTAGTCATCAAATCCCGTCGTTACCCTTAGGATGATTTAGCAGCTGCAAACTGTCGTGTTAAGGATACGAAGGCAGTTGCGTCCAGGCTCGCTCCGCCTACCAAGAGGCCAGATATATACTCTGATTCCCCGAAGATAGTTGCATTGCTTTCATTTACGCTTCCTCCATACATAAGGGGTGCTTTCGCACCTGCATCCCCCCACTCGCTGGTTAGGAAAGAACGTAGAGTACCAAGTGTTTCTTCAATGATGTCGATTGTAGCGGCCTTACCAGTTCCAATGGCCCATACAGGTTCATAGGCTATGGTAAGATTACTAATAGTTTGGAGTGCCGATGTAGCCTTCGAAACTTGTTCTTGTATGACCTGCTGGGTTTTCCCCGATTCTCGGTCGCCAAGATTTTCACCAATACATAGGATTGGTTTAATATTATTAGCAACAGCAGCTAAAAGCTTTTGAGAGATATCATCATCCGTTTCATGAAAGAACAGTCGTCTTTCAGAGTGCCCCAGAAGTACCCAGGAGCAGTTCTCCTTTACCATTGAGGCAGAAATTTCTCCCGTGAAAGCACCTGACGGTTGATAATGCATGTTTTGTGCTCCGAGTTCTATTGAGGAGGCGTACACCAGATTTGCGAGCGAACCTAAAGCGACAGCCGGCGGAAATAGTATCTTGGTCACACCTTGGATGCGATGGAGTTCATCCTTCATGTCGGAGACCAATCGTAGCGATTCGGTTATAGTCCCGTTCATCTTCCAGTTCCCAGCAACAATTGAATTACTCATGTAACTCTCCTCGTGTGGTATGTATGCAAATCTGTGTGCCGCGTTTATGGTCCGAATTTGTTTAGCTTGTTACCGTGTGCTAGCGCGAGTGGCATGATGGATGTAGCTGGAATTTTCCCGATCGATCCGGTTGAGCAGTATGCTTCTGAGAAAACAGCATTTTCGGATCCGTGTGTCCAGCGGGAATTTAGCATTAGGGGGACAGGGTGCCAACTGTGTCCTGCAAGAAGCGCAGGTGTCGAATGGTCCCCGGCTATAATTGTTACATCTGCTCCGAGCTGCAGGACATAAGGCAATTGCCGGTCAAAGTCCTCTAACGCAGCGACTTTCGCGTCGAAGTCGCCATCCTCCCCAGCCGTATCTGTGGCTTTGTAGTGAAGGAAGAAGAAGTCGTAGTCAGCATAGTGTCGTGTTAATGTTTCGATCTCCTCTTCAAACGTGGTCCCGGTCGGTAATATGGTCATGCCAATGAGTTGCGCTAATCCTTTATACATGGGATAAGCAGCTACTGCTGCGGGTTTGAGTTGGGTGATATCTTGGAATTTGGGTAACGTTGGCAAAGACGAAAACCCGCGTAAGAGGATCCCATTTGCCTGTGGTTGATCAATCAGAATATCTTGGGCTTCAGTGCTGATATGGTTGACTGCTTTAGCTGCGTTAGAGGCCTGAACCGAGGTGCCATGGGATTGAGATGGAGGCAGCCCCAGTGTCTGCGGATCCGTTTCATTAATGTCCGGACTTATGCCTTCTCCTGACAAAATAAGCACAAACCGATGATCTTTAACGTGATGGATTGCAATGTCTATATCAGGTACCTTAATGCTATTCAACTTAGCACAAAGGTCGGCAGCTATTGCTGAGTCAATCCTCCCTGCCCGTCGGTCGGTGATTGCTCCATTTTGGTCTAATGTGCAAAAATTGCCACGAGCAGCGATATCTGTAGGTTTGAGGTTTATACCAATGCCGAGAGCCTCCAATACGCCCCTACCTATTTCATGTTCAAGAGGATCGTATCCGAAAAGTGCCAAATGGCCTGGACCACTTCCAGGCGTTATACCTGGAGCTACAGGTTCACTAAGCCCGAGAGAGCTTGATTTAGCCAGGCGGTCAAGGTTCGGGGTATTCGCAATTTCTAACTCAGAGCCACCTTTCTCTGGATGATAAAGCCCTCCGAGTCCATCTAGTACAACCATCAAAATAGTCGTCTCGTTGGATCTCGCTAGGTTTGCGATAGGAAATACTGGGTGTGGTGGCATAGATGCTGACTCTCCCTGTCTACGGTTTGTCTAGAAGGGCGTTTATAGCTGGTAAATTCTTGCCTTCCAAGAACTCCAAGGATGCCCCCCCTCCAGTGGATACGTGGGTAAATGAATTCGTCAAACCTAGATCGTGGATCATTTGACTAGTTGAACCGCCCCCGGCTATGGAAATGCCTTTTGTCCTCTTAGAAAGACTAACTGCCATTTCACGTGTTCCTGATGCAAACTTCGTGAATTCGGCTACACCCATAGGACCATTCCACATCACCGTCTTTGCGTTTTGCAATTGACTGTCAAATAAACTGATGGTTTGAGGACCAATATCCATCAGTATCCAACCATCTGGAATCTCGGATATAGGCACTACCTTCGTGGCGGCATTGTTGGAAAATGCATCAGCAACGATAGCATCGATTGGCAAAACGATGTCAATGTTGTTTGATTTAGCTCCATCAATTAGTGAACTTGCTATTGACACCTGATCGACGTCATAACTAGATTGACCGACGCCGTAACCGATTGCTTTAATAAACGGGGCTGCCATACCTCCGCCTATGAGCAGTTGATCAATCTTATTCATCAGGTTTTCAATGATACCGATTTTGTCAGAAAGTTTAGCTCCTCCCACGAGTACGGCCGTTGGACGTTCGGGGTTTAGTGTTACTTGTTCTAGCATCTCAATCTCGCGACTCAGTAATAGGCCTGCCACTGCCGGAAGATGGTGGGTAATGCCTACGGTAGAGGCGTGTGCGCGATGTGCCGTACCAAACGCATCATTTACATAAATATCTGCAGATTCAGCTAGTTGCTTGGCAAAGGCTGGATCATTGGATTCTTCGTGCGGCACGAAGCGAATATTTTCAAGCATCACTACGCTCTTAGGACCGAGAGTATTGACTTCACCCCTAATAGAGATTCCATCAAAAGAGGTAAGGATTTTTACGGGCTCGTTCAGCATAAGTTCGAGCCTCTTCGCAACCTGTGACATTGTTAGACTTGGGACGACCTGCCCTTTTGGCCTCCCTAGATGAGAACACAAGATGATCCGGGCATCCAATTCTTGCAAATAGCGAATGGTAGGAATCGTTGCCGCTATGCGAGCGTCATCGATAATTTCGTTAGTTGACCTATCTAGTGGTACATTATAATCCACACGTAGGAAGGCGATACCAGGCCGGCTATCCCGGCTATCAATGTCATATATGGTTTGTTTCATTATCATCCTTGGCGTGCGTGTTTCAGGTAGTTCTTCGTATAAAAAAATCTGCGACTTCCCGTATGGGCCCCGTCTCTATATTGCTCGGTACTGATTCAACGATGTCCTGGATAGCGCTTGAACACAGTTTTTGGGCTACGTCTACAGAATGTTCACGTGCTCCCATTGATTCAATCGTTTCAAGAATATCAGCTACGTCGTCAGGGTCCAAGACCCGTTTCAAGTAAATGGATCCTAGTCGCCGTTTTTGCTTAACCTCTGCTTTAGAAAAAGCGTAAATTACCGGCAGTGTCTTTTTTTTACTTAGGATGTCGCCCGGTGGTGATGTATTACCATCTTGCGGCCACAAATCAAGCAAATCATCAACGATCTGAAATGCCATCCCTAGCTTTTCACCGCAATTATGGAAGGCCTCCACGACCCTCGGGTCGCTAGTAGCACAGATCGCCCCCAAAGCCATAGACGCACCCATTAACGCGCCAGTCTTAAGTCTCGCCATTTCCATATATTCAGATGGCGCCAGATTAATCTTTTCCTGAAAGTCAATGTCGTCGTGCTGTCCTTCGCAAATGAGTAAGCATGCTTGGTCTAGTCGTTTGGTTGCTTCGATGAACCGGCGCGTGTCGTTTTGATCTAGAAGACCGGTTAGCGACTCGTGAGCCAATGCATGCATTCCATCACCGGCATTAATGGCTTGCGCCGGTCCCCATTGCCACCATACTGTAGGTCTATTGTGCCTGTCTGGTGAGCCGTCTTGAATATCATCATGAATTAATGAGAAGTTGTGAAGAAGTTCTATTGCAGTAGCTGCAGGGAACGTATTAATTATGTTGCCTCCAAGTATTTCACTAGACAGAAGGCACAAGGCAGGTCGGACCCTTTTTGCTGCGTTGATAGTAGCTTCGTCTCCTTGCTCATTGCGAAATCCAAGGTGGTACTCCATCATACGGTATAGCGGGGAAGACTTATTTTCCGTAGCTTTCCACAAAGCTGCATCAATTTCGCCGCGATATCGCGTTAGAACCGATGGCATAATATCGTTCATAACATCCACCTGATTGAAGTAAGATTCGCGCCCTGATCATGTGAGCGCGTTCCGATTATCAACTTTATTTGAAGTCCTCTGTGATATCTAAAGCACCTTGCCGGATGATTTTGATTTCTGGTGATGTGCAGTCTACGATGGTTGATTCTACACCTATATAGCTATCACCACCATTGACTACGAATGCAAGTCCAGTGGGAAAAGTCGTAATCACTTCTTGATACGTCCTGCAAGATGGTTCCCCGGATTTATTGGCGCTTGTCCCAACAATTGGACATCCTACCAGTTTCGCCAATTTTCGGGGCACATAGTGGTTCGGAACTCTTAAGGCCACGGTTCCACTGCCTCCTCCAATTTGTTCATTAAGGTCAGGATGACTTTGAACTATGATGGTTAGTGGTCCTGGCCAATACTTATCCACTAGAAAGGCTGCACTGTCCGGTATACACGGAGCAACCTGTGCTATTTGGGATTGATCTGATAACAAGAGTGGCATTTTCAGATTATGTGGGCGATCTTTGAGTATATAAAGATCCGCTATGGCTTGATCGCTATCACTTGCGCAACCTACTCCGTATACAGTGTCTGTTGGGTAGGCTACCAATTTACCGTCAAGCATCGCTTGTGCTGCTAGTTCAATTTGGCTGTCGATATTTGGGTTAAACATGCCTTGATTTACCTTGACTGAGTATATCATAGGTGCTACGCTCGGGTCACTCGTGTCATGGAGTGTTTTGATGCCACCAAACCCCCAACGGCAGACAGGTTCTCGTCGTGTGTCTATGAGTGATGATCTTGAAGTTGCCGCCTATCTAGATATAGCACAAGATTCCGCTTATGTTGCTGAGAATGAACACGCATCTGGAGCAGGATCACCGACTGAAGAAGGTATCTCAGAAGCGATTCTAATCGTCGATTTTGGATCCCAATACAGCCGTTTGATAGCTCGTAGGGTGAGGGAGTGCAACGTCTACTGCGAGATAGTTAGTTTTCGCTCATCTTGGGAGGACATCGCACCGCTCAATCCTAAGGGTATTATTCTGTCAGGGGGACCAGCTAGCGTTTACGACGACCATGCACCGCTAGCACCTGCGTGGGTCTTTAGCAGTAACATTCCAGTTCTGGGAATTTGTTATGGTATGCAACTGATCGCCTACCAAATGGGCGGCAAGGTTATGCAGGGAACTGAACGAGAGTATGGCCATGCTGTTTTGCATTGTAACAGTGGAGCCTCTGAGCTGTTTGCCGGACTAGATGTCAATTTGGACGTCTGGATGAGTCATGGGGATCGTATCGTATCCTTACCTGATGGGTTTTCAGGGCTAGCATTTACTGAAAACTCCCCTATTGCCGTCATGGGAAACGGGGAAGGGATTTTGGGCATCCAGTTTCATCCAGAAGTGGCACACACCCCTAGCGGTAAGTCAATTATATCTAACTTTTTGTTTGGGATTTGTGGTTGTAAGGGTGATTGGACACCTGAGAATGTAATCGCTTCCAGTATTAAGCAAATTCGTAGCCAGGTCGGGAATGGCAAAGTTATTTGCGCACTATCTGGTGGGGTTGATTCTGCGGTAACTGCCGCGATGATTCACAGAGCAATCGGAGATAGGCTTACCTGCATATTTGTAAATAATGGATTGATGCGGCGAGAGGAACCAGAGAGAGTTATGCAAACCCTCAAGGATCACCTTGGTGTTCAAGTCATTTTGGTAGATGCTGAGGAGAGGTTCTTGAAGCGGCTTGAAGGAGTTACGGACCCCGAGGAGAAGCGACAACGGATTGGGGAAGAGTTTATCCGCGTATTTGAAGAAGAGGCTGACAAACTTGGAAGGGTCGACTTTCTGGCTCAGGGAACGCTCTATCCCGACGTTATCGAAAGTAAAGATGGTGATGCTTCAGCTAAAATAAAGACTCATCATAATGTTGGTGCACTACCCGATGATATGGATCTTCAGCTAGTTGAACCCTTGCGATATTTGTTCAAGGATGAGGTTAGAGAAGTTGGTTTAGGCCTGGAGTTATCCGAGGAAATGGTTTTTCGACAGCCGTTCCCAGGTCCTGGCCTAGCTATAAGGATCATTGGTTCTGTGACTAAGCAGAAATTAGATATCCTTCGGTCCTGCGAATGGGTAGTTATGGATGAGATTAAGGCAGCAGGTCTGTACCATGATCTTTGGCAGAGTTTCGCGGTTCTTACGGACACTCGTAGCGTCGGGGTCATGGGCGACTTTCGTACATATGGCTACGCAGTCGCAATACGAGCCGTGACTAGTGACGATGCGATGACGGCCGATTGGGCACGACTTCCTTATGACGTGTTGAGCACTATATCTAATCGTATTATCAACGAAATCCCAGAGGTAAACCGGGTGGTCTACGATATTACCAGTAAACCGCCGGGAACTATCGAGTGGGAATGATTTGCCTGCGGACGGAAATGAATAATATATTTTGAGGTGTGCTAGTCCCTACTATGAAAGTATTGCTGATTGGTTCCGGTGCTCGGGAACACGCTATCGCTTGGAAATTGAGACAGACGCTCGATAAGGACGATCTCTATATTGCTCCAGGCAATCCTGGCACTGCCGAGCTTGGTGCAAATCTTGCCATTTCCGTGGATGATCTCGATGGCTTACAGCAGGCTGTTGTGGACAACAGCATTGATTTCACAATCGTCGGCCCGGAGGGTCCACTCGAGAAAGGTCTGGTGGATGCTTTTACCGCGATGGGTCATCTCATTTTCGGGCCAACTAAGGCTGCTGCACGGGTGGAGACCAGCAAGGCTTTTGCGAAAGAATTGATGCTTCGCTACCATATTCCGACTGCCTGGGCAACAGCACACACAGATTCTGATTCGGCGAAGGTGGCAATATCAGCTACGAATCTTCCTGTCGTGATTAAGGCCGACGGGTTAGCAGCAGGTAAGGGTGTGGTTGTATGCCATACGCAAGAAGATGCTTTCCAAGTGGTAGATGACTATCTCGAAAGTAAAACCCTAGGCGAAGCGGGCGCAACGGTTCTTGTTGAAAATTATTTGGATGGACACGAAGTTTCAGTGTTTGGGTTTACTGATGGTCGCAATATCTCTAGGTTGGTTGCCGCTTGTGATTATAAGAGATTGGGTGATGGAGATGTTGGTCCTAACACTGGAGGTATGGGGAGTTACAGTCCGCCATCGTATTGGGATTGTAATTTAGAAAAAGCTGTCATGGAATCGATTATGGTTCCTATAGTAAATGCACTGAGGGAATCCGGTTCCGAATATCGTGGCATTTTGTATGCAGGACTTATGTTAACGGAGACAGGTCCCCAAGTGGTTGAATTTAATTGTCGATTTGGAGATCCAGAAACGCAGGTATTAATGCCTCGAATGGAGAGTGATCTGTTGCCTATTATGCTTGCCTGTGCCAATGGGGATATTACAGGGATTGATGTCCTGTGGACATCTGATGCTGCAGTCGGAGTTGTATTGGCATCTGAAGGGTATCCAGGGAATTACACTGTGGGTCATCCAATTGGGAGGGATCATGCTTTGCACGAAACCACGCTAGTGCTACACGCTGGAACTGGTTTGCGTAGCTCGGGTTTAGGTACGGATGAGCTTGTAACTTCAGGAGGGCGAGTCATGACTGTAGTTGGCAGGTCTCATGATTTGTCCTCAGCGCGGGTTCTGGCATACACGGCTGTTGAACAAATCGATTTTTCTGGGAAACAGTATCGTAAGGACATAGCAGAATTTCTGAATTATTAGGAGGCACCTTGTGACACAAATCGCAATAGTATTAGGCAGTAAGAGTGACGAACCATATTTCGAGAAGTGTACGAATGTATTGACAGAGCTTGGAATAGAATGGGAGTTGCAAATAATATCGGCTCATCGCAACCCAACCAAGACAAGAGATTACTCAGCTAGCGTGATAGCTAGAGGTATAAAAGTCGTGATAGCTGGAGCCGGAGGAGCAGCTGCGCTACCAGGTGCAATCGCCGCAATGACTACTGTTCCAGTGATCGGCGTCCCCCTACCGACTAGTGAGCTTAAGGGAGTTGATTCTTTGCATGCCATAGTTCAGATGCCCCCGGGTATACCGGTAGCATGCATGGCCGTGGGTGAATGGGGAGCAACCAATGCAGCACATCTCGCATCTCAGATTATTGCACTGAATGATAGTGATCTTGCGGCGGAATTGCAGCGACGGCGAGATTTTTGATTTATGGAAATTCGTTTCTCCACGGGTTTACGAACTGCCCTAGTCGAAGGGAAGGTGGAATAGGATGATAGATAGGTACGCCAGAGAGGCAATGAAAAAGGTTTGGAGTGACGCTAGCAAGTACGATAAATGGTTGGCAGTTGAGATTGCTTCGTGTGAATCATGGAACTCGTTAGGTGTAATACCTGATGAAGACATGGATGAGTTGAAGAATGCTCGGTACAGTATGGAATTGATTGAGCGTCACTTTGCTGTAACGCGACATGATATGACTGCATTTACCAGATCAATCACTGATCAGATGGGTTCATCAGGTAGGTGGATTCATCTTGGACTCACTTCTAGCGATGTGATGGATACGGCGCTTAGTTTACAGATTCTTGAGTCTGCAGATTTATTGTTGACAGATATGGATGCATTGCTTGATGCGCTTGCTGGGTTAGCCAAACGTCATAAAAACACTATCATGATGGGGAGAACCCATGGAGTGCATGCGGAGCCTACAACTTTTGGCATGAAGGTTGCTCTTTGGTACGACGAGTTTCGGCGGAATCGACGCCGTCTCGAAGCAGCTAGAGATGAAAATGCGGTGGGGAAAATATCGGGCGCTGTAGGCTCACACGCCACAGCACCGCCCGAGTTGGAAGACATGACCTGTGATCTTTTGGGATTGGGAGTAGCTCCAGTATCGAATCAAGTAATCCAACGGGACCGTCACGCACAGTTTCTGCAAGCTATTGCTTTAATTGGAGCATCCGCCGAGAAAATAGCCACAGAAATCAGGCATCTCCAGCGTACGGAGGTTCGTGAGGTTGAAGAACCTTTTGGTGAAGGGCAAACTGGTTCTTCTGCCATGCCACATAAGCGTAATCCCGAGCTGACAGAAAGGGTGTGTGGGCTGGCTCGTATTCTCCGCGGCTATTCAAACACTGCACTGGAAAATGTTGCATTATGGCATGAAAGAGATATAAGCCACTCATCTGCGGAAAGGATTATAATTCCTGATGCATGCATGGCACTGGATTATATGCTCAGTATTCTCACTGAGGTACTAGTTGGACTAAGGGTTTATCCAGATAGGATGGAAGAAAACCTTAATAGTAGCAACGGCTTAGTTTTTTCCCAGCGGGTTTTGTTAGAATTGATTGATAAAGGGATGTCTCGAGAGAGCGCGTATGCCATAGTGCAAGCCCAGACAGCTGTAGCTTGGCAGGACGGTATAGATTTTCGAAAGTTAATTATGGGCGATGCTGCCGTAGCTAAGGTTCTTACCGATGAAGATTTTCAAAATCTGTTTGACTATGGATACTACACTCGATTTGTAGATGTTAGCTATCGCCGCGTAGGCCTAGAATAAAACCAATAAATTATGTGAGGTAATATGAAAGCACTGACTGAAACAAATCTACCGGGCTTGAGTCACAAAGGTAAGGTGCGGGACACATATGAGGTAGGATCTAACCAGCTCCTGATGGTAGCGACCGACCGAATTTCCGCCTTTGACGTCATTCTGCCTACCGGTATACCTTCCAAAGGCATAATCCTCAACAAGATTGCAGCATTTTGGTTTCGACAAACTCAGGATTTGATTCCAAACCATCTTATTGCTACATATGACGACCCGGAATTCAAGGAAATGCTGGGAGGTATGGTTGGAGTTAAAGATTTTCCTGAGGAGGTCCTAGTTCGGTCGATGATTGTGAGAAAGGCTGAGCGATTTGATGTAGAGTGTATTGCTCGGGGGTATCTAACTGGATCTGGATGGGAAGAATATAAAATTCATGGCACTGTTGGTGGTAGTCCTCAGCCACCAGGTTTGGTGAATGGGTCCAAGCTGCCTGAGGTTCTCTTTACACCAACTACTAAGGCAGAGGAGGGTCATGATCAGCCAATGTCTATGGATGATATGCGCGATATATTTGGTTCTGACCTAACGCAAACGCTAAAAGAGTCCACGATCCAACTGTATGAAGTTGCAGATAGCTTCGCAGCCGAAAAAGGATTAATTATCGCAGACACGAAGATGGAGTTTGGTCTGATAGATGGTCAAGTAACGGTAATCGATGAGTTGTTGACGCCAGACTCTAGCAGGTTTTGGGGCATGTCTGGTGAATCTCGAGGTGGTGCCCCAATGAGTTTTGATAAGCAGTTCGTTCGCGATTGGCTAACCGAAGCTTCTTGGGATCGAGAGCCCCCTGCTCCTGAGCTGCCCGACGATATAGTTAATAGTACTCGAGAGCGTTATATGCAGGCACTTAGCATGCTGACTGGGCAGACATTACAGTAAGATTGGAGCGAATTAGCTTTGCCACCAAAAAGACATAGAGTCACTAGAAAACAGATAACTAGGAGAGAAGCACGGGATGCTAGGCGCGCAAATCGAAGGAATCGCCAAAAATTGCTTCGATTTGGAATCTTGTCCGTGCTTGGATTAGTAGCTTTAGCGTTGATAGGAGGCTTGCTCCTGACTCCCGGATTGTTCCCTAGTTCATCTGATCGACAAGTGTTGTCTGCGGAAGAACGATTAAAGGGTCCTGGAGATCACCATGGAGAACAAACTCGCGAGCATATAAGCGAAGCAAATTCTTTTAATGCCTATAACTCGTCCCCTGGCACATCAGGTCCTCATTGGGCAATTCCGGCAGAATGGGGCATATACTCTGAACCTTTACCAGAAGAAAGAATAGTCCATAATCTAGAGCATGGGGGAATTGGAATACACTATTCAGAGTCGTTGGATGGGTCAAGTGTTGCTGCTATTGAGGAAATTGTTAAGGCTACGCCCGGATATCCATCTTGTATATTGGTATCTCCACATCAGGCAGTCACGGATGGGGTTGTTTTAACGGCTTGGGCAGTTACATTAGAAACTACCGTTGCCGCCTCAGAAGAAATTGAGGGGTTTATTGAATTTTATCGAGACCAAGGACCAGAACGGGTCAACTGTCGCGATGTTATACCTGGGATGAATATCAACTAATGGCAGATAATGCGCGACATATCAATGAGGCAGAGTAACATGGAAAATTATCATGCTGAAGTTGCCGTATTACTTAAGGATACAGTGAATGATCCTCAAGGAGTTACCGCTGCTAATTCGCTCAAGTCTATCGGATTTGAGGGAATACAATCTATTCGTATTGGCAAAATTATAGAGGTTGACCTAGTGGCAGAAAATCAGGATGCAGCTTATAGGATGGTGGCTGACATGTGCGAGAAAATGTTTGCCAATCCAGTTATTGAGCAGTATCGAATAGAGATGAGAACTGACTCTCCTGAGACCTAACGGACAACTCTATTCGGTGATTGTGCCTTTTGTACTAGGAGCGGAGCCGCCCAAAAGCGGGTTTATAGTGATAGCATCCGCCAAGGCTTTTGCTAGCGCCTTGAATACTGCTTCGAGCTTGTGGTGCGCACTACTTCCTTCGATTACCTTAATGTATAACGCCATATGGCCTTCTTGTCCAAAGGATTCGAGAAAGTGACGTCCCAATTCCAAGTTGAGATCTCCGGCATCAGTGTCCCCTTCCGCTAGCAGATCGACATTAACGTACCCACGTCCACTAATGTCAATTGCAACCATGGCAAGCGCCTCGTCCAGGGGTACTATTGCATGGGCCATTCTTCTTATCCCACGAGCTTCTCCCAAAGCGTCCCAGAAGGCTCTACCTAGTACAATAGCAGTATCCTCGACTAGATGATGCCATCCCGGTGTTATGTCGGCGGTAGCAGTGAGGGATATGTCCATGGTTCCGTGGCGTGCTAACTGTGCTAACATGTGGTCCAGCATCCCATTCCCAGTAGTTCCTGAGTAGGCTCCACTTCCATCCAGATTGATGCTTATGGAAATGTTCGTTTCACCAGTTTCTCGGTTTATAGTTGCAGTACGTGACACTGTTATTCACTCCCGTTTTTTGTAATTTGCGATAGGCTACTTATAACCTTATCATTTTGCTCCCGCGTACCGATTGATATCCGTATATAGTTATTCAATCTAGGGTCGGATAAGGCCCTTACATAAATATTACTCGCCGTGAGTTGTTCGTATACGCTTCTACCTGACATGTGAGGAGTTTCCAGTAAGATGAAGTTGCCAGCAGATTCTAGGGGCCTCAGTCCTTTGACGCTAGATAATTGCTCCGCTACCCTGCCTCTTTCGCCAATTATAAACTGAACATTGGTTTTCAGGTAGTCAATATCGTCCAGTGAGGCTAACAATCCTAATTCTGCAGCAGCATTGATATTGTAAGGTGGTTTGATTGTCATAATCCAATTAACTATTGCTGGCGGCATAAGTCCATAGCCGATTCTCAGGGAAGCTAACCCAGCCCATTTGCTCAGAGATCTGAGGATCACTAGATTTGGGTAGCTGTCGATTAGCCCAGCATGTGTTTGTTGACTGAACTCATGATAAGTTTCGTCTACAACGATAATCGTCTTTGTTTCAACTAGTCTTAGGACCTCACTTTCGCTGAGTAAGTTGCCTGTAGGGTTGTTGGGAGAGGCTATAAAGATCATCTTAGTCCGTGGGGTTATCGCGGAGATCACTTTATCAACATCGATAGCAAAATGCTGATCTCTAGGCACTGAAACTACCCTGCCACCGCAAATATTCGTTGAGAAAGAATACATGCCGAAAGTCGGAGTGCAATCGATGATCTCATCGCCTGGATCAATGGTTAGGCGAAGCAGCAGATCTATAAGTTCGTCGCAACCGCTACCAGCTACGATGTGATCGATTTCCATCCCGGTGTAATCTGAAAGTTTGGACCTAACAGCCATTTGGTCCGGATCAGGATATATGTGGTATTCCGTGAAATTTGCAAGAGCATCACGGACTTTGTGAGATGCACCGTAGGGGTTTTCATTTCCATTCAATTTGATTATGGGGTTTCTAATGAGCTCCTGCGCAGTATTATCGCCTTGCAGTTGAGAACTATGCGACACTGGTTCGTATGGCTTGATGGACAGCAAATGCTGTCTTATTGAATCTTCGAACTGCACAAACAGCCCCTTTTCATGAATCTGGGTTTTCAGTAATCCTGACCTCTATTGCTTTAGCATGGCCTGTGAAGCCTTCGTGTTTGGCAATAATGGATGTAGCTTCTTGCAATTCTTGGAGTAGTGATGGAGAGAAGGCAACGGTCGATGTGACTTTTAGAAATTGATGTACACCTAAGGGTGATGAGAATTTTGCTGTTCCACCTGTGGGCATAACATGACTGGGGCCTGCAACGAAGTCACCTAGGACCTCGGGAGTGCCATGTCCGAGAAACACCGCTCCTGCATTCTTAACGATAGGAAGATAGCTTTCTGGGTTATTCACCAGCAAGCATAGGTGCTCTGGTGCAAACTCATTTGATATCTCGATAGCCTCAGCAACCGAGTTCACTCTGATTAGAAGACCATTATTGTTGAGCGAGGCTTCTGCGATACTGGACCTGGACAACTGATTAAGTTGAATTTTGAGTTGCTCCTCTACAGACCTAATCAGATTCTCTGAAGTGGCTATGAGGATTGGAGTCGCGAGGACATCGTGCTCTGCTTGCGCTAGTAGATCTGCGGCGCAATGCCGTGGATCGGCTGTATCCTCTGCGATAACGATGGTTTCGGTTGGACCGTATAGTCCATCGACGCCAACGTCACCATATACCATCTTTTTGGCGAGAGTTACGTATCGGTTACCCGGACCACAGATTAGATCTACGCGTGGAATGGTTTCAGTGCCATATGCCATGCCAGCAATTGCTTGTGCGCCGCCTACTGCGAACACCCTATCTACTCCACAAATCCTACATGCGGCTAATACCGAAGGATCTGGCCCGCGAGTTCCGTTAGCGGGAGTACATACCACGATTTCCGAGACACCGGCCACACGAGCGGGTATTGCGGTCATCAATACGCTGGACGGATACGCAGCTGACCCTCCGGGTATGTAAATGCCTGCAGTCTTTACAGGTCCGAATTTTTCTCCGTACCCGTTACTTTCATCATGCCAAGATTTGGGCATGCTACGCTCATGAAATGTTCGAACCCTCTCTGAAGCAATCAGGAGCGAATCAATAAGTGATTTCGGGGATGTGGCATACGCATCATCTATAGTTTCCTTTTCCACTTCGATAGAAGGGAGATCTACCTTATCAAATGTTTGCGTATACAGATTGACCGCATTATCTCCATCAGTCCGTACGGCCTGAATAATCTCGCGAACCGTTGCTTCCGCAGAAAGCATGGCATCGTGAGATTCAGTTGCTGATACGACTCTCTCTCGGGTATCAAGCAATAATTTTGCTTCGTGCAATCCATTAACATATTTCATGCTGTATATCTTAACTCCCAAAAATTCTCAAGTGATTCGACGGATCGGCTAATTGCCCTGCTTTTATATGTTTCGATGTTGTCTAGTTCCATATATGACAGGATTCTCTCTAATCCAGCGGGAATGTTTGACAGGAAATCTTCGACGGATTGCTCAACTTCGGCCTCATCAGTCACAGTCTGTCGTCGAGCAAGGGACCTGAGCCGATCCCAGGAAAAACTACCGGTCGCATACTCGTTTATCCATTCACTCCATTTTGTCAGATCGTCAGGTGATATGAATGGTACACTAACATCCACCGCTGCTGATATCAGGTGACTGGAGGCGTACTCCCAAGCTGGTCTGTCTTGCCTGTCCATTTCCAGTTGCAGGGCCCTATCCCATATATTGGCCAGAGTTTCGCTAGGGAAAATACCTCTGTTTCCAAAATAAGGTTTATACATAGTCATGATCCAAGTTTGATCTGATATCAGGTGAGTAATGTACCCAGATATGAAGGCCTGAGTTGCTGGAGTTGATACTCCGCTATCTAGGATCTCTTTGTTTTCCGATAACAGTCTCTCTACTCCATCACCCAATACAGTACTGTCAAGCCCAGAGTAGTGGGTTAGTTCTCGAGATTGCTTGGTGATAATTCTTATATCAGGTGCGGTTGCACCAAGCAAATAACTACCCATGTTATTGGATATCGATGGAAGGTCTACTTCATTGGCGGTAGCAAGTGCTAGAGACACGTGAGAAGTGAGGTTAGGCAATGTTGTCACTCCCAGCTATATTCGACCCAGGAAACTCATCAGATCCAGAAAAACTCTCAAACAGATATTTAGGCTCAGTTACATTTATGGCGGTAGCGTTCATGTTTCTGAATTCCTGAACAACTTCACGCAACAACATTTTGTTTGCGGTTATTGTTATGGCCATTCCTATACTGCCCTGCTCCCCGCGCAAACTTGAGAAAGTTAGTGGTCCGAACCTCTGTAGCATGTCGTAGTTCTGGTCATTTTCGATATCAAGGTCGTCTTGGTAGATGTGTGCAGTCACTATGTACACATTCTTTGCGCTAAGGTAGCCTCTGATGTTGTCCACTATGAGCCTTACCGCTGAATTCAGGGAATCCGATCCGTTTTTCCCAATGCCTATTCGAACATTGTTTGTAACCAAGCACGCGGCTGAGCTAAATACAACACCGTCACCTATTGGCTTCAAGTGGTTTTCTCGAAGTGTCGTCCCCGTTGATGATATATCTACTATGACGTCTGCATAACCTATGATAGGCGCTGCTTCTAGAGCACCGCTAGCCTGGACCAAGGAAAAGTAGCGTAGTCCTTTTTCGTATAGGTATTGAGATACCAATTTGGGGTATTTGGTGGCGATACGCAATGTACGGTTACTGGCACGAAATTCTGCATCTAGATCAGCCAAATCGATCATGTCATTTACATCGATCCACGAAGTGGGCACAGCTGTTACTAGCTGGGCCTGTCCGTAGCCTAGATCCGGGATTACAATGGCAGAAGAGTCGGATGGTTCAGTTTCTTCAGAAAATCTATCGTGCCCTACTATACCTAGGTCTGCGCTCCCATCTGCGATGTTATGTGGTATGTCGGATGCGCGCTGGAAGAGAATCTGTACGTTGGGAAGTGACCGGATTGTGGCCGTGTATTGGCGGCGATTCGGTCTATCTACGGCGAGACCACAGCTATCGAGGAATTCCATAGTAGAGGTGTGGAGTTCTCCATCACTCGGGATGGCGAACCGCAAAACATTATCACTAATCAACGCTTTGCTCCTTTTCAATTCCCGCCTGACTAATCCATCTGATGCGGTTTATCATGTTCGCCTTTGCATATTTGTGCAAATCCAATACCGCGTCGGAGTCAGGCAAAATTCCTACACGCTCACCTAGGGCCCGAATTTGCCGTGCATAGTCAATTGCACTTTTGACGGAGTGGAGATCAGCTGGCACGACCAAGATACCCATGTTCTTAAACGGATGTTCCGCAAGGTCTTGATCCAATGTTGGACTACTATTTAACAGTGTTTCCACTGATACAGCGAATCCTAGCGCGGGAGTATCATCAGTTGCTCCAAGGGATCGGTACAGCATGTCGTAGCGGCCACCACTGCATATGGGAATGTTTCCAGTTGCATCATCGGAAATCAGCACTATCTCGAATACCATTCCTGTATAGTAGCGCACGTCGTGAGTTAAGCTAAAATCACACGTGAGCTCGATGTCCTCGACGGCGTAGTGCTCAAAAGCAGTGGTAAAGCTTTCAATCCAATTCAAAGAAGTTGGGTCAAGCTGCCATTTTTCTACAAGTGCTTTTGCCTGATGATTCGCTTCTTCGAGAGTGCCTTGTATCGTGGTTAATTCTGCCAAAAACTCTAAGGCCAATTGGGTTTGTTCCACGTTTTGGGATGCCCCGACTCTTTTCATATACCGTTCTACTATTTCATCGAGGCTTCGGCTTCCAATGACCTGGTTGTCATTAGAAGAAAGCAGAGACAGTAATATTGCTTCACCTTGTGCAGCCTCTTGCTGGCTTTGCCCACTTCCCGTTGATGGCAACTGCTCAGATCTTCCAATTTGCAGACCAATTTCAGCGGCATGTTCCTCGATATTAGTAAGCCAATCGAGGCGGGATAGCAAGAGAGCTATTGTCCGCTGTGACAGTCCAAACTGTTTGAGAAGATTTGAGGCTACCCCTACATTGCCAATATTGATTTTGAGGTTCGGGTAGCCGCCATCACGGAGCGCCGAAGCAGCCAGTGCGACTACCTCAGCGTCTGCATCTACCCCTCCAACTCCGATCAATTCTGCGCCGACTTGATTAAATTGACTTTGTTGTCTGTTTCTAGCGTCATTACGAAATACGGGTCCAGCGTAGCATTTTCGGATGGGAAAAGGTTCGGTGTTGGCTGACTGTAGTATGTGTCGTGCAACAGAGGAGGTAAATTCAGGTCTCAGGGCGAAGCGTTCACCCCGGGAATCCGTCAGGTTATAAGTTTCCCATGTGTAGGCTTCCCCTGACTTTCTCAGGAAAATCTCCGCAGGTTCAAGCAAAGGAGTATCAATGAATGAATAATTCCAAGTTACTAGCACATTCTGTATTGATTTGATTGTTTCTTGAATGGTGTCCGATCTGCTTTGGTTAAGATCCGGTACATTATTCGTGCTCTGAGTTTTGCTCATATACATGTAATGTCCAATATTGGGATACTGCTGTCTCTCGATTCGACAGAAGTCCATTGTAAACTAATGCCTAGAGAGGTTCAATGTCGTATGGTGCTCATGTCAGGGCTAGTTATGGTAAGAGTTGCGAGGTTACGTCGCCTGACGCCAACGTGATATATGATTTATCATCCAATTCCATCACGAGATTGCCAGCTTCATCAACGTCAACTGCCTTTCCTGTGTGGCTTGCTTGTGCTTCTGTGAGTGTTATTCTTCGCCCTAGTGTCACGAGTCGTCGTTTCCACTCAAGGACTGGTGTGTGGTCTGCCCGGATATTTGTTTCTTGTTCTTCAATCATTTTCAGTAATTCGATGAGCACAAGTTCTCGAGACAAAGGGTGCCCCATCTCTTGACGAATACTGGTAGCAATTTGAGCAATTTCCGGATACAAATTGGTGTCCATGTTGATATTTATGCCGATACCGATGACTCCATAAGATAAATTGTCAGATGCGTGAACCTGTTCGACTAAAATTCCTGCAAGTTTCTTCCCAGCGACTGTCAGATCGTTTGGCCAATTTATGTCAACCTTGAGTGAGGTGAGTCCCTCGATTGCCTTGCTTGTCGCTAAACATGCCGCTATCGACATATATCGCAGTATGTTTTCGGTTCCTGGCATCAGTATCGACAGGTACAAGTTCTGATATTTTGGGGAGATCCAATCCCGCTTGAATCGGCCACGCCCGGATGTTTGCTCTTCGGCCAATATAACAAGTCTGCGGATAGTTGAGCTTGACGCTTCCGAGTGGGCTATATCCATCGTCGACGCGACGCTATCGAGATAGATGAGGCTATCCCGAAATGCGCTGGCCGCCAACTCTTTTTGGACTAGCGCCATATCGATATTGGGATCGTACTCATCCTCTTGCATAGGTTACGTATCCTTCGGTTAGGGTTTTGTGACATGCCACTGCTGTTAGGACTGTATAAGTGGTTTGCTAGTAGGAGCGGGAGGCCTATAAGCCGAGTTCTGTGCCGAACCAATATTTGGTTCGGTGATGGTTATCTATCTTGCCCACGTCAACCGCAAGGTTTCTGCGAATAATCGCCAACCTAGCGATTCGATCTGTGCTCAGATCGCAGGGTTACCCCTGGGGTCATGCGGCCTACCCGGAGACAGGTCAGGCTCCTTGTGTCCCCCTATTTGGCCTTGCTCCCAGTGAGGTTTAGCCACTGATTGTGTCACCACAACAGCCGGATGCTCTTACCATCCGTTTTCACCCTTACCATCTTTGAACTTTCAAAGATGGCGGTATTGTTTCTGTGCCACTTTCTGTCGGGTTTCGTTTTACGAATCCGCCTGGGTGTTACCCAGCACCGTGCCCAATGGAGCTCGGACTTTCCTCTCCCCACAACTATATGTGAAGAGCAACCATCCAGCATCCCGCTCGCCCTTACTCTACCATTTGTTTGAAACAATGACCATTGACCAATCCAGCTATTGAATGAACGTGGGTAGCTATCTCTATAGAGAAATGGGATAATGCTCACCATTAAGTAGCTTGATTGCCACTCCATTTGAGTCTTCTACGGCTGTATCGATAAAGGAAGTGAATAGCACTTTCTGCTCGCGTAAGGATATCGATTGCCATAACTCAAAGTCCGCTG
>Ga0310344_10000458_pt1 | contig 32190 bp, 40 predicted proteins | sample HC15DNA20200_MG_FD_203801 | JGI IMG/M metagenome (GOLD analysis project Ga0310344, IMG submission 203801) | Marine microbial communities from station ALOHA, North Pacific Subtropical Gyre - HC15-DNA-20-200_MG | ecosystem: Environmental > Aquatic > Marine > Oceanic | place: Pacific Ocean: North...
CAGCTGAAGAAGCAGCAAGAAGAGCTTCAGAATATGGAATTCATAAGTTAGAAATTATTATAAGTGGTTCTGGTGCTGGTAGAGAGACTGCTGTAAGAACTCTTCAAAATATGGGTATGGATATAGGAACAATCAAAGATGTTACTCCTACTCCTCACAATGGTTGTAGGCAAAAAAAGAGGAAAAGGGGTTAGGGGTGGCAAGGTATACTGGTCCTAGAAATCGTATTGCTCGTCGTATTGGTTTTAACGTATTCGAGAATAAAAAAGGAGACAAGGCATTACAAGACAGACCCTATCCTCCTGGTGAGAATGGAAGAAAGAGAATTCGAGAGACTGATTATGGAACTCAGTTGAAAGAAAAACAGAAGGTTAGGTATATGTATGGATTGATGGAGAAGCAATTCAGAAATTATTATAAACAAGCATCAAGACAACCAGGAATTACTGGAGAGAATCTCCTTAGACTATTAGAGTCAAGATTGGACAATGTTGTATACAGGGCTGGTTTCGCTTTAACAAGGCCTCAGGCAAGACAGCTAGTGAACCATAGACATTTCAAGGTGAATGGTAACTTTGTAGATATACCTTCTTTGCAAGTTAATGTTGGAGATGAGATAGAATTAAAGAGTGGAAGTCAAAGCATGGTCTTAATACAGCATGCTATAGACACTGGTCAAGATCGTGTTATCCCAGGTTGGATTCAAGTTGACCAGAAGAAAAAGTCAATGGTTATAAAAGCTCTTCCATCACGAAATGATTCAAGTAGTCAAATTGAAGAACAATTGATAGTAGAGCTATATTCGAAGTAAGAGAGGAGAAATATGCTTATTTTACAAAGACCTGAAATTTCTCAAGTAGAGAAAAGTACTAATCGTTCAACTTTTAGTATAGAACCTTTAGAACCTGGATTCGGGCTAACGCTGGGTAATACTATGAGAAGAGCATTGCTTTCAAGGGTCCCAGGTGTAGCGATTACAGGAGTAAAAATAGAAGGAGTTAATCATGAATTTACATCCGTAGAAGGTGTTGTAGAAGATGTTCTTGACTTAACTTTAAACTTGAAGAGACTAGTTTTGAAAGTTGAAGACCAAGAACAGCATGTTTTGACAGTTAAAGCAAAAGGGCCAGGAGAAGTTACTGCAGCACAAATCCAGTGTCCTTCGGGAGTGGAGGTTGTAAATACTGACATGCTTGTATGTACAATGGCAGAAGATTCTACACTTGATATGGAACTCGCTGTATCTAACGGAGTAGGATATCGTTCTGCAGATAAAAACAAGACTAGTGACTCTAATTTTATCCCAATAGATTCTATCTTTTCTCCTGTTGTGAAAGTTAGTTTTAATGTTGCTCCTACACAAGTTGGACAAATGACTAACTATGACAGATTAGAACTTGATGTTGAAACTGACGGATCAGTAACTCCTAGTGAAGCAATATCCTCGGTAGGAAAGACTGTAGGTGAGTTGTGGAAATTATTTGCAGACATCGATGAAGGAATTGGTTTGGAATTAGGGGAGCTTACAGTTTCAGAGGGTAGTTCTCCAGACCTTTCTCTTTCTGTCGATGCTTTAGACCTTTCAGAGCGACCACAGAATTGTTTAGGTAGAGAAAATATAACAACTGTAGGTCAATTGTTAGAGTATACAGAAGATGATTTGTTGAATTTAACCAATTTTGGTCAAAAGAGTTTAGATGAGTTAGTTGCAAAGCTTGACGAGTTAGGATTAAGCCTCCCTACTTCTTCTGATCTAGACAGTGGAGATAGGGCTGATGCCTAAACCTACAAAGGGGAAAAGACTAGGAGGTTCTCCTTCACACGAGGATCAAATTATAAGCAATCTTATTAAAGCTCTAATCGAACATGAGAAGATTGAGACGACTATTACTAAAGCAAAGGTAGCCAAACCTTATGTTGAAAAGATAATTACTAAAGCTAAAAGCGGCACTTTACATGACCGTAGGCAGGTATTAAAGATTATTAATGATAAAAGTCTTGTAGCTAAGCTTTTTGATGAAGTTGCTCCAAAATATGAAGAAAGACAGGGGGGTTATACAAGAATTATAAGAGTAGGCAGTCGTCGAGGAGACGGATCAGAGATAGCGGTCTTTGAACTAGTATAAAGTTGTTACTTAAAGAGATATTTGAAAACTGCAAAGGTCTTATAGGTTTAAGTCAAGATACTCTTATAAAAGTTACTTCTGACGACCATGAGACGGGTAATGCTTTTATACTTGTTTTCGCTTGGTCATCAATCACAAGTCTATTCTATTTCAATAGAGTTGGTTTGGAAATTTTGTATCCGGTCTTTGACCATTTGTTTGCATGGGTTATTGGAAGTTTTGGAGCGTGGTTCTTATTAGTAAGAGTCTTTCGAGAGAGTCTTAATTTACAAGGTTTAATTACTCTAACTGGTTATTCACATGTTATTCTTTACTTAATTTTATTTCTAGCAAAATTCAATACTTGCGACAACCCTTTGCTTGGTTGTTCTTTCAACGCACAAATTACTACAATTTTTTTGTTGCTATTAATTTTCTGGTTTTATTTTGTTATACAGAAGGGACTTCAAGTAGGTTATATTATGGAAAAAAAGAGTGCTAGTTCAGCTTCTATAGTCTTCCTTGTCATCCTATTCTTTTATTCAGATTTATTGAAATTGTTTATCTAAGTGAAAAAATATCGTTTAGATTTAGCATACGACGGTAAAGACTTTTCAGGCTCACAAATTCAGCCAGGTAAAAGAACTGTTCAAGGAGAAGTGCTTCAGCATCTAAGTAAAATTTGCAATCCAGATTCTTTTACTTTTTCAGGCAGAACAGACTCAGGTGTTCATGCCAGACAGCAGGTAGCTTCTTTCAGTGCTACAATTGATGACCTTGAAACTAAAGCCCACTCTCTAGAAAGTATGACTCCAGATGATATAACAATAAAAAAAATTAAAAGAGTACCAATGAATTTTAACGCTAGATATTCAGCAAAGTTAAGAGTATATAAATATTTCGTTAAGATAATTTCTAATTCTCACCCTACTGATAGAGGAAATCATTGGATTATTAAAGAAGATTTAAATCTTAATAATTTAAATGAATTGTCAAAAAACTTTATTGGAAATAATGATTACACTAATTATGCAAAGAAAGATTCTACAAGGAAAACAGACTTAGTTATTTCAGATGCAAAGTGGATAAAAAGAAACAATACGTATATCTTTACTATTGAGGGTAGAGCTTTTTTATGGCAAATGGTTAGGAACATAGTAGGGTCTTTAATAGCAGTGAATAGTGGTTTACTTACTGAAGAAGATTTACTAAAAAGGTTAAATGATACTAGCTTGCCAAGAGTCAACCATCTAGCACCCCCGGAGGGTCTATATTTATGGAGAGTAAAATACTGATTAATATAAAAACAATAAACCTTTATAATGAGAACTCATTATTATTCAACGGGTTGGAAATATGAATGTTAAAACTACATTTGAAGGAGTAGCTCCCGAAGACAGAGCATGGTATATAGTTGATGCAACTGAACTACCTGTTGGTAGACTAGCTTCGGAAATAGTAAAGATACTTAGAGGCAAGAACAAACCTCAATTTGCTCCACATCTTGATGTAGGAGATCATGTCATTGTAATAAATGCAAGTAAAGTTGAGCTTAGTGGTGATAAAGCTAATAAAAAAATATACTATTCACATTCGGGGTACCCAGGAGGACTAAAAGAAGAAAAGTTTTCTTCTTTACGAGATAAGAAACCAGAAAAAATTATTGAGAAAGCTGTCTGGGGGATGTTGCCCAAAAACCGACTTGGTAGAGCAACCTTGAAAAAGCTCCATATTTTTTCAGATGCAGAGCATGTGCATGAATCACAGAATCCAGAAAAAATAAATTTAGATATACAAAAGGTTAGAAGATAGCATGAAGAAACTTGGTTATGGAACAGGAAGAAGAAAAAGTAGTATTGCAAGAGTTACCCTCTTCGATGGAGCTGGCGAGCATGTATTTAACGGTAAAACGTTCGAGGAATATTTTCCAACACCTTCAATGCGCATGAGAGTTAACGAACCATTTAAAGTAGTTAAGTTAGAAAATAAATTTTATATTCATGTAAACGTTAATGGTAGTGGACTTTCTGCACAAGCAGAGGCAGTACGCTTAGGAGTCGCTAGAGCATTAGTTGAGTATGATAGCTCACTACGTGCTGATCTTAAAAAAGCCGGATTGCTTACTCGAGATGCAAGAAAAGTTGAGCGTAAGAAGTACGGATTAAAGAAAGCTCGAAGAGCTGAGCAGTATACTAAAAGATAGAAGGATTCTTGAAAACCTTTTTCGGAACAGATGGCGTCAGAGGTATTCCTACTAAAGACCTAACAAAAGATTTAGTAAGTAAAATTTCCAAAGCTGTAGAAGATGTCCTGGCACCTTCCTCAATTGCTGTAATAGGGGATACAAGAAATACACGTCAGCTCATACTTGAGTGGATATCTAGTGGATTTTCTTCAGACATAACTATTGTAGATTATGGAACCCTTCCTTCCGGTGCGATAGCCTATATCCTTAATCAGAATGATCATGATTTAGGATTTATCATTTCGGCTTCTCATAATCCTAGTGAATACAACGGGATCAAGATAGTAGATAAATCTGGATCAAAACTTTCAGATGAAACAGAAAAAATTATTGAAGAAAATATAAATCAAAATAATTTTTCTAAAAGAGAAGGTGCAAAGATTGAAGAGAATAAAACTGGGGAGGATATATATATATCAAGCCTTCAATCAGTATCTGAAGGAATAAATCCAAAACTGTTTAATCTTTCTATAGATTGCGCTAATGGAGCAGTCACGAAACCTTTAATAAATTTGTTTGAAAAGCTAGGTATTAAGTATGAAATCTTTAATACTTCAGAGGATGGCTTCGATATAAATGAGAATTGTGGAGCAACAGACCTGACGTATCTTAAACGATCTATGAAAACAGGGAATATAGGCTTAGCTTATGATGGTGATGCTGATAGGTTAATTGTAATTGATGAAGAAGGCTCAATAGCTAATGGAGATGTTCTCATTGCTTTGCTTGCTGATTATTTTAAGCAGAATAGTCTCTTGGAGAACAACACTGTAGTCATCACAGTAATGGCTAACATGGGTCTACTAAATTCCTTAGAAAAATTAGATATTAAATCTATAGTGACTCCAGTGGGAGATAAATATGTTGCTCAAGAAATGAAGCACTCTCTCTCTTCTTTAGGGGGCGAACAATCAGGACATTTGATATTTTCTAACTACCTTCCAGTAGGAGATGGCTTATTAACGACAGTATTTGTTCTGAGAGCTTTAACTTTTTTTGATAAGCCATTATGCGAAATACGTAAAGAACTAATTATTGAATTGCCTCAACAACTAAAAAATTTTAAATTGAATAAAGAACTTTCAGAAGAAGATTTAGAAAAAATAAGCTTCCTTATCAAAGAAATAGAGAATGAACATCTTCCTGAAGGGCGAATATTTGTTAGAACCTCAGGTACAGAGCCTTTGTTAAGAGTATTGATTGAAACAATAGATAAAGAAACAATTGATAATACCATGCAAATAGTAGAAGAAACTCTTACAAACTTTCTCAATTAGTAATTTTATATTATATAATTCAATTAACGAGCAAATTAAGCGCCAGGCCTCGAAAGAGGTGACGAGGAAGTATGTTATCGAAAGATTCGGCGGATGCATACTCGGCTCTGCGGTCGTAATTAATTGTCTAAAAACAGAAAGTAATTTCTGAACAAAGAAAATTAAAAGCAGTCTTATTTCAACTTGCTCGTTGGAATGGAGACAACATGTGTGGAATAGTAGGGTATTCAGGACCTAAAGAGCCTCTTCCAATTCTAATTGCAGGTTTATCGAGATTAGAATATCGAGGCTATGACTCTGCAGGTATAGCGATTTCTGATGGTTCAGAGATAACAATAGAAAAAAAAGAAGGGAAGCTAGAGGCTCTTAAGAAACACTTAGCTGACAAAAAAATAAAGGGCAATATAGGTATAGGGCATACAAGATGGGCAACTCATGGTGTGCCAAATGATGTTAATGCTCATCCACATTCAGATAATGATCAAGATTTTGCAATTATTCATAATGGGATAATTGAAAATTATGCTGAGATCAAAGAAGAGTTACTAAACGATAGTTATAAGTTTGAATCAGATACGGACACAGAAGTTGTTGCAGTCGAACTAAGTAAACAATGGAACGGAAATTTACTAGAAACGGTAGTAAATGTTTCAAAAAATCTAGAAGGAACCTATGCATTGGTTGTAACAACAACGAAGCAAGAAAATACTATTGTTGCAGGTAGGATGATGAGTCCTCTTGTACTAGGAGTGGGAGAGGGAGAGGTGTTTCTCGCCTCAGACTCAGCTGCAATTTTAGAACATACAGATAAGATGATCTTTTTGGAAAACGGAGATTTTGTAGAGATACATAATGGAAGCTATAAATTATATGATTCCGAGATGAATGAGATCGAAAGAGAGATCCAAACAATAGATTGGGAAGTGTCAGAAGCAGAAAAATCTGGACACGATCATTTTATGTATAAAGAAATATTAGAACAAGCGGAAGTCATTGAAAGAACTATTTCAGGGAGACTTGAAGAAGCTTCTGATGAAATACCAATCAATGCAGAAGAAGCTAAAAAATATGAAAAAATATGGATTGTTGCATGTGGAACTGCATATCATGCAGGATTATTTGGCAAAGATCTATTTGAAAAAGTCTTAGGAGTTCCTGTAAGTGTTGAGCTTGCTTCTGAATTTAGATATAGAGAGCCAATAGTAGGAGAAAACGATTTAGGTATTGTTATATCTCAATCTGGAGAAACAATGGATACAATAGCTGCTACAGAATTACTTAAAGAAAATGGTTCACATGTCTTAGCATTAGTTAATGTAGTTGGAAGCTCTTTAGCGAGAATGGCAGATAGTGTATTTTATCTACATGTAGGGCCCGAAATAGGAGTTGCTTCTACCAAAGCTTATCTAGGAATGTTAGTTGGTCAATTAGTTTTAGCTAAACATTGGGACTTAAAAGAGATACTAAACGTTTCTTTTGAGGAAATTAAAGAACTTCCATCTTTAATTGAAGAAACAATGAAATGTGAACCTTTAATTAAAGATATTTCAGAATCTATATATCAAGAAAACGACATCTATTTTATAGGAAGAGGATTAGATTATGCTCTTGCTGCAGAAGGTGCCCTTAAACTTAAAGAAATTTCATATCTTCATGCAGAGGCTCTTGCAGCTGGCGAGCTAAAACATGGGACTTTAGCTTTGATTGAAGATGGAACTCCAGTGATTGTTACTGCTAGCCAATATCATTTGCTAGATAAGACAACTAGTAATGTGCAGGAAGTTAAAGCTAGAGGAGCATATGTAATCGCTGTAGGCAATAGCTCATCAGAAAAATTAGAAAATATTTCTGATAAGTATGTTAGTTTACCTGATAGTAATGAAATTTTATCAACGATAATTTCTATTATTCCTCTTCAATTTATTGCATATCATGTTGCGAATATGAATGGCGAATCAATTGATCAGCCAAGAAACTTAGCTAAATCCGTAACTGTTGAGTAGTATTTTGATGGTGAACTTATGAAAAATCGCATGACAAGGTTAATTTGAGATATGGACAGAGGTTACATTTACGTAAATAAAAAAAATTATTTAGACAATATAGATTATTTAAATAGTCTTTCAGACAAAGAGCTTTGTCTAGTAGTAAAAGCTAATGGGTATGGACATGGGGTTGAATGGACCGTAAATACGGCGATAGAAGCAGGAGTGAAATGGTTTGCAACAGCAACAATAAATGAAGCTATTACAGTAAGGAAATTATCTGATAGTATTCGCATCCTATTGCTTACTGAACCTTCATTAAGTGAAGTTGAAAAAGCTGCTAATTACAATATAGACCTTACTGTTTATAACGATTTCTTTGTTGATGGTCTTGAAAAATCAGGCCTTTCAATTAATGGACACATCAAAATTGATACAGGAATGCATAGAGTCGGGTGTGAGCCAAAGGATTTTGAAAAAATTTATAATCAGGTACAAAATGCAGACAATATTAATTTAGTTGGGATTTGCACACATTTCCCTGTGGCAGATATTGAAAAAGAGCCAACGGATGAATCAATTGAGCTATTTAAGGAAGTGATTTCTGGTGTTGATACTAAAGATTTGCTTATACATTCAGATAATTCAGGTTCAATTTTCTATAATTTTGATCCAATTTTTAACCTATCACGTATTGGGTTAGCTGTGTATGGGTGCAATATAACCCCTGTAGATGTGGAACATAAATTGAAGCCAACAATGGAGATTAAATCTAGAATTTCAAATATCCAACATCGAAAAAAAGGAGAGGCAGTTTCTTATGGAAAGGCCTTAGAGCTAAAGAGAGACACTATCGTAGGAACGGCTCCAGTTGGGTATGCTGATGGATATCCATGGAACTCATTTCCTGAAGGGAAAGTAATAATTAATAATCAATTTTGCAAGTTGATTGGGAGAGTAACTATGGATCAAATATTATTTGATATCACTGATGTTGAAGCGGAAGTTAATGATGAAGTTGTTATTTTAGGCTCTTCAGCCAATGGAAAGTTAAATATATCTGTTTTTGATATAGCAAAATGGAATAAAACTATTGAGTGGGAAGTTTTAACAAATATAAATAATAGGTTGGAACGAATAGAAATTGAGCAATAAAGAATACACTGAGGATCAATTAGAAACTTTTGTAGATCGTTTAATCTTGGATTTAGTGATTCCTAATGTGGTTGGGTTAAAAGGTGACCTAGGTTCTGGCAAAACGACACTGGCAAAAAAAATAATAGCTGCGTATGGGATAGAAGAGAGCGTAACGTCCCCGACATTTAATATTGTTAAGGAATACAAAGTAGAGAATTTTCATGTTTTTCATGTTGATTTATATAGATTGTCTAGTGTTAATGAATTTTATGACTTAGATTTACCATTATTTCAAGAGAACACATTATTTTTGATTGAGTGGGCAGACCTAATCCCAAGTGAAGTTTCTAATGAGTGGACAGTAATTACTATAGAGGTGGTAGATGATTTGACAAGGAGGATTAGAATTTAAGAATGTATAAACTTTCTATTTCAACTTCTGGAGAGTATATTTCGGTGGCAATATTTGAAAAACAACTTATAGCTAGTTCAAATACTAAATCAGTTATGGGTTCTACTAGTTTATTAATTGATCAAGTAGATGACGTGTTTAATAAAGCAAAATTAAACAAGGAAGATTTGTCTGCAGTATATTTGGACATAGGTCCAGGTTACTATACAGGATTAAGAATCGGATATTCTGTTGCTCAAGGTATATGTGCAACTCTTGGGATACCTTTAGTTCCAGTAGAAGGGTTCGATGCCTTAGCTTTTTCGGCGCATACTAGTCATAGAAAAATTTGTACATTGATAGATATTAAAAGAGGAGAGTTTGCCTACTGTACATTTAGACCTGTTCCAGGAGGAGTAGTTAGAGAGAATGATCCATTGATAGTGACAGAACAGGTACTTAAAGATAAATTATCTGATGATTCAGAAAAAAAATTATTAGTTGGAAATTGGAATAATCTTACCGATAAAACTAGATTAGATGACAGTAATACAAAATTGGCAACACCTATTTTTGTTTCAGCAGAAAATATTTTTGAAATTGGAGAAAGGAAATTAATAAGTAAAGAATTCCCTAACTTTAATGGAATAGAAATAAATTATATGAGAGATCCAGATATTACTCTTTCAAAAGGTCCCCTCATTAAGGAGATAAATTTCTATGATTAAACAAGTTACATCTTGTGATTACAATTTTGCTATAAAACTATCAAACTTAGAGAATGCACTATTTAAAAACTCTTGGCCACCAATGATGATTTATCAGAAAGTTAATGATGGAACCTTTGTGTACTGGATCTTTTTATATGAGGAAAAAATTATAGGATATTTAGCAGTTCATTCTTTAGGTGATTCGATTGAGATTCTTGGGATTGGTGTTGTTAAGGAGCATAGAAGAAAAAAAATTGCCTCTAGGTTGATAGAAAATTTTCTATCTTATTTTGAGAATAGTGATTTCAGGAGCATCACCTTAGAAGTGAGGAAATCAAATTCTGCTGCTCAAAAACTATATAGACAATTTGGATTTACAAAAGTTGGTGAAAGAGAAAACTATTACAAAAATGAAGATGCTGAACTCTATACTAAGGAAAAGCTTTATGTCGGATGAAAAAGTAATTCTTGGTTTTGAAACAAGTTGTGACGAAACAGCTGTTGCAATCTTAAAGGGAGAGAACTTGTTAGTAAATAAAATCTCATCCCAAGTTGACATTCATGAAAAATTTGGAGGGGTTGTTCCTGAGGTTGCATCAAGAGCCCATTCGGAGTCTATAAGAAATCTATTCCATGCTTCCCTTAATGAAGCACAGATGGAAGCGAGAGACATTGATCTTGTAGCAGCTACTGATGGTCCTGGCTTAGTCGGTAGTTTAGTTGTGGGGTATAACTTTGCTAAATCAGTCGCATGGTCTATTAATAAACCTTTTTTACCTATTGATCATATGGTTGGACATCTTTCAGCCCCACTTCTTGAATATGGAGAAATAAAACCACCATTTTTGTCATTATTGGTTTCTGGAGGACATACTCAAATAGTACTGGTTGAGGATTGGGGGGAATACGACCTTCTCGGTATGACAATTGATGATGCTGCTGGAGAAGCATTTGATAAACTTTCTCGCTTTTGCGGTTTTGGTTTTCCAGGAGGTCCAGCAATACAAAAAATTGGGGAAGGAGGAGATCCTGATAAAATTAATTTCCCTAGGCCAAAATCTTCAAATGAAATGAATTATTCATTTTCCGGATTGAAAACCTCCGCAAAATATTACTTAGAAAATCTTTCAAAGGAAGATAGGGTAACTAGGAAAGATTTTGCAGCCTCTTACCAAGAGGCAATTGTTGATTCTTTACTTAATATTTTCAAGAAAGCAATCAAAAATACCAAAGTAAAAACTATATCTGGTGGAGGAGGAGTCCTTGCAAATACAAGGCTAAGAGAAAAGCTAAATGAAATTGCTAGCAATAGTGAACTCAACATTTATTTACCTTCGGTTAAACTTTCTACAGATAATGCAGCTATGATATGTGCAGCAGCTAGAAAAAATCTTATTTCAAGTAAGGAGTCTAACGATATCCGCCTTAAGTCAGTTATAAGCTGAATTTACAAGTAAAGTATAGGCAGGTTACTCTGCCCAAGTCTTAAAAAGTGACAGTACACTATACATTTTTATACGATTTCATTGGTATTTTTTGAAGAAATAAAAGAAAAAAAATATATATATAAACAAAGCTATATTAAATTTTTTATTTGAGATAGTTTTTTATAGGAGGAAATTGTAATATGAATCTTCAACCATTAGGAGACAGGGTTGTTGTAAGGCCCTTAGATGAAGAAGACATGAAAACACCTTCAGGAATTTACATACCTGATACAGCAAAAGAGAAACCCCAAGAAGGAGAGGTTGTTGCTGTTGGTCCGGGTGAGATTAACGAAAAAGGTGATCGCACTGAGATAGATGTTAAGTCTGGAGACAAGGTTGTTTATTCAAAATACGGAGGTACTGAAATAAAAATTGAAGGAGTAGAGTACCTAATACTTTCAAGTCGAGATATCTTAGCGATAGTAGGGAAATAAGGAGAAATAATGGCAAAGAAAAACTTAGTATTTAATGAAGAGGCAAGGAAAGGCCTTGAAGCAGGAGTAAACAAATTAGCCGATGTTGTTAAAGTAACATTGGGACCTAAGGGTAGGAATGTTGTTTTAGAGAAAAAGTGGGGAGCTCCATCAATAACAAATGATGGGGTAACAATTGCAAAGGAAGTTGAGTTAGAAGATGCTTTTGAAAACATGGGAGCACAGCTTGCAAAAGAAGTCGCTTCCAAAACGAATGACGTAGCTGGAGACGGAACAACTACTGCAACAGTTTTGGCACAATCAATGGTTAATGAAGGTATGAAAACAGTATCCTCAGGAGTAAATCCTATGGAAGTTAAGAGGGGAATGTTAGAAGCTTCTGAAGCTGTAACAGAATTCATTGCAAGTTTTTCCAAATCTATTGGAGGAAAAGATGAAATAACTCAAGTGGCTTCAATTTCTGCAGCGGATGAAGAAATAGGTTCAACTATAGCAGAAGCAATGGAAAAAGTAGGTCAAGATGGAGTTATTACTGTTGAAGAAGGGCAAACATTTGGAATGGAACTTGAGTTTACAGATGGAATGCAGTTTGACAAAGGATTTATTTCACCATATTTTGTTACAGACCAAGATCGACAGGAAGCAGTACTTGAGAATCCTTACATTTTGATTGTAAACTCTAAAATCACAGCAGTTAATGATTTACTTCCATTACTTGAGAAGGTAATGAATTCAGGTAAGCCACTATTAATTCTTGCAGAAGATGTAGAAGCAGAAGCTTTAGCGACTTTAGTTGTTAACAGGATAAGAGGAACTTTTTCTTCAGTTGCTGTAAAAGCCCCAGGATTTGGTGAAAGGAGAAAAGCAATGTTGGAAGACATAGGGATTCTCTCTGGAGCGGAAGTCATTTCTGAAGAGCTTGGATTAAAGATAGAAAATACAACAGTAGAAATGCTTGGAGAAGCAGCAAGGGTAGTTGTTAAAAAAGATACAACAACCATCATTGATGGTTCTGGAAAAAAATCAGATGTTGAAGGAAGAATAAAACAAATTCAAAATGAGATCGATGAATCTGATTCTGATTGGGACAAGGAAAAACTGCAAGAAAGATTAGCAAAGCTATCTGGAGGAGTTGCAGTAGTTAAGGTTGGTGCAGCCACTGAAGTTGAGCTAAAAGAAAAAAAGATGAGAATTGAAGATGCTCTTTCAGCAACTAGAGCAGCTGTAGAAGAAGGTATAGTTGCAGGTGGTGGAGTTGCATTAATTAGAGCCCAGGAGTCAATATCTAAACTTTCAGGAGGTACTGATGGTGAAAAGATTGGAAGGAGCATTGTAGCTAAAGCTCTTGAGGAACCGTTGAGGCAAATTGCTGAAAACGCAGGTTATGAAGGCGGAGTAATGGTTGAGAAAGTTAAAGCAGGAAAAAATAATGAAGGTTTGAATGCTGCATCAGGAGAGATAACCGATCTTGTAGCAGATGGTGTCATAGATCCTGCAAAAGTTACTAGGTCTACAGTTCAAAATGCAACATCTATTGCTTCTTTGGTATTAACAACAGAGGCGCTCATTGCTGAGGAGCCTGAAGATCTTCCTCCAATGCCTCCTGGTGGAGGTATGGAAGGGATGATGTAATTCATCTCCATTAATTAACTAAAAGAGTGGATGAAAAATCCACTCTTTTTTTAGTAAGATAGTTTAGTAAGGAGCTTTATGAAGGCTGTAAGAGGAGCTACAGTTGCAATGGCAGATACTGAAGAAGCTGTCATAGAAGCAACTAGAGAATTGATCGAAGAAATAATCAGTAAAAATAGCTTGATACAAGATAATATTATTTCAATACTACTAGTTTCAACTCATGACATTACCTCTGCATTTCCTGGGAAGGCTCTAAGAGAAATGGGTTTAGGGCACTTGGCTGTAATTGATACTCTAGCCCCTAATATTAAAGAAGATATCCCTCTATGCATAAGAGTAATGCTAAATATTGATTCCTCAAATGACATAAATCATGTGTATCTTAGGGATGCGAAGAAATTAAGACCCGATAGATAAACCCTTGTGTAAATCTTTCTAACTGTTACTATACAATTTATGAAAATGAACACATACTTTTTTTACTTTGGAGCACATATTTAAGTAGCCCTAAAGTTGTTATGTTCAATAAGCGGGCAAAGGCCCGCTTTTTTTATAGGAGGGAAAATTGATAGTAGTAATGAAAACAAAGGCTTCTCAGTTAGATATTGATGAAGTTAAAGCTAAAGCACTGTCACAGGGGCATGAGCATGTTGTTATAGAAGGAGTTGAAAGAACAGTTGTAGCAGTTAGCGGGCATGTCATTGAGGATCATAGAGTAGCAATGAAATTGTTAGACAATGTGCAGGATGTTATAGCTGTTGGTAGGCCTTACAAATTAGCTAGCAGGTCGTATAAAGAAAGTGATACGCAAATAAAAGTTGGCAATATAACCATTGGAGGAGGTGAACTTGCTCTTATTGCTGGTCCAGATAGCGCTGAAAGTTTAGATCAAACTATGGAGACTGCAAAAGGTGCTAGAGAAGCAGGAGCAAATGCATTACGTGGTGGTGCATTTAAGCCCAGGACTTCCCCATATAGTTTTCAAGGATTAGGGGAAGATGGGTTAAGAATGCTTCGAGAAGCAGCAGATATCTACAATTTCCCATTATTTAGCGAAATTATGGATACTAAACATCTAGAAATGATGGAAGAGTATGTTGATGCGTTACAAATTGGAACTAGAAATATGCAGAATTTCAAATTACTGGAGGCAGTTGGTACATCTTCCAAGCCAGTTTTACTTAAGAGAGGCTTAAGTTCAACTCTAGAAGAGTTACTATTAGCGTCCGAATATATATTAGCGAAAGGGAATGAAAATGTAATTCTTTGTGAGAGAGGAATAAGGACATTTGAAACTGCTACAAGGAACACTTTTGATATTAATGCGATACCTTTCTTAAAGTTAAATACCCACTTACCTGTTATTGCCGACCCTAGTCATGCAACTGGAGCAAGGGATTTGGTTGAACCAGTTGCTCTTGCAGCAATTGCTGCAGGTGCTGATGGATTAATTATTGAAATACACCCTAGGCCAGATGAGGCTTTATGCGATGGGCCTCAAGCTCTAACTCCAGAAATGTTGAAAGGATTATTTTCTAAGGTATCTGATATAGCTCCTGTAGTTGGTAGGAAAGTTAGTTAGTGGTACATTATGTTGAGTAATGTTTTAATAATTGGGCTTGGTTTGATGGGTTCTAATCTTGGCTTAAAGTTAAAAAGTCAAGGAATCAAAGTCTATGGAGAAGATGTAGACTCAGATGCTTATGAAAGAGCCATCAATTCAGGAATTATAGAGGAGGGAAGTCCTAGTCAGGTTGATTTAATAATCCTTTCAATGCCGATTAATGGGATCATTGACTATCTCAATACTCCTTTAAGTGGGGTTAGGGCTAAAGGAATTATTGATCTGGGTGGGACTAAGCAACAAATTTGCAAGTTGATGGGTCAATATAACATTCCTTCTGTTGGAGGACACCCTTTATGTGGCGTAGCAGATAACAGTACTTTTGAAGATAACATCAATTTGTATGGTAATTCGACATTCATTTTGTCTGAAACAGCTTCTACTAATCAAGAAGTAAAGCTTTTGGCTCTTGAAATGATTAAATTACTTGATGCGAATCCAGTATGGTTAGATCCTATTGCACATGATGAAATAATTGCTATAACAAGTCACATCCCACACCTTATTAGTACAGCTTTAATTGGAGCAGTAATGAAAAGCTATGAATTAGAAGAAATTATGGAATTTACATCTGGTGGGTTTGATGGAGCAACTAGGCTATCAAGGACCAATCCAGATATGATTTGGGGGATGCTTGAAACTAATGGTAAGCCTATCTCTGAATTTGGTGAAAAGTTTTTGAAAGAGTTACGTAATATCTTTTCTATGAATGAGGGAAGCGATCTTCATCAATACATAGAGAACACTGTTGAATGGAGAAGAGAACTAGCAAATAGATTTGGAGAAAGAACTCTTGAGTAATAAATTAACAAAAAAATATCAGTATATGGGTGAAGTGACACTTCCTGGAGATAAATCTTTGTCTCATAGAGCAATAATCTTTGCTTCTATAGCGAATGGAAAATCGATTATACGCAATTTACTATTATCTGGAGACACGAAGGCAACTATTGAAGCTTTTCAGAGTATGGGTATCGAAATTGAAGTTAATAGTAGAGAAGTAGTTGTTTATGGGAAAGGTTTAAAGGGCTTAACAAAACCTCAGGGTCCTATAAATTGTCATAATTCAGGTACTACTGCGAGATTACTTATTGGCTTATTAACTGGGCAAGATTTTGACACAACTATTATAGGAAGTCAACAACTCAACAAAAGACCTATGGATAGGGTCTGTAACCCACTTAAAGAAATTGGCTGTAAGGTAAAGTCCTCTCATGGAAGTTTACCTGTGTCAATTAATCCAAGTACAATAAACAGATTTACAATATCTACTGATGTTTCTAGTGCTCAAGTAAAGAGTTCTTTAATGTTGGCATCACTGTATTCTGATGAGCCTGTTGTAATCGGAGAGAGTCAACTAACAAGAGATCATACCGAAAGAATTATGTCTTATCTTAATATTGATTTGGTTAGGATGGGCTACACAGTTACAGTACCTCCTGTAAAAGAGATACCAAGTTTCTCTGCAACAATACCTTCAGATGTTTCTTCAGCATCTTTCCTTATTGCTTTAGGATTATTAACAGAATCCTCAATAAAATTAAATAAAGTGTTAATAAATGAATCAAGGATGGGATTTATCAAGGCTTTGATAAAGATGGGTGCACAAATAAATATTGAAAATATAGATACTCAGTTTGGAGAACAAATTGGAGACATAGAGGTAAAAAAATCAAATTTGACGGCTATGGAGATAGAAGAGGAAGAAATACCTAGCATAATTGATGAATTACCTATATTTGCACTTGTAGCTTCCCAAGCTAAAGGAGAAACACTTGTTAAGGGGGCTGGTGAACTAAGAATAAAAGAGTCAGATAGGATAGAGGCAGTCAAAGATTTATTTTTATCTATCGGTATGAAAATCCATACACAACAAGAAGGGTTTCAAATAGTTGGGAAACAGGAAATAAAGTCTGGATCAGTGAAGACATATGGAGATCACAGAATAGCAATGACAGCAGTTATTGCAGCTCTTGTTGGAGGTAAAGACATTACCCCAGACAATACTGACTGTATAAAAGATTCTTACCCATCTTTTTTTAGTGACCTTCAGTCTATAGGGGTTGATTCTCCATGATAGCTTTAGGAATAATTGGTTGGCCACTAGAACTGACTTTGTCTCCAAAGTTGCATGAATATTTATTTAAGATAACAAGCCTAAAAGGTACATATGATAAATTGCCTATTAAAACAATAGAACATTCTAAGTTAAAAGCATTATTAGATGAATATGTTGGTCTAAATGTGACTTCCCCCCATAAGGAAGCGGTTTACAGGGAACTCGTTAGCCTATCTAAAGCTTCAGAATCAGTAACAGCTATAGGAGCAGTCAATACAATTAGTGTTGATAATGAATCTTTATTTCTAGACAATACTGATTACAAAGGATTTTTATTAGAAATATCTAGACTAAATTTTGATCCTGAAAATAAAAATATCCTTATTTTAGGAAGTGGAGGAAGCTCAAAGTCTATACAGTATGCTTTAAAACGCTTGAATCCTAAAGGAGTATATGTTGCTAGTAGGAATCCAAACCAAGAGCAATTAAGTTATAGAGATTTGAATTCAATCAAAGACCAAGTAAATATGCTCATTAATACGACCCCTCTCGGGATGCCACCTTATAATAGTGAAAGTCCTTTAAGAGAAGATTTAAAATTTAAAAATTTAGAATTTGTGATAGATATTGGGTATGGAAAAAAAGAAAGCACTCTTCTCAAACACCATAAAGGTGTAGAGGTTGTTAATGGACTAGGGATGTTAATTGCACAGGGGATAGAGTCATTTAATTTGTGGACAAAAAGTAAAATAAGTTTTCCTGATTTATATCAAGAAATAAGAAAGTTCTTAGAGGAGGAGATATATGATTAAATATTTGACTGCAGGAGAAAGTCACGGACCTCAGCTTACAGGAATTATTGAAGGAATTCCTGCTGGTTTTGAAATTAAAAAAGAAAAAATAGATGAGATTTTATCTAGAAGGCAATTAAAGACAGGTTCTGGAGGCAGAATGAATGTTGAAAGGGACGAGGTTTCAATAACTGCTGGTGTTGTAAACAACTTAACAACAGGAGGTCCTATATCATTAACAATAAAAAATAAAGACTGGGAAAATTGGAAGAATAAAGAAATTGATCCATACCTAGTTCCAAGACCTGGACATGCAGATTTTGCTGGAACGGTTAAATATAACCATTCAGATATTAGACATGTACTAGAGAGGGCAAGTGCTCGAGAAACTGCCATGAGAACTGCACTTGGCTCAATCTGTATTTTAATACTTAAAGATTTAGATATAGATATTTTTGGTTACGTAACATCGGTAGGGGGCAAGATTTGTAAGGATATAGATCTCTCGGATTTAGATAAACTTAGAGAAATTCAAGCAAGTTCATCTACTATGTGTCCCAGTAAAGATTCTGATGAAGAATTTAGTAAAGAAATTGAAAAAGCAAGAAAAAAAAAGGATACCCTTGGAGGCTCAATTTCAGTTATTGTTAGAGGTCTACCGGTAGGTCTTGGAAGTTATGTTCACTATGATAGAAAAATTGATGGAAGAATTGCCTCAGCATTTATGTCAGTTCAGAGCGTTAAAGCAGTTTCTATTGGCAATGGTATAGAAGCTTATAAATCTTTTGGTACTAAATTCCATGATGAGATACTACTTGATGACGAAGATCTAGAAAGAAAGACAAATAATTCTGGAGGTATTGAGGGAGGCATGACAACAGGGGAAGATTTGATAGCAAACGCATATTTGAAACCAATTAGTACTACCCTAACGCCTTTAAAAAGTGTAAATCTTGAAACAAAAGAGCAAGTTGAGACAGTTTACGAACGTTCAGATACTTGTTCTGTACCACGAGCAGTACCTATCTTTGAAACAATTCTAGCTATAGAGATTTTAGAATGCTTATTGGATAAAACTGGAAGGGATAATAGAAAAGAAATAACTTTAAGAAAACAGAGCTTACCTGGTAAATCTATAAATGATTTTGATATGGAAAGCAATAAATGGACTATGGGTTATGAACTCTAATAAAATTATTATTTCTGGATTTATGGGATCAGGAAAGACAGAGGTTGCAGAAAAACTTGGCGAACTTTATGGCTATAGTTTTGTTGATCTAGATAAAGAAGTAGAAAGAAGTGAAAATTCGAATATAAAAGACATTTTTTCAACAAAAGGTGAGGCATATTTTCGAAAAATTGAAAGTGATGTTCTGTCCTTGGTTCTTGAGAGTTCAGTAGATGTAATTGCACTTGGAGGTGGGACATTGAATAACTCATTTTTGTTGGATTTAGTTCTTTCATACAGAAATTGCTTTTATTTAAAAACTAAATTCGTTACTTTATGGGAAAGAATTAAAAAAAGTGATAGACCTTTAGTTAAAGCTGGGCAGGATAAAACATTAGATTTATATAAATCTAGGGAAAAATATTATGACCTTCTTCACTATACAATTATTACAGATGGTTTAAGTATTAGGGAAATAGCTGAAGAAATTAAGTTGAGTATTAATAATGAATAAAGTAAAGTTTGATTACGAATCTAGCTATACAAATGTTTATTTAATAAGTGAGGATGAAAACTTGTCAGATCTCACAGTTGAACTGTTTAATAGCAATTCTTTATTCGTTATAGATGAATCAATTCCGAAAGATTTATTAAAAGACATAATCAAAGTTCACAAACATGAATTTATTAAAGTTAATGAAAAGCTAAAGACAATAGATACTGTCAATAATTTATGGGAGATTATGTTTAATGCGGGTCTTTCAAAGAAAAGTCATCTAGTTGGTGTTGGAGGAGGGGTGTTGACAGATTTAGTTGGATTTGCAGCTTCCACTTACAAGAGAGGCATTGATTTTTCTTTTATACCTACAACTCTCCTTGGTATCGTAGATGCGTCCCATGGAGGCAAGAATGGGATTAATTCATCATATGGAAAAAATCAGATTGGTTTAATTAACTCTCCAGAGAATGTTATTTGTGACACGATGTTTATAGAAGGTTTGAGTAAAGATGAACTACGAAATGGAACAATGGAAATAATTAAAACAGGATATATATTAGATAAATCAATTTATGAAGAAATTATAAATCAAAAGAGCATATTCCCAAGCAAAGAAATAATTCTGAAAGCTATACAGGTAAAAAAGAAATTTGTTGAGGACGACTTACACGAGTCGAAGGAAAGAATGAAGCTAAATTTTGGTCACACACTCGGACATGTAATAGAAATTGATTCTGGATACAATCTTTCACATGGAGAGGCTATCGCTTTAGGGATGTTAGCTTCTTTAAAGTTATCAAGTAGGTACTGTGGACTAGATATAGCCTACTTTAATGAACTAAAGGATCTTTAAGAGCTTTGGGAGTTACCTACTAAATATGAATACAAAAATACAAAACAACAGTTAGTTGAATATTTATTTAGCGACAAAAAATCTTCCAATAAAACAGAATTGAATTTTGTACTCTTAACATCTATAGGCAATGCGATTATTTACCAATTTAACGATAGCGACGTAGACGAGATACTATATTGTTTAGAAAAATCATGAGAAATATACACCTTATCAACGGCCCAAATCTTAATCTCTTAGGGACAAGAGAACCAGAAAAATATGGAGACTTAAAATATAAAGAATTGATTAAAGAGCTTAAGGACTATTTAATGGTTAAGGATCTATTACTTATCTCTAATCAAAGCAATCAAGAGGGAGAAATTATAGACTGGATACATAAAGCACACGAGGATTCTAATTGTATAGGGTTAATAATCAATCCTGGGGGGTACACGCATACAAGTGTCTCCATAAGAGATGCTATTTTATCAATTGAAAAAAAGACTGTGGAGGTGCATATTACTGACCCATCTAAGAGAGAAAAATTTAGACAAAAAAATTTAATTTCTGATGTTGTTTCGACTTCGATAGTTGGTCGTGGCACTAACGGATACTTTGAAGCAATCAATTATTTAGTAAATAATGAAAAATAAAATAGCATACCAAGGTACCAAAGGCTCTTATTCTGAGGCCTTGCTGATAGACAATTTTGCAGAGTTCGAACATTATCCGAAGGAATCTTTTTTTGAAGTAATTGATAGTATTAATAATGAGAAAATAAATTTTGGATTACTCCCTATTGAGAATTCTATAGCCGGAACTGTTGTTGATTCTTATGAAGAGTTGATTACATCGAAGATCCCAATCATTGCAGAGTATATGTATAAAATTACCCATTCCTTAATAGGATTGAAGGGGACAAAAATTGAAGACATTCTAGAAGTGCACTCTCATCCACAGGCACTGCAGCAATGTAAAACTTATTTAAATAAAATGGGTTATAAGTCGGTATCTGTTGTAGACACAGGAGGGAGCGTTCACAATCTAAAGGATTTAAATGACAGGAGTGTTGCTGCAATCGCAGGGGAGCATTTTGAAGACAATAAAGATTTTGTTATTTTGAAAAAAAATATATCAGATAATAAAGAAAACTATACTCGATTTTTACTTATTGGCAGAGATAATGTTGAGATACAAGCACAAGAGTATAAGACATCTACGGTTCTTATATCCTCAGATAAGCCAGGTTCGTTGCTTAAGGGGTTGCAAGAATTTGCTTATCTAGACTTAAACTTGACTAAGTTAGAATCTAGGCCAATACTAGGTAGGCCTTGGGAGTATAAATTTTATATAGATTTCAGTTCTCAGGAAAATGATCCAAGAATCCCAAAGCTTAAAGAAAATTTAAGTGATGTTGTTGAAGATATACAATTCCTTGGGACCTACCCTATTGTTAAGCTTTAAATTTCCAAGCAGTTTTAGTGTTACTGTCCTTTACTTCAATACCTAATCTATCTAATTCATCTCTTATATAATCTGATAGTTCAAACCCTCCTTGTTCTCTAATGGATTCCCTCACTTCTATAATTAGATTGACTAAAGGATCTAGTATTTTTGTTTTGTTTTCAAGCTCATCTAAATTGATTTTTATTTTACTAAGAATTCGATTTATTGATTCTTGATTAAATTCATTTTCGATAATTACACTTGAGACTTCGTCAATATTAATATCTTTTTTAATACTTTCTTTATTTAATGGGATCACTTTATTAGTCTCATTAGCATCCAAAGCTGTAAAATGATCAAATGAAATGGTTTCTCCTGCAATATATTCATTCTTATTTTCTCCGGAGATAAGAGTTACTACTCCAATCCCAAAAACTTTGCCTGTGCAGGTCTTTCCATCTATAACTAATCCCGTGTGTTCATCTATTCCTATAATATTTGAATCAATTAAGCTTCTCAAAGTATTAAATCTATCTTCTCCCATATAGCAGAATCTAGTATCATGATTTCCACCCTCTTTATTATTAAAATGAGGGATTATTGAGGCATTGATTCCAAACGATCCAAGAATATCTAATCCTTTAATCCAGTAAGGCTCTTCACCAACCTTATATATCTCATAAACAGGAAGAGTATATTTTCCTAGTGTTGTAGCTGCAGCACTAGAGAAGACAATAGATCCATTATTTTTTAACAAATTTTTAAAAGAAGACGGAAATTCAGTCCCTCCCCAAACTTTTATTGCATAAGATGGACTTCCTGGTCCTGCGAAAACAAAATTTGACTTATTAAGTTTATCTAAACTGTTAAAGTAATCTACGGTATTAATCTCGCTAGGGTTTTTGTACGAAAGTATTTCAGTATCTATTCTTAAGCTAGTTTTGTAAAATTTCTTAAGTTTGTCTGAAAGTTCATTTACATTTTCTTGAAATCCAAAGGGTGAATTGAAAATTAAGGGGTTATTAATTTTCTCTAAACGATTAATCATCTCCCTATGAACAGATACTAAGTTTGGGCTTGTTTCTCCTGATCCAAGTATTGCTATTGCACCAGATAAAATTTTCTCTTCATTACCTTTTTTCATATTTCCATTATAGTTTTTATCTAATAACTAGATAAATACTAATATACCAAGTATGATTTCAGTTCTTGTTTCTTTAATAGAAACTATTGTATATAAATTGATACCTAATTTGCCCAGCTTTACTAGGACTCCATTGTATAGAAAGTTTCTGTTATTACGAAAACTGAGAGATTATTTAATTATGGCAAATGGTAGTCCAAGCTATCAAGAAAGATTAGATTATGCTAAGACTGCTAGAAGCAATGAAGAATTAATTTGTAATCTGCAGTCTTTTAATAATAAAGTGAGTTTTAGTAAGCTAGAAGCTAGTGGTAATGAAATATTTAAATTTGAACCTAAGAGTAAAAAAGATAATCAAATAGGTATTTACTTTCATGGTGGGGGATATTTTTATTGTGGAATAAACTCACATAAAAATTTTATTTCGAACCTTGCTGACGATTTGCAAATAACGATTTATTTTTTTCATTATAGATTAGCTCCTGAGCATACTTTTCCAGCAGCACATAATGACGCTAAGCAAGTTGTTGAATATATAGAGACTATACACCCAGAAGAAAACAAAATTTGGATTGGCGAATCTGCGGGAGGCAATCTTGCAGCAAGCATTTGCATTGATGAAAGTTTTGAACTTAAACCTTCAGCTTTAGTTCTAATGTCTCCATGGCTAGATTTATCTGATAAGTTGTTGGATAGAAGATATTTAAAGAATAAAGATATTCTTATCACTCTTGACGGAATGGTAGATGTTGGTAGCTATTATTCCAAGGGTTACGATACTACTGACCCTCTGATTTCTCCAGTATTTGGGGATGTTAGCAACTTTCCACCGGTTTTCTTACAGGTGGCCTCTAATGAACTTCTCTTTAATGATGCAATTGAATTTAATAAAAAACTAAACTCTTCAAATGTTGAGTGCACTCTAGATGCATGGGATAATTTGTGGCATGCTTGGCAATTTTTTCCTATAAATGAAGCAAAAGAAGCAAGGAAGCGTATTGCTGAATTTATTAACAAACTTGAATTAATAAACCATTAACTTGAATGTTTATGCATAGTTTCCTTTGCACCTTCTTCAATGTGATGGAATCTGTGATGAAGCTCAAATCCGAACGGAAGCTCTATCCTAGACTTTTTCATCAACTTTTCATTAGCTAAGAACTCAGTTATACCCATATCACATAAGATCTCTCCTCCATCGATGACTACCGTTCTAGGGCAAAGTTCTAGTGCCAAGGGAATATCATGAGTAACAAGAATAATAGTGCAGTCTAGGGATTTAATTATTTCAATTAGTTCTCTTCTAGATGAAGGGTCAAGATTTGAAGAAGGTTCGTCAAATACAATAACTTTTGGTTTTGAAGCAAGCACAGTTGCAATCGAAACTTTTCTTTTTTGACCTAGGCTCAAATGGTAAGGAGCTTTATCTTTATGATCATACATCCCTACTAGATCTAAAGCCATTTTTGCATTTTTTTCAATTTCTTTATCATCAAAACCAAAATTCTTTGGACCAAAAGTAACATCTTCATAGACAGTCGGCATAAAAAGTTGATTATCAGGATCTTGGAAAACTATACCTACCTCTTTCCTTATAGAATTAATATTGTCATCATTTAAGTCTTTTCCTCCTATTATGACTGTTCCTTTTTGTATGCGATTTACTCCGTTTAAATGCATTACAAAAGTAGTTTTACCGGCACCATTTGCTCCTAAAATAGCGACTTTTTCTTTATTCCTGATCTGGATGCTTAGGTTATTTAAAGCGTTGCTTCCATCTGGGTAAGTGAAAGAGAGATTATTGACTGAAACGTCACCTTTCATAGGTAGTAATCCTTAATGCTAATAATTAAAGAGATTAAACACAGGAGATAAAGTAATTTTGAATAAGACCATTCTTTTTTTGATGCTGGGAGAGCTCCGTTAAATCCTCTAGAGACCATAGAAGAGTATACCTTTTCACCTCTTTCAAATCCTTTTATTATCATTGTTGACCCTGCATAAGCAAGAGAAACAGAGTCTTTTAAGCTTCTGTTCTCAAAACCCCTTGATTGCATCCCTTGTTTTGTTTTACTAAGTTCTGAGGTATATACATTTATATATCTCAGTGAAAAAGAAATAATTGCAATTAATATTTTGGGTAATCTAAGCTTCTCAAGACCTTTTACTATGTCAAACTGTGAAGTAGTGGAGGATAGGGCTATTGTCATGGATACACCAGCAATTGATTTAAACAGGATATTAACCATGTCAAATAGACCGTTCTCATGAATTGCAATATCTTTGTATAAATAATAAACTTCCCCCCCTTGCCCTACAAAAGGCAAGAAGAAGGAAAATAAGATGAAAGGTATTACTATGTACATTTTCTTTAGTAGGGTCTTTAAGGAATCAATTGATAAGTAAACGTAGATTATGATACAGATCAATATACCAGAGAAGGTGTATGTATTTCTAATATCGTTAAATGCTAATGACAATGCAAGAAAGAAAACTGTTATAATTTTCTGGGAAGGTGCTATTTTAATAAAATAACTGTCTTTATTTAAGTGTGGCTCTGTATGGTTGCCTGACATATTTTGCTATTGCCTTTTTTTGATTAGCCTTAAATAAACACTAAAAATTGCAACTAAGATTAGAATCCCTAGAAATCCACCAGCAACCACGGAAATTATTCTATTTCCTATCCCAGGTAAGGAATAGCCTTCAAAGAATAATGGAGTTTCAGATAATTCATTAAATCCAAAGTCACTTGCAACCTTCTCTAGCCCATCAGGAGCAGAAGAGGCAAAAGGAATTGCCAACATCGAAAATAAAATTATCAAAATGAAAACTCCTATCAGGGGTAACGATTTATTGTGTTCTTCTTTATGTTTAATCATAAAAATTATGTCTGGTCTAACTTTCAATAATAAGCTTAAAATGAGTACCGTTACCAACCCTTCCCCAATACCTATAAAGAAATGGGTTGAAACCATAGCAATTACTACCTTTTCAATTGGAACGGATACAGTACCTCCAAGCGCATACTCAGTTACAAAACCTAATGATGACATCACTACTGAAATAATTCCTGCAAAGAATGATCCTACCAGTAAGGTAATAGGTTTAGTACCTAACATCTTTGTCCAATATTTAATTACAAACCAGCTAAATAAACCTGTAATGATTGCAATATTAAGAATATTGATACCCAAAGCGCTAAGTCCACCATCAGCAAAAAATAACCCTTGAATAATGACAACAATAGATACACATAGTATCCCAAGAGAAGGCCCTAGAACTACAACTGCAAGCGCCCCTCCAAGTAAATGCCCACTAGTACCAGCAGCTATTGGGAAATTAATTATTTGAAGAACAAATATTAAAGCTGACATCATTCCTGCTACAGCTATTAATTTATCAGCAAGGAATCTGTTAGCTGTTTTTGTTGTTATCCATATAGAACTGAAACTTATGAATCCTGCGGTTGCTGAGATAGGTGCATTAATAAAGCCATCTGGGACGTGCATAATCTCATAATAACTCAACCTTTGTTTATTGCAATCGATTTGCAATAATTATCTACAATTTTTACAGTACCCTCTAAGTAAGTAATTTGAATCGATTAAAGAGAATTCGGATTCTTTTTCCAGCTTCTTTAAGATTTCTTTTTGTGTGTTCTTCGAAAGATCGAAAATTTTATTACAAGATTTACAAATAATATGTACATTTAGATTTTCTTTATTTAGAAAATAGTATCCAGATTTATGAGGTTGGTGAGCATGATTTATGAGTCTCAATTCCTCAAGCGATTCTAAGGTCCTATATACAGTTGTTCTATCAATTTTTACTCTTGATTTTTTCTTAACTAGTTCAAAGATTTCTTCAGCAGTCATATGGAAGTGCCCAGCATTTTCAAGTATTTCACATATCGCTACTCTTGCTTTAGTTATCCTGTAACCATTTTCTCTAAGTTTTGATACAAGTCCCATTATCAAGATTATAAAACTCTAATAGAACATTATGATGGAGTTTATGGGAATTGTTAGCCTTTTTTATAAATATAAAGCTCTTAACACTCTTAACAAATATAGCCTATTTCTAATCTATTCTTTTTTTGCGATGCTTCTTTTGATAATATCAATTTTGGTCGATCTTATTTTGCTTAGAGTATTTTTACTGATCTCTTTTTTGATTACGTCTTTCTTTTTATATAATTTTTATTCTTCTAAAAGAAAAAGAATGGTTAAGTATGATTCAGATATTTCTTTCCCTTTAGTAGGGAAAGATTTTTTGTTACTTGAGTTTTCTTCTATTTTTTGTGCAGGTTGTCTCCCAGTTAGGAATGCAGTTGATAGAATTTCTAAGAATTACTCCAATATATTAGTTATCCAAATAGAAGCAAGAAATATTGAAAAAAAATATATTGGCTTAGTTGAGAAGCTCAATTTATCAGTGACTCCTACAATATGCTTGCTGGATAAGAATGGTGAACTAATATCTAAAAGATTAGCGCATGTTAAGCCTGAAATGATAGAAAAGAGATTAGTTAAAGAGTTAGAAGACTCTGTCTCCTAAGTTTGAATTAAAATCGGGTTCTAGCAATAGAACCTTACCCTCCTTATCCACAGAACCTAATACTAAACATTCACTTATGAAGGGGCCTACTTGTTTATAATCTAAATTCACTACTGCAATGCATGTTTTGTTTAATAGGTTATCTATAGTGTAATTTGTAACTTGTGCACTACTTTTACGGACTCCTATTTCCTTACCAAAGTCAATTAATAATTTATATGCAGGTTTCATTGCCTCTGGAAATTCTTCAACTTTAATTATCTTTCCAACCCTCATGTCAATTTGTTTAAATTTACTATAAAGATTAGATTTCATTATATATTTATTATCTCACAATTAAAATGGAATCATAATTATGAAGTATACATTGCTATCAGGAGGAGTAAGGAAAAACTCATCTAACAAAAAATTGTCTAACTATGTATATTCATACTTAAATAACCAAGATTCAATAGAAGTTGATCTTTTTGACAATCTTGTAAAAGATGTTCCATTTGTTTCTGAAGCGGAGCAAGAATTGCCAGAAATATTAAATCCTGTAAGAAATAGTCTAATAACTGCGGAGAAGGTAATAGTTTTTAGTCCCATACTAAATGGCGGGTATGCATCAAGCATAAAGAACGCATTAGATTGGTTATCTTTGAGTTTCGATAGTTACAAATATAACGATCTATACAAAGATAAAAAAGTAGCGATTATATGTTCCGTGTTAGGAGGGGGCGGAAATTCTTTGGATGCTCGAAATATGCTTAGTATGCAGTTAGAAAAATATGGTTTTACTACTTTTAACGAGTCATATTTATTTAAAAATGCAGAAGAACAGATAATTGAACTAAAAAATAAATCTAGCAGCCCTCACAAGGCACTAACGGGTTTCTTAAATAGGTTTATTGAATTCTAGATCTAATTAAATTTTCTAGTTCTCTGGTTAATTCTTGAACATTATCCATAGTCATTTTGCTTGTTTCTATTGGTTTAAATATATGGATATCGATTTCCCCTCTTCTTAACCATATTTTCCCTCTTGGCATCAACTTAGCTCCATTTGTTGTGGCAACCGGTAAAACAGGTAAGTTATAATTAATCGCTAACCAGGCGGCCCCTTTCTTAAAAGGAAGTATAGAGTTATCAGAATTGGACCTAGTTCCTTCTGCAAACACCATTATTGAATTTTTTTTCCTAACTACTTCTTCAACAGATCTATTTATTTCTTTCTTTCCAGCATTATTCCTATCTACTCTAGGAAGCCCTAGAGCTTTAAGCGTAGACCCAAATATTGGTATTTTATATAATTCCGATTTAGTTAAAAATCTAACTGAAATAGGAAAAGTGTGAATATGTGTAAAAATGTCTAGAGTTGATGGGTGATTTGAAACCACTACATAGGATTGGTTCACATCAATGTATTCCTCTCCTGTCATATTAATCTTTATTCCAACAACCTTTAGCCCAACATATCCAAAAAGTTCGTATACTTTTGTAGCTATAAAACTTCCATAGGGAATTATTGTGCAGAATACAATTACGACACAACAGATACCTAGGAAAGAAAAGAATAAAGGAATCAAAATAATTGTTTTAACTACGGTAATGGTATTTAACTTTTCATTCATATAGAAACACTAATCGAAAATATTATTTTTTTCGAAAATCTACATATGGCAATATTATTTGAACTATTGGGCCTATCAGTAGGGCCATAAATGGCGAAGCATAACCGACAGTTCCTCCCATGAGCCATCCAGAAGATAATGCAAACACCTCAATTATTGTTCTTGCTACCCCAATTTTTAATCCTCTTTGTTCTAAACCAACCATTACACCATCCCTTGGGCCAGTACTAATACCAGCCCCAACATAGATTGAAGTTCCTGATCCAATCAAAATTATCGCTATTGCAACCCCAATAATTTTATATATTAACAATTCAGGAGTCACAAAATTTTCCATAGTAAAGTCTGCTACAAATCCAAGCCAAAAGATACAAATGAATGTTCCTATATTTAATTTTTGCTTAAGAGGAACCCACAATGAAAGAACAAATAGGCCAGTAATAATTAGTGCAGATCCATATGTTATGCTTAAAACTTTTGCGAGTCCTTCGTGAAACACCCCCCAAGGGCCAAGTCCTATCATGCATTTAACTGAAATTCCTATTCCTATTCCAAGTATTGTGATTCCAAGAATAAATTGAATCCATCTTTTGGCTGATAAGTTATTCACATACGAAGTTTAATTCAATAGAATTATATGAATATACGAATCCAAGTTATTATTTATAATATGAAAAAATTTTTGATTTTTATTTTGTTTTTCACTTCATGTAGCCAAAGTGTCGAAGAGGTCATAGAGCCTGGTTCTGAAACTACTACTGTAGAAGAAACAACAACTTCGATAACAAAAAATACGATACAAGATCAAGAAATAGCAATAGAGCAAATTGAAGTTGTAGAAGATGTAATTTACTATGTAGATACAGATAGAAGTACTGCAAGTTATTTGGCTCCAAAGGTTTTTTTGAATTCTGGTGAAGAAATAGTTAAAGGAACGACTAACAACGTAAGTGGTAGTTTTGAATTTAGCATTGGAGAATGTGATAGTTCCGATTCTTGCATTGTTATTAAGAATCTTGTTATATCTGCAAATCTTATTGAACTAAAGTCTGATAATAGTATTCGTGATAATCAAATTAGATCTAAATGGCTTGAATCTAAAGACTTCCCAATCGCTACTTACAGTATAGATGAACTGATTTTGCCAAATAAAAACTTCGATTCAAAAATAGATGAAACAGTTACCGGTGTACTAAAAATAAGGGAGGTAGAGGTTAGTGTACCTTTTTCAATTACTGCATATATGGATAGTGATTCAATAATTGTTTATGGGGTTACTCAAGTAGAAACACTTTGGTTTGGATTTGACCCTCCTTCAAAGTTTAATGCTTGGGATGTCCTTAATCCAATAGGTCTTGAAATAGAAATTGTAGCAACGAAATAAATTGTTAATTAACAACGACCTTTCTTTTTATTTGATAGACAAACAAAATAAATATTGTTCATCCCAATATGCTTCAGTCTCAATTTGCTTAGTGGACGATAGCAGTATTCTTTATATCAAGAGACAAGAATCTATGCCAACTCATAAAGGCGATATCGCATTTCCTGGTGGAAAAGTTGAAGAAGGAGATGAAGACATAATCTCAACAGCTATTAGAGAAACTTGTGAAGAATTACTTATACATGAAGATCAAATAAATCCAATTGGAATCTTAGATAGTATTGATACAGTAGAGTTTAAATTTAAAGTTTTTCCAATATTGTGTGAATTATTTAATGTAGACATAAATACTTTTAATAAAGGCGAGGTGCAAGAGGTTTATTTGGTAGAAGTAAACTATTTAAAAGATAGTTCTAATTGGCATTACAGAGGGCTTTATGATTCGGATTGGATAATAAATATTGGTCAAGATGTCTTATGGGGTGCAACTGCAAAAATGACGCAAAAATTACTAAGGCTTGAGTTTTCTGAAGACACTTTGACTTGATTAGCTTTGTGATTTATATCATTTAAAATTTTAAATACTTTTACTCGTATCTTTGTTTCTTTAGAATCTATCACTCTAAACAGGTAGAATAGCACCTATGAAGACAGTTTTTTCAGGGATACAGCCTTCAGGCTCTGTTCATTTGGGTAATATACTTGGAGCTTTAGTTAACTGGCAGAGAATGCAAAAAGATTATAATTGCTATTATTGTATTGTTGACCTACATTCATTAACAATTTTTCCTGACAAGGAGACCCTTAAACAAAGTAAAATTGATACGATCAAGTCGCTTCTTGCTGTTGGTATAGTACCTGATAAATCTATAATTTACTTTCAGAGTGATTTACCACATCATTCAGAGCTTTCATGGATTCTATCAAATTATTGTCAAATAGGTGAGTTGCAAAGAATGACTCAATATAAAGATAAATCTGAATCTTTTGGTTCTCACTCTGGCTTATTGACGTACCCTATCCTCATGGCTGCAGATATTTTGATCCATAAAGCAGATGAAGTTCCTGTGGGTGATGATCAAACACAACATCTTGAGCTTACTAGAAATATTGCTACAAGATTTAATCAGAAGTATTCTGACATCTTTCCAGTCCCTACAAGAAATGGAACGGAGACGGGAGCAAGAGTTATGTCGCTAAGGCATCCAGAATATAAAATGTCTAAGTCTCAGGATGATATTAATGGTACAGTCTACATAACTGACGAGGATGATATTATTTCTAAAAAGATTAAGACCTCTGTTACAGATTCAGAAAATACAATCTCTTATGATAAAAATAAAAAGCCTGGACTGTCAAACTTAATTGAAATCCTTGCTTCAATAAGGAGCAAAGATATAGACACAACCGTTGAGGATTGCAAAGAATTGCAGTATGGAGAATTTAAAAAGTTAGTTACAGAGGAGTTGATTGACTTCATGAAGCCACTAAGAGAAAGGTATTTTGAAATTTCTGATAAAGAAATTAACAAGCTTTCAGAACTAGGAAAAGAGAAGGCTACAGTTACTGCCGAGAAAACTTTAAACGAAGTTAAGAGCTGTCTTGGTATATAAAAGACCCTATTTGTATCAACTATATTTTTGTTGATATGAATAGTAGAT
>Ga0310344_10000459_pt1 | contig 32173 bp, 31 predicted proteins | sample HC15DNA20200_MG_FD_203801 | JGI IMG/M metagenome (GOLD analysis project Ga0310344, IMG submission 203801) | Marine microbial communities from station ALOHA, North Pacific Subtropical Gyre - HC15-DNA-20-200_MG | ecosystem: Environmental > Aquatic > Marine > Oceanic | place: Pacific Ocean: North...
GTATCTTAACGAGTTTTGTTCCTACTGACACAAAACCTATAGAAACTAAAAATGTGCAGATAATTAGCCTTCTTTTCATGATACTTTGCACAAAACTGGTTCCTTCACAGGCAGTTATTATTTAATTCACTACTTCTCTACAATAATAAACAATATTTTATTCATTTCAGGAAAAATCATCTCTAATTTCTCTCTAGAAATTTTTTCTATTCTTCCAAGATCACTTAAGCTTATTTTTTCTATTTCTAACGCTTTACGTTCCTCATCTAAAGAATTCTTTTTTCTTTCTAGCCGTGAAATCTGATACCCTACTTTCACAGTTTCAAGATGAGACCAAAGAAGAGTAGTCACTGCTATACAGAAACTAAAGAAACAGATGACCAACAAACTAAAATCTTTTTTATTTTCCACTTCAGACTCATATATATAATAAAATTCAAAACTAAACCTGAACTAATTTTTCACTTCTTCTAAACGCTCAGAAGCTCTAAGACGTGAACTCCTTGATCTAGGATTCATTCTGATTTCTTCGTATACAGGACGAACAACTTTTTTAGTCAGAATTTTTAATAATGGTGTTTCTAATCTTGATGCATTACGAAAAAAATTCTTTACAATTCTATCTTCAAGAGAGTGAAAACTTATCACAACTAATCGCCCACCAGGTCGCAACATATCAACAGCATCAGAAAGAGCTGTTTTCAATGATTCTAGTTCATCATTAACAACTATACGCAATGCTTGAAATGTTTTTGTCGCTGGATGTATTCTTGTATATGTACTTGAATTTTTTTTTATAGCTCTTAAAACAATTTTAGAAAGTTGTTCACAAGTAACGATTTCTTTATTGGAACGATATTTCACTATTTCTCTTGCAATACGGCGAGATCTTTTCTCTTCTCCATACTCAAAAATAATATCTGCTATTTCATTTTCTGATAATTTATTTACTAGGTCTGATGCTTTAAGTTCAGAGTTTGTGTCCATTCTCATATCTAGAAAATCTTCCGAACTTATACTAAATCCTCTTTTAGAGTTATTCATTTGAATCGAAGAAAATCCTAAATCAAAAATTATTCCATCTACATAATCTATATTTTCATCTTTTAGGATTTTTTTAATATGAGTGAAATTTGAGTGATGAATACGTACAGAATTTCCATGAACTTTAAATTTTTCTTTACAGATATTGATAGCATCTCTATCCCGATCACAGCCGACCAGCACACCCGAAGGCTGAATCGCATCTAGAATCAGTTTACTGTGTCCCCCTCCGCCCAAGGTAGTATCTAAGAACACAGCACCGGAAACAGGAGACAAGAAATTTAAAACTTCTCGAACCATAACCGGGGTATGAGATACTTCAAAATCGATATCATTAACTTTATTTTGAGATTTTTTTTCTTTATAAGTTAATCGCATCACTATTCTCAAAAAAAAGCATTAAAATTCAAGTTCTATAAACGTCTCTTTTCCCTCTTCTAATACATCAGAAGTTTCTGTGATTTGTTTTTTCCAATTCTCACTACTCCATATCTCAAATTTATTTTCGAGACCAATTATCACGGCATCTTTTCCAATTTCAGCTGAATCACGGAGTTGAGAAGGTAATAAAAGACGACCTTGTCTATCAAGGACACATTCAGTTGCTCTACCATACATACTTCTCACATATTTTCTTACATCATCTCTATATGTTGGTAACTGACTGAATTTATCACTAAATCTTCTTCGCCATTCTTCTAGGGGATATGCAAAGATACAACCGTCCATGTCCAACAAAACGAGCTGATCTCCGAATTTTGAGTAAAGATACTCTCTGAATCGAGCAGGTACGTTTACCCTGCCTTTTTCATCAACAGAAACAGTATGTGAACTAATAAGCATAATTCCCCCCACGAGAACCCACTTTGACCCACTAGATAAAATATTTATACATATTTAATTAAAATATGTCAACATAAAAAAAATAAATAGAATAAATACATATAATTCAATACTTTATTTTTGTGGGGAAATATGGAGAGAATCTAAATAATTTAATACTTTTAGGGATGATTTTGAGATGAAATGATAAATAATTTAGAGAGGCTAAAAACTATGCTCTTCAGTTGGAAAATCACCTGAACGAACTTCACTACAAAAAGTTTCTACTGCATTTCTAGCTTTTATTCCAAGATCAGAATAAACCTTAACAAATTTAGGAGTAAAGTCACTAAAAAGACCTAACATATCCTGAGTAACTAAAATTTGACCGTCACAAAATGGACCTGCGCCAATGCCAATTGTGGGAATCTCAACTTCTTCAGTTATTTGCGAACCTAATTCAGATGGAACACCCTCAATAACTATGGAGAAAACACCCGCATCTTGGAGCGAAAGGGCATCCTCACGGATTTTATCTGCAACAAATTTAGTTTTACCTTGTACTTTATATCCACCGAAAGTATGAATACTTTGAGGTGTAAGACCTATATGACCCATAACAGGAATCTCTCTTTCTACAAGACCTTTTACATGCTCAAATACTCGGACTCCACCTTCTAACTTTACAGCTTCAGCAGCACCTTCTTGTATTAAAATACCTGCATTTTTAATAGTGTCCTTCAACTCAACACCATAAGTAAGAAATGGCAAATCTGCTACCAAAAGAGCAGTAGGGTTTGACCTTGAAACAGCTTTTGTATGGTGCAACATATCGCTAAGTGTTACATGCGTTGTATTAGGATATCCCAATACAACCATTCCTAAACTATCCCCAACCAATATTACATCAACCCCAGCGTCATCAATAATTTTTGCAGTATAATGGTCATATGCTGTAGCCGAAACAATTTTTGTTCGAGACTTCATATTACGAATTTTTGAAGTTGTAATTTTTTTTCTTGAATTAACAGATGGCAAGGTTTCTTCAAACAAATTTTTATTAAGAAAACTGCTTTCCATGGTCGCTTCCTCCTAAAAAGGTAAACGCCTAAACAAAAGGTTTAGAACAAAAATAAAGAACATGACAATACTACATTTTATTTTTATCTTCAATGATTTTTAAAGCACTAAATAAAAAATTATTAAGTGGTAAATGAAGTTTTCTATTTCCAGCAAGACGTAAAACTTCTCCAGTCATTTCCTGCAACTCACTTTTTTTCCCATTCAAAAACGATTTAAGCATCGAATTTTGGTTGGAAGAAGTATTTTTAGCAATTTCCAAAACTCTAGATTTAACATCTATAGGTAGTTTTTCACTATCAACCAATTGTTGTAACTCCGAGGCTAGCTTGAAGAAAATATCCAAAATTGGTTCGTCTACAATCTTCCCATTTTCACAATTAAAAAGTGTTGCTAGAGGATTAATTAAACAATTTGCCATAAATTTTTTCCATTCAGAAAGATGTGAATCTTTAGAAGTAGAAACTGCAAATCCTGCGTTTTCAAAAAAAAACTTAATCATTTCAAAATCATTATTACGAGAAACCAAACCAGAGTCATTTGGACTTATCTCAATTTTTGCTTCTCCGTGCTGTAGAATTTTGCCAGGTTCATTTAACTCACAACCCGTTTCAATTAAACCTCTAAACAATTTTTTTTTGTGAATTTTTTTATTGATTTTTTCAAAAGCATCTATTCCATTTGAAACGACGAGAATAACGGAAGAGGATGAAATTGAGTCAAAATAATTTTCGCTAGCCTTTAGTAAATCAAAATTCTTAACGGCAAAGATAACAAAATCAGCTTTTTCTAACGATGGGACAAAATCAATCTGGGGCTTAGTATAAAAATTTAGATTTGAATCCGTTTTCAGATACAAGACATTCCGCTTAATTTCTTCCAAATGCTTTTTAGTAAAACAAGACGACTGTTTTGATCCACCTAATCTAATTTTAAATGGATATGCACCTTTATCTAACGATAGATAAAAATTTGAAGCCAACATAGAGCCTACTGCTCCCGGGCCAACAATCAAAACTGATTTGAAAGTGTTTAGATTCAAAATAAATTTAACTTAAACCGCGATAAATTAAAATAAAACCAACAAATAAGAATACAAAAGAGAGAAAAAACTTTACTTTTTCTCCATCAACACGACTATTTATGACAGGAGATATCTGCCCACCAATCAAAACAGCAGGGACAGTCATAAACAAAATATTCCAATGAACAGAGATTTGACCAGTTGAGAAAACATAAGCATGTACTATCGTTGCAGGCAAAACTGTTGCAAAAACAATGAGTATACCTGTACCAATTGCAACTCGAGTTGGAATTTTATTTCGAACTATAAGACTAGTAGATGCTAATTCTCCAATACCGATACCGGTCAGGCCAACAAGGAGACCTCCTAGAATAGACCATGAAACACCAAAAAAACCATGGTAATAAGAATAATTATATTCTCTGCCGAGTTTATCTGTTCGCCTTAGCTTAATACCAATTTCTTTATTTTTTTCACTTTCTGGGAAACTTTTAAAACATGTAAAAAATATAATTCCACAAAGCATGACCATCAAAGATCCAAGAAAAATCATAATAAGACCAGATGGAACTCTATGTGCTAAAAAACCAAATACTATCGATATAGGAACAGATAAAACTAATACTCTTTTAGCTATATATGTATCAACAAGAGACCTTCTAAAATAACCAGTTAAAGCGCTTCCGAATCCAAAAATCTCTATTGAAAGCGCAAGAAAAATTCCTTCTATAGGTGTAATCGTAACTCCAGCAAACATTGGGAAGAAAATAATAAAAATCGGAGCAAAAAAAACAGCTCCTTCTACACTAGAGCTAGTAGCCATAAGACATACGCAAAAGGCGACAGGAAACATCCACCAGAATTCAAAAAAATATTCCATCAATTAGTATTCTCTTTATAGTAATTTATCAACGAATTTAACATATTCAATCCTTGCAAACTATGTTTGACATCATGAGTACGAATAATATTTGCTCCATTTACAGCAGCGAAGGTTTCAGTAACTATCGAGCCTACCAGTCGATCACGAGGAATTTCTACATTTGTAATAGAACCAATAAATCCTTTTCGAGATATTCCTATAGCTACAGGAACATTGAAATCTTTAAATTTTCCAAGTTCGTTTACTAATTTTATATTCTCATACTTAGATTTATCGAATCCTATACCTGGATCGATAATAATTGACTCTAACCCCTTATTCTTAAGCTCTACTAATTTAGACTCAAAAAAGGAATAAACACTATCTTCAATATTAGATTTTTTTGTCGGAGGATAAATTTCCTTTACCTTACCTGGACACATGACCAATAAAGCAACATTAGTACCTAGCACGGAATCTATCATCTCTTGATCTGTAAAACCATTTATATCATTAACTATGTGAACTCCTGCTTTCAGAACCTCTCTAGCAACAGTCGGCTTTCTTGTGTCTATTGAAAACAATGGTCCTTTATCAAAATCTAGTTTTTCAAGAATAGGCGTAAGTCTTTTCAGTTCCTCCACATCAGAAATAGGAACAGAATCTGGGTGAGTACTCTCTCCACCTATATCTATGATATCAGCACCTTCAGCTGTCATCTTATCTATTTTCTCGATCGCAAGTTGAGATTCTAAAAAATTACCTCCATCAGAAAAACTATTTGGGGTAACATTCAGAACACCCATTATTTTTGTATTATCTATTTCGAGTTTCCTTCCTCTGCAATCAACAGAAAAACTCTTTTTATACATTTGATCCTTAGAAAAATTCATTTAATTTCCTATCTTCTCAAAAATAGATTGCTAGACTATAGAATAATTTCTTCGTTAAGCCAAAATTTTCTCAATTCACCTACCAAATAAGTAGAACCAGTAACTACCACCAGATCATCTTTCTCAGCTATTCTTAAAGCTTCTTTCAAAGCATCTTCAGGCTCAATATAATTCCTAAAATCATCAATTTTATTTTTCATAAATATACTATTCAATTTATCAATTGAGACATTTTTCCTTATACCAAAAGAAGGAGGCAAAGTAAGAAAAAAAACTCCTTTGATTTTAGAAAATTCTTCTACCATACCGCCAATATCTTTTCCTTCAAGAAAACCAACAATGAAAAATAGTTTCTTTTTTGATTTTTTTTTCAAAAATTCTAACAAAGCGTTAATTTTATTACGATTATGAGCAATATCCAAAATCACCGTGGGATTTTCAGAAACGATTTCTGCTCTACCTGGCAAAAACGACTTAGCTAAACCTTTAGTAATACTTAAATCATCTAGACCCATTAATTTACATGCGCCTACAGCAACTGCCGCATTATTTACTTGATGTTTGCCATGCATAGGAATCGACAAGTTTTTCATTAAAAATCCGTCTGCAAATTCCAGATTAAAAGAAGTACAATATTTTTTTGATTCTATTTCTTGGGCAACGGGAGCAGAATAAAATTTAGCAGACCTTTTTTTTGCAACTCTAGAAATTTCTCTTTTCACAAGATAATGGTTTTTAGACAATATAACTTGCCCATTTTCCGCAATAACTCCCGCCTTATCTCTTGTTATTTCAGTGATATTTTTTCCAAGAAGTTCGGTATGATCTAAAGCAATTTTTGTAACTACACTTAATTTCTGAAAAAGGGGCATACGGGTTACATCGTATGTTCCTCCAATTCCAGCTTCAAGAACTAAGATTTTACAATTTAATTCCTTAGCTAAAAGTAAAAAAAGCACAAAAGTAGATTCGAAAAAAGTTACAGAAGATTGTTTCGGGTCTTCAATAATTTCTTTAATAATAGAAAAAAACTTGTCATATACTTTCATGATAAGTTTTGACTTAACATAATCTCCCTGAAACCAAAAACGTTCAGTTATAGATGAAATATGCGGTGAAAAAAATGCACCTACTGATTTCGCTGAACAGAATAAGCATTGCGATATCATCATTGCTGTAGAACCTTTTCCACTTGTTCCAACAACATTAATAAATTGAAAATCACTTAAGGAAATTTCAAATTTCTCAAAAAGAAATAATATTTCCTCTGAATGGCCAATTGATTTTGTTTTAGTATTTTTCTTAGGCGAAGTAGAAAGGCTATTTAAAAATTTATCTAAAGAATATATAACTTCTTTGCTATTCAAACTTCTTTGCCTTCTATAAAATTTCCCAAAGAATTAATGTCTGAAATGTCTTCGACCTGTGAAAACCATAGAAATATTTTTTTCTTTAGCGGCCTCTATAATTTCTTCATCCTTAACAGAACCACCCGGTTGCACTATTGCTTTAACCCCAAATTCTGCTGCCTGATCTATTGCGTCCCTGAATGGGAAAAATGCATCTGAGGCAAGTACACATCCATCGACAGGTAAAACTGAACGGGAGACAGCTAGTTGAGTTGAATCTACACGACTCATTTGACCTGCGCCAACACCAATAGTTCCCGTCTCATTTGCTAAAACAATTGCATTACTTTTTACATGACGAACGATACTCCATGCAATTTTCAGTGCTTTCTCTTCAGAAAGTGACGGGACCCTAGGAGTCACGACAGACCAATTATCAAATTCTTCTTTGGAAAAAGAGTCCCTATCCTGTACTAAGAGCCCTCCTGGAACTGCACGGACATCTACTCCAGTTATTGGAAAAGAAGCTAGTCCTGGACATTTCAAGATACGAAGATTCTTCTTGCGCTGGAAAATCTTCAGAGCCTCTTCCTCAAATTCAGGTGCAACAACAACTTCAACAAAAAGACTCCGCATTTCTTCTGCTGTTTCTTCAGATACGATATCATTGAAGCCTATTACACTTCCAAAAGCTGAAACAGGATCACATTCTAAAGCCCGTTTATAGGAATCAACCTGTTTCTCTTCTATTCCAACACCACAAGGATTAGTATGTTTGAGGATTGCACATGCATTCCCATGGAGATCAGAAACCAGTTCACAAGCTGCCGAAACGTCTAAATAGTTATTGAAAGAAAGTTCTTTGCCGCCTAAAACAACAGTCTTAGAAAGAGAAAAGCTCTCATCAGACTGAAAACTATAAAAAGAACCTTTCTGATGAGGATTTTCACCATATCGTAATACCTTCTCTCTTTTTAAAGACATTTCAATTTTTGGAGCAAAATAATCTACTTCATCTTTAATTGATTTTGAGAGGAATGAAGAAATAGCAGAATCATAGGAAGATACATGATCAAAAGCTTTAAAAGCTAAATTCTTTAAAAAAATTTCAGGAAAATCTTTTCCTGTTTTAATATACACAATCAATTCATCATAATCTTCAGGCTCTACCACAACCGCAACTCTATCGTGATTTTTAGCCGCGGCACGAACCATTGTCGGACCACCTATATCAATTTTTTCCAATGCATCTGGTAAAGATACATTTGGATCAGAAACTGTTTCTCTAAATGGGTATAGATTCACGATTACTAAATCAATCTGAGGAATATTATTTGATTCCATCTCTCTTTCCTGATCAACTCTACCTAAAATACCACCTAAAATCTTTGGATGTAAAGTTTTAACTCTACCACCAAGTATTTCAGGCTGACCTGTATAATCACTAGCTTGAATAACTTCAACACCAGAAGATTTCAAGACATTAGCGGTCCCACCTGTAGAAATTATTTCCCAATCAGCTTCATGCAGAACCTTCCCTATTTTTTCAATCTCTTTTTTGTCACTAACGCTTATTACAGCTCTTTTTATTTCAGACATCTCAATTATTCTCCCTGATCACTTCATAATTTTCAGAAATCAGTCTTTTCACCAAAAATTCTAAATGCTCATTTCCTCTAACCTCTAAATAAAGACGAGATAATGTGTGGTTAATTGGCACTTGTGTTGAAAATCTGTCGTGTTCTATATGTATAATATTAACTCTCTCTTCCGAGACAATTTGAGAAAGTCTAGTCAAAGCACCCGGAACATCATGGAGTGGAACTTGCAACTTAGCGTATCTATTATTAAGAGCAAGACCTTTCCCTATAATTCTAGAAAGAAGGTTTACATCTAAGTTTCCTCCACAAATTAAAGCAACAGTTTTTCCAGGGTCCTCTATTTTCCCATCAAATAGGGAAGCTAAGGGAGCGGCACCAGCAGCTTCTGCCAACATTCTTTCCTCTTCAAGTAATCGTAAGATTGCAGATGCCATAGAATCATCAGAAACTGAAACAATCTGATCTGAACTTTCTTGGATAATTGGGAAGCAGTTTTCTCCTATTTTCTTTACAGCAATGCCGTCAGCAATAGTTGAAATAGAAGACACTTCAACTGAACGACCTATTTTTATAGATTCTTTCAAAGAGGGTACCCCATCAGCTACAACACCTACTATTCGAGTATCAGGTTTTAATGTTTTTACAACTGAAACCACTCCAGAAATTAGTCCGCCTCCTCCAACAGAGACAATAATAGTATCAACATCAGGAACCTGTTCTAATATTTCTAGAGCGACTGTCCCTTGACCAGCAATAACATCAAAATCGTCGAAGGGATGAATCATAACAAGACCTTTTGATGATTCATATTCCTTCGCTCGTGCATAAGCATCATCAAATGTTAATCCATATAGTTCTACTTCAGAACCAAGGTCCTTAACTGCATCTAATTTAGTATTTGGCGTATATTCAGGCATTACAATAAGGGAGTATATTCCAAGTTGCTTAGCCGCAAATGCAACACCCTGTGCATGGTTCCCTGCAGATGCAGTGACAACACCAGATTTTCTTTGAGCTTTATCTAATTTACTAATAGCATACATTGAACCCCTAGTTTTGAATGAACCGGTTCTTTGAAGATTTTCAAGTTTAAGATAAAGATCAAAACCAAGCTGTTCAGAAAAGTCTTCACTCAATCTGCATGGGGTCTTTCTTAAATGCGGTCTTATAACATCTAAAGCAAGAGATGATTCACTACAAATAGAAGACAAATTAAATTTATCGGTATTGTTAGAACTCATTAAACCCTCAAATTTACTATAAGCTAGAGTTGACCTATAAGCCGGGTTCTGTTTCCCATAATAGGGATATGGTCATCTATCTAGCACGAAAGTTGCCTTTCGTGTCGAGCGGCCTACCCAGAGGTTTAGACGAGTAGCCTTTATTCACCTCTCTATTTGGCCTTGCTCCGAGTGGGGTTTACAAAGCCGATTTGGTCACCCAAACCGCTGGTGCGCTCTTACCGCACCGTTTCACCCTTACCTTTAAAGGCGGTTTACTTTCTGTTGCACTTTCCCTGAGGTCACCCTCGGTGGAAGTTATCCACCACTCTACTCTTTGGAGCCCGGACTTTCCTCTTGTGATTACCACAAGCAACCATACAGTCCACTCTAGCTAATTAAACATTTTGGTCAATAACTTCATTTACTAATTTATCTGCTTCAATATTTTCAGTTCGATTTACATGAATTACCTGAACATCTTCTAATTTTTCTGCAAATTGCTTCGCCTCTTGAAAAAGACGCTTTATAGATAAATTTTTAACCTTGTATAGTCCCACCCATTGTCTAGCCATTAATTGTGAATCAGTTACTATTTTTACTCTCTTGGCACCCAAATCAACTGAACGCTGTAGAGCAAGCAATAATGCACTGTATTCTGCAACATTATTGGTCGATTTTCCTAAAAATTTTGAGATTTTATCTATTAAAATATTTTTATTATCATATATAAGTGCTGCTGCACCAGAAGGACCTGGATTACCTCTTGAAGCACCATCTGTAAAAATACATAACTCTTCTTGTTTTAATTCTATTATTTTTGAACCTCATCTTGTACTCTTAGAGAAGCTTCTTCCAACTCTGTCTCTTTGTAATATAGAATTCTTCCACAATGACTACATGTAAAAATAGAATCGTCCGAGTCTCTAATTTCAAAAAATCTTTGAAGCGTTTCAGGCATTTTACAACCCTGACAATTTCTTTGAATTATAGGGGAAACAGCCAAACTTCTTTTTCCTTTCAAAAGTGTTTCATATAAACTCAACCAATTTCGAGAAATTGTAATAGATAGTTCGTTTCTCTCAGCAATAAGATTATCCAACTCTTCTTCGAAATCTTTTTTCTTACTATTAAGGCTCTCTACTTTAACTCTAACCTTCTGTCCTTCTACTTTCAATTCACTTTCAACATCTGCTATTCTTTCATGCAAGTTTGGCAAAAAATCTAATTTTTCAAGCAATGACTCTTCTATTAAATCAATCTTTTTCATCCCATTATCAATTTCATTACTTAAAGCATTGTATTCATTATTGGTTTTGACCATTGCTTGTTTCGATCGAGCTTCTTTTAATTTTTCGTTCAACATTTGAATTTGAGCTTCAAGATCTTTTTGAGCTTTCTCTGCATTTGAAATTTCTTCTTGCACTTTTTTTAGCTTATCTTCAAAAACTGACAAGGTTTTATTTTGTTGTTCAACTTGTTCAGGAATTTCATTAATCAAGCCTTTCAGTTCATAAATCCTAGTATCTATAGATTGCAAGTTAACTAGAGCTGACAACTCTAAATTTTTCAACGCAAAACCTCCACTTTTCTGAAATTGATTTTGGTGGGCCCACTTGGATTCGAACCAAGAACCAACCGGTTATGAGCCGGACGCTCCACCATTGAGCTATGGGCCCAAAATTCGGCAAACAATCAAAAAAAAAGATTAATTTTTAATGTCTTCATAAAAAAAATAGACTTCTAGTTTTCGTCGATAAAACTTTTTAACCTCTTACTTCTATTAGGATGACGCAGTTTCCTAAGAGCTTTAGCCTCTATTTGTCTAATTCTTTCACGGGTGACACTAAAATCATGCCCAACCTCTTCTAGAGTATGCTCATTTTCTGTTCCGATACCAAATCTTTTACGAAGTACTTTTTCTTCTCTAGGAGTTAATGTTTGCAATACCTCCTGAGTCTGTTCAGCCAAACTTACTTTAACGACTGAATCTTGAGGTGAAACGGCCTTTCTATCCTCTATAAAATCTCCTAAGCTACTGTCTTCCTCTTCACCAATTGGAGTTTCTAAACTAATTGGTTCCTTCGCGATTTTGAGTACTTTTCTTACCTTATCAAGAGGCAAATCCATTTCTTTAGAGATTTCTTCCGGGAATGGTTCGCGACCTAATTTCTGAACAAGTAAACGAGACGTCCGTATTAATTTATTAATTGTTTCAATCATATGAACCGGAATACGAATTGTTCTTGCCTGATCCGCAATGGCTCTTGTAATTGCCTGACGTATCCACCAAGTTGCATAAGTGCTAAATTTATAACCTCTTTTGTACTCAAATTTGTCGACAGCCTTCATCAATCCGATATTTCCCTCTTGTATCAAATCCAAAAATTGCAAACCACGATTTGTATATTTTTTTGCAATACTTACCACCAAACGTAAATTCGCTTCAGCTAACTCTTTCTTTGCTCTTTGATCTTTGCGACGACCCCTACGAATCATTTTAACCGAATTTTCTAATTCTTCACGTGATGCTCCAGCTTCATTTTCTGTATCTTTAATCTCTTTCCTGATTTTTTTAATTCTACGATCATATTCAGCAAGAATACTTATTGGTATTTTCTTTTCTCCAACATAGTTAACTTTTTTTGAACCACCCTTGGCATTTTTACGTAAATAAGAACGTATTTCAGATTCTTCTAAAGCAACTTGTTCCAAATATCCGTTAATTTCTTTTTCATGTTTATGTACTCTATCTACAAAAAAATTAACCCTATCTGCAATAGAGTCTACTTGCTCGGGCCTTAGATTCATCAAACGAATTATTTCAGCTACTTTATCAAGAGATTTTTTATGTAAAGCAGGGTCGGCAGTCGCAATATTTTTAGTCTCTATTTTTTTGAGTTGAGTTTTCAATCTTCTTGTCAAAGAAAGAAATTTCTTTTTCTCTTCTTCATGATCATTTTCTTCTTCAGATTCATCTTCATCTTCTGTAGACTGCCTACTAATTGAGATAAGTTTAGTAACAGGAATCTCGCCATTTTCAAGCTTCTTCCCTAGTTCTAGAACCATGTCTATCGCAACCGGTGTTGATACTGTCGCAAGACTTACTTCAAGTTGACCCTCTTCAATTCTCTTTGCAATCTCTATTTCACCTTCTCTGCCTAACAAAGGGATTTGTCCCATTTCTCTAAGATACATCCGCATAGGGTCATCAGTTCTACCATAAGTAGAATCATCAAAAGAAGAGATAGCTTCTGAAGCTGTTCTATCATTTCGACTAGATTTTGAATCATTTGAAGGATCAGTCTGATTTCCAGACTCTTTTTTCTCATTCAAACGTTCTTCAGCCGAGGAAGGATCAAGTACTTCTATATCCATTTCATTAAACATAACCATAATATCATCTATGGCCTCAGGAGAATTCACATCCGCAGGTAACACATCATTAACTTCATCGTAAGTGAGAAAACCCTTTTCTTGTCCTTGTGCTATAAGATCTTTTACTTCTTTTTGAGTAACTTTTTGTTTCTTTGTACTCTTCTTAATTTTAGGATCAGCAGATTTCTTAGTTCGCTGTGCCAATTTTAACTCCTTCTGTTGGAATCTAAGACAAACCCAAATTAAATTAAAAAAGTTCTAAGAAGAAACATCTTTTTGTTTCTTCTTTAGCAAATTATTCTTTTGCTCTAGCAAATTCCATAAAACTTCAGAATTATCTCCTTTTTCTCTAGATACATTATAAATTTCTTTGTTAAATTTTTCTTGTTCACGTCGTAATTTTATCTCTTTAAGACGTGACAAACAATCCGAGACCTCTTCTCGATTTCTTTCATCCTCGAACTGAGAAGAACATAACTCAATAACCAATGAACGTGCAACTTCATCATTCAAATGATCTGATAAAGATGCAGCATTCATTTTAATACCTTTTTCTGAAGCATCTTGCAATTGAGTCAAGACTGATATAACTGTTGAATCTGTAAAATAAGACATATCAATTGCCTTTAAATCAACGAATTCTGGTTTATGCAACAATAATTCCAAAAAGTCTACTTCTATTTTAGGTAGTTTTTTTTTAACATCAACAAGATCGACCGAATTACTTTTATGAATAGGTATTTTCTCTTTTCTAATTCTTCTATTAAGCATCGAAGATAATGTGGGATATGGGATTCCAAGACGAACTTCTAAAAGTGAAAAAAATTGTTCCCTCACACTTCGATGACTTGCCGCCAGAAGTGGAATTATTTTATCAATCGCATTTATTTTTTTTGAATGTGTTGAACTAATATCTACATTATTGAGAGTAATTCTAATAGTCCTCTCAAGCAATCCTTCAGATGAAGCAAGCAATCTTTCGAATTCATTTGTTCCTTTAACTTTCAAATAGTCATCTACATCTAATTTATCTGGTAATGCTACTACACGAATATCTACAGTCCCTGTATCTTTTTTGTCAAAAAAATCTTGACCTAAAATCTGATTCGACAAAAGACCTTTTGGAACAAAAGAAAGATTCATAGCATTTGCAACAATTTCACCTGCTTTTTCAGATGCGACTTGCCCTGCTTCATCTGGATCAAAAACAAAAATAAATTCTTGAACTTGAGATCTCAAAATACTAAGATGGTCTTTAGTAAAGGCTGTACCTAATGTTGCAACTGAAAAATCAAAACCATTCTGAAATAAAGTAATCACATCAAAATAACCTTCAACAATGATAACTTTCTTTTTTGACCGCATCACTTGTCTAGCAAAATTGAGACCATACATTGCACGAGATTTTTTAAAAACTAATGTTTCAGGAGAATTAAGATATTTCGCAACATCTTTTTTACTTTCAGGATCAGGTAATAAACGACCACCAAAAGCAATAGGATTATTCGCATTATCAAAGATCGGAAAAATAATTCTATTTCTAAAACGATCATAGAATCCTTTTTTTCCATCTCTTCTTGATACTAATCCTGCCATTTCAAGTTCTTCTTCAGAAACTCCTCTCTTTTGAAGAGCTTTCAAGAGGGAATCCCATCTATCTGGAGCGTATCCTATTTGAAATAATTCTTGTGTTTTCTTTGTAATACAACGATGACCTAGATAGTCTCTTGCTCTAATTCCAATTTCATGCTTTAAAGCCCCCTTAAAATAATTCAAAGCTAAGTTATTGATTTCAATTATCCTATCTCTTTCTTTTATGATATTTCCGTTCTTTTTGTCATCTAAAAAACGTGAGACATCTATCCCTTGTCTACTCGCAAGAAATTGGACCGATTCAATAAAATTCATATTCTCATGCAACATTAAAAATTTAAAAACATTTCCTCCCACACCACAGCCAAAACATCTAAAAATCCCTTTATTTGGAGTTACAATGAAAGATGGAGTTTTTTCTTCATGAAATGGGCAAAGGCCTTTAAAACTTGATCCTGCCTTTTTGAGTGAAACAAATTCACCAATTACTTGATCTATAGGAATAGATTCTCGAATTTCATCAATAACATTTTCAGGTATTAATCCCAAATTAACCTCCGATTATCTTTTCCGCTAAAAATTAAAATACTCAACACTTGGAAAATTACAACAAATCGGACTAACGACTATCTTTCAGATTCGTTTCTTCCGCCTTTACCAAATCTTTGAGACAATTTCGACAAAATTTCTCCTGGGGATAGTTCACTCGCAACCATTGCAACTAACAAATGAAACCATAAATCACTCATCTCCTCAATAATTTCATTTCGGTCAGAATCCATCATAGCAATTACTACTTCTGATGCTTCTTCACCTACTTTTTTTGCAATTCTACCTTTGCCCTTAGAAAATAATCTAGCTACATAACTTTCATCTAAATTTCCTGTTTTTTTTCTTTCTTCGATCAACTTACAGATAGATTCTAAAAAATTATGATTAAATAAAAAATCATCGGAATCATCATGAATAATTTCATTAAAAAAACAAGACATTCTATTTGTATGACACGTGGGTCCATTTGGAGAAACTAAAAAAAGAATAGAATCAAGATCACAATCTAAAGTTACAGATTCTAGATTTAAAAAGTTTCCTGAGGTCTCCCCTTTTTCCCAAATCTTTTTCCTAGACCTAGACCAAAAATGGACTCTTCTCTTCTCCAAAGTTAAAGATAAGGATTCTGAGTTAACCCATGCCAACATTAGTATTTGTCCAGTAGAAACATCTTGGCAAATAGCAGGCATTAGACCATCTTCATTCCATTTAATCTTCGAAAGAAGAACATTATTCATATCCGAACCTCTACATTTTTCTCTCTCAGGAATTTTTTAGCTTCTTGGATCGAATAATCTGCAAAATGAAAAATACTTGCAGCAAGTACCGCATTCGCTCCAGCTTCGTATAAGCCCTCATATAAGTGTTCTAAGCTTCCTACTCCACCTGAAGCAATAACTGGAATAGGAACCTTTCTAGCAACCGCCTTAGTCAATTGTATATCATATCCATCTTTAGTCCCATCTCGGTCCATACTAGTTAAAAGTATCTCACCCACACCTAGTTCTGCAACTTTTAAAGACCATTCTAAGACATCTAATCCAGTTGTTCTTGTTCCACCATGGGAAAAAACTTCCCATCTGCAGTAATTTTCTTGAGAAGACACTCTCTTTGCATCTATTGCACAAACAATAGTTGAACTACCAAAACGATTGGCAGATTCTTTTAAAATTCTTGGATTACTTATTGCAGCACTATTAATACTAACTTTGTCAGCACCAGCACGAAGTAATAAAGCAACATCCTCTACGCTTCTTACTCCACCTCCTACTGTCAGAGGCACAAAAACTTCTTTAGCTGTTTTTTCAACTACTTTGAGTAATGTTCCTCTTTCTTCTTGAGAAGCAGTAATATCAAGGAAACATATTTCGTCAGCCCCCATATCATAATAAGCTTTTGCGCAACTAACCGGATCTCCAGCATCACGCAAACTTTCAAAACGTACTCCTTTTACCACTCTTCCATTTTTAACATCTAGGCACGGAATTATTCGTTTTGCTAGCAATTTATTATTTCCAATGCTTCTTTGAAATCTAAAGTTTTCTCATAAAGTGCACGTCCAACCACAACCCCTATCAGCCCTTGAGAGAATAATGGCATGGCGTTCTTAATGTCCTCAATGTCAGTTATTCCACCTGCAGCAATCACAGATTTGCCAGATATCTTTGCCACTCGAAGTGAAATACTCGAATCAAAACCTTGAAGCATTCCATCTCGGCTGATATCAGTAATAATAAAATTTGCTAAAGGAACTTCCAAGAACTTTTCAGCAAGTTCTTCCGGACTTATATTGCGTTTAGATTTCCAACCAGAAACTCTTATTTGATCATTTAAAGAATCAATACTTAGGATAACCTGATCAGGGTATTGAGTAGCTACTCTTTTAACAAACTCTGGGTTTTCAACTGCGGTCGTTCCTAAAATTGCGAAACTCGCACCAGAATCTATTACTAACTTCAAAGTTTCTTCGTTCCGAATACCGCCTCCAAACTGAATCGGTATATTAATCTTCTTCGCAATAGAAGAAAGTACATCAAGATGCGCAGGCTTCCCTTCTAGAGCACCATCAAGATCTATTAGATGCAAACGGGTAGCACCTTGGTCAACCCAATGCATTGCCATATTAACCGGATCAGAATCATAAATTATTTCTCGATTTACTTCTCCTTGAATCAATCTTACACATTTGCCATCCTTTAGATCTACAGCAGGTATAATTTGCACCTTATCCTCAATTAAAAATTAGTTTTCATCACAAAAAGAAATAAAATTTCGAAGAATACTTAAACCCTTTATTCCGCTCTTTTCAGGATGAAACTGTGTCGCAAAAACATTGTCTTTTTGTATACTTGCAACAAAAGAATTTCCATAATGAGAAAAAGAAGTCACATGAGCAGACAATATACTTGAATCTTCTACATAAAAAGAGTGCACAAAATAAAAATAATCTGATTCCTTCACATCTTTCAGTATAGCAGAAGGTTTATTCAAACGTATTTGATTCCATCCCATATGGGGAACCTTCAGATCAAAAGATTGAGGGAATTTTCTGACAGATCCTTCAAGAATTCCTAATCCTTTAGTATTTCCAAACTCTTCACTTTCTTGGAAAAGTACCTGCAATCCCAAACAAATACCTAGGAAAGGGACCCCTTTGTTTATTACTTTCACAATAGCTTCTACCAGATCAAAATTATGTAATGCACGCATGCATTCAGGAAATCCTCCGACTCCCGGCAATATAACTCCTCGAGCATTATCTATATCTGAAGCATTCGAACTCATGGAATATTGCGTATTAATATGTCTCAATGCGTTTTTCACACTAAGCATATTTCCCATTTCATAATCGACCACTACTAATTTAGACATTTCAACTCAATTTTTGAATTAGAACATAGACCCTTTTGTACTAGGAACACCATCTGAATTTCTATCGATAGAAAAAGCTCTTCGTAATGCTCTTGCAAAGCCTTTAAAAATGCATTCAATCATGTGGTGAGTATTCAAACCATAATTCAATTCAATATGTAAATCTATCCTTGCATGATTGGAAAGAGACCAGAAAAACTCTTGGACTAAAGATGTGTCAAATCCTCCAACCTGAGAATCTGGGAATCGCGCTTTAAAAACTAGATTTCCCCTCCCCACTGAATCTAGGCATACGGAAGCACAAGAATCCATCATTGGAATCCTAACATCCGCATAACGAGTAATCCCTGCGCGTTCACCCAATGATTCAGACAAAGCTTGCCCTAATAAAATTCCAACATCCTCAACAGTATGATGTCCATCTACTTCCAAATCTCCATTACCTACAATTTCGAGATCTAACATTCCATGTTTTGCAACTTGAGAAAGCATATGATCAAAAAAACCTATTCCGGTATTAATATCTGAAATACCTTTGCCATCAATGCAAACATAAATATCAAATGCAGTCTCTTTAGTAGCTCTACTGACGGTAGCTTTTCTGCCTTCGTTACTATTAAGCAAATTATTCCCTCCCAAAGAAACAGAGTTTAAACTTTATAAATCGTACAGAAAATGACATTCAAAAAAAAAGAATAAAAGTTTCAACTAGAAATGCTTATTATTTATTTTACTAAACGAATACGTAAAGCTTTCGCATGTGCACTTAGACCCTCTGCCTCTGCCAAAACTGCGGCTGATTCTAATAATGAGCCAGCACATTCACGGTTTAAAGATACAAAATTCGTCCACTTCATAAAATCCAGAACTCCAAGAGGAGAAGAAAATCTTGCAGAACCTCCTGTTGGCAAAACATGATTAGTTCCAACTATATAATCTCCAAAAACAGTTGAGCTCCAAGAACCATAAAAAATTGCGCCGGCATTAAAAATCCTCTTAGCTATTTTTTCAGGATTTCGAATCATAATTTGTAAGTGTTCAGGGGCAATATCTTCTATTACTTCGATAGCATCTTCAATAGTTTCTACTTTAATTATAGCTCCCCTGGAAGAAAGAGATTTGAAAATTACTTGTTTTCTATCCTGTATATTTATTTGCTTTTCTATCTCCTTCTCAAGGATTTCAGAAAGACCATCTCCCAAACAGATAGCAACTGCCATTGCATCAGGATCATGTTCAGCTTGGGCAAGCATATCGGCAACTACCCAGTCTAATCGAACAGTATTGTCTATCAAAACAACAACTTCACTAGGACCTGCTTCCTTATCAATTGAAACTATTTTACTTACTAAACGTTTAGCTTCTGTTACATAAGCGTTTCCAGGACCTACTATTTTATCGACTTTAGGAATCGATTTTGTCCCATATGCCATAGCAGCTATGGAATGCGGACCCCCAACAGAAAAAATTTTATCTACTCCAGCAATAGAAGCCGCTACAAGAACAGAATCAGGAACTCTTCCATCAGTTGAAGGAGGTGTGCAAAGAACAATTTCTTTTACGCCTGCAACCTTTGCAGGTATTGCATTCATTAAAACAGTAGAAGGATAGGCTCCTCTTCCTCCTGGAACGTATAAACCTACTGTTTCAATTGGATTTGGAATGTAAGAAATCTCCTGAAATTCCTTGTCCGACAAAGAAATAGTTTTAGGGATCTGTAACTTATGAAATTTTTTGATTCTTTTTGCCGAAAGACTAAGCGCATCATAAACTTTTTTACTTAATGAAGCACGTGCTTTTTTTAGATCCGTTTCGGCAACTTGAATCACTCCATCAGACAAATCAATATTATCGTATAGCCGTGTATAATCTAATAAAGCAGGGTCACCTTTTTCCTTAACTTCCTGAATAATTATGGAGATTTCACCCGAGTTTACAGAATTATTACTGAATTGAGACAGACTTTTCACTTCATCTCTTGAATTCTCAGAATTATAAAAAATCTTTCTCAAAACTTTCCTCAATGTACTTTCTCGACTAAGAATTTACTATTTTTTTTTACAAACTTTTTTCAGTTTACTAATAAAAGAAGAAATACTTTTATTTTTAATTTTCATACTTGCTCTATTTACAACTAAGCGAGCTGTCGAAGAAAAAATCTCTTTAATAGGAATTAACCCATTTGCTTTCAAAGTTTTTCCTGTATCTACGAGATCAACTATTATGTCCGAAACACCAGTTAATGGGGCAATCTCAACATTTCCATATAAATGTACAATTCTTGCTTGTATACCTCTTTCAGAAAAAAATCGAGTAGCAATTAAAGGGAATTTTGTAGCAACCGTTAAATTGGTCATACTAGTTATTTTTTTCCAACTAAGTTCAGTTGGACCTGCAACCATTAATCTACAAGGGGCAAAACGAAGATCTAAGGGTTCATATAGAAGTTGTTCCTGCTCTAAAAGAATATCCTTTCCAATCACTCCCAGATCTGCAATACCTCTGCTTATATAAGTAGGAACATCGTAATTTCTAAGAATTAGAACACGAATACTTGTTTTTTTATCTTCCTTTATAAGTACCCTAGAAGAGTCAGAAATACTTTCAGACAGTAGTCCAGCTTCTATTAATCTCTCTAATGCTCCTTCAAAAATTCGTCCTTTTGGAAGAGCTAAAGTCAAAATCTCTTTTTTTACCTTGTCCGAATTCATGAATCAATCCTTTCAATTTTTGCACCTAAATTTCTCAGTCCTACTTCCAATGATTCATATCCTCTATCTAAGTGAAAAACAGAATTTATAACTGTTTCTCCTTTAGCAGCTAAACCAGCCAATACTAGTGATGCACTAGCCCTTAGATCGGTAGCATTTACAGGAGCACCATTCAAATTACTCACACCAGATATTTTAGCATTCCTACCAGAAAGAACAATCTTCCCTCCCATTCGATTCAATTCTGCAACATGCATAAATCTATTTTCAAATATTGTTTCAGTAATTTTTGATTCTCCGTTTGCAACACACATCAAAGACATAAACTGAGCCTGCAAGTCTGTAGGAAAGCCAGGAAAAGGACTTGTCACAACATCTAACGAAGTCAACACATCTTTACTATTAATCTGAATCCAATCACTACCAGAAGAAATTTCGCCTCCAACCAAAGTCAGATAATCTATTACAGTAGATAAATCCTGAGGAGAACATCTACTTATTTTAATATTTCCTTTTGTAATCATAGATGCAATCATCAGGGTTCCAACTTCTACTCTATCAGGTGGGACATCAACCTCAAATCCACTCAAAGAATTTACCCCTACTATTTTCATTTTTCTTTCATTAGGAATAATTTTGATTTTAGCACCCATTTTGTTTAATAAATTTGACAAAAAAATTACTTCAGGTTCTAAAGAGATATTAGTCAAGACTGTCATTCCTTTAGCTAAAACAGCAGCCATCATAAGATTAGTAGTTCCAGTGACTGTAACCATTTCGAAATTGAAAAACACACCTTCCAACCGTTTCGCTCTTGCATGTATAACGCCATTTTCCAAATTTATATTTGCTCCCATCGCTACTAAACCTTTTAGGTGTTGGTCAATAGGTCTTGCGCCGATCGCACAACCCCCAGGCAAAGGAACAGAAGCATGACCTAATCTCGTCAAAAGAGGCCCTAAAATCAAGATCGAAGCTCTCATTTTACTTACTAGTTCATAAGGCGCTACGTCAAAACGAATATTTGAAGGATCTAAATAAAAGGAACTAGTGGACTTAGCCTTATTACTAACTCCAAAAACTTCTAAAAGTTGTAAAGCAATTTGAATATCAGTAAGAGCTGGCACCCTTCTTAGCTCACATTTATCATCGGCCATTAATGATAGAAACAATAAAGGCAATGCTGCATTTTTTGAACCACTTGCAGTAATTTCCCCACTTAATGATCTTTCTCCAGTAATAAGAAATTTTTCCATTTTATTTTTTTTCAACCTCAACCACTCTATTAAGTCCAGCTAGATCTTTATGAATTACAGGAATTCCATATTTGTCAGAATGGTTTATTTCCTTGATACAACTTTCTGCTTGTTCATGATCTATCTCTAATAGCAAAATCCCTTTAGATATAAGATAAAAAGGTGTTTCTTTAATAATTTTAGATAAATAAGACATACCATTCTCTCCACCATCAAGAGCCATTCTAGGACCATAATTTGCTACTTCTGAATCAAGATCAGCAATTTTGGAAGTAGGGATATATGGTGGATTAGAAACAATTAAATTAAAAATATTCTCTTTTAGTAAACCATTCATTAAAAAAGTTTGAACAACTGAATAATTTTCCAATAAAATACTTGCTGCATTTTTAATAGAACAAACTACAGCTTCTCTACTTAGGTCAGATCCAAAAACTCTAGAGTTTTTTAATTCTTTAGCAATTGAAATTCCAATAGCACCACTTCCGCAACATATATCCAGAATAGTCGGGAACTTGATTTCTTCTAAGTTTTTAATAGAAAGCTCTACTAACAACTCTGTTTCTGGCCTAGGAATAAAAACATTTTTATCAACTTTGAAAGTCGTCGACCAGAATTCTTTTTTCCCTAATATATATGCTATTGGTTCATGTTCTACTCTTCTTTTCACTAGATCTTTTACGCATGCTATTTCATTAGATGTCATTTCTCTTTCTGGAAATGCATAAATGTCAGAGCGCCTCATTCCTAATACAAACGAGAAAATCAACTCTGCATCTAAAGAAGAATTTTCTAAACCAGCAAGCAGCAATCTTTCTTTTACGGAAGATAATTCATAGCCTAACATTGGAGGACGAAATCTATTTATGTAAGAATTCAATATTCACACTTTATAATATTCAAACATTATTTTCTTCAAGTTCTGAAAGCCTCTCAGCTTCATAACTTGAAAGTATACTATCAACCATTTCATCAATTTGACCTTCTATAAAATTCATAACTCCATGTTTTGTCTGACCTATACGGTGATCTGTAACTCTATCCTGTGGAAAATTATAAGTCCTAATTCTCTCACTTCTATCACCCGAACCAACCTGACTTTTTCTTTGTGATGATCTTTCAGCATTTTGTTTTTGTGTCTCTAAATCAAGTAAATGAGCAGATAGAATTTTCAATGCTTTTGCTCGATTTTTATGCTGACTCTTTTCATCTTGACAAGTCACAACTAAACCAGTCTCTATATGCGTAATCCTGACTGCAGAATCAGTAGTATTCACACTTTGACCACCAGGTCCAGAAGACCTATATACATCTACTCTAATATCCTTATCCTGAATATTTAATATAACTTCATCAGCTTCGGGAAGAACAGCAACAGTAGCTGCAGAAGTATGTATCCTGCCTGAAGTTTCAGTCACAGGCACTCTCTGTACTCTATGAGTTCCACTTTCAAAACGAAGACGACTATATACTCCATGCCCTTTTATTAAGATAACACCCTCTTTTATACCACCAAGATTATTTTCACTTCTAGAAAGTTCTTCTATAGACCATTTTTTTAATTCAGCATACCTCAAATACATCCTATATAGATCTCCGGCAAAAAGAGCAGCTTCAAGTCCTCCAGTACCAGCTCTTACTTCTAAAATCACATTTTTCTCATCATTAGGATCTTTGGGTAAAAGTAATTTCTTTAGTACTAACTCAATTTCTTCAATCTTTGAATTCAACTCTAAAATCTCTTCATGTGCAAGTTCTTGAATTTCTGAATCTGATTCGTTTAGCAAAACTTCAGTTTCTTCTTTTTTATCTTTTAATTTTTCCCAATCATGAAATGTTCTCACTATCACAGATAATTCTTTATGTTCTCTAGCAATTTTTTCAAAATTGTTCCTATCTCGAGAAATATTTGGGTCTATTAGTTGTTTTTCAAGATCGTTGAATCTTTCGACAATCTTTTCAAATTTCTCAAACATTATTATTGAGCTCCAAAATAATCAGGAACCTACAAGATATTCAAATAAAAAAAATGGAGAAACGAATTGTTTTGAAAAAATAATAGATTGCATGAATTAAATTTCAGACAGAAGGTTATTGTGTGCTTGTAACTTCTTCTTCAGATTTATTCTCTTGGACTGTGTTTTTTTCACTGTTTAATTTCTTTTTTTCTAGATCTTTTATAGCTCTTTCTTTTTCTTTTTTTACCTCTTCTAAACGTTTACTTGCTGCAGTTTCTTGTCTTCTTTTTCTCTTTGAAACTCTTGCACTCTTTCCTTCAAACTTTTTAACAAACCTTTCAACTCTTCCTTCCGAATCAACTATTCTTGCCTGTTTCCCAGTGAAAAAAGGATGACATTCAGAACAGACTTCAACCCTAATTTCTGAAATAGTGGAAGATGTTACAAATTCAACACCACAACCACTACAAGAAACCCTTGTCTCAAAAACCTCAGGATGTATATCTGTTTTCACGGCTCTAATCCCAATAAAAAAATTCAAGAACTGCTTTATAACGAAAATTAATACAATTTGTCTAGCAAAATGTTAGTAAAAATCACAATTTAATTATTCATAGTTGAAAGAAATTCTTCATTAGTTTTTGTCTCTTGCATTTTTTCAAGAAGAAGTTCCATTGAATCAATAACTCCTAGTGGTTGTAGCACTTTACGTAGTACCCAAACACGACTAAGTTCAGATTGATTCAGCAACAATTCTTCTTTTCTGGTACCTGATTTATTAATATCAACTGATGGAAATACTCTTTTATCCGAAAGTTTCCTATCAAGATGAATTTCCATATTACCAGTCCCTTTAAATTCTTCAAAAATAACGTCGTCCATTCTACTCCCTGTTTCAACAAGCGCTGTAGCTAAAATTGTAAGACTCCCACCTTCCTCAAGATTTCTTGCAGCTCCAAAGAAACGTTTTGGTCTTTGAAGAGCATTTGAATCGACTCCACCTGACAATACTTTTCCACTAGGAGAGATAATTGTATTATGAGCTCTAGCAAGTCTGGTTATTGAATCAAGTAAAATAACAACATCTTTCTTATGCTCAACAAGTCGCTTCGCCTTTTCAATCACCATGTCAGCAACCTGCACATGACGTGAAGCAGGCTCATCAAAAGTAGAACTAATCACTTCACCCCTAACAGATCTTTCCATGTCCGTTACTTCCTCAGGTCTTTCATCAATCAACAAAACCATAAGATGAACATCCGGATAATTATCAGCTATGCTTTTAGCTATTGATTGCAACATCATAGTTTTACCTGTTCTAGGAGCAGCAACAATCAATCCACGCTGTCCAAAACCGATTGGAGTCATAAGATCCATAATTCTAGAATTAATAGAACCGCCTGGAACCTCAAGAACAGCCCTTCTATCTGGATATAGTGGAGTTAAATTATCAAATAAAATTTTCTGAGTTGCATTTTCCGATGATTCGAAATTTACTTTCTCTACCCTAAGAAGAGCAAAATAACGTTCGCCTTCTTTTGGCTGACGAATTTCTCCAGCTACTGAGTCTCCAGTCCTCAGATCAAAACGCCTTATTTGACTAGGAGAAACATAAATATCATCTGGACCAGGAAGATAATTGTAGGATGGAGAACGAAGAAATCCGAATCCATCAGGGAGAATTTCGAGTACACCTTCTCCTGTAATTTTCCCACCATCTCTATTCTCTTCAGATTGTGCTTCTAAAATTTTGAAAATAAGATCCTGTTTTTTCAATCCACTTGAACCCTCTATACCTAATTCCTTAAATATAGCGTTTAATTCCAAGATAGTCTTTTTCTTTAACTGTCCAAGATGAAGAACTCTTTGTTTTTTTGAGGTTGGAGCTTTTGTTACTGGTTGCATTAACTATCATCTCCCTTTAAAAAAAGTAATCAAACCAAGAAGTAACGTAATATTAGAAATTTAAAAAAATAAAGATATTTGAGATTTATACAGAACTATCCCCGAAACATAGAAAAGGAAATATGAAAAGACCCCTTAAACTAATAAAACACAGGAAACTTAATAAAAAAAATTGATTCAAAAAAGATAAGAAGGAAAAGGGCGTAGCGGACTATTAAATTTACACGCTCCCAATACCAACGATATTTTTTGAAGCTATCAAAATTAAAAATTGTTGTCAACATTATAATTGAACCATAGAAAATAATTTATTAACAAGAAGTGATACTTGAGATTTGATAGAATCCAAATCGTCAGAGTTATCTAAGACCCAATCTGCGTACTGAGTCTTCTTTTCCATCGACATTTGAGAATTCAATCTTGCTTTAATGCTACTTTCTAAAAGATTATTCCTCTTCTCCAATCGTTCATATTGATTTTTTTCGGAACATTTAACCACAACTAAAAAATCAAAATTTTTATACCCTCCTGACTCAATCATTAAAGCAGCTTCTATAGCTGCTATTTTCGATTCTCCTTCTATACGTTTTTTTTGAAGCCATTTTTTTTGTTCTTTTTGTATCTTTGGATGCATTATATCGTTTAATATTTCTCTTTGTACCGGATCAGAAAAAATAATCTCTCCCAACTTTGTTCTATTTAAATTTCCTGATTTATCCAAAATATCATCACCAAATTCCATCACAATTTCAGACAAAGTTTGCGAACCAACACTCACAAGATCTCTAGAAATTTGATCTGAATCTAGCACAGGAATACCTTTAGACTTAAAGATTTGTGCTACAGTCGATTTCCCAGAAGCAATTCCTCCTGTCAAACCAACTGAAATAAAATTCGACATTAATAAAAATGAATATTAAGAAAAGAGATTTTATAAACCACGGCGATTACTTTCCTGCTCATAATGCTTCCAATATAATATTTCCCATTCACGACTACCTTCAAGTAAACGACTAGAATACGAACTAAGGGTTCTTCTAACTTCTTCATCTATTTCATCATCCAACATGAGTTCATTGATGATAGAACGTTGTACATTAGATCGAATCTCACCTTCTTCCACTATGAAATCAACATCAGAGTTTTCTTTTAGATCATCCATTAAAATATTTGTAATATGATTGATCTTATCTCTACTTAAGCGCATTCAGAAACTCCACAACTTACAAAATTAAATTTCTTTCTCTAGCAATCCTTAATTTGACCATAGAGAACATTCGACTATAGTCAACATTACCCTCGTCCATTTCGTCTTGAAATTCATATAAAATTTCTTTTACTTCTTCATTTAATTTGTCTTCTACTAGAAGATCTTCTTCTATAATATTAGAAATTCTAGTTCTAACAACGTCGATTTTCATATCAGGCGAAATAAGTTCTTTGTCTAAAAGACGCATTACGATTTTATCAGATATTCTATCTATCATTTCTTTTCTTAATCGCACAATAATCCTCTATAAAGCAAAATTATAAACCAAAAACGATTAGAGTGTAACGCATGTTAACGGATACATTCTACCCTAGCATTGATTTCTATCAAAATATCATGAATTTATTTTGCAATAGATTTTAATTACATCTACTAAAGAGTTCAAAAATGAGGTCTATTCTTTGAAGATGAGTTCCTATCCTGATCCCTTTAAGTCTATCACCATGACAATCTGAACCACCCATTTTCAATAAAGAATAACGTTCTGCCAGACGAGAATAATGATTACTATCAGCTTTACTCTGGGATGGATGATCAGTTTCTATACCGGATAATCCCGCATCTACAAATTTTTGTATAAAATCGTCAGAACTACTCAAATTAGGATGTGCCAAAGTAACGACCCCTCCTGATTGTTTAATCATTTCTATAGCCTTTTCAGATGAGATACAATCCAATTGAACATAAGCAGGACATCCTTCTCCTATATATTTACTGAAAATTTCCTCAGCACTCTGAACTAAACCTTTTTTTAAAAGATAGTGGCTGAGTTGTCCTCTCGTAATACTTGACACTTTTTCGTAAGTTTCATTAAACTCATCTTTATCAAAATCTATACCGAGTTTTATTAATTTATCTATAATCTCAGACATCCTGATTTTTCTGGCAATAGAATATTTTTCAACTAAGGTTTTAATTTCAATAGAATCTGGATTAATAAAATGTCCTAAAAAATGAAAAATCTTTCCTTTATAGGATGTTGAAACTTCAATACCATGAATTAGAAGAATATCGGATTTCATGGCTTCGTCTTTCGCATCTTCTATGCCTGCAACTGTGTCATGATCTGTAAGTGACAAAGCTACAAGATTATTTTTTTTAGCAAACTTGATAACCTCTTTGGGATTAAGTAATCCGTCAGAAGCATTTGAATGTATATGAAAATCTACCCCTAAAAAATCATTAGAATATCTATGTAAAGACTGAAGATCGCTACCAGTGAAACTTTCCATAAAACAATCCTGACAAAATTATAAAAAAACTAAAAATCCTATTTATGTATAGGGAGAAACAAAGAAATTATATAAAAAATATTATGACGCCTTAGTCCAAGAAAGATTATTGTATTTTTCCTGTACTAATCTATGAGCATTTTCGATATCTTCATCCAACATAGAATAACTATCAAAATGAATGTCCAGAACTTCTTCAAATGCTTTTTTCAATTCTACTGCAACAGCATCAAATTCAAGTTCCATCCCAAGTATTTCAAAAATACCAAGACCATTTTCCACACTTATACTTTCACTTTTCTTGGATTGAAATAAGTCAGACAACCTTTTTTCTGATGACTTGAAAAGAATATTTCCATGTTGAATTATCACTTCTCCTTCTCGAAATTGCGCACTTCCAGAAATTTTATAACCTTGACATAGAATTTCTCTGACTGAATAAGTTGCAAAACATGAAGGACTTGAAGTGTACAATTTTTTTTCAGGAGAAACAAAATCTGAGTTGACTCCAAGTTTACCTAATGCATTTTTTAAACCATAACTTATTTTCTCATAAGTCTCTGAGATTTTTTTTCCCAAAATATCAGAAGTTCCAATTATAGAATAAGTTAATTCATAGTCATGTAGAACAGCTCTTCCACCACTTATTCTCCTACAAACATCGAAACCTTCTGACAAACACTTCTCTATATTAAAGTCTGATTTTATAGTTTGGAACCTACCAACTGTAACCGTTGGTTTGCTCCATCCATAAACTCTTAAAAAAATGGGAACAGGTAATTTTTCTTTTTTCTGCAAAAATAGTTTTTTACACTTTTGAAATAATGCTTCATCTACAGCCATATTCCAAGCGCCGGTTTGGTATCCCGTATTCAAAAAATAAGCTGAAAAGCAAACCAATTATTTCTCCTCAGCTTTCTTTGAAATGCTCAATTGGAAGACATGAACAAATAAGATTCCTGTCTCCGTAGGGATTGTCAACCCTTTTAACCGGAGGCCAATATTTATTTTCTTTTACCCATGGCAAAGGAAAAACTGCTTTTTCTCTTGTATAAGGATATTTCCAATCTTCGACAGAAATATCTCTGGAAGTATGAGGTGCGTTTTTTAAAACATTCTCAAATTTATCCGACAAACCATTTTCTATGTCAATTATCTCTTTTCGAATCTCTATCATCGCTTCACAAAATCTATCAAGTTCTTCTTTTGATTCACTCTCAGTAGGCTCTATCATCAAAGTTCCAGCGACTGGAAAAGACATTGTAGGAGCATGAAACCCAAAATCAATCAAGCGTTTAGAAACATCTTCAACTGTCACTCCTGTTTGTGTTTCAATATCTCTCAAATCTATAATACATTCGTGAGCAACCATACCTTTCAAGCCCTTGTATAGGACCTCATAGTGACCTTCAAGTTTTTTTGAAATATAGTTCGCGTTTAAAATTGCTACTTCAGAAGCTTTTTTAAGACCAAGACCACCCATCATTTGTATATAAGACCAAGAGATCGGCAAAATTCCTGCGCTACCCCAAGGTGCAGAAGATACAGTATACCCTCTGTCTTCAGAAGAATATTCATCCGTAGAAAAATGACTTGGCAAAAAAGGCACAAGATGACCTGCAACACCAATTGGTCCCATTCCTGGACCTCCTCCTCCATGAGGAATACAAAATGTCTTATGTAAATTCATATGAGAAACATCTGGACCAAAGTCTCCAGGTCGACATAAACCTACAAGGGCATTTAGATTTGCGCCATCCATATATACTTGTCCGCCATTAGAATGGACAACGTTACAAATATCTGAAATTTTTTCTTCGAAAACTCCATGAGTAGAAGGATAAGTCACCATCAAGGCTGCTAAATTAGACGAATGTAATTCTGCTTTTGTTTTGAGATCATCAAAATCGACATTACCATCTACATCACATTTAACTACGACAACTTTAAAACCTGCCATCACTGCACTTGCTGGATTTGTACCATGAGCAGAACTAGGAATCAGGCATATATTTCTATTAATTTCTCCACGTTTTTCATGATATTTCCTAATAACAAGTAACCCAGCATATTCTCCTTGAGCACCAGAATTGGGTTGAAAAGAAATTCTTGAAAATCCGGTTATTTCACATAATTTTTTTTCAAAATCTTTCAGAAACATTTCGTATCCCTCACTCTGACTAGCAGGAGCGAAAGGATGTATTCTATTAAATCCCTCCCAAGTAATAGGTATCATTTCTGAAGTAGCATTAAGCTTCATTGTACATGAACCTAGAGGGATCATAGATTTTGTGAGTGAAATATCTTTTTCCTGAAGTCGAAATATATAACGAAGCATCTCAGTTTCTGAATGATAGGAATTGAATACTGGATGAGTTAAGTAAGGAGTATCTCTTAAAAGTTCTTTTGGGATTTTAGAATTATGAGTATCGTCACATTCAAGTATTTGAAAATCAATTTCACCTTTTTCACAAAAAACTCCTAATAAATCTTCCAACTCTTTCAGTTTCGTAGTTTCATCTAATGAGATTCCTATCTTATTATCTGCAATATAGCGTAAGTTAAACCCTTTCTTTTCTGCTCGTTCAATGAGTGTAATTGCTTTTTTTTCTCCAGTATTAACCTCGACCGTATCAAAGAAACTATTGCTTCCTAGATTAAAATCTAACTTTTCCAGACCATTTGAAAGGATAGCAGTAAATCGATGAATCCTTTCGGCAATTCTTCGTAGCCCTACAGGCCCATGATAAACAGCATACATACTCGCCACAACCGCTAGAAGAACTTGTGCAGTACATATATTACTTGTAGCCTTTTCTCTTCTAATATGTTGCTCTCTAGTTTGAAGAGAAAGTCTTAGAGCACTATCTTTATTCGAATCTATAGAAACTCCGACAATTCTGCCTGGAACAGATCTTTTATAATGTTCTCGGGTCGCAAAAAAAGCACCATGAGGACCTCCAAAACCCATAGGAACTCCAAATCGCTGAGAATTTCCAACGACTACATCAGCTCCAAACTCTCCAGGAGGTTTCAACATAGTCAAACTCATTAGATCAGAAGCTACTGAAACTAAACAATCCTTCGAATGTGCTTTTTCAACAAGATCGGAAAAATCAAAAATACTTCCTGTAGAGTTAGGATATTGAATAAAAATACCGAAAGGATCAAATTCACTAAAAGAATCAATATTTCCAACCTTAATTTCTATTCCTTGCGGTTCCGCTCTAGTTCTCAAAATATCGATTGTCTGTGGATGACATCCATCAGAAACAAAAAATATTGGGCTCTGACTTTTAGATAAATTTCTAATCATAGTCATCGCTTCTGCTGCTGCAGTTCCTTCGTCCAGCAATGAAGAGTTTGCGATATCCATTCCTGTTAAATCAGAAATCAAAGTTTGAAAATTTAAAAGAGCTTCCAATCGACCCTGCGAAATTTCGGGTTGATAAGGCGTGTACGCTGTGTACCAAGCAGGATTCTCTAGAATATTTCTTAAAATTACAGAAGGAGTGATACAATCATGATAACCCATTCCAATCATAGAACGAT
>Ga0310344_10000460_pt1 | contig 32144 bp, 54 predicted proteins | sample HC15DNA20200_MG_FD_203801 | JGI IMG/M metagenome (GOLD analysis project Ga0310344, IMG submission 203801) | Marine microbial communities from station ALOHA, North Pacific Subtropical Gyre - HC15-DNA-20-200_MG | ecosystem: Environmental > Aquatic > Marine > Oceanic | place: Pacific Ocean: North...
CCTGTTGGATTAGATTATAAATTACCACCTACTAAAATAGTAGAAGATGCATGGCATGATTTTAATACTACTATAACAAAAATTGGACTAACGGAGGCATTATCGGAATGATATTTGGTTTATTTGTGCTATTTACGGCATTATTAATATCAGGAGTAGCCGCCTGGTATTCTATTGTTGGACTAATGGCTATTTTTAGTGGAGCCGCTTTGGCAATTGCTATTATGGGCGGAGTATTAGAAGTAGGTAAATTAGTTACAGCAAGTTGGCTTTATAATTATTGGACAGTAGTACCTAGATTTCTTAAAATATATCTTACAGGTGCAGTAGTAGGTTTAATGTTTATTACATCTATGGGTATCTTTGGGTTTTTATCTAAAGCACACTTAGAACAAACTGCAATGTCTGAAGAGCAAGTTGCTCAAATAACAGTATATGAAGGTAAGTTAGTTAGGGCGAATGCAAAAATAACACGCTGGACTGATGAAATAGACCGTTTAAATAAAGGCGAAAACGTTAGAGTAGATAATATAGTTGCTAGTGAAGAAGAGCAACTACAACGATTATACAGTCGTATTGATACAGAAAAAGAAGCATTAAGATTAACTGCCAAAGGCGCAATTGATATACAACAAGAAAAATTAAAAGATTCAGATCAAAGAACAAAAGATGATATAGCACTTATTAGTAAACGTGAAGGCGACAATCAAGAAGAAATAGATAAAATACGACAACGTGAAAGAGGCATTGCATGGATTGCTCGTAGAGATATTGGTAAAATACAAGATCAACTCAAATTAGATTTATTAGAAATAGATAAAAGATATGCACCTGATGTAGATGCAGTTAATAAACGTATTGCTACACTTAAAGAACAATCTAATTTAAAAACAGAAGATATAGATAAACGTGTAAACGAATTAGAAGGATTTATTGAAGCAGAACAAGTAATAGTAGATAAAGTTAGGGATGATAAATTAGTTTTAGAAAAAACATACAGAGCATTAGAAGTAGAAGTTGGTCCGGTAAAATATATTGCAGAATTTATATATGGTGATAATGCACCGGGTATGTTAGATAGTGCAGTTAGAGGAGTTATTTTATTATTGATATTTGTTTTTGATCCTCTTGCAGTATTATTAGTTATTGCAGGAAATATGACTATACGGCAATATATTGATTTAAAACCTTTACCTTTAAATATGCGAAAGGAAGACGATAATGATGTTAGAATTGAACCGGAAAATATACCAGAAAGACCAATTCCTGAAACAGAACCAGACCCTGAGCCGGAACCGCCTGAACCTGAGCGAGAAGTTAGAGTTGATGAAGATGTTGTTGAACATAAAGAGGAAGAAGAGGATGAACCTAATGAACCAAAACCTGTAGAAGGTAAAGCAACACGATCACATGAACCAGGAATTGCAGGAGTTATTCATCCAGTAAAAGATGAAGAAACAGAACAAAATATAAATGAAATAAAAGAAATATTAGAAAAAGCAGATCCAGAAGTAAGAGAAGAAGTGGTAAAGGAATTAGAAAAAGAAGATCAAGAAGTAAAATCAGTATTAGTTGATAAAACAAATAAAACAGTTTTAGAACCATTAGTTAGTAAAGGGAGGTCATTATTAAAATCTTTAGCATCCGGCAAGAGCAAGAAAGTGAGTTGGATTAATACACCACATGAACCAGAACACTAAAGACTTTATCTGTAGTTTTTGCAATAAAACTCGAGAAGAAGTTAAAAAATTAATTCAAGGTCCGGACAACGGCGCTTTTATATGCGACGAATGTATTAAACTTTCCTTTGATATTATTAGTGAAGAAGAAAGTGAAATTAATGAACATTATGTTTACACTCCACAAGCAATTTACGACCATTTAAATGAATTTGTTATTGGTCAGCATGAAGCAAAAAAAGTCCTATCAGTAGCAGTATATAATCATTACAAACGAATTAATCATATAGCATCAGACATAGAATTAGATAAATCTAATGTACTGTTATTAGGTCCGTCTGGCTGTGGTAAAACATTAATGGCAAGTACAGTAGCAAAAATATTAGATGTGCCATTTGCAATAGCCGATGCAACTACAGTAACAGAAGCAGGATATGTAGGCGATGATGTAGAAAATTTAATAACTAAACTATTGCATAATGCAGAATATGATATTGATAGGGCAGAAAAAGGTATTGTATATGTTGATGAAATAGATAAAAAAGGACGAAAATCTGAATCTGCAAGTATTACGAGAGATGTAAGCGGCGAAGGAGTCCAACAAGCATTGTTAAAAATGATAGAAGGCACCGAAGTTCGTGTACCCCCAGCAGGTGGAAGAAAGCATCCTCAATCTGAAATAGTAGAAGTTGATACCAAAAACATATTGTTTATATTAGGAGGAGCATTTATAGATTTAGAAAAGCATATTAAAAAACGATTAAACAAAACAAAATCAATAGGATTTGGAGCAATAATAGATGAACAAGAAGATGACACAAATTATTTTAGTCGAGTAGAACCAGACGATTTAGTTGAGTATGGCATGATACCTGAATTAGTAGGTAGAGTACCTGTACGTGTAGGTTTAAAAGAACTTACAAAAAAGCAGTTAATACAAGTATTACAAGAACCTAAAAATAGCATTATTAAACAATTTCAACGAATATTTGAAATGGATAATGTTAAATTAGAATTTACAGATAAAGCATGTGAAGAAATAGTTAAAATTTGTAATGATACAAAAGTCGGCGCAAGAGGATTGCGATCAGTTATAGAAAATGCATTATTAGATGTGCAATTTAACTTACCAACATACGAAAAGAAAGGCATAGAAAAGGTAGTTATAAATGAAGACACGATCACGAAACAACAGGAACCGTTCCTCGTTTACGGGAAAAAGCAACAGACGAAGTAATTATATAAGCCACCCTATGTTGCGGCTTATAGATGAAAAAGGTGAGCAATTAGGCGTTATGGAGACTAGAAAAGCCATAGCAATTGCTCGTGAACGGGAATTAGAGGTTGTAGTTGTATCTGAAAAGGCAGATCCACCGGTTGCAAAAATTGTGGATTTAAATAAATACGTATATAAAGAACAACAAAGGAAGAAAGCTCTAGCAAAAAATGCTCGTGCAACTCGGACCGAGTTAAAAGAAATGCAATTTAGACCAAAAATTGATAACCATGATTTTGAAGTTAAAGCAAACAAAATTAAAAAGTTTTTAGATAAAGGTGATCAAGTAAAAATTGTAATTCGATTTAAAGGTCGCGAACGGTATATATACAAAGAGCAAGGAATGGAACTTTTTGAAAGATTATCGAAAAGTTTGGAAACGGATTTCCTTTCAGAGCCTAAATTTGTCGGTTCAAGTATCGTAGCAATTTTAAAATGATAACAATTGAAGTAAGAAATAATAATGCAGAAAAAGCAATTAAATTATTAAAGAAAAAAATTAATGCCGAAGGCACGTTAAAAGAATGTCGCGATAGGCAATTTTATGAAAAACCGACAGATAAAAGGCGGCGGCAAAAAGCTCAAGCCATTCGTCGTATAGAACGACAATTACAAAAATTATATGAAGGTCGTTTAAAAAATTATTGACATCTTTATTATACTATGTTATAATAATGATAAATAATAATGAGGAGAAGATTAATGCCACAGTAGGGTTAATCTAACTCTGTCTTGCTTATAAAAAAGGAGAATATTATGACACATAGACACCTCACAACCGCTAATCTTAGCGATTTTATTACTTCACTAACACCGTTTACAGTTGGAATGGACAGAATGTTTAGGGACTTAGAGCAGTTCTCTAATTCATATACTGCCTCATCTACAGGGTATCCACCCTATAACATCGAGCAAGTCGATGACGGTAAATGGGTGATTTCAATGGCCATTGCAGGCTTTGGTGAAGATGATATAGAAGTTTCACAAAAAGAACGCAATCTTACAGTTAAAGGTAAGATTGAAAATAAAGACGGTGATACAGATTCTTTTGTTCATCGCGGTATTGCTAATCGTTCCTTTGACCGAACTTTTCGCTTAGGTCCACATGTGCTAGTTAAGGATGCAGTCCTTAAGAATGGCATGTTGACTATAGATATGGAACAGGAAATACCAGAGGAAGAAAAACCTAAGGTAATTCCTATCACGGTTAATTAAGCAACTTTATATGCGGTGTCAAAACCGGCACCGCATTCATATTAACTAAATATAAAAAAAGGTTTGCTCATGCCTGATGTTGAAACTATAGTTGAAAAAGATACAAAAACAGTTCAAAATTTAAAAGAACCCGAAAAATATCAAGTCATTTTTATTAATGATAATTTTACACCCATGGAATTTGTTGTAGAAGCATTAATGGCTATTTTTCATCATTCAAAAGAAGCCGCAGAAAAGATAATGATAGATATTCATGAAAAAGGTAAAGGAATTGCTGGTATATTTTTTTATGAAATAGCCGAACAAAAAGCATTAGAAACTACTCATTTGGCAAGATCTAAAGGCCATCCTCTAAACGTCGAAATTGAAACAGTATGATATTATAGTTGTCGGAAATGGTGTTAGTAGAAAAAATATAGATCTTTGGCAACTAAAAAAAGATTATATAGTATACGGATGTAATGCAATATATAGAGAATTTCAACCTGACATTCTTTTTTGTGTTGATGATAGAATGTGCAATGAAATTCATGTAAGTGGTTATTCAAAAGCACATACAGTAATTTCACCGAATAAATATAGTTGTCCTTCAGCGACACATATCGAAACAAATAATAAATGGAAAAAATGGAATTGTGGAGCATTAGCATGTTATTATGCCGCAACGCAATTACCAAATATAATATATCTTATAGGATTTGACATTGGCGGAGAAGAAGAATACAGAAATATCTACGAAGGATCTCTCCACTATTGTAGTAGAGGCTCAGAACGCCACTTCTCAGTGGAATCTGCTACCACAAGACAACTTCTCTGGACCTTTCATTCCTTTCCCGATATCCAGTTTAGAAGAATTGGTGGAATGGCAATACATGAATTCGGAAGATGTAGAAATTATAGAAAAATAGAAAAATTACCTTATGAAAATTAAAACAACAGATTATAACCGACATGTCATAGGAGATAATGTTGCATTATCTTTTGATGATTTTTATGAAGATTTAAAAGAATTAAGATCCATGTGTCCAGATCATACTCAAGAATCTGATTATTGGAAATATAATAACGATTATTTAGATAATTCAGAAGAATCTAAAAAAGTTCAAAAAGAAATAGAAAAACGATTAACTTTAAAACCTGAAACAAGAGATAGATTATATCCTCGATTGTTACCTGTCGGTCCAGCCGGAACTGTGTCGGATATTTTTCCAGATTATAATACATTAAACACACTTAAACCTATCATTAAAGAAGTGTATGATAAAGATGTTACTAGTGTTGAAAGCCAATGTATTAGTTCTACATATTGGGATTATGAACTGCATGTTGATGCTCATAATTCACATCATGATAATGTTTTGTCAGCATGTTGGGATGAACTTATTGAAAAAGGCGATGAACATCTTTTAGATAGTATGCTTGTTCCTCCTGACAAAATAGATGAATGTCATTCTTGGATTAAAGAACGTGAAAATCTTGACCCAAGACTTTATAATAGTGCTACCGAGTTAGACATTGTTTCTGCAGACCGACCTATATTTCCGGCGGCTTTAAAAAAATCATATTTTTTTTATAATTATTTGCCAACATCTAAAAGATTAAAATTACAAAATCATCCTAATAGGCCCCAATGGTTACCTGAAAATAGTTTTGTATGTTTTATATTTTTAGATTTTAATACCGATCCCCAATGGAATGAAATCCCTGAAATTCAATTTTGGAAACATAAACCTATGAAGGTTTCTGATCATGAAAGATATAAAATAACCCAAAACGAATTAAAAAAAGAAGAAATAATATCACAATTATTTTATTACGAATCGTGGCATTATGGTGAAGTAACAGAGGCAGATGCCTTTAAAACAAATAAACAACTAAGTGATTTGGTATGGGATGAACAGCATACATTAACAGAATATAATTTAATTCAATCTATACCTGGCAAAATAAATAAATGTATTTTATTTCCGGGAGAATATTTTCATAAATTTAATTTTCCAAGAGGATACCTAGATTTACCTATGAGAACTCAAGTAATGATATTAAAATGAAAATACAACCTCGTAATATATTCCATACACATATTTCCGCTTTTAACATATCCGATGAACCGGTGTTTAAATATTTGTTAGAGTTAAACAACCGAATGCCAGATAAAATAACTGAAGAAGAAAATATAACAAATCAAATAGGTAATACTTCATCATATAGTGCATATCAACGTAATATAAAAATGAATGATCTTACAACTTGGAATGCATACGAAGATGACGAATGGATTAAAGTTCGAGGTGAAGTTACTAAATTTTTAGAAAACCTCGCAAAATTATATGTAGATATGCATCATAATATGGGTACGGCTAATTGGATTAAAAGTAGAGAATTTGTAGTTACAAATTTATGGACGGTAAGATATAAAGAAGGAGATTATCAATCATGGCATACTCATCCCCAATGTGCATTATCGGCAGTTTTATTTTTAGAAGTACCTGATAGTATTAATCCAGACACATTTCCTGATGGTATGTTACATTTATTAAGCAATGGAACTTATGATGAGCATACTTTAGAAATAAATCATTCATATTATGTACAACCTGAGCCAGGATTAGTAATATTGTTTCCAGCATCTATTGGGCATTTAGCATATCCATTTAAAGGGCCCGGCCAACGAACTGTAATATCATTTAATTATAATGATAAAATGGGCATGGCATCACTTGATAAAAGATCAGGAAAATACCTTCTTTCCGGCCCTAATGGCAAGATTTACGAATTAACAGAGTATATTGAAGATAAATAATTTTAGGCGGACAAATATCGTCATGTAAACAGGAAGAACTGATCTAATCAATTACGTGCTGTTTATAGTAGTAAACTTGATCAAGATGTGTTTCAAATGACCATAAAGTCCGCCTACCGATAGAAACAGGATGTGACAAAGTTCGGTTCGCACTAAGTAACCTCTGTTGTTAATATACAACTATGTTGAAAACTTATCGTGGCCGGGGGAGATGAGTGCAAAATCTACAAACAATAGCTTATTCGCGATAAGGCTAAAAACAAAATGATTTTGCTTCGTTCTTAATTGAGTATATGGTAATAATACCTCTGATAACATGTTTTATTTTTTTAATATACTAAGAGATACGGTATGCAAGAATTAAGGAAAGGCAAAGCCTACAAGGTAGACAAAGAAGAATATGTCGCTGTATCTTTGAACATACGTGATAGAGATCATTTCTATTCTATTGTTCATTACCTAAACAGGACGTTAGGTAGAACTGGTTGGAAAGCCCAAAAAAATACTCTTAAAAAATTTAAGCAAGGGCGAGTTAATGTTAAACGCCTTTTTTGGCTTTCTGACCCTTCTGTTTCTATAATATTAAAACTTCTATGAATGACATATTGTATGAACTTCAAAAAGTAATACGAACCTTTAATGATAATATTGAAGACGATCCTGATATTAATCCTGATTTTATTAAAGAAGGACATATAGAAGTAGTTACACATGACAATATTCTTTTTGAATTAGATGTAAAACAATTAGAAGACGGGTCAATAGAAAAATCAATTTCAGTTTCTAAATTAGGTGATAACGGAGAAGTAGTTGAAGTCTACGAAGGTGACCAAGACGAATTATCCGAACTTATTCCTAATTCTAAATTATTAAATTAATATGAAAGATATAAAAGTAAAAGATATTGTTATTATAGGTGGCGGAACCTCTGGGTGGATGGCCGCACTATTTTTACTAAAAAGAGAAGGATATAATATTACAGTAATAGAATCAAAAAAGATACCTACCATAGGAGTAGGCGAAAGTACTCAACCATCGGTTTCTGCTTTTTTCGAATTTGCAGGATATAAGCAAACAGACTGGATGCCAAAATGTAAGGCAACTTATAAATCGGGAGTAATGTTTGACGGATGGAATCCTGATAATCAATTTTTAGTTGATAGTGAATCGGCAGTATTTAGTATACTAGATACAACAGAATATGATTCGTATGGTACACATGATGCCGCAATAGCAACAGGCATGACTGCAAAAGATTGGTCTAATTGGTTTCCTTCATATCGATTAGCAATAAACAATAAATCACCTAAAATGGGTAAGGAGCGATTTAATTATCTTAATGGTCATACTTCTCCTCCGCCTAATGCAGTACAATGGGACAATATTGCAGTAATAGATTTTTTAAAACAAGAATGTATAAAACTTGGTGTAACACATGTCGTTGATAGTGTCGTAGATGTAAACTTAGATCAAGAAGGATATGTAAAAGAGTTAATTTTAGAAGATGGAATGGAAAATATTCCAGGAGATATTTTTGTAGATTGTTCGGGATTTAATTCTGTTTTATTTGATACTATATATCAATGCCCATGGCATTCGGTACAGGAGTTTTTACCAACAAATAATGCTATAGCAATAAGAAGAAAATATACCAATCCCCAAAAAGAATGTCATCCTTATACCAAATCTACCGCAATGACTTCGGGTTGGATGTGGACAATACCTACCTATGATGATTTAGCCCATGGATATGTTTACAGTGACAAATATATAGATAAAGATGATGCAGAAAAAGAAATACGAACAAAAATAAATGATTGGGATTCGCCAGCATTACATGTACCTTTTAAAGCAGGAACACGAGAAACAATATCCATTAAAAATGTATATGCTATTGGACTTTCCGCAGGATTTTTAGAACCATTAGAAGCAACAAATTTAGCATTTACAGTAATTGCAATAGGTAATTTAGGTAAGTTATTATACGAAACACAAAATATGTATAATGAGGCTATGGGATCGCATATAAGTAGAATGTTTAGTTTACAAGTAGATGAAATGGTAAATTTTATATATATGCATTATAGAATGGCGCCAAAAAATGATACACAATTTTGGAAAGAAATAAAAGAAAGACCAATACCAGATAAAATAATGCCTATGTATAATGCAATAAAAGATGGGCCTTTATCCCAAACTATGTTTTATGATATGCAAATGAAAGACATGCCAGGTTTTAGATTTCTTGAAGCAAATTCTCCTATATTTGCTTCGGGTCATTGGTGGCAATTATTAAAAGGATTTGGTCATTACGAAAATATTAAAAGATCATATAGTGATGATTTTATACAGTATAGTAAAATGGTATTAGATGTTCATAAACATAGAATGGACAATGTAATAAAAACTTTTCCTAACCATTATGATTTTCTAACAGAATGGTACGAATCAATTTGACTTTATAAATTTTTTATGTTATAATAAACACATGAGAAACCATGTGATGATAGATGTTGAGTGCCTTAGTACTCGACCTGATGCAGTATTATTAACATTTGGGGCCATACGTTTTAGGCCAACAGACAATGATGTAGATAAGGATCCATTTAAGATGGAACATTTCTACAGACGTGTTGATCCTGAATCTTGTACAAAAATAGGTTTACAAACAGATGAACCTACATTAGAATGGTGGGCAAAACAAGATGATGACGTTAAAGCAGAAGCATTTGCTCCAGAAGATAGATGTGATGTAGCGGATGTTTTAAAAGACTTTTACATGTTTTGTAAAGGATGTGATCAGTTTTGGGCCCATGGTTCTATATTCGATATAATGATTATAGAAACTATAAATAGAATACTACAACGAGGCAACCCGTGGAAATTTTGGCAAATACGGGACACCAGAACTTTGTATAGCCTTGTAGATATGAAACTTCCAAAAACTGCAAAGCATCATTGTTTATATGATTGTTATAATCAAATATTAGGTGTACAGGCCTCCTTTGCCCAATTAGGCCTATGAATGTGGAAACTGTATCTAATTTTATTTGCAATTATTGTCGGTGCTATTACAGGTAAAATACTTGCAATAATATACATATAAATGAGTGGAAAAAATATAGTATGGAAAGGTAATTTTGAAATAGATTTAGTCAAACAAGATAGTTTGACAGCAATGCGCCATCACGCAAACGAACAAATAAAAAAATTACAAGAACATGCAGATTTACTAGTAGAACAGGTAAAAGAAATTGTAGAAAGAGTGAAGTTAGCAGAAAAAATAGCAACGGCAGAATATGGTTTTAAGCCAGTACATTTAAAAGAATATTATTTGTACAAAAAAAATAAAAAATTAACTTTAACATTAATAGCACCAGAAGAATGGAAACCTAAATCTCCATATGGTGAATGTATTGCTAAAGTAAGACAATTAGGAGATTCAACATGGGAAAAATTATAATTGTAATATTGTTAATTTTTGCTGTAAGTTTACCAATAACCTGTATGACCTTAATAACGGACAGTTATGGAAAAGTGCATGCCGAAGAAAGCAAAACAATATTTGAACCTAAATATCCTTCTAGTGTAATATATGGATTTATTAATGGATGTTATATGACATTTGAAGATGCACAATACAAATCAGATCAACTTTGGCCAGATGATTTAAAAAACATTTGTGGTTGTATAATGGATGGACTTAGAGAAGCAGTACCAGCAAAAGATTTTTTAAAAGATTGGGGTGATGAATTAACAGAAGAACAACGATCACTGTCAAATATGTTCGGTATGTTATGTACAGAACAAATTATAAAACAAAAATTACGAGAAAATAGAGATCCAGCATGAGTGATAAAATAGTTTTACCAAATAGAGAACCAAGAACATACAAATATAATAGCACAAAAGAATATGTAGATAAATTTCCATGTGCATATAGACAATGGAAAGCAGACAGTCATTGTAATATTATTCATGGTTATAGTTTTACTATGCGATTCTTTTTTGGAACAGATCATTTAGACGTTAGAAATTGGGTTGCTGATTATGGTGGTCTAGGCGAACTTAAAAGTTTTTTAGATGAACAGTTCGATCATACTTTATTAGTAGCAGAAGATGAACCAGAAATGGAACTTTACAAACAGTTAGAAAAAGCAGGAATAGCAAAACTTACTGTATTACCAAAACTAGGTTGTGAAGGCCTTTCGTCTATGTTATACAAATATATGAATGGAGTGTTTATTCCTGATATGTGGGGGCCAGGTGAAGCAGAAAGACTTTGGTGTTATAGAGTAGAAGTTCGTGAAACACAAACCAATATGGCTTGGCGTGAAGGACATAGGGAATGGGGTGAAGATTTATTTGATGTAGACGGATAATGATAGAACAACCATCTATACCTAAAATTATTGATAGTAATATTTTTGATGTTGATACAAATAAAGAACGTGACATTAAAATAATTGATATAGATATAAAAGATAGGTTTCCTCTCAAAGTAGCAGAAATTCCTGATGTATATGAAGATTATGTTTCTGTAAGACAATTTGCATTAGAACTTCCGTGTATGTTTGCCAGAAATGTAGATAAACATACAAATTATCCTGGTTATAGAGCTCATTATATTTGTGATCAAACTCCATTATGGACATTAATAAATGATGTTTTATTAAAACATTTTTCTAAAGAATGGGGAGGTCCGCATACTAAACCAATATATTTTCCTTTTACAACAGGCATATTAAACACAAAACATATTCAAAAACGTACGACGGCAATACAACCATTAGTATCTTTATTGCCTCATAGAGATAAACAACCACCATCTCCAGGTATGTTTGCAGGAGTTATATATTTAAATTTGCTAGAAGAATGTGCAGGAGGAACAGCATTTTATACAAGTTCAATAGACGGACAACTTATGTATGAATCAAAAATGGTACCAAATACTATGATATTATATCAACAACGAATACCGCATTCGGGTGAAATAAAATATGAAGATTATTTAGAAAAGTTTAGAATTACACAAAACTTTTTTATAGGCGATAAATATTATTGGTTTTAGAAAGAAATTATAAAAAGGAATTATATGGCATACAGTGAAAGGGTAATAGAGCATTATGAGAAACCTAAAAATGTTGGGAGTCTGGATGGGAGCGATAACAATGTCGGTACTGGTTTGGTGGGTGCTCCTGAGTGTGGCGATGTTATGAAACTCCAAATAAAAGTAGACTCAGAAACTAACGAAATTATTGATGCCAAATTTAAAACATTTGGTTGTGGTTCGGCAATTGCTTCTTCGAGTTTAGCCACAGAATGGATTAAAGGTAAATCCATAGAAGAAGCAGATAGTATTAAAAATGTAGATATTGTTGAAGAATTATCTTTACCTCCTGTAAAGATTCATTGTTCGGTACTAGCCGAAGACGCAATTAAATCTGCGATACAAGATTATAAGAATAAACAATTATAAAGGTAATATGGGATTTTTTAAAAATATGGTAGACTGGTTCACCGGTTCTCCTGTTCCACCAGCAAGTACAATGGAAGAGGCAATGTTAGGGAAACCTACTCCAAATTATGAGCCAGAAGAAGTGCCGCCAAAAGAAGAAAAGGCACCTGCTAAAAAAGTAAAATATACAAAGACGTCGTTAATGAAAAAGACGAAAGGTCAATTAGAAGCGTTAGGTAGAAAAGAATTCAACATCGAGTTGGATAAACGCAAAACAAAAGCAACTCTAGTAAAGGAACTTTTGGGCACCATCAAGAAAGCGGGGTGAGAATTTATGCCTCAAAAATTTTGGCATGCCGGCAGAAAAGGAAAACATCTAGGATGGGATGATATTTCTGCTATGAATATTGAAGAATTACTAACACATCTTAAAGAATGGTACGGAGTAACGGATATAAAACCCATGAGAGATATTACACATGTTAATAGACCTCCATGGACTTTACCTGGTGATCCGGTTATTCATAATGCTTTAGAATGTTGGGCAGATGGTGCCGACGAATATGGAAAACTTCAACGAAGAGACGAAGGAACATATTATCATCTTTCGACGATGATAAAACGAAAAGATGTTATCCAATTATTAACTGAAACTGCCGACGGAGATCAACCACCATCATGGTAAAATTTACAAAACGAGCTGTAAAAGTAATATCAAATATAATGAATGAGCAAAAAGTTAGCGACGATACAAGAGTACGAGTAGGCGTCAAAGGCGGAGGTTGTTCTGGTTTTACCTATACAGTAGATTTTGATAGTAGAAAAGGCAAATTTGATTTAGAATTCGAGTCATTCGGACTTAACATTTTAGTAGATAAAAAAAGCCACATATATATTAAAGATACAGAAGTAGACTGGTCAAACGATTTAAATGATCGTGGTCTAAAATTTAATAATCCCTCAGCAAAAGGTTCCTGCGGGTGCAGGACATCGTTTATGCATGAACATAAGGAAACCGAAGATGGATACAAACCAAGTTGGATGTGAGCTTAAAATAACAGAAAAGGCCGCTGTAGAATTTAAACAAATGTGTATCGATGAAGATAAACATTGGGCAGATTCATATTTAAGAGTAGGAGCAAATTCAGGCGGATGTTCTGGTTGGAAGTATAGTTTAGATTATGAAGATACAGTAGATCCTACTGACTTGATTTTTGAACAATATGGTGTTAAACTAGTAGTAGACGAATACATTCTTAATGATATTATTGGGGATGTTGAAGTCGATTATAAAGTTGGCAATCTAGTAGAACAAGGATTTATATTTAAACGATTAAAATATGAACATGTTTGTGGTTGTGGAGAAAGTTTTACACCAGTAAAAGATATACCAGCAGACGGACAAATGCCAGGCCTAGGATGGTAATATAATTTAAAACTAATTAATGCAAATCAATAAAATTATAATATTAGGCGGAGGATCATCCGGTTGGATGACTGCCGCTGGTCTTATTAGTAGATTTCCAAATAAAGATATTACGTTAATTGAATCTGCAAATATAAACACCATAGGTGTTGGCGAAAGCACTTTAGCAGAAATAAACGATTTTTTAAAAATGTTAGGCGTAAAAGACGTCGACTGGATGCCCTTTTGTAAAGCAACATATAAATTATCAATAGATTTTACAAATTGGGATGGTAAAGGAACTCGCTTTCATTATCCTTTTGGTTTTTATCCTAGATATGTAGAAGAACAATCCCCTCTTAAAAGAAAAGATCAATGGTTTCAACGAAAATTACTATGTAATACTCCTCCTACAGAATATGCTGAGTTTCTTTGGGATACCATTGAATTAATAGATCATAATAAATTTACTTTAAATGAAGATAAGTTTTTTTATAATTTTCAAACAACATCTCTTGCTGGAATGCGTAGCGGAGTTGCAACAGATAGGGCGTATCATTTTGACGCATCTAAATTTGGAGAGTGGTTGAGATTACATTATTGTGAACCACGAGGAGTTAAACATGTTTTAGGTACCTACACAAATGCAGTACAAAAAGAAAATGGTTATATAGATTATATAAACTTAAAGGATGATGATACAAATTATTATGCAGATCTTTTTATTGATTGTACAGGTTTTAATAGTGTTCTTCATGAAAAAGTTTTAAATGTTCCTTTTAATTCATTTAGTGATATATTAATTAATAATAAAGCATTAGCAACATCTATTCCATATACAGATAAAAATGTAGAAATGGAAACCAATACTAATGCAACCACAATGAATGCTGGTTGGTGTTGGAATATTCCTTTATATAATAGAATTGGTACAGGATATGTTTATTGTTCTGATTTTATTTCAGAAGACGAAGCAGAAAGAGAATTTAGAGAATATTTGTTAAAACATAGAACACCTGTTGCAGGAAAAGAACCAATACGAGATATTTTACATATAGATATGAAAACTGGTATTAGACAAGAACCTTGGTGTAAAAATGTTATAGCAGTAGGATTAAGTTGTGGGTTTATTGAACCATTAGAAAGTACAGGATTATTACTTACCCATAAAAATATAACAAATATTTGTAATGCTCTAGAAATGGGCGATGATGGCGAAAATGTAACAGGATATTTAAAACAAAGTTTTAATTCGTGGATACATGCAGATATGGCATTTGCATCTTTTATAATGTTTCATTATGCCTTTTGTAAAAGAAATGATACAGATTATTGGGAATATGTTACTAATGAAGTACAATATGATGGAAATATTTTTCCAGCATGTGAAGCATTAAATTATTATAAAGATAAGGTGTTAGGTCCGCATATGTTTTTAGAAAACCCATATCAAAGTTTTCAACCTCAAGAAGCCCTTAGTGTTATTATGGCAGGAATGGATTTTAATCCATTATATGTACGAGATATAAAAGAACAACATGTTAGACAAAATGCTGATTTTAATAAAACAAAAGAATGGTTACGTAGTTTAGATACATGGTTAGCAGAAAAAAGAGCAAAAAATTTAAAGTATGTAAAAACTTTACCTACTCATTATGAATGGTTAAAACAAAATATATATAACGGAGAAGAATGAAATTAGATGACTATCGAAAATTTGTAGATTCTATTACAAGTGACGAATCAAAAGTGTATACTTCTTTTTTGCATAGACTAGCAGAATTAGAAGCATCCGATGCACATATGCAAGGTAATATTAATATACCAAGACTATTAACAGCCGCATTTGGTTTAGTATCAGAGGGCGGTGAGTTCACTGAGGTAGTGAAAAAAGTTTTGTTCCAAGGAAAAACTTTAGATGAGGAAATTCGCACAAGACTAATAAAAGAATTAGGTGATGTAGCATGGTATTGGGCCAATGCTTGTACAGCATTAAATGTTGATCCTAATGAAGTATTAGAAATTAATGCGAATAAACTTAAAGCAAGGTTTCCTGAAGGACATTTTACCGCTGAACGTAGCGAAAATAGATTAGACGGAGATGTATGAGTGAAAAAAATACAGTTAAAATTTACATTGGAGGATACGGCGGAGAATTCGTATTAGGCGAAATTACTGAAGAACAACATGAATATTGGAAAGCATTAGGTGACGAAGAATTAGAAAAATATTGTTGGGATGCATTTGATTATGTAGAAGAAAATCGTATTCCTGAAGATATGGATTTTTTAAATGGAGAAGGTTGGTATGAATGTGATAATGTTGAACATTGTTATGGATGCGATTTAGAAAGCTCATATATAGATATAGAAGTACCAGGGCAAGAAGAGACAATTAATTATGAAAATGCATATGCCATTAGAGATAAATATGAAGACGCAGAAGAAAATGCTTTTGAAGATATAGGTAAAGACTATTGGCTCGAAGACGAATTGGTTCGTGAAGAACGAGAAGTCTATACTAGTGAAGGTAACAATTACTGTTATGATCCCGGTCATTATTTTACTGCATATAGTAGTGAAAAAGGTGGCTTTATTGATTGCGAATTTGAACTGCCCGATGGACACGAATTTGATGAAAGACGATTAGTGTTCAATACAATTGATTTAGATGGTAACGATTTTTTGAATAGCATTAGTTATATTATGCCAGATGATGATCCTAAAGATCCAACTGAATTAGACAATATGGGTGGTGACACCACCGGAAAAGGATGGGAATGTAGCATGTTTGAAATAACTCGTCCCGTGGAGGACGAATAAATGATATAAAATTTAAATTCTAAAGGAAAAAAAATAGTCGAATAAAAGAAAAAGCATTAATGCAAATTAAGTTATAAGGTATAAACAAAACTATGAGAATATCATTATGGGGTTTAATAATGATAACAATATGGATTTTTGTTATTAGTAGTTGCACACCCTCAGGAACCGGATGCTATGGTTACTGGGAGAAAAAACGAGATGGATTACAAAGAGGCACTAGAGCGGGATGGAATACTAATTATGTACATCCTTATCGACAATGTGTAGATGAAGATAATATAATATTAAATAAGGAAAAAAGACCATATGGCTAGTATTTTAGAAAAAACCTATAGTTTTCTTGATAGGAAACCAAGTGCTTGTAGAATGAGAGACCGTGATACAGCCGGAGGTAGAATCGATCCACATAAAAAGAAAAAGAAGTTAAGAAAACATAAAGAACATATCCATAAAAATTGGGATAAAGATCTCTGGGACTGAATTTTAATATATGATAAATGAATCTATTAACAAATATTGGAGAGACTGGGCGGCATTAGTTTATTTGTTCCTTTGTTTATGTGACTTTTTTGCCGCACCTTTATGGTGGAATTTATTAATGGATGCATATTGTAATAAAATGGTTGATTTGGGTAAAATGTGTGATGCAACTCGATGGGAACCGTTAACATTACAGATGGGTGGAATGTTTCATATATCATTTGCCGCTATTTTAGGTGTGCATACTTGGCGGAAAAAAGATGAAATGGAAATGGCACATAGAATTAAAATAGATACAGATGGTGATGGAGTACCTGATACAGAAATAATAGAGAAATCAAGGTAATATGTTTAATCCTTTTGTAGACTTTTCAAATCTAACAGTAGAGCAACTTGCTGAAAAGAAAACCGAACTAACAAAAAAACTTATGGGTATTAATAACTTAAGAGTTAGAGATCAAGTAACCGGTATTCTTAATCAAATCGAATTATTAATCCAAGAAAAATCTGAAGAAAGTTTACGTAAAGAATTAGAATCTTCTGAAGATTATAACGATTCATTATCAATTGGCTGATGTGGTACGATAATTATATAGATAATAACGGCGAGATTATACTCGATGATAAAGCAGTTTTTGACTTATTATATCAGGGGTCAAATTTAACAAATGTAAAATGTAAACGTTCAGAAGATTTAGAGATATATAATAGTATAGTAGACGAATATGATTTAAATATGTCTAAACTGCAATTTACAAGCAGTACCGAAGATAAAGAAAAGTTTATTCAAAAATGTTTAAATAATTGGTTCATTCCGGAAAAATATAAAAATATAAATCCTTATAATTACATACGTGAATTAGCAAAAACACAAGAAGAAATAGATAGAGTAGAATTAGAAATACAAATGTTTGAAGAACGTAATATGAAAAATGTATTACGTTTTATGATATTTTTTATAGACTTTATGCGAGAAAATAACATAGTCTGGGGTGTAGGCAGAGGTAGTTCTGTTGCTAGTTATTGTTTATATCTGTTAGGTGTGCATAAAGTAAATAGTTTACACCATGACTTAGACATAAAGGAGTTTTTAAAATGACAAAAACAGCAAGGGGAAAAGAAATTAATATGGCCGCATTAATTGCCGCCAATGATACTTCTGTTGCCGTTAGTAACATACCTATGAATGCTAGAGGAGATATTCTAGGTCCTGGTGGCGAAATAGAAGTACCTGCCCAAGAAGTGCAAAAAGAATTTTATAAAGAAAAACTAACTGCACCTAAGGAAGAAGTTAAAACACTAGATGATTTAGAAGAAAAAATCATTGGTACAAAAACAAAAACAAAAAAACAAACTGTAATAGAAGAAAAAGAATGGGAAATAATTGCTGAACGTAAATTTACACGTGACGGCAAAGAGTTTGTAGAGTACGAATACTCAGATGGTTCAATAGAAGAAAAGGAGTTACATGCAAGTAAAACCACTAAAAAGTAGAGTATTAGCAAGTTCTTGTGAAATTGGAGCAAGAACAACTGAAAGTGGAATTCAGTTATTAGATGATGACGGTAAAGAAGAAGGTATTAGACCTAGATGGTTTATCGTACGAGCAATTGGTCCAGAGCAAAAAGATGTTGTTCCAGGGCAGTATATTTTGGTTTCTCATGGAAGATGGACATGGGCCGCTACAGTTCATGATAAAGAAACAGATACATTTGTTCGAGATATTCGCATGATAGATGAAAACGATATATTGGCTGTTTCAGATGAAAGACCTAAAGAATTAGACCAATATGAAGTTACTCATTGAGCATAACGGTGGATTAGGTGATGCAATAATAGATACTGCATTTATTAAAAAGTTAAAAGAAAAACATCCCAAATATGAAATAGATTTATTTACGTATTTTGATAATGCCGAAATATTTTATAGTGCAAGTTATTTAAAAACTATAATTCCTGCACCAAGAAATTACAACCATATAAATATTAGTGATCAACTTAAAAATGCATATGATAAACATATATGTATCACTGGTCTTTTAGGTTGGGCATTCTTCACAAAACAAAAAGGATTATTTCAACAACGGAGCGAATTATATAATGTTGAGGCTTCACCTAATGATATGGAAATATTATTAGATAATGATAAATTACCAGATGATATTTTTAAAGATTTTACAACATCAGTGGTTTTTTCTGCACCTAAAAATGAACATTTAATGTCAGGAAAAACAATTAATAAAAAAGTTTGGGAACAAATTTTTGATACATATAAAGATATTGTATTTTTACAAATAGGATCTAAAGATTATGATTTAGAATTTGAAGAACGAGATAATGTAATTAATTTAATGGATCAGATATCTATTAGACAAGCATTATCATCTATTCCTATGGCAACATTTGTAATAGGATGTGATAATTTTTTAAATCATGCATCTAGAGTTTTTAAGAAAAAAGGATTATTTCTTTGGGGAGCAAATGATCCTAAACAATATGGCTGGGAACAAAATATAAACTTATATAATAAAAGACATTGTTCACCTTGTTTAACAAGTCACAAAGATCATACATGTTGTTTTTCCGAAGGTATAGACAACATTCCTTTTGATGAAATTAAAATAGCAATAGAAGAATTAAGATGATAAAAGATATAGTAATTGTAGGCGGAGGGTTTTCCGGATATATGACAGCATTATTGGTTAGATATGCGTTTGGTACAAATTTATGGCCAGAGCTAACTGTTACAGTTATAGAATCTTCTAGTATAGGTACAGTTGGTGTTGGTGAATCAACTGCTCAAAATGTTCCAATACTTCTAAACAGAGTAGGAATAGATCCTTATAAATTTATGAAAGAAACAAACGGAACATTTAAAATGAGTGCAAGGTTTGACAATTGGAATTATGAAGGAGAATCATACCATCATATGCTTCATGCACTATCTGTTATGTTAGATTTAAAAATAGAACATACACGAACAAATAATTTTGATTTTTATAATCCTTATTTAGATTTGGGTCTTGATATTTTGTACTATCTTGCTAATAAAGATTGTAACGAATATGGATTTGATAATTTAGTTTTAGAAAATAAAGTACCTTTTATAACACAAGAAAATGGGAGACCCCAAATCCAAAAAATAAAAGAAGGCAATCTTCGTTTAGAAAGCATGTTAGGCCAGGACCTTTCTGCTACAATGGGTATGCATATGGATGCTAATTTATCTGTAGATTTTTTAAAGAAAATATGTAACCAACGACAGATAACAGTAATAGACGGCAAAGTAGAAAGTTGGAAGCAAAATGGAAAAACAGGAAATTTAACAGAATTAAAATTAGATACTGGAAGAAAAATAAAAGGTGATTTCTTTTTTGATTGTACTGGATTTAGACGATTAATTTTAGGCGATATATTCAACGAAGAATGGATAGATTATTCAAACTATATTCCACAAAATTCTGTATCACTAATTGATGGTGGTGTAAAATATAAAGAAGGAGAAGATCCTAATGTTTTTACAATATTGGATGCACAAAAATACGGATGGATGTTTAAAATACCTTTACGAGATAGAATCGGAACAGGGTATGTTTATTCAGATAAATTTGTTGACAAAGAAACAATTCAAAAAGAACAATTAGAACATTGGAATAATAAAGGGTACAATCCTTCAATAGGTAAGCAATTATCGTGGACACCAGGTAGATACAAACGATCATGGGTTAAAAATTGTATGGCAGTAGGATTATCGGAAGGATTTTTAGAACCATTAGATGGTAGTGCATTAATTTTATCCTTAGGATTTTTAACACAAGTATTTTTTCCGATGTTTAATAAAGCAATGGAATTTGAAGGGCGGGACGTAAACCATTATAATGATACAGTAAATAGTGCATTTGAACATACAAGAGATTATATTTGTTTTTGCCATCTTCAAAAAAGGCAGGATTCAGACTATTGGAAATATTTTAAAAATGATGATAATATATCCGAATCTCTTAAAGAAAAAATATGGACATGGGCCCATCGGCCTCCTAGAGGTTACGAATATTTGTCAGAACCTTCAAAACCATTTGGAATTGGTTCATGGGCAACAGTAGGTAAAAGATCAGGATTAGCAGGAGCTCATAATGCTCAAAGAGAGTTACACAATTTTAAGTTAGATAAAATAGGTAAACTAGTTTATGATACGTGTACAGAAATAAAAAACGAAGTTGCAGAAAATGCAATTACACATAAAGAATTATTAGATTATGTTTATAATCGACATTAAGGAGATATTTTATGATTAAAGAAGGCGACACACTTCCTATTATTACTTGGGACATGTATAGAAGAGAAAAAGGAGTTAATGGTCCTATTGGACATTCCGCGGCATGGGATAAAGCACCACCGCGAATTTGGCAAAAGTGGAATTCTGAAAAAATGTTTAAAGATAGATGCGTGGTAATAGGCATCCCTGGAGCGTGGACAGACAAATGTACACATCAACTGCAAATGTTCGATGGACAATTTGATATGATGTATACAAAAGATATAGAAAATATATATTTTATTGGCGTAAATGATAGTTTCTGTATGCAATCTTGGTTATGGGCCCATTTTGTTATTAAAGCAGATTGGATAGCAGATGGTAATGGAGAATTTACAGAAAAAATTGGCATGTTGGTGGATAAATCAAATATGGGATACAGCAAAAGATCATGGCGTTATGCAATGGTAGTTGAAAATAATACCGTTGAACAACTTTTTGTTGAAGACGGAAAAGAAGACAATGTTGCACATGATGTTGATCCTTATAAAGAAACTCATTGGGATAATGTTTACAAATATTTAATATCTACCGGAAGACGACAAGACCCGCCCGACGAAACTCGTTGGTATTATGATGTACCATCTGCAGAACGGATCAAGCAAGAAGGTGACCCTGTACCTTTTGATGAATTGCTTAGAGCAGGAGCATTAGAAGATGCAAAGTGGAATAGAGAAAATGCAGATTATATTAATTTTGATCCAAATAAAGATTCCATTGCTCATAAAGAACTAGAGGAATTAGAGCAAGCCAAAAGAGATCAAAATATGGAAGATGGCATGTTAGGATCCTAATGGAAACATTAAGATGTACTATTAAAGATATAGTAAGTAAATTAATTAATAAAGAAATAGGTGCTATTTTTCAAGGTAAAATGGAATTAGGACCTAGAGCATTAGGTAATAGATCTATTATTGCTGATCCTAGAATGGAAGATGGTAAAGATAAAGTTAATGAAGTTAAAAATAGAGAATGGTATAGACCATTTGCATGTAGTATATTAGAAGAAAGATCGCATGATTGGTTTGAAATGGGCAGACTTAAATCCTCGCCTTTTATGAGTTATGCTATTCCAGTAAAGGAAGACAAATGGAAGAAAATACCAGCAGTAATACATGTTGACGGTACTTGTAGATTGCAAACTGTTAATAGGGATCAAAATCCTTTATACTATGATTTAATTAATGAATTTTATAATCAAACTAGTATACCTTTAATACTCAATACTAGTTTTAATCTAGCCGGTCAACCAATGGTGTTTAATCCTGCAAAAGCAATTGAGGTTTTTTTAGATAGTAAATTAGATTTTGTTTGGTTTCCTGAAATAGAAAAGGTAGTAGTATGAGAATTTTAGGATTAGGTGTAGCACATGATTCACAGGCAGTAGTATTAAATAACGGCGAAATCGAATCTTATATTAAAGAAGAATCGTTGTCTAATACGAAACGAGATGCTAACCCTATGAAAGCCGCATTACATTGTTTATCCTTAGGTAAACTAGATGCCGTTGCTTATTCATCACCTACAGAAGATATTGCAGAATTATTTTCTACTAATTTCTGGAAAATATTTGCAGAAAAAATGGCAGAAACAGAAGCAATAGATTATGCAGGGCAACATCATTTATGTCATGCATCTCTTGCTTTTTATAATTCAGGATTTGACGAATCATATTCTGTTGTAGTCGATTCCCAAGGTTCAATAGATTATAGAGAAGAACAAGATAGTTTTGTAGGTAGAGAAACAGAAACTATATTTGAAACATCGTATCCTGCTAATTTTAATCGCATAGCACATAATCCTTCTCATTGGTTTGGTATAACTAGATTATATTCTATTATAACAAATTTAATAGGAGAAGACGAGTTAGAAAATGGTAAACTTATGGGGCTAAGTGCATATGGTACTATAGATGAAAGTTTACCTCCTTTTTTTAATATATGGGTTCCTTCACGATATAATGATAGTTTTGGTTGCACAATATCATTTAATGAATATAATAGAATGCCAACTAAAGACGAAGGAAAATTAGGAGAAAATTTTAGATACGAAATTAAACCTGAAATAGATTTTACTTTAAATGAAATTATAAAAGATGTGCCTTTTTTAGAGAGAGGGCAAATGCGAGATATAAAAGACAAATATCATGACTATGCAAATTTAGCCAAAAAAATGCAAAAAGAAAGTGAAGAGGCAGTTTTAAATTTTGTGTTTGATCATTGTGATTTTGATGCTTGCAAAAATATTTGTTTTAGTGGAGGTTATGCATTGAATTGTTTAGCAAATTTTAGATACACACAAGAACTTCCGCCAGACGTAAATATATTCATAGAACCTGTTGCTGATGATGCCGGAATTGCAATCGGTGCGGCAAAACATCTATGGCACACAAAAAGTAAAGATTTAACTAAGCGACCTCTGACTAGCATATATAATGCAAGTCCTATATTTAATTTAGATAATTTTGAAGAAAACATAAACAAAATAGTGAGAGAAAATGAGTGAAACAATATTATACACACATGTAAAAATACCAGATTGTTCTTATTGTAATAAGGCAAAAGAATTATTTGAGCAGAATAACATAGAATTTTCTATGCAAACTGTTGGAGAAGATTTAACACCAAGGGACCTCTATAATAAAATCGGACCATATAAAATATTTCCACAGATTATATATGAAGGGAAATATTTAAAAGGCGGATATCCGGACTTAGTAGGGTTATTAGGTGCGCCGGAAGTTAGTTAGTTTTATATGCTCTGATAATGCAGATGATGAACCTTGGCATCAAGAAAAGGCAAGTAAACTATTAGAAAAATATCGAATTTGGTTTGATAATACAAAATTTAAATACGATAAAGATTATCGATATGTTCAAATGTATAGTCCACAAGAACATTTGATGAAATTTTATATATATGCAGATATTACAAATCCAAAATTAAAAGTACTATTTAAACTTAGATGGCTATGATAGATTTTCCAATAACAGAAAACCAAATAAGAGTGTTAAGCGACGAAAAATTAAAAGAAGTTTTGGAATTATGTCAAAAAGAACATACTCGTAGACAACAAGAATATTTTGAAATTGCAAAACAAAAAGTAAATGATACATCAAATATTTCCACATAAGATTTATCACGCTAATATTAATAAAGATAAATCTTTTCATAAACAAATATTAGACGAAGCCAAACGAACAATGGATCCTGATATCCCATTTGAACATGGGGCAAATGTAAATTACAAAGGATACACTTCTGTTCAAAAACGGTTTTGGACCAACTCACCTACATACGGAAAAGAATTTAAAAATCCTGTCTTTAAAGAAGTATTTGACTTTATTGACGAAAGTGCAGACAAGTTTATTAAGGATTTACAAATTGATACAACCAACCAACAAATAAAAAAAACAAATGCATTCTTAAATTTTGGCAATAGTACAGGTTCAGGATTGCATGATCACGAAGGTGCATTATTTAGTTATACATATTATTTTCATTTAGAAGGTACACTTCCTAGTTTATGGTTTTTAAGTCCTATATATAATGGACCAAAAGGACTATTTCCTTGGAGTGCCCTTGAATACACTCGCGAATGGCGACATGAATATGAATGTCAGCCAATCGTAGGTGATCTTTTTTTATTTCCTGGATACCTATTACATGGTACAAATGAAATAAAAGATGTTTATAACCGTTGGTTATTTAACGGAGACTATTTTGTTTTTTCCGATAATATACCCAACTTTCCTCCATTAACTGATTGACTTCAATAATTATAGATGTTATACTAGTTGTAGAAGTCAGTACTATAAATATTAAATAATGTATAGATTAAAATTAACTACTGAAGAAAGACCCCACGGAGGGGTTAGGATCAGAACAAGTGAGTTTGAAACTTTACTTGAAGCATCTAGCCGGCTCAAAAGTCTTTTATTTAAAGAAGCAAAAGCCGAATTAGATTATGAGATCCTCGATTATGAGGTAGAGCACGCCGAGAAAATTATTTCTATGGGCGATATTGATAACCTTCTTAAAGAGAAAGAAAATGAAGGAATCGAAGAAAGACCTGGTAAAAAAGTTGCGTGAGGCTTTTTATAAAGTCAAACATGCACGAACAGTTGAAGATTATTATTATTGGCAAGATAGAGTAGAATATTTTGCCCATGCATTAAAAAAAATAGAATTTGCAAGAGCTCATTAATATGACAGATAAACCACATTTTAGAGACGAAGCATTAGAACGATCACCTCAGTATCGACATATGATTAATCTCGAAAATAAAGAACGCAAAAAACAAGAAAAAAAGAAACATCAACGGGGTGGTAAAAAAATAGGTAATAAACACCCAGATGGGACTTATACAGAGGTATCTACACCTGATTGCGATTGGCATGAACGATGGCAAAATCCAGACTATGAGGCAATTGTAGAACATGCTAGAAAATCCGGAATTAAGGCGACATACCAACAAAAGACCGAACCTAAAGTTAGATTTAAACAAGTATAGTGCTGGCGTAGCTCAGTTGGTAGAGCAGAGGTTTTGTAAACCTCAGGTCACGGGTTCAATTCCTGTCGCCAGCTCCATATCCATATAGGAATATCATGAGATTAAATTCAATTATATATGAAAATTTTTACCCGGATCCATTTCTAATTAGAAATAAATTATTAAAACAGGAATTTTATCCTGCAGATTATTTGCATGATACAATTAGAACAGAAGAATTAGATAATGATGATGTTGTTGAGATAGGTAAAATAGGAAATTTTTGTGGTGAACGAACAATACGAGCTAGTAAAATATTACCTGAAGCAGATGAATACACTCGAACTTTTGTAAACCAATATTGTAAGTTTAGTGATGAAACCAAATTAGAAGTAGATACATATTTTACATTACAAACTAAAGATCATGATAATGTTAATAAAAGTATCCATCAAGATACAGATCCTATTATGGCCATTGTTGTTTACTTAACACCTAACCCCAAACCTAATAGTGGTACTATATTTTATTCACATAAAAAGACAGGATGGAATGGTATAAACAAAGATAGAGTACCAGATCTAGCATTTAAGGATATGTATCCTGCAAATAGGCAAGACCAAAATAAAGATAATTTTGAAGTAGACTCTGTAGTTGGAAATGCTTTTAATAGAATTGTATTATATGATAGTAAATTATTACATGCTCCTGGAACTTGTTTTGGGGATACTAAGGAAGATTGTAGATTAACACAAACATCTTTTATATTTAAATTAGCATAATGGATTATAGATTAATAGTATACGATGATTTTTTTATGCATCCCAACGAAATTCGAAAGAAAGCATTAGAACAAACCTTTAATCAATTAGGAAATTATCCTGGAATACGAACAGACCAATGTAAAAATATTTTACCAGAGATGTATAGAGAATTAAAATTGTCCTTAGAACCATTAATACCTAAAAATTCAACAATAACTGCTAGGTTTCAAAAACAAGGAAAAAATGATTATAGAAAAATACATCAAGACGTTGATACATTTTTAACATGTATAGTATATTTAGATGAAACTCCTATGCCAAATAGTGGTACAGGTTTTTATACTCATAAAGAAACAGGATGGGACGGTGGTACCAAAAAACCAGATAGTATAGAAGTTTTAATAGGGTCCGATTTTAAAAGAACAAGTGTAATAGAAAATAAATTTAATAGAATGATTATGTATAACGGTAACCTTGTACATAGAGCAGAGGAAGCAGGTAATGAAAGATTAACTTTAATATTAGGTGTGTATAAATGAAAAATATTATTACTGTATATGATAATTTTTTTGATGACCCTAATAATGTTAGAGAAGAAGCATTAAAACAAGATTTTTATTATTGCGATCAGTTGAGTAATACGGCAACAATAGACGAAGATAATGATAATAAAATATTAGAAATTCTTAAAATAGGAATGACATTTCCAGGACAACGATCATTATTATGTGAAAATATTTTACCTAAAATATATAAAGAATTTCAAAAAAAAATATTAGCATTAATACCAAATGATAATATAACTATAAATGCATTGTTTCAACGACAAACAAAAAATGATGAACGAAATATACATCAAGATGGTAATCCAGTTCTAGCAGGTGTAATTTATTTAGATAATAATCCTGCTCCTGATACAGGTACTTGTTTTTATAAGCATAAAGAAACAGGCTGGGACGGAAGCACAGAAATGCCAACAAATGTTAATATGATAGATAAAACTAGTTTTGAAAAAACTAGTATAATTGAAAATAAATTTAATAGAATGATTATGTATAATGCAAATTTGGTACATAGTGCCGAAGGCGCAAGAACTGATAGATTGACAGTCTCATTCTTTGTTTATCCAGGGATGTAGTTCAGTCTGGGAGAACGCTACATTTGGGATGTAGAGGTCGCTGGTTCAAATCCAGTCATCCCTACCAGAAATTTTTTATACTATCACTTCGCAATATAGTATAAAAAAGAAAAAACTTAAGGTGGGTTTTTCCTCTTTAAACGAGAAGGGGTTTTTTACACCTGAGGGGAAGTTAGCGACTTTCTAACAAGAACGGATTAGGCTTACTACTTGCAAGACAGACGGGGTCGCCCTGAGGCATGAACTAGTAAGGTCCGTTCTTTATTTGGTCCCATCGTCTAGTCGGCCTAGGACACCGGCCTGTCACGCCGGCAACACGGGTTCGAATCCCGTTGGGACCGCCATAAAAAGGTAACATGAAAAAACTTATAAAAGAACTATGGGTGTTTATGTATGTACATTTATATGCAACACCAATTGCAATAATATCATTCGGGTTTATCACTATAATGATGGGCGTTTTTTGGATGGTATTAAATTTACCATAAATATTAACTTATAGAAAGGATAAAATTATGGAAGATACAAATACAGTAATTAAATGGATTTTAGCATCCGTTACTATGATCGCAGGAATATTGATATTACAACCATATGGCTTACTATTTTTTGGTGTAGCATGTATGATTATATCTTTCCTAATTGTTAACTCAATAGATGATAGTAAACCTATTGATTGGAATAAAGTCTGGAGAGATTCAGATAACAAATTTAATCAACAAAAATTTGATCATATTAATAAACGACTTGACGAAGTTGAAAAAGTCTCATTATCCAACATTTAATCATTCCTCGGTAGCTCAGCGGTAGAGCAGGTGGCTGTTAACCACCCGGTCGCTGGTTCGATTCCGGCCCGGGGAGCCAGTGTTGACAGTAGCTCAATTGGTAGAGCATTGGATTGTGGTTCCAAAGGTTGCGAGTTCGAGCCTCGTCTGTCGACCCAACAATAAATATGTTTTTAAGCCAGAAGGTAACAACATGGAAAATATAAATGTTAAAACCTTTCCTACCGGCAGAAGTCCAAAAGGGAAGTTTTATTTCGGTAATAATACAATTAAATTATGTAGAGATCGTCCTAATGATTGTCAAATAGGCAACGTAGCGGATTTTAATATATTGTATGAAAGAATGATTCGAGAGCAATATCCGTACAGAGGTATTTTTCGTACTTGTGGTATTGATTTTGGAGTAGCCACTACAAGTGCAAATCATCATAAGTTTGTCGGAAATATGTTTAGGCAAACTACATTACAAGATAATCATAAACTAACAGGCGATTGGAAGATATACCATAACATGGAACTAGAAAATGATCCATGGGTGTATATTCATTTAGATAGAAAAGAAGTATTAATTACAGGCACAAGTTTCTTTGGTGAAATTAAAAAATGTGTATTTACTATTATTGGTTATTCAATGCCATTAGAAGGGCGGTTACCAATGCATTGTAGTGCCTTTGAATATAACGATAATACCGCATTAATGTTCGGATTAAGTGGTACCGGTAAGACTACATTAAGTGCTGATCCAGAATATCAATTAATTGGTGATGATGAAATTGTATGGGACGAAGCAGGACTTACATATGTAGAAACTGGTTGCTATGCTAAAACAGAAGGACTTAATAGAGAAACACAACCAACAATTTTTCAAGCAATGGATACTGCGAGAGAGCAAGGACTGTTAATAGAAGAAAATGTAACAGAGCCAAATGCAAGAAGTAGTTACCCAATTGATTGTGTTCCAAATGCAATTACAAATAGAGCATTGTTTGATCATCCTAAAGATGTATTCTTTTTAGCATTAGATGCTACAGGTACATTACCAGCAGTATCAAAGATAGAAGGAATGGGTATTAGAAAACTGTTTGAAACTGGTTATACAAGTAAAATGCCTGGCACTGAAGATGGTGTAAATGAAATACAAAAAGTATATTCACCTTGCTATGGCAGTCCATTTATGCCACTACCTGTAAAAACATATAGCGATATGCTAATGGATAGAGTTACTGATGAAGAAAGTAATGTATTTCTAGTTAATACAGGAATGGATAAAACAGGTAATAGATTTCCATTAGATAAAACTCGTGCATATATTAAGCAGGCATTAAAAGGCGATTATACTACAAAAGATATTAAATGGACAAATCCAATACAACCTTGTAAAGTCGGAACTATAGAGTTACATGAATTAATAGGCGTGTAGTTCAGCTGGTTAGAACGCCACTCTGATACGGTGGAAGTCGTTGGTTCGAGTCCAACCATGCCTACCAAATAAATAACATTGTAATTACGGAGTGTCCATGTCAACTTACAGTATTCGTTATTGTGTTATATGAAACTATTTGCCACACGCCACTAGGTTAGTGGAAGAGATATCATTTATGGCAAATTATACTGCACAAGATTTTCATTTAGTAGAAGGTAACAGCGGGGAGTTTACTATCTGGAGAGACAATGAACAAATTTATAGTAAAGGTGCTTTGGATGATTTTCCTAATGGCGACGATATTGTTCGGTTGCTCTGAACCCCCAATGTATATAAAAACGGATAGTCATACATATATATGTAAAATGGGTTGTCAAAATTATCCTTCTTGGCTGAAGAATCCAAAGGTAAAAACAAAGTTATGGCGCCCAAAAAAATATCAGGCACCACATTGTTTCGATCAATGTAGACACAAGCCTATAAAAAAATGGTGATATGTGGAGATAATCAAATGGACATTTGGAATATTAATTGGAGCAATCTTTTTTTATATTCTATTTGTAATAGTAAACAGCAAGATACAAGAAATGGATAATAAAAAATCAACTTTTAAGTGTCAATATATAAGTGGAAAATGTAAAGTAAAAGTTACCGAAAAGAATTGCTCTGGCGGATTACCTGTATCATATTGTGAAGGAAAATTAAATGGAAGATGGTAACGTGAAAGAAAAAGTTAGATTCTATCAAAATGAAATAGAAAAAAACTTTACTCAGTATTGTAAGGAGGATAAAAGGCTCAGAAACTTATTAAAAGAGAATATGGATAAGATAAATCCAGAATATTTACCTAATCCAATTCATCCAGCAGAGAGGTAATATGAATGCCCCAACACAAACATTTATTAGTTAGAGCTGAAGTTAAAAACCCAATTAAAGAAGAAAAAGTATTAAAAAAATGGCTTAGAGAATTGGTCGGAAAAATTGAGATGAAAATCATCAAAGGACCATATGCCGCATATGTAAATCAAAAAGGTAATAGAGGAATAACAGGAATTGTAGCAATAGAAACATCACATGTTGCAATTCATATATGGGATGAAAAAAATCCTGCATTGGTACAATTTGATGTATATTCGTGTGCAAGTTTTTCAACACATGAAGTTATATTACATTTAGCACCGATGAACCCGACAAAAATAGAACATTTATTTATAGATAGAGCTGATAATTTTGAAATAAGCAAAACACAAAAATGGTTATTAGATAATCAAAAAGAGGGAGCATGAATATTTGGATAGAATATTTTAAGATGAAAGATGATAGACTAAATAATCATGCCCAGATGAAGGAACAGGCAAAATGGATTCCGCCTGATCCCAAGGACGTTAGGAAAAGATTTTGTCAAACTTTAAAAGAAGCACAGAACCTTGCAAAAAGTCTTTTTGATCAAGGGTATCATGTGTCAATAAAACAAGACGGACATGGAAATACTAATTGAAGGTAAAACTAAACTAATAGAATCCTTAGATGATAAAAGTTTAGTTAGAATACGAACAAAAGATTCACTTACGGCAAATGATGCCGCAATACAAGCAGACCTACCTGTAGCACAAGATAAAACAAGCCAGACAATTCATGTATTTGCGTTACTGAAACGTGAAGGAATACCAGTTGCATATAAAAGCAGAAATGACGAAACATCATTTGTTGCAGATAAATGTAGAATGATTCCTATTGAATGTGTTATACGTAGAAGGCCATATGGTAGTTATATTAAACGAGAACCTCAAGCATCCTCTTCAGATTTATTTGATCCTGTAAAAACGGAATTTTTTCATAAACATGCAATAGTTAAAGGTGAGATGATTTCTGAAGATAAAGCTCGAGAATTATACCTACGAAACGGAGAATGGACAGAAACTGTATACACAGACCCATTAATAGAACCACATGACGAAACATGGTTACTTTATCCCCCTAAGCAACCACGACATGATATGCAACCATTAATGGACATAATACCTGTAGTAGATCCTGTAACATTAGAATATATTAGAAATTCGTTAATGATACCCTGTTTTGAAA
>Ga0310344_10000461_pt1 | contig 32140 bp, 30 predicted proteins | sample HC15DNA20200_MG_FD_203801 | JGI IMG/M metagenome (GOLD analysis project Ga0310344, IMG submission 203801) | Marine microbial communities from station ALOHA, North Pacific Subtropical Gyre - HC15-DNA-20-200_MG | ecosystem: Environmental > Aquatic > Marine > Oceanic | place: Pacific Ocean: North...
ACCAGTATCCCCGAAAATTTCCGCGGCCATAGATTTCTTCTTGATAGACCCAATCAAGGATTCCATTGCGCAAGGTTTCGGTTCCACTTGTTGTCAATAAGCGTTCGTGACCTTCTTCAATATTGATGACGTGTAAATTGTGTTTTCGGATGAACGCAATCAATGTTCCGTCTGGGCTAAATGCAACTTCTTGTTCTTCTTCAGTTGGAGTGTTTGTCAAGCGGCTGGCAGTTGTATTCTGCAGATTGTAGTAATACAGGTCGTTGTTCAAGGTTACTACTAACGCGGTGAGACTCTCATTGAGAATCGGATTTCGTGTTTCGCTATCCCAATGTATTTGGCCGAAGTCAAGGTCTGGAAAAGCCCTAAAAGTTTCTTCCATGCGGTCAATATCCAAGAAAGGTTCTCGATAACCGGACTTTGCATTAACCTTCCAGAATAGATTGTTCTGTTGACTGGTTTCCGAAACTTTTTCAAGGTAATGGTTGTCATCTATCCACCGAAGTCCTCTAGGTGGATCTCCATCAAAATCTACACGATTTACCGGCGAAAAAATATCGTCTATTGATAAGCGTTGTTGTGCCCATAATGGGCTAACTGGCCATGCGATGATCATTATTATGATCAGTAACGGAATACGAGTAGTCAGATGCAAAATCATGTATATAATCAAAAGCTTAACAGATTAAGGCCATTCTTTAATGGGGCAGATCAATAAAGGAAAGCTAACGATGACTTTAAGGAGTTTAGGTTTAGTAATAGTGGTTTCCGGAGTCGTTTCATGTGGTTCGCAGGACGATGGGAACATGGCTGATACGGCCCTCCAAGAACCTGCCCACTCCGAATCTGAGCGGCGTTATTTACTCGAGCGCGTTGATGATGCGGCGGTTGTGCAGTTGTATGCGGATGGGTTTGAAGGCCTTGCTTTGAATGAAAAAATTTTGGTTTGGCATTTGTATCAGGCTGCAATAGCCGGGCGGGATATTTATTACGATCAGCGTTATGTTCACAATCTTGCAATGCGTGAGGTGCTAGAAGAAATTCTTACGCATGGCAATGGAGTCGACGAGCAAACACGAGCGGCTGTGCACAAATACGCAAAGTTGTTTTGGATTAACAGCGGACCCTTTAATAATCAAACAGCAAGAAAATTTGTTATGGAGACCACTCCAGAAATGTTTGGGGAGGCCGTAAGGGCGGCGGAGGTTGACGGTGCGCAATTCCCATTACAAGATTCAGAGACGCTAGAGCAGTTTATTGCCCGATTTGAACCGTTATTTTTTGACCTAGATGTAGATCCAATTGTGACCAATAAAACCCCTAGGGATAATCAAGATATCTTGCTGGCCAGCGCGAACAATTTATATGACGGCGTATCTATGGATGACCTTTCTGATTTTGAAGAACGCTACAGTCTGAATTCTAGGCTGGTAAAACGTGATGGACGTTTAATAGAAGAAATCTATAAAGTTGATGGCCGCTACGATTCTCAAATTCGGAAGATAGTGACACATCTAGAAGATGCTCTTCCCTATGCGACCGAATCCATGGCGCAATCCTTAAAAGCGTTGATTCAATGGTATCGCACTGGCGAGGCGGTTGATCAACGTGCTTACGATATCGCATGGGTCGCTGATCGAGATTCTCCTGTCGATACGATTAATGGATTCACAGAAGTGTACATGGATGCTCGTGGTGCGAAAGGTGCTTGGGAGGGACTTGTTTTTTACGTTAATCAAGAGAAGACTGAATCGATTCAGACAATTGCAGAACATGCCCAGTGGTTTGAAGATCATATGCCTTGGGATCCCAAGTACCGTAAAGAAGGGGTAAGAGGGATCCTCGCAAACGCTATTGAAGTGGTCGTTGAAATCGGAGATGCTGGTCCTGTGACTCCTATCGGGATCAATCTTCCTAACGATCAGACTGTCCGCGAAGAATATGGTAGCAAGTCAGTTTCACTTACCAATGTTACTGAGGCGTATGACAGGTCTCGACCGGTGACTTATCGCAACGAATTTACTTGGACCGAAGAGGAGGCTGCGCGTGCTGAGGCCTGGGGGAGTTTGGCTGGGGATCTTAATACTCATATGCATGAAGTAATTGGTCATGCTTCGGGTCTTGTTTCTGAACGTTTGCAAGGGAATCCACAGACCTTTCTCAAAGAGCAATACTCTGCACTTGAAGAGGCTCGGGCTGATTTGGTGGCACTGTATTTTATTGCAGATCCCAAGTTGGTCGAAATTGGTATTGTGCCTTCTGAAAATCATGAGGATATTGTCCGCGCGCAGTATGAGGGTTACACGCGAAATGCTTTATTACAATTACGTCGTGTGCGCGAGGGATCTCAAATTGAACAAGATCACATGCGTAATCGCCAAATGGTCGTTCACTGGATCATGGAGAACACCGATGCCATCGACGTTCGTGAGCGTGATGGCAAAACTTTTTATGTGATGACGGACTGGAAGATGTTCCGGAAGGGTGTTGCTGAGTTGTTAGCAGAAGTTCAACGAATTAAATCCGAGGGTGATTATGAAGCTGCGGTCGAGCTGTTTGAATCTTACGGAATCCATTTTGATCCGATCTTAAGGGACGAAATTCTTGAGCGCGTCGATCGAGTAGCTTTACCAGCCTATTCAGGCTTTGTGATGCCGAAATTGACCGCAGTGCGAAATGCGAACGATGTGATAGAAGACGTTACGATTTCATATCCTATGGATCTCACTTCCCAGATGCTCGAATATTCTGGCAAGCGCTAGTTCTCGGTTATGAGGGGGTGCATGGTGTAAGATTGTGACTTCTCACGAATGCATATTATTACTCGTATATGTTGTGAGAAAGTTCATGTTTAATGGCGCTTTTGAGTAGAACAGCGCTAGTATTTTATTGCGCATATTTTTTGGATGCGGACAGTAACTAACAGGGGTTTTTGAAAGGAGATTGGTCAGATGCAAAATCGGTATCGAGGCACGGCGATTACGGCCTGTTTTGTGGTCGGTGTGGTCCTCTTCCTGACGGTTGGTCAGGCGCTCGGCCAATCATCTACTTATCAAGCAGAGCGCACTACGGACGGAAAGCCGAATCTCAATGGAATTTGGCAGACCATGAACACGGCCAACTGGGATCTACAAGATCACCCGGCTTATCCAGGACTGCCGATAGGTGGGGCCATTGGAGCTGTGCCCCCTGGACAAGGTGTGGTCGTGGGCAACGATATTCCCTATCAAGACTGGGCGATGGAGCAAAAAGATAAAAATTTTACCAATCGATTAACTGAGGATCCAGAGGCGAAGTGTTATCTGCCTGGGGTTCCGCGAGCGACTTACATGCCGTATCCATTTCAAATTATTCAGGGAACGGAAAAGATGTTGATAGCTTATGGGTATGCAGAGGCCGTTCGGACCGTTCATTTGGATAAGGAAAATCCTGAGCCAGCTCCAATCGATTCTTGGATGGGGCGATCACATGGAACGTGGGATGGTGAAACTTTAGTAGTGGAAGTTGCGGGATTCAACGGTGAAGCGTGGCTCGATCGCGCGGGGAATTTTCATGGCTCTGGTCTTCGTGTAACCGAACGTTATACTCCTATCAGTCCTAACGCGTTAATGTATGAGGCGACGCTTGAAGATCCAGATGTTTATACTAGGCCGTGGACAATTAAAATGCCGCTGTATCGTCGACTTGAGGAGAATGCCAGGCTTATTGAGTATAAATGTATAGAGTTTTCCGAAGAATTACTTTATGGACATCTTCGGAAGGAGTCCGGCCAGTAAAGACGTACCAAGAGGAAGGTTGATGATCTGATGATGATTTCTAGAAACATTATTTCTGGTCTATTTGTGTTGAGCCTAATTGCATCTCCTGTGATGATCCGTGCCGCTGATTATCACCACGTTCACGTGACGGCTTCAAGTCCTGCCAAGGGCGTGGAGTGGTACACGGAACATATGGGTTGTGAGCCTTTAGCTGATCGTGATGATGCTGCTAACTGTGATGGTGTCGAACTCGTTTTTGTGCCCCAATCGACGAGCGGGGGAAGTCCCGGAACCGGCGTGAATCACATAGGTTTTTCCGTTCCTGATCTTGATGCAAGAATGGCTGAGCTTGAGGCAGTCGGTGTGCAAGGTTCAGGAGTAAGACTTCAACGCAATGAAGACGGAACAATTATCCGCGACATTCCAGGCCTCTTCAAGATCGCATTTATTTTTGACCCCTGGGGCACCCGAATCGAGTTGGTAGAGGATGAGGAGTATCTGGGATTTCATCACATCCACCTCAGTGCAACGGATCCGGCAGAGACCTTAGCCTTCTATCGAGACGTCATGGGCGGCGAGGAAGCATCGCTGCGTGGGATGTTAGACGGGCTGCTCTTTGAGGACGTATGGCTACTCGTCTCGCAACATCCTGAAGGTACCATGCCAGCACAGACAGAAGGTCGTGCCATCGATCATATTGCCTTCATGGTGGACAGTTTCGATACAGAAGGCCCCAAGCTTCGTCAGGCTGGCGTCGAGTTTCAAGAGGAACCAATGGTTCCTCTTAACGCGAGAACCCAGGCGAGACGTGCATTTGTGATGGGTCCAGACAAAGTTCGAATCGCTGTGGTTGAGGCGGGCTTTGCTGGTGTTGAAATGGATTTAGCTCCGGTGGTCGAAGCGGACCTTGGACCATATACGACCCCTCAAACATCATGGGGCGTACCGGATCTGCAGGGTCTTTGGAGAGCCGACATCTCGCACGGCATTCCTTTGGAACGGCCCGAAGATGTTGATGTTGCGGAGCTCACACAAGAGGAAGCTGTTGCACGTCGAGAGGGTGGAACGCTTGGCGGCATTTGGGGCTATGATCGGGAATGGCGTGACACGGCACTTGGTTTTGCACCTAAAGCGGTTTCAACGCAGGTCGCATTGGTAGTCGATCCCCCTGACGGCCGTATTCCACCCCTGACACCGGAAGGTGAAGAACTGGCGGCCAGCGCCGCGACCGCCGCGCGCGCGTACGCAACGAACCCATCGGCTGGTCCCGAAGACACCACGCCGTATGTTCGCTGCATCACCCGCGGTCTCCCGTCGATGATGATGCCAATCGGTTATAACAATGGTCTGCAAATCGTGCAGGGCCCGGGGTACGTCGCGATTACGAAAGAGATGATCCACGAAACACGGGTGATTCCCACGGAGCCGCAGGCTGAGGCTGGCGACGATTTACGTTTATGGCTGGGGGTCCCGCAAGGTCGATGGAATGGGGACACGCTTGAGGTTACCACGACTAATTTTAATGGCCGGGCATCGTACCGCGGTTCGAGTGCTGACATGACGCTTACCGAACGGTACACTCTTCTGGGGCCAGAACTACTTGAATATCAATTCACAATTGACGATCCGAAAGTGTGGACGGCACCATGGACGGGGATGTTCAGATTTTCCAGAGACGCGGAAGATGGGCAATACGAATTAGTGGAGTACGCGTGCCACGAAGGAAACTACGGCATGGAAGGTATCCTCACTGGTTCACGCGCGCGCGAATGATGGTATTAGGTATAAACAGAAGCACTAGATTTGACATTTATCAAGGTGCAGCACGGAGCACAGTTAGGAGACAAGATCGATGCGAACAATGACAATAGCGTTGATGGGTACGGCGTTACTGGTAGGGGCCATTCCGGTGGTAGCGCATCATGCATTCTCAGCGGAATTTGATGCGACAAAACCAGTCAGATTGAGCGGAAAAGTCACTAAGATGGAGTGGATTAATCCACATTCTTGGATGCACGTTGACGTCACCAACGACGACGGTTCTGTCGATAGTTGGATGATAGAGGCAGGCCCTCCTGGAGCATTGGTGCGCCGTGGGTGGAAAAAAGATTCCGTGTCACCTGGAACAGAGGTTCTAGTTGAGGGATATCAGGCCCTCGATGGCGGTTTAAGAGCAAATGGTCGAGATGTGACATTGCCAGATGGAACAAAATTGTTTGCAGGTTCGTCTGGTACGGGTGCCCCACTTGACGGTTCTGATCCAACTGAGCAGAGGTAAACTCTCATCGGGCTTTGTAAAATAATGCACGGGTGAGGTGGGCCTGTGACAATAAAAGGTAGGAGTTTGAACTCATGGCAGTTGTCTCTTCTCCTCAACAGTTGTTTTCCTTGTGCGCGCAGTTTTTCTTGGCTGCCTTCCTTATGGTTAGCTTGGGAGCGTGTGTTGTTATTGGGGATGATGATGTTGTCGAGTCATATAAACTCGTCACATTGTCTGGACGCCCTGAAATGGTCACGGGCGGGAATGCGCTTATAGAAGTCGTTACACCAAAAAATCAGTCATTATCTGAGTTGCGTTTAACGCTCAATGGAGTTGATGTAACAAGTCAATTCCGCAGTGACGGTGTAGGCTTGGTTGGCCTTCTAGAGACACTCGGTCCAACTAATGAGCTGAGCCTGTTAACTAGTGATGGTATAAATCGAGCGACTTTGTCCATTACCAACTACCCTGTAGAAGGTCCAGTATTTTCAGGGCCTCATGAAACCCCTTTCATGTGTGAGACAGACGCGTTTTCTCTTCTCTCTGGAGAGACGCTTGGAGAGCCCGTTAATGAGGACTGTTCAATCGAACGTCGAGTTGACTATGCGTATCGTTCGACGCAGGATGGTGAGCTGAAACCCTTATTAAATATCAGGACGCGTCCAGAAGATTTGGCTACGACGACAACTCTGTCTGACGCGGAGGTTCCATATATAGTCCGCATTGAAACCGGAACTATTAATCGAGCCATTTACCAAATCGCTGTTTTACATGATCCGGTGACCGATGCTGTTCCTGATCCATGGACGCCTCCCTCTGGATGGAACGGTCGATTGATATACACATTCGGTGGTGGGTGTGTTAACGGTTGGTTTAGACAGGGCGCGCGCACTGGTGGCGTTACAGACGATGTAATGCTTCGACAGGGTTACGCGGTTGCGTCGTCAAGTCTAAATGTGTTTGCCAACAATTGTAATGATTTATTGGCTGCCGAAACGATGATGATGGTTAAAGAAAGATTTATCGAGGCCTTTGGAAGACCTCGGCACACGATCGGGTGGGGGTGTTCTGGAGGCTCCTACCAAAATCATCAAATTGCTGACAATTATCCCGGGCTTCTTGATGGAATTATTCCGGGTTGCAGTTTTCCCGATGTTGGGTTTGCGACCATTCCTATGATTACCGATGCTCGCTTATTGAACCACTATTTTACGAATACAGGTGTTGATACCTTTAGTGAACAAGAGCAGCAGGCAGTGGCTGGTTTTCTTGCGTTAGAAACGATGTCACAAGTGTCTATAAATGCTGGTCGAGTTGCGGTTGGTGAATTTTGTCCAGATGTATTGCCAGAGGTGTTTCAATATCACGCTACAGATAATCCATCGGGTGCGCGGTGTGATGTCTACGAGCACTATGTCAATGTGTACGGACGAGATCCGGATACTGGTTTTGCACGCCGAGCACTTGATAACGTCGGTGTCCAATATGGGTTACAGGCGCTCAATGCTGGTGTAATTACTATGGCACAATTCCTTGAGTTAAACGAAGGAATTGGTGGATACGATGGCGATGGGCTGTTTCATGCGTCTCGGACGGAGGCTGATCTTGAAGCAATACGCACAGCGTACGAAACGGGTCGATTGACAAACGGCGGCGGTGGATTAGCCATTACCCCGATCATAGATTACCGTGCATACAGTGATGACCGTGAGGGTGGTGATGTGCACACTCGCTATCACTCGTTTTCAATGCGTGAGCGTTTAAAAAAGGCTAATGGTCGTACCGATAATCATGTAATGCTCGTTGAAGACATGCGATATGGCCTATACAGTAGCGACAGTCCCGTTCTTAGTGGTGCACTTCTTCAGATGGATCGCTGGTTGGAAAATATTTCTGCTGACGTATCATCAGATTCACTCCCAGATAAGATTAGTAGAGCAAAACCTGATGATCTCACTGATACATGTTGGTCTCGTGATGAAGAGCCAGTGAAAATTGTCGAGATCCAGACTCGAGGAAAGGGACGATGTGAAGATCTGTATCCATCTTCTCCTTCTCCTCGAGAGGTGGCCGGGGCGCCTTTGGCCAGTGATATTATTAAATGCCAAGTGAAACCTGTTGAACTATCTGATTATCCTGCAGGCATAACAGAAAGCGACCAAGATCGTCTCAGAGCAATATTTCCTCAAGGAGTCTGTGATTGGTCAAAATCTGGTGTTGGGCAGACTGGGCTTAAAGGGACGTGGCTGTCATTTGGAGATGACACATAATTATCTTTGACCAGCAGAAAAATATTAGTAACTACAGGCACGGGGAATACCCAATTACAATTTCAATTCGGCTGTTTCACTCTGCAAAGGCTTTCACGGATTGGGAGTGACGGGAAGTCATTGTTGTTCATAACTTTCCTTTAAATTTTTTCGACAGTAGAATTTTGAATTTGCACACCTCTATGAATCATGAACATAGGTATTGTTTGTTACGCATCTGTTGGTGGTAGCGGAATTGTAGCCACGGAATTAGCTAAAGTGTTAGCAGAGCGTGGGCATCAAGTACGTCTGATAAGCACGGAACCACCTTTTAGATTAGGCGAATTTCAAGCTGGGCTTGCATTTCATGAAGTACAAACGCCAGGGTATCCTCTTTTTAGGGAGCCTCAATATTTGTTGTCATTAGCCAATAAGCTAGTTGAGGTGTCGAAAGCGTTTGAGTTAGACATAATTCATGCCCACTACGCAATACCTCATGCAGCAGCAGCCTATTTAGCAAGACAAATTTTAGCGGCGTCTGGAGGTTCAAAAGCACCTCGAGTAATTACAACATTACATGGGACAGACGTCACGCTTATTGGAAGTGATCCCTCCTATTCTGAAACGGCTGCATTTTGTATAGATCAGTCAGATGGTGTTACGGCTGTATCTGCTAGTTTACGTGACGATACTTACCGTGAACTACCAGTGCGCTCGGAAATTGAAGTCATACCAAATTTTCTTGACTGCCATGTTCATCGCCGCTTGCCCGATGAGAGGTTGGATAGAATGTATCGAGGCAATAATCCAGCAACGAAAATTGTTACTCACATCTCAAATTTTCGTTCCGTAAAGCGCGCACAGGCTGTGATAGAAATATTTCACAAAATACGACAACGAATTAGTTCGCGGTTGTTACTTGTTGGCGATGGGCCTGATTTAGCTCCCACTGTGCGGCGCGCGCGTGAGCTTGGTATTTCGGAAGATGTTGAACCATTGGGAGAGCAGGAATTGGTAGTACCACTTTTATCAATTTCTGATCTTTTTCTCTTACCATCTTCGCAAGAGAGTTTTGGTTTGGCAGCTCTTGAAGCGATGGCATGTCATGTGCCTGTCGTGGCTTCGGCTGTCGGTGGGTTGCCAGAGATTATCGAAAATGGGGTAAGTGGGTTTTTACATTCACCGGATGATTTAGAGTCGATGGCCGAGAGCGCGTTGCGTGTCTTGGATGATCCTGAGCGGCATCAGAAAATAACTATAGCAGGTTGGCAGACACTGCATGACCGATTTTGTGCCGATAAAGTAGTTCCTCAGTATGAGATGTTTTATGAAAAAATTTTAAGGTCACATTCTTCTAGAACAATCTTTAATTAGTATGAGAATGGAAGAACAGGATTGCGGTGTATACTCAAAAAACGATGAAAAGTGAGCGAGAGTGGAGTTTCATTAGCTGTTTTCTGAGTCTTGTCCTCTGTTTGGTTTCACAGGTCTCTTTGTCGGCCCAGCCTACACAGATTACTGAAAACAGGCAAGATTTGGGGCTTGTTCTTAGACAGCTTGATACGGTGGGAACTTTTATGATGATCACCGCACATCCTGATGATGAAAATAATGCTGTACTGACTTTTTTATCAAAAGGTAAGGGTATACGCACAGTTCTGTTGACAGCAACTCGTGGTGACGGTGGGCAGAATGAGATCGGACCGGAATTGTTTGATGCTTTAGCAGCACTTCGTACAGAGGAATTATTGGCGGCACACCGACTGGATGGAGCCGAGCAATATTTCACACGCGCAGTCGATTTTGGTTACTCATTTAGTCAAGAGGAAACTTTTGCAAAGTGGGGGCACAATGAAATTCTTGGTGACATGGTACGAATGATTCGAACTATTCGCCCAGATGTTATTAGTGCGATGAGCCCCGATGGGCAATTCGGTGGCCAGCATCATCAGGTGTCTGGAATGCTTGCACGTGAAGCATACGTGGCAGCCGCTGATCCTCTGCAATTTCCTGAGCAAATAAGAGAGGGCCTGCGTCCGTGGCAAGTAAGCAAGTTTTACTACAGTGACAGATTTAGAGCATTTTTTAGGGGAGATCAACCTACTCCAGATGATGTCGTGACGATTGACGTGGGCGGGTACGATCCACTTTTGGGACGTACATACGCGGAGGTTGGTAGTCATGCACGGAGTATGCACAAATGCCAAGGGATGTCACCGTTGTTGCTCCTTCCGGGCTCGGCTAGCGCTGGGTATTATCTTCAGGACACCGTGCTTCCGAGGACGGCGGTTGCAGATGAGACGGATTTATTCGATGGTATTTCTACATCTTTAGAAAGTCTGACAAAATTTGCTGGTTCCTCTCCGCCGAACGAGCTGACAACAAAGCTCTCATCTATTGCCAACCAGATCAAGATGGCAACCCTAGCGTTTGAACGCCAGGATCTAACTTCTGTCGCGACCAGCACCCTTAATGGTTTACAACTTGTTCGAGAGTTGCGCACGAATCTTCTTCAGATGAATATTAGTGCCGATGATATAGCAGAGATTGATTTTCGATTATTGAGAAAGCAAGAACAGTTTGAAGCAGCTGTTTTACTGGCACACGATCTCCGCATTGACATCTTGGCAAACGACGGAGTCGTCACCTCTGGGCAGACCGTTGAAATTTTGACTTCTATAGCTAACCGCGGTCCGTTTGATGTTCGAATCAATAATCTTTTGTTGCGGGGATTTGAGCGAACAGATACTCAGTGTGGGTCTGAATGGTTGGCGTCTGGCGGAGTATTCCGCTGTGTCTCAAATGTCGAGATTTCTCATGATTCGGCGTTAACCGATATACATTGGCAACACGAGTCTGACGCGGCGCGGTACAACATCGATTCTAGTGTGCCATTCGGTGTGCCGTTTCGTCCAAGTCCTTTTCAAGCGGAGTTGGATCTAGAGTTCAACTCCGAGCCCATCCGTATTATTCGACCAGTGGAATATCGACATGGCCGTGATTTGTTTACTGGTGAAAAGCGAACAGCCCTAAACGTAGTGCCACGATTTGCTGTAGAGCTGACCCCAGGGATAGCTGTTTTTCCACGAGAAACGAAGAGTTTTGAAGTTAGGGTAACTGTGACAAACACTGGTCGAACAAACGCGAACGGTAATGTTGCGCTGGAGTTGCCAGACGGTTGGACTAGCACACCTTCGAATGAAGTTATTCATTTTACCCGTGAGGACGAGTCACGAGTCGTACGATTTTTGGTTGTGCCAGGTGATGTAGTCCGTTCTGGTGAATATTCAATAAGCGCCTTTACTGAACATCAAGAGCGTCGTTTTGATGTCGGATATCAAGTTGTTGAATATCCACACACTGGACGACGTCATCTTGTTAAGTCGGCTGAAGGGAGGGTCACGTTACTTGATATTACGATTGAACCCGACCTCCTCGTAGGTTATATCGAAGGAGTAGGAGATGCGGTTCCACCGGCCATCGAACAGTTAGGTGCAAGAGTTGAGTTTATCGATAACGATTATCTGGCTTGGGGTGATTTGAATCGTTTTGACGTTATTGTCACGGGTGTTCGTGCGTACGAACGACGTGCAGACTTAAGAGCTCATAATGATCGTCTGCTGAATTATGTTTCGTCCGGCGGCACTGTGATCGTCCAGTACAATAAATTTGAGTTCAACGAAGCACAGTTTGGTCCGTACCCAGCAAAGGTTAGCCGTAACAGGGTAACGGATGAAAATGCTGCTATTCATTTATTAATTCCAGATCACCAGATTTTTTCTTGGCCAAATATTGTTGATGCTGCTACTTGGGATGACTGGGTTCAGGAGCGCGGTCTATATTTTCTTGGCGACAAAGATGACAATTATGTCGATCTTATCGAAATTCAAGACACGTTTGAATGGAATCCAGGGCTCAAACGGGGTGCACTCGTCGAAGCGAAGCACGGACAGGGTCAATGGTTTTATTTGGGACTTGGTTTATGGAGACAATTACCGGCTGGCACGGCTGGGTCATACGAATTGCTTGCGAACTTACTGAGTTTAGGTTTTTCACGATCTGAGTAAAAGTACGCGGATAAGGTGTGTGTCTTCCAAGGATGTCGTCCTTAGATTTACTGGTCCGGCCTTCCTAAAAGCAAAACATTTCCGCTCGGTGTTTCAACACCCCCAGAGGGTTCGAGAGTCAGAGCGATTGCTGTTGGGAATGTTGTGTTGTTAGGTACATCCACTCTTGAAAAAATGTAGCCCTCTGGAAGTGCCGCCGTAAATATTCCAGCGCTTATTGGATTCGGTGGTATAACCAACCAAAGCTGGTAGACATTCTGTTCAGAGATTGGTGGCAACCGTGACACGCTTAGTAATATACCTTCGGTATTACTCCAATAAACACGACCTATAGCATTATCCGCGTTGGGCTGAGCTTTGAGAATTATGGTACGGAGATCTGGAGCTGCAAGGATGGCGGCATGTAAATGAGACAGTTCCCCAAATTGTTGCAACACTTGTGTGTTCTGTCGTTCGAGTAAAACTATCTGAGCTTTCGTTTCAGAAAGGTCGACACGCAATGATTGAACCATATTTACATACTTTGACGCATACCATCCCACTGATGCTGCAGTTATCAGGAAGATGACTGCAGCCACTCTGAAAAGAAGCGAACCCTGAGATTTATCTGAAGTGTCTATGGACACGGGATAAGTATCTTATCAGGCAATGCTTATATCTAGTGCATTCGCGTATAGAGCAATTATTTTGGCTTATCTAGTCTTTTGTTGGTGCAGTAATGGGAAGTTTTCCAGTGTAAATGGCCATCCCGACTACGGCGTCAATACCAGCTTCATCTAATTGACTAATCTCTTCTTGGGTTGTAATACCACCAGCTGCGGTTAAACGATTCGTTGTAGCTTGGCGTACAGCCATGATGGATCTCATGTCTGTTCCCTGCATAAGTCCTTCTCGGTCAACATGTGTATACAGAAACTCAGTGCAATACGGTTCAAGAAGGGCCACTGCATCAACTGCTGTTAATGCAACAGTTTCTTTCCATCCTTGGATTGCTATCTGGCCTCCCTTGCTGTCGACAGCGAAAATAATGTGTTGCCGACCGATTTCTTCAGCTAAGAGTTTTGCAAATTCTTTATTGATGCCATTCTCGTTGAAAAGTGCCGACCCAACAATTACAGCCGATGCTCCGTAATTGATGACTTCGCGAGCTCGTTCAACAGTGCGTATGCCGCCACCGACCCGACAGGTTATGCGTCGGGTTATGTATTGAACGAGTGCGTCATTGGTGCCGGAGTTCATCGCTGCATCGAGGTCGATGAGTTGTACTTTAGGGAATTCCTGAAACTTTTCGACCCAAGCATCAATATCTTTACTTGTTAACGCGGTGCGCTCTCCTTGTATTAATTGGACAACTCGTCCACCCTTAAGATCGATTGAAGGTATTAACATGGGGCTACTCTAACAACGTACCGGGATGCCGCGATCTTTTAAGTGTTGTTTAAGGTCGCTTACAGCATGCTCGGAATAGTGAAAAATAGATGCGGCGAGGGCTGCGTCAGCTTTCCCTGTCGTAAAAACATCGACAAAGTGATCGAAAACACCTGCACCCCCTGACGCTATGACTGGAATAGAGACGGCTTCCGACACGGCAGCAGTCAGTTCGCAATCAAAACCAGCTTTTGTACCATCCCTATCGATTGATGTAAGCAAGATTTCTCCGGCGCCTCTGTCGCAAGCCTCGCGAGCCCATTCGACGGCGTTTCTCTCCGTTTCTTCTTGCCCGCTTCTAACGTAAATTTTGAATCGGTCTCCTGCACGTTTGGCATCGATTGCAACAATTACAGCTTGACTTCCGTAGCGTCGAGCCAGGGCCGTGATAAGTTCAGGTCGCGCGATGGCTGCAGTATTTAGGCTCACTTTATCTGCGCCTGCCTCAATGGCAGCTTCCGCATGCAATTCGTCACGAATACCGCCACCGACGCACAGGGGAAGAAATATTTGATGCGCAACTTCGCTGATTGTTTTTGCCAAGGCTTTCCGATTTTCTAATGTAGCAGTGACATCTAAGATAACGACCTCGTCGATACCCTCTTCATTGTACCGTCGAGCTAGCTCTGCAGGACTACCAGCTGCACGTAATTTCTGGAATTGAATTCCTTTAACCACGTTTCCGTCACGAACATCTAGGCAGGCAATAATCCGTTTTGACAACATCGTTATTTCGTCAAGCTTAAGAAATTGCTAAGAATGCTAAGGCCCACGCGGCCTGATTTTTCAGGATGGAACTGGACTCCTGCAACGTGTTTATGTTCGATGGCACTAGCAAATGTAAATCCATAGTGTGTTGATGCAACGCACGCTTCTGTAACGGGTGCTGCATATGAATGGGTGAAATAAACTTGGTCTCCTTCACAAATATTCCGAAGCAACCATGACTCGCGGGTGATATGTAAACGGTTCCAACCTACATGAGGCACCTTAAATATCTGTCCTTGCTGATCGTCTTCAGAGTGAATTAGAGAACAATTTCCAGTTAAAAACCCCAATCCAGCTACGTGTTGTGACTCTTCGCTGCCCTCAAAAAGCCACTGCAGACCTAAACATATTCCAAGTAAAGGGACATTGCGACCGATGGTTTCCTTAAGGGCTTGTTTCCATTCCTTGGTTAATGCGTTTGTTGTCTCAAAATTCCCGACTCCTGGAACAATAATCCCTGATATGTCAGCTAGCTCGTCTGGTACAGATGGTGTGTTAAATGGTGTATTTAGATGAGAAAGCGCCTTTTTCACAGAAGTAAGGTTTCCTGCTCCGTAATCGATTAGTGCAATCATGATTAATCTACAAAAGCCCCTTTGTGCTTGGCAGGCTCTTACCCAGTTGACGATCTTTTGAACATGCTACTCGTAACGCACGTGCAAAGGCTTTAAAAATTGCTTCAACTTGATGATGACTGGATCTCCCGTAGAGTATTTTTAAATGAATATTTCCTCGTACGCCTTGAGCAAACCCTTCAAAGAAATCTTGGACTAATTCAGTTTGAAGATCTCCGACGTATCTAGCTCGTAGCTTAAGGTCTACCACCGCATGTGTTCGTCCACTAAGATCAATCGCTGATATCGCGAGAGTTTCATCCATTGGCATAATAAAATATCCGGCCCTGTTGATTCCTCTCCGAGAACCTAGAGCTTTACTGACTGCCTCACCAAGAGTTATTCCGATATCTTCGACGGTATGATGTTGGTCGACATCGAGGTCACCATCTGCGTTTACTGTAAGATTCATAACTCCGTGTCGTGCCACTAATTCAAGCATGTGATCCAAAAAACGGATGCCAGTCTGCACTTCATATTGTCCTCGCCCATCGAGGGTCAGATTAATTTGAATCTTTGTTTCTCGTGTTTCACGTTTGAGGCTCGCGCGTCTCATGTCCGTCTCCTTACCCAAGTCTTGTCACCACTGACGCGGCGTGTCCAATGAGGCCTTCAGCATTTGCTAGCGAGATGGCAGTTGGCGCTAAACGTTGAAGCCCAGAGCGTGTTGCTCTTTGAACACTGTTGATACGGACGAAATCCAAAGCACTTAATCCGCCGCGAAAACGAGCTGCTCCAGAGGTGGGCAGCACGTGATTTGAGCCGGTGGCGTAATCTCCCAATGCCTGCGCCGAATAGGAACCTACGAAGATGGTGCCAGCTTTGGTGATCTTTTTTGCGACTGTCTCTCGATCGCAGACAACGTGTTCCGGAGCAAGGTCATTAGCCAGGACGATGGCTTCTTTGATGTTTTCGGTAACCATAACGACACCCCACTGTTTAATGGATGGTTTTGCATTTGGGTGTTCTGGGAGTAGTCGATCGACGCTTTCTGCGACTGCTTTAGCTAACTTGACGTTTGGTGTGAGTAAGATTGAGCGAGCATTAGGATCATGTTCTGCTTGGGCAATGAGATCGGCCGCCAGCCACGATGCTTTACCCGAACTTGCGACAATAACGATTTCTGTGGGTCCTGCATAAAAATCAATCGGACAATCATTTGCCACAAGGGCTTTTGCTGTAGCGACATAGGCACTTCCTGGACCCACAATTTTATCAACCTGTGGAATGTTTTTTGTTCCATAGGCCAGTGCAGCGATGGCATGTGCTCCCCCAATACGAAAAAGTCTAGACACTTTTGCTTCCAAAGCTGCTGTACAAATCGACGGATCAATTCTTGGACAGACGGCGATGACTTCAGAAACGCCCGCGACTTTAGCAGGAATCGACGTCATCAGGAGTGATGATGGTAAGGGATACCGTCCGCCTGGGACATAACATCCAACTCGTTTAAGAGGTGTTACCCGCTGTTCGACGGTCACACCAGGCACTACCGAAAGTGTCCAGCCGTTTGGTACTTGGCGTTTTGCTACGCGTCGGATGTGGTTGCCTGCTTTTCGTATGGCTTTTTGCACGGCTTTTGGCGCATCCTTAGCGGTTTCGTAAACTTCGTTCATCGAAACTTCTGTCGGTTCTGACAAGCCATCGAAGCGCCGAGCATAGTCATTGACGGCGCGGTCACCACGACGCCGAACGTCTCTTATAATTGATGCGACGCGGTTTTCTAGTTTCTTATCGCCATTTTTGGTGCGATTCAACAGACTTCTTTTAGCACGGTTATTTGATGAATTAACAATTTTAAGTGTAGTCACGGCATTTACCTGCCCTAGTCAATTTTTGCTATAGAACGAGTTTATTGAGGGGATATTCCACAATACCATGTCCCCCGGCAGTTTTTAATTTTGGTATTAATTCTCGTACAGACCGTTCTTCCAAAATCGTTGTAATGGCAACCCACTTTTCGTCACTGAGCGGTGCAATCGTAGGGAGTTTGAGTGCCGGCAATAAATCTAATACGTCTTGAAGATCCGAGCGTCGAACGTTCAACATTAGACCTACTCGGTCCTGCGCAGCGATTCCTGCTTTCAGTAATAGAGCAATGTTTTCTAGCTTGGTCCTTTTCCATTCATCTTGTAAAACGCGTTCGCTAGTAATCAACTGAGGGTTTGATTCTAGAACAGTATCAATAATTCTTAAATTGTTTGCCCTAAGTGTCGACCCGGTCTCTGTCGCTTCTACAATAGCGTCAGCAAGTTTTGGCGGTTTAACCTCAGTTGCGCCCCAAGAAAACTCAACATTCACATTAACTTTCCGTTCAGAAAAGTAAGCCTCTGTAGCGCGGACTAACTCAGTTGCAATCGTTGCTCCTTGAAGGTCTTCCGCTGTTTGATAGGGTGAGTCTTCAGGAACCGCTAAAACCCAACGGACTTTTCGGAAGCTCTGTTTAGAATAAATGAGGTCAGCGATAGAAACGACTTTCTCGCCTGTTGCTGCTTGGTGTTCTGCTATCCAGTCTTGTCCTGTGAGGCCGGCGTCGACAGCGTCGTCCGCCACGTAACGTGCCATTTCTTGAGCACGGATAAGAATGCACTCTATTTCAGGGTCGTCAATGGTTGGAAAGTACGATCGTGAGGCCACATAAATATTAAAGCCCGCTCTTTCAAATAGCTGAATAGTTGAGTCTTGTAATGAACCTTTTGGGATACCTAGTTTTAGTTTCATAAGTCACTCACTCGGAAGGTTTTAGGTCGCGAGAAAAACAAGATCTGGTGCCGGTATGACAGACGTTTCCTTCTCCGAGACGTTTCACTCGAACAAGCACGGTATCGTCATCGCAGTCTGTTAGTATTCGTTCGACCTTTAAGCGGTTTCCGGAAGTTTCTCCTTTCATCCAAAGTGTATTTCTGGTTCGACTAAAAAAAGTCGCAAAGCCCGATGTGGTTGTAAGTTCTAGGGCTTCTTCGTTCATAAACCCGACCATTAGTACTTCGTTGCTGGTATCGTCCTGTATAACTGCAGGAATTAATCCGTCAAGTTTTGAAAAGTCCATAATTATGCTCCTAGACACAATAAAAAAGCCTCGCCAGATATTGCGGCGAGGCCATTAGTTTTGCGCTAAATAATAATATTTGTTTCAGCTAAGTCACGCGCTCCGCTTAGGCCCGCCATGTTTTGTTTTTGGCGAGTGATGATGATGGACTTCATGCGTGAACCTATACATAACCTATGTACACTAGCGCAGCTTTTAAGATGCTGTCAACTGACACCATCTCTTTTGGTCTCTTTGGATCTGTCGTACAGGTAGAGATCTAGCTTCCTTAGAAAAGACGAATCATAAATGAAACGACTGGTATGCTTACAAGATATGATGGTTTGCTGCCGCAGGGCTCGAAGGTGTGTCTGCGGAGTAATTAAGGCACTTCAGCCCAGTAAAGGAAACATTAAGGCCAATAGTTTGGCAAAAAGGCAGGTAGGTATGAATAGATGTGCATTATGTTTGTTTCTGGTTGGTGTTCTCATGCAGATTGTTCCGATTGCTGCTCAGGAGGAGGAAATCGTTCAGGCACAAGCGGCACTCGAAGAGTATTTCCGTGCTTGGAACGATGCTGATAACGAGGCTATTGTGGAAATTAGCAATTTTCCTAGACTTAGTCTTGGAAGAAACGGCCAAGTTGTGGTGCGCCAAGGCCCTGAAGATATTGCGACTGACTTTAATTTATTACGGCAAGTGGAAGGTTGGGACCACAGCACACTTGATTTAATAGAGGTTCTTCAGGTGTCTCATGATACGGTGCACTTTAAGGTGCTGTTTAGTCGTAGGCATGAAGATGGTGTTGCCTATCGGACTGTCCCTGGTTTGTTTATCATGACAAAGCAGGATGGTCATTGGGGTTTGCAGCTGCAATCGATGCTTCCCGCTACTTTTGAGACTCGATGATCGATTTATTTGGTGCGGTGGTTTTACTTTTTCAACTCTCGTCCGATCATAACCTCAGTCGCTTTAATAAGGGCTGTAGCTTCGTCACCACGTTTGAGCTTTAGTTCGTCAACGGCATCGCGAGTAATTACAGCGGTTAGTAACTGTTCACCAACGCGCATTCGTACCTGGGCCAGAAGTCCTTCGGTCCGAACCTCTTCGATAAAACCAGTAAGCTGATTACGTCCGCTCAGTGAGACAAGAATTCCGCCGTTGGCGCGCGTTTTTGTCCGGCTGTTTGGTAATTTGTTGTGGCGAGAAAGCACGCGTTGGATTTCGGTGTTGCTGATGCGGTGGTGCCCCCCTTCTGTCTTGATGGTACGGATGCTACCTTTGTAAATCCAACTTTTAATGGTGGAGTAACCAACTCCCAGTTTTTTCGCGGTTTCGCGCACTGTTAAAAGTGACATTTCTACTATAATATTAAACTTAATCGTTTTAAAAATCAGCTAAAAATGATTGTAAACGTATATTGTAAAGTGTGTTCTATAAGATATAGCTCAAAGCAAATATTATTGATCCTGTTGGCTTCGCTTCTTTTGGGTTCCTGCCAAAAAGACAGCTTAAATCGTCTGGACGAAACCGTCCTCGTTTCGGTGGCTATGAGTCTTTCTGAAGTGACGGAGAGAATTGTTTTTGAGTACGAACAGGAAACTCAAGAGCGAGTTGTTCTAAACGCAGGCGGTTCAGATACGTTGGCGACTCAAATAATTAATGGTGCACCTGTTGATCTGTTTATAAGCGCCGATCAAAACCAGATGGATCGGTTACAAGAAAAGTCGATGATTCAATTGGATTCAAGAAGAGATCTGTTGGGTAATCAACTCGTCTTTATTGCAAAAGAAGACACCCATTTTTTAGTGAATCACTTTAATGATCTTGTAAAACCTGAAGTTCGGCGTATAGCCCTTGGTGATCCTGACGCAGTTCCTGTTGGTGTGTATGCCAAGGAATATTTAGATGCTATTGGTTTGTGGAATCAGATTAGAGACAGGGTGGTGCCGACTCGGAATGTGCAGGCTGTTGTTTCAACCGTGGCCGCTGGACATGCTGAGGTTGGTGTGGTGTATCGAACCGATGCGATACGGGCCTCAAATATGCGAATAGTAGGGTCGGTTCCCCGCTCAGAGGGTCCTGTTATCAGGTATCCTGCGGCAATTATCTCCGGAAGTACAAATCAGTTTTCCGCGCAACGATTTTTGGACTATCTCTTGGAAGAACAAGCCCAGCATATATTTCAGAGCGCCGGTTTTACCATTTGGAATTTAACGAAGTGATTATGGGTGCTGAAATCATCCAAGTAACAGTCTTTAGCGTCAGTATGGCGGTGATAGCTACCTTAATCGCGATGCCGGGAGGAGTTTTTTTGGCGTGGTGTATGGCTAGGTATTCATTTCCCGGGCGTAGTGCGCTCGAGACGTTTGTGACGTTACCGCTAGTTCTACCGCCCGTTGCGACAGGTTTAATCTTGCTCACCCTGTTTAGTTCTAGTGGGCCCTTGGGCAAGTTTCTAGGAATCCTAAATATTGAAATTGTGTTCACGTGGAAGGCAGTTGTAATTGCAATGACGGTTATGGGTTTTCCACTTTTAGTTAGAACTGCACGGACGGGGTTCGAACAAGTCGAACCAAGATATGAGCAAATAGCTGCAACACTGGGCGCAGGGACCTTTCGGGTATTTTTTACCATTAGTCTGCCCCTTGCGTGGAAGGCAGTGTTGGCTGGTGCTGTACTAGCTTTCTCACGGGCACTCGGAGAATTTGGAGCCACGATGATGATTGCCGGGGCTTTGCCGAGCACGCGAACAATGTCCGTCGCGCTTTATTCGTACACACAAATTGGCAATCAAGGCGCAACAATCACTTTGCTGGTTACCGCTACAGTTATTGCATTTGTCTCGGTGTTGATTTCCAATCGACTAACAGTTTCATCTTAGAGTTTTCTAATGTCTATGGTTCTTGATTTTCAGCTTCGGCAGGGTGCTTTTACTTTGGAGATTCATGCAGAATGTGAAACGCGCGCCTTAGGGTTGATGGGGCCATCTGGTTCTGGTAAGACGACGATGCTTGAAGCGATCGCTGGCTTGAAGCGTCCAGAAACAGGGTCGATCGTTATAGGACAACACACGCTGTTCAATAGTGATAAAAAAATTGATGTTGCTGTACCATCCCGTCGAATTGGTTATATTCCGCAGGATGTAGCGCTGTTTCCTCATCTCAACGTGTTGCAAAACATGACCTACGGTTTTAAGGACGGTGCATTATCAATCGACCAAGTGGGTCAAATATTGGAAATCAACAATTTGTTCGATGCCGACATTTCAGGGTTGTCAGGGGGTGAACGGCAGCGTGTAGCGATAGGGCGGGCATTGCTGTCAGCGCCTCAGCTTTTGCTGTTTGACGAACCATTAACAGGACTTGATATTGAGTTGCGAGCACGTCTTATTCCGTACATTGAACGTGTTCGAGACGATCTGAAGCTTCCCCTGATCTATGTGTCTCATGTGGTAGCTGAAATGGATCGGATAGCGGATCAAGTCATCGTCCTCAAAGAAGGTCGGGTTGTGTCGATTAATCCAAGCCAATCCCAATAACACTAAATAACAAATAACAGACGAGTCCTCCTACTAGTGTCATTGAGAAGCCCCATGCCATGAGCTTATTAAATAATGCCCTGCTGTCTTCCTTGGCGGGGGCGGCGGCCATGCATAGGGCTCCAAGAGTGGATAACGGAGAAACATCCACAAGATGTCCTCCTACATTCATTGACGATGCGATCGCTAGGGGTTCTACCCCACCGAGTTGCGCCGCGAGACCTGGTACCGTAGGTAAAAACGCTGGGAGCACCACTCCAGATGTACTACTGTAAATCGAAACAAACCCAGTTGAGAAAGCCATAATCCCTGTGACGGTTTCAGGTGTTGAGAGACCTGCCAATACCTGTGTGAATAATTCGAGACCCCCGGTTTTATCAAGGATAGAAATTAATACAGTCATCCCGCATACCATCATGATGACTCTCCAGGGTATGATCGCGATGGCTTTCATTTCGTCTCCAACTCTAAGTAAAGCAAGTAAAACAGCGCCTGCGAAAGCACCGAGTCCGACGTGAACATCTAAGAACAAAACGCTTATGACCAAAGTGCCAATAGTGGCAATAGTCAGCCAATGATTGGTATTAAAAGTAAGAGAGGATTCAGTAGGACTAAGATTCGATCCTTCGCTACTGGGAACCGTTAGAGCTCCTCTGTGATAACGACCTAGCAAACGCCATCCTCCAAAGAGGAAATACGCGCTAAAGGCAATAACGACGTGAGCTGTCATGTTGTTGAGATATGTCAGTCTTTCAAAACCTGCGAGGCCAATATCAGCCATTACGTCATTGACAATTACTCCTGTCGGTGCGATTGGTGAAAGCGAGCCAGCGTTCGCCCCATTTCCGACCATAATGGCCATAAGGAATGCGGGAACACCAACTTGTCCAGCAACAGCCATCGCCATAGGCGCTACCAACGCAGTGGTCGCGATATTGCCTGGACCCGCCGATGCCAGGAGAAATGAGAGCAAAAAAAACATCATTGGAATAACACCGACGTTGCCACGGCAGTACTCGACCGCTTTATGTGCAATCCGATCGAGGGTTCCGTTAGTTTGAGCCTGCGAAAATAAAAGGGTCACTCCAGTAAGGGTAAGAAAGAGGCGGGTGGGAAACCCGGACATCACCTCGTTAGGGCTCAGACCGGCAACGTATACACCGACTACCCAGGCCAATGCTATTGCAAGAAAGCCGACATGAAGACGAATGGTACAGCTGACGATAATAGTTACAAGTAAGGCAAACAGTGAAATTGTTGCGGGATCCATGGCCGGCGAGTATATATCACTAGTAGTCTTGACCGTAGGGGAAATAAAGACTATATTTATTATAGGTAATTAGACCGAAGTTTTTTGGATTTAGCTTTTTCATAGCTGTGAGCAACGTTTAGGAGATAATCATGCGACCATTCTTGATGGTTTTTGTAGCTTTAACGCTCGTCGGATTTAGTCCAACTTCGATGTATGCAGATCATCATGAGGTGACTGTAACTGGTGAATTAGTCGATCATGCTTGCTATACGAAGCGCGATGGTGCTGGTTCAGGTCACGCAGCTTGTGCCAAAGATTGCGCTATGAAGGGTATGCCCGTTGCTTTAGTGACGGAAGCTGGCGATGTGTATATGCTCGGTGGCGCTGTCACAGAGGACAACAATGCTTCAATTGCGCCCCACATGGCTCATATTGTTGAGGTGACAGGGGAAGTAGCTGAGGCTGGTGGAGTAAAAACTATATCCACAGCGTCGATTAAACACGTTTCTGTAGCAGACTGATTAAATTTTTTTCTGATTGTTAAAAACCCTGTTCTTTCAAAGAGCAGGGTTTTTTTTGTCTTCGGTGTTTGTTTTTAGCGCTTTACGAAGTAGTTCCCACGCTTTTGATACATGTTCCTCTGTAGTTCTAATGTGCCCAACAGCTAAGCGCAACGCGTAGTTTCCATTTACTTTTGTGTGGGACAGAAACACTTGGCCGGAAGCGTTGACGGTTGCTAGTATTTCGTTGTTAAGTTGACTCAGAGCTTGGTCATTGTCTGAAAATATTTTTGGATTAGCCCTAAAACAGACGACACTTAGCGGTACTGGAGCAAGTCTTTCAAAATCATCAGAAGCGTCTATCCAGTTCGCGAAGAGTTGCGCTAAACGAATATGTTCTTCCAGTCGTATTCGAAGACCGTCCGAACCAAAATATCGGAGGACTGCCCAGAGTTTTAATGCGCGAAACCGTCGGCCAAGTTGTACCCCTGTGTCCATTAAGTTCTTAACCTGTTCTGATTCAGGAGTGTCCAGATAATCAGGAGTCAATGTGAACGTAGTTCGCACGGTGTCCATACGCTTTGAAAAAAACGCGCTCAAATCGAATGGTGTAAACAACCATTTGTGTGGATTAACGACAATTGAATCTGCTCGATCGCATCCGTCCATTACATACTTAGCACTTGGAACTAAAGCGGCCGCTCCGGCATAGGCAGCATCTACATGTAGCCACAAATCTTCAGATTCACAAATGTCAGCGATGTCAGAAACAGGGTCGATACTGGTTACCGAAGTCGTTCCTACAGTTGCCACGGTGGCGATCGGATGCCATCCATTTTTTCGGTCGGCATGGACAGCCTTGCGCAAGGCTTCGGGCCGCATACGGAAGGCATCATCGACGGGAATTCGACGAAGTGAATTTTGGCCGAGACCTAAAGTGATAACGGCTTTATCTATCGAGGAATGTGCGTATTCTGATACATAAATGCGACAAGGACGGATATCAGACCGTCCGATTAAACCTAGTGTGCGAACGTTTGGGATGCTCGTTTCTCGCGCGGCTGCAAGCGCATGGAGACTTGCAATGGAAGCTGTGTCATAAATGACTCCCTCAAAATCTTGCGGTAGGTACAGAAGTTGGCGTAGCCAATCCAAGGATACTTCTTCAAGTTCCGTGGCCGACGGCGATGTTCGCCACAACATGGCTTGCACATTAAGTGCGGCTGTTAAAAATTCTGCGAGAATACCAGGAGCGCTCCCGGAAATAGCAAAATACGCAAAGAAGCCAGGATGGTTCCAGTGAGTAATACCCGGCAGTATTACTCTTTCAAACTCTCCAAATATTTCATCAAAAGCCGCGCCAGTTTTTGGGGGACTGCTGGGTAATTGGTCACGTATTTCTCCCGGCTTAACTTGAGCGAGGACCGGGTACTGATCGGTGTGACTGAGATAGGACGCAATCCAGTCAACGAGGGTGGTGCCATGACGCTTAAATTCCTCTGGCGTCATATCTCCGAGAGAATTTAAATGATTAACCGCCACCCTTGACGTACTCAAGTGCAAAATCTTTTAGACCTTGACTGCTAAGCCCAATCATTTCAGCTTCAGCTGTGGCGTCTTGCACGGACCAGTTATCTAATTGGACACGTTTAATTAACCACATTGCCCCAACTCGATTAGCTGAACCGCAGTGGATATAGACTGGTTGGTTGTCAGGCTCGGCTACAGTTCGAAGAAATTCTTGAGTGATTTCTGCGGTCGGTCGTCGGAATGGGAGATGGTAGTATTTCAATCCGGCAGCTTCTGCGGCCTCGCGACCTGGATCGACTGTAGCTCCACGTTCTCCGGTGGTTCTAAAATTAATCACTGATGTAAAGCCTCGTGACTTTAAATCTTGCATCGCTTCTGGTGGTGTTGCGCCAGCACAGGCAACTGTCGCATCAAGTTGAGTGAAATTTACAACTCCGGGCGGAGCTTCTTCAGCTTGTTGAGATTTCGTATAAAGTTCTGCTGTGACACACAGCACAAACAATACCAATAAAAGAAATTTCTTTGGCATGGGCGATAATTGTAGCACCCGAGGAACAAAACAAGGAGATTAATCTATGGGATCAGTTGTTCACACAAGCCGTCTTCGCATTGAGCGCGTAAAAGGTCCAATTCGGGAAGCTTTTCTGCAGAATTTTGAATCTCCAATTAGATTCGGGGTGCATGGGGGTATCAAAAAGTTCTACGGTATCGAACCTGACGAAGAACTTCCTGCGACTCTCGATCATATGGTTGCCGCAGTTGGTGCTTGACTATTGGGAACATTAACACGTGCACTGGAGGTGCGCGATATTCCCGTTCCACGAGGAAAGATTAGAGCCGAGGTTGAGGGTGATATTGAGGCAGTGTCGAAGGTGATGCAAATCACTCGCATCCGAGTCCATTATGTTATTTTCATTCCATCAGGGACACGCAAAGACGCTGAACGGGCGCTCGAAGCTCATCCAACTGGTTGTCCTGCGTGGAATACTGTACGGAACTGCATTGATATTAATATCGATGCGGATATAACTGAGAAATCATAGAAGTTCCATTTCTTGAGAGACCGCTTCGGTGAAGCTACGGGTGCTCGCGTCGCCACCTAAATCGCGTGTTCTATGTTTCCCTTTAATCAGTACGCGATTCAGGGCAAGAGAGATTTTTTTCGCGATGGTCGTTTCACCCAAATGTTCAAGCATGAGAAGTGCAGATAACAGTAAGGCAGTCGGATTTGCACAGTTCTGTCCTGCGATATCTGGTGCAGTCCCATGGACAGCTTCGAAGATTGCTAGTTCGTCTCCAAGATTAGCTGATGGAACGAGGCCTAAACCTCCAACCAGACCCGCACATAAATCAGATACGATGTCCCCATAAAGATTTGGTAGAAGCAGGACGTCAAATTTGGTTGGTTCTAGGACGAGATGCATGCAAGCTGCGTCCACGATGCGTTCTTCGTATTCAATATTTTTAAAAGAATGAGCGACGGATCGGACAGAATCGAGGAATAATCCGTCTCCCATCTTCATGATGTTTGCCTTGTGAACAGCAGAAATTTTCTGTCGTTTTTTTTTTGTCGCATATGCAAAGGCAAATTTTGCGATTCTTGTTGAAGCGGCGGCTGTAATGATTTTCAGTGACTCAACAACGCCTGGTACAACTTGATGCTCTAATCCAGAATATAAATCTTCCGTATTTTCTCGAATTACAACTAAGTCTATATCGCTAAATTTTGTAGTAACACCGGGGAGGTTGTAAACCGGTCTTAGATTTGCATATAGGCCAAGAGAACGCCTCAGTTCAACGTTAGCACTTGAGAATCCTTTTCCGATTGGCGTGGCGATTGGACCTTTTAGTGCCGTGCGGTTTCGTACGATGGAGTCAAGGGTTTGTTGTCTAACAGGACTCCCAGACTGTTTTGCGACTGCTGCTCCAGCTATTTCTTCTTGCCATTCAATAGATACGCCGGTTCGATCTAGCAGTTGGGTAACCGCTGTCGTTATTTCTGGTCCAATACCATCGCCGGGAATCAACGTTATTTGGTGAGTCATGAACTAATCGGACATTTCATTAATAGGTCATTATAATCCTGGATCGTGGATTCTGTTGTCACAGAAGCGTCATCAGGGACAGTACGTTGGCTACCATGGGGTAATGAGGCTTTTAAAAGGGCCAGGATCGAACATCGTCCGGTGCTTCTTGCTATAGGGGCTGCGTGGTGCCAAGGATGTGCCAGGATGCTCGGCACAACTTACAGCGATCAACTTGTTTGTGATCTCATTCATGAAAAATTTATACCGATTTGGGTTGATACAGATTTACGTCCTGACATTAATGAACGGTACAATCTCGGAGGATGGCCAACGACCGCATTTCTAAGTCCGGCAGGCCAGCTTTTGGGAGGAGAAACGTTCGTAGAAGTTTCTCGGATGGTTACTTTGCTACAAGAAGTCTCTTCGACCTTCCAGCAAAAATATAGAGACATTGAAACGGCGACGTTAATATCAAAACCTAATTGTGAAGTCGTTCATGAGGACCCACTAACCAAAGAATGCCAAGCGTTAATCAGCTGGTATGAAGGTTGTTTAATTGAGCATTACGACCAAGTCTATGGGGGGTTTGATGCGGGACCAAAGAGAGTGCACCCAGCTGCTGTACAGTTCATGTTGGCAAGAGTGAGTTCAGGAGATTCTTCGTTACGAGAGATGGTCCTTAAGACGTTAGATGCTATTGGATGGGGAGAACTCTTTGACGATGTTTCGGGAGGGGTATTCCGCTATTGTGCTGGTAAAGCATGGACAGATCCACAATTTGAAAAATTACTAAGCGTAAATGCCAGTGTCTTAGATCTTTTTCTGGAAGGTTGGCTCGTTCTCGGTGAGGATCGCTACAGAGATCGAGCAAAAGATGTGATTCGTTACGTGTCAACGACACTTTCAGATCACGTCGAAGGAGGGTTTTTTTCTAGCCAGTACGCAAATGCAGACTATTATCGTCTTGAGGCAGATTTTCGTGAAAAATCTAATACTCCGTTTGTTGATCAGGCAGTGTACGCTGATGGTACTGCAGAGATGTCAGCTGCCTACGTACGAGCGGCTGAAATTTTTGATGATTCATCCTTACTGCAGTTTGCGGTGGCTTCTATGGAGCGTGTGGTCGGGGCATCGTATGAGCGAGGACAAGGTGTTGCGCATGATGTTAATCAGGGACAAGTGATTAGAGGTCTTTTGAGAGATCAGGTGCTGGTGAGTGAAACCCTGATTTACTTGTACGAAGCCACGGATCGTGAAGTATATTTAGACCTCGCTCAGGAATTAATTAGATACGTAATACGTGCATTTGTGGATCAAGATAGTGGTGGATTAATCGATCGAGTGAGCGATCAGAATGATATTGGATTAATGAGAGAAGTTTTGAAGCCACTTGAGATAAACTGTGCGGCGGTTCGTGTGTTGGTCAGATTGGGTGAAATAACGTCAAATGTAGAGTTTCACGAACGAGCAAATGCAGTGCTGCTTTCTCAGGTACAGACGGCAAAAGAACAGGGCATTGGTGCCGGTTCATTTGCGGTCACGGCACTTACTTTTGATATCTAAATAGTTCCTCGTGGTAGACTCCGCACCGGAGGTGGCTGTGTCCGCTGATAGAACAACATTAATTCCAAAGTTACAAACTATTGCCACCAGACTTCGTATCGAATCTGTTCGCGCTACATCTGAGGCGGGAAGTGGTCATCCATCGAGTTGTTGTTCGGCGGCCGACGCGGTGGCTGCAGTCTTTTTTGGTCAGATGCGTTTTGATCCTCAAAATCCACAGAATCAAGACAACGATCGATTTGTCTTATCTAAAGGACATGCAGCTCCGTTGCTTTATGCGGCGTGGGCCGAAGCCGGGTTTTTATCCAAAAGTGATTTGCTTTCCCTGCGAAATCTTGACTGTGATCTCGAAGGACATCCAACACCACGATTACCCTTTGTCGATGTGGCAACCGGCTCGTTGGGTCAAGGTGTTTGTGCGGCAATTGGTATTGCCCTAAATGCCCGTCGTCTTGGTTCTGGTTATCGGACTTATGTCTTAATGGGGGATGGTGAATCCGCCGAGGGTTCTGTCTGGGAAGCAGCGCAGGCCGGCCAGTATTTTAGACTCGACAATTTGTGCGGAATTACGGATGTCAACGGACTAGGTCAGAGTAGAAAAACCCAGTTAGGCCATGATATGGAAGCTTATGCTCGTCGCTGGAAGGCCTTTGGTTGGCATGCCATCATTGTTGATGGGCATGATCACGGAGCCCTTCTAGAGGCCTTAGATGAAGCCCAGAAGACGACGGGTTGTCCCACCATGATTTTGGCTCACACTTTAAAAGGTAAGGGTGTGCCGTTAATGGAAGGTAAGGATGGCTGGCACGGAAAGGCCATTCCAAAGGGCGCCAAACTTGAAAGCGCCCTTGAATCACTTGAGAAACAGATAGTTTCTGGGACTGATATGCCTACTATACCTCCACCGCCTGTTCGGGTCGCATCGGATGTTCTACAGGGAACGGAAATTCCTGATCCAGCTTATGAGCTTGGTGATCAAGTCGCGACACGCACAGCGTATGGGGCAGCTCTTGCGGCTCTCGGTTCAGTGAATTCTAGGGTCGTGGCCTTGGATGCTGATGTTGGTAATTCAACCTTTAGTGAGGTGTTTGAAAGTAAACACCCAGATCGATTTTATCAAACATACATTGCAGAACAGGTAATGGTTGGAGCCGCTGTCGGTTTGGCTAGTCGTGGGGCTATTCCATTCCCATCCACATTTGCCTGTTTTCTGACGCGGGCCTCTGATTTTATTCGCATGGCGGGGATCGGTGGAATAAAGGCGAATATAAAATTTGCGGGTTCTCATGCCGGTGTTTCAATCGGAGAGGATGGTCCGTCTCAGATGGCACTTGAAGATCTTGCCATGATGCGTAGTGTTCCGACTTGTGTGGTTCTGTATCCGTGTGACGGGGTTAGCGCGGAGCGATTAGTCGTGGCCGCGGCAGCACATGAGGGCATGGTGTACATTCGCACTAGCCGACCGAAAACAGAAGTCATTTACGATAATGCAGCACACTTTGCAATCGGTGGCTCTAAGGTCTTACGTGAAAGCAATGAGGATGTCGCCACCATCGTTGCGGCCGGTGTGACTGTCTATGAATCGTTAAGGGCCTACGAAGAGTTACAAAAAGAAGGTGTGTCTATTCGTGTAATTGATGCGTACTCCGTGCAACCGATTGATGAGAAGACCATTGTGCATGCTGGTCTTCAGACTAAGAACAAAGTCATCACGGTGGAAGATCATTATCCAGTGGGTGGATTAGGTGATGCTGTTAGTGAGGCAGTAGCGCCTCACGGTGTCACGGTAACCCGGCTTGCAGTTAGAGAAGTGCCACGTAGTGGAAAACCAGAGGAGTTACTTTCCCGCTTTAGGATCTCAACAGCGCATATTATTTCTGCGGTTCGGGCTCAGATTCAGTCTGATTCATAAGCTTCTGATCGATCTGAAAAGCCGTTCCAATCTCAGCTAGTTTTCCGAAATGTTTTCTAAGGCCATCAAAATTTCCTGTTCTTCAGGAAATCGATTTTCTGTGTGTTTGGAAAAAATAAGCACGTCATTTGCGACAACATCAAAAACCCCATTACTACCTTCAATGAGTTCAAGAGTGCACCCGACTTGTGTTTTAATCACAGCCGCCAAACTGGAAGCTTTGGGTAAATACTTTCATCGGCCACAGTAAGTGATGGAGACTTTCATTGTAATTTCCTTGATTTAAATGGGCGAGTTTATCTTATATGAGTAAAGTTATCTTAATAGTAGACTACTGGTCTTCATTCGTCACCTTGTCCACGAGAACCAACGCGTTAACAATGATTTTTGAGTTTCTGAGAAGCGGGCTCGCCGCAATTGGTTGGCCAGTTTTCTGAGCACTTCAGCTTGAGTGGGATAGGGGTGGATTGTTTTTCCAATCAGGCCAAGTCCTTGTTGGGCATTCATTGCCACGCTGATCTCACTAATGATATTTCCAGCATTGTTACCTACGATGGTTGCTCCCAAGATCTTATCCGTCCCTTTTTTGATGTGTACACGGGCGAACCCAGCTTCTTCACCCTCCAGAATAGCCCGGTCGACTTCACTGAATGGCTGGGTTAAGGTTTCAACATTCAATCCCTGCGTTTCTGCTTCATTCCTGTAAAGTCCGACATGGGCAATTTCCGGGTCTGTGTATGTGCACCAAGGAATGAGTAATGACTTCACGTTTGCCTTACCAAATCCGAATGGATGAGGGAACAAGGCATTTTGAATCACGATTTGAGCCATCGCGTCTGCTGTATGAGTAAACTTGAATCGGGAACAAATATCCCCTGCTGCGTAGATCCTGGGATTACTGGTTTGTAGATTCTGATTTACCACAATTCCTGATTGTTCGGCTGTGACATTTGCTGCGTCAAGGCCGAGATTCTCTACGTTCGGTGTCCTACCAGTCGCGATCAATATCTCGTCAACGAGTAATTCTTGTTGACCGAGAGAATTGTTATAACGAATCACCTTGTTTTGCATTTCTTGTGCGATTTGAGTGATGGTGGCACTGTGTTGTATATCCACTTTATCTAAGTTAAGGTGATGCTGAACGACAGCGGCCGCATCACAATCTTCGCGGGGAAGAATTTGTTCTGCTTCTTCAATTAGGGTGACGTGGCTTCCCAGGCGTGAAAAAGTTTGGGCCATTTCGCATCCGATGGGTCCGGCTCCAACGATAGCCATTCGTGCGGGTTTTTCGGAGAGTGAGAAAATAGTGTTGTTGGTGAGAAAGTTAATACTTTGAAGGTCGGGAATTCCTGGCACACTCGGTCGTGTTCCTGTGCAGATGGCTGCTCGACTGAACGATAATTTTGTTTCTCCGACTTCAACAGTGTTTTTAGAGATAAATTGTGCCGACCCAATAAAGACATCGACACCAAGGTCCGTAAATCTTTGCGCGGAATCAATGCGACTGAGACGGGCACGTATACGACGCATTCGTTCCATGACAGCACTGAAATCGTTGTTAGTATCAGCAGGGTAGCGAATCCCAAATTCAGCGCCACGAGATGTGGCAGACCAAGCCCGTGCCGATCGTATGAGGCTTTTTG
>Ga0310344_10000462_pt1 | contig 32130 bp, 21 predicted proteins | sample HC15DNA20200_MG_FD_203801 | JGI IMG/M metagenome (GOLD analysis project Ga0310344, IMG submission 203801) | Marine microbial communities from station ALOHA, North Pacific Subtropical Gyre - HC15-DNA-20-200_MG | ecosystem: Environmental > Aquatic > Marine > Oceanic | place: Pacific Ocean: North...
GACCTGCAAGCTTCTCGTTCACCAACTCGACAGCGACTCTGCAATCAGCCGTGATTCCGATTTCGATTTGCGCGGCCGAGTGGAATTCTTCGGGTTCTAGATCGATATGAGCTATGCGGACATTCTGCTTTAATCGCTCCCCCATCTGGAATATCCAGTTAAATCTTGCACCAACCATCAGTATCGCGTCGGCACCTGCCATCGCTGTAGTACGAGCCGCACCTGCATTTGATGCATGATCATCTGGTACCGCACCTCGCCCCATCGGCGAAGAAATGAAAGGGATTCCAAAATCAGCGAGTCGAGTCAACGCTAGTCCAGCGTCAGCCCAGGCTGCCCCCTTGCCAATCATCACTAGTGGTCGGTCAGCCGAAGTAAGCATTTCTGTGACACGTTCGATTGATTCGGAATCTGGATAAGCGTGAGAGACTTCGGGTGCTTTTTCACGGATGGGGGCATTCATTTCGTCTACGCGTTGTGACACAAGATTCCCGGGGAAATCGAGATAGACGCCCCCTGGTCTTCCGTACTGAGCTTTGCTCATAGCCAGATAGATTAACTCTGGAATGTGCGCGGTCGTGTCAACCCGCTGTACCCACTTTGCGGCTGGGTTTGCAAACGATGTTTGATCGATTTCCTGAAATGCACCGAAGCCAAGGCGACCTTCAGCAGCTGAACCGCCGAGAACTATTAATGGCATCGCGCTCTGGGTAGCCACATAGAGTGGTGTCACAGTATTTGTCATCCCGGGACCCGAGGCAGCAATCATCACTCCCGGTTTTTGATTCAGATAACCCCAAGCAGATGCTGCGAACGCGGCATTCATTTCGTGTCGGCAATTAATGACACGAATGCCGTGGTTATTTGCCTCGGCTAGTACGTCGATCATCGGCCCTCCAAGCACCGTGAATACCGTGTCGATTCCGCTTGCCTGTAATTGCCGCGCGACCAATGTTGCTCCGCTGATTTCAGTCATCGTTTCTCCTCAGTACTCGTTGGTTGCATTGCATGCTAGCGATACTTTAGCGGAGGCGTAGGCTGCCCCGGTGGTGAATTCGCTAAGGGTGCGCAGGCGTGCATTATTCCTGTAGAATCCGCTCCGACGATTATCTACAGATTGTCGGCTTGATTAAGCTCGCGTGTCGAAACGGTAATAGAATCAATCCAACCACGTGGAGCGGAGAAAATCCGATGCCGATTCTGAGCTGTTTGTTCAAGGGGCGGTATAAAAAACGTGACAACTGAAACTGCAATCGCGACATCCCGGCGAGTAATTTCGGTGGCGAACCTCGATTTACACCTTCGTGAAGGGGGAGAGGGGAACCCTATTTTCGTTATCCACCGATCAATTGGCACACTTGGTTGGGATTCATTTGAAGAGAAGCTTGCCGAAAACTTCCGTGTGATCTCTCCGGATCTACCTGGTTACGGAGAATCCGAGCGTCCAGATTGGGCACGGGAACCGCGAGATCTTGCACTGCTGATGGCTAGAACACTCGAACGACTCGAACTTACCGATGTGACAGTTGTCGGTCTTGGCTTCGGTGGGTTTGTTGCAGCTGAGCTAGCGGCGGCGAACGAAGAACGGTTAAAGTCGCTGGTATTGGTATCAGCCGCGGGGCTCAAGCCACGCGAAGGCGAAATTGTCGATCAAATGTTGCTTGAACACGAGGCATATATTCGTCAAGGACTCCGTGACGACGCTGATTTCGAGGAGCGTTTTGGCTCTGAGCTCGCTCCGGACGTAAAGGATATTTGGGAATTCAGTCGGATCATGACTGCACGAGTGTCATGGAGCCCTTATATGTTTAGCCGGAAGCTTCCCCATTTGCTTTCCGAAGTGAAGGCCCAGTCACTCGTGATCTGGGGAGAAAATGACCGCATTATTCCACGCGATTGCGGTATTCAATACGCTAATATGCTGCCGCAAGGCCGGATGGAACTGATTCCAAATGCTGGCCATATTGTGGAATGGGATCAACCACACCAGCTCGCCGAGATGATTACTGCGCAAGCAGCCGTGTAACGGATAGGATTAATTATGCTCATTGGACGGTTTACTGAACGCCCTTACCAAGATCCAGAATCTGGTTATTTTGGTGCCACTGGACGGTCTGTCCAAGATCTGTCGATTAGCAATAGCGAGTACGACAGTGAATTAGGAGCGAATCTTTATAACAGGTACCTGGACGAGCAGGTGGCGACTGAAGAAGCTGGTTTTGACGCCATCATGCTCAACGAACATCACTCGACACCGTTTTGTATGGGCGGGACCGTTAATACCGAAGCAGCGATTCTTGCGCGCATCACTGATCGCGTAAAGATTGTGATCAACGGCAACGTCCTTCCGATTTGGGATGATCCACTATGGCTGGCTGAAGAACTTGCGACGATCGACATGATTTCCCGTGGGCGCCTTGTTACGGGTTGGGTACGTGGAACAGGGCGTGAATCAATTGCTCACAACGCTCAGCCGCCATTCAACTGGGAACGTTTTCAGGAAGCACACGATTTCATCCTTAAGACATGGACGACAGATGGCCCATTCCGCTGGGAAGGGGAGCACTACGATTATCGCTATGTGAACCCATGGATGCGGCCCTACCAAAAACCTCACCCGCAGATCATGATTCCAGGGGTCGTAAGTAAGAACACCGTCAAATGGTCAGCTGAACATCGGTACCCATACCTTATGCTTTCGACTCGTATAGAGCCGACAAAAGCATCTTTTGACTACTACCGCGAAGTGGCTAGAGAGAATGGCTACGAGGCAGGTCCACAACACATCGGATATCTCTTCAAAGTTCACGTTGAAGAAACTGAAGAACTTGCATATGAAGTCGGTCGAAAGTTTCTCGATGGCCCCGGAAATATTTTCCTTGAAGGGTCGCGAGGGACGGCCTCACCGGTGTTGCAGAATTTACCTGGACTCACCGACCGAAAGAATCTATTGCCGACGGGCGAAGTTGGTTTCGTCGCCGCATCACGTGGTCATGATTCTAATCAGGTTGCGAAGGATAATGCGGCCAAGGAAAAGGGTGTTATTCCAGCGGCAAGGGGTCCGAATGCACCCGCTATGCAGGCAGATTACGATACGCAGCTTGAAAACTACACAATTATTACCGGTACTCCTGACACTGTCATACCGAAGATTCGGCATGTACTCGATGAGCTGCGACCGGGGACCATCTTCTTTTGGGACGGTGACGGTGCGATGACCCATGAAGATTCGATGCGCAGCCTCAAACTCATGGGTTCAGAGGTGTTGCCAGCCGTGAGAGAAATGGCAGAAGAATTCAATTTGAAGAGCTCGTTTGAGGTTGATACAGCAACGAACGAACCGATCCCTCAGCTTGGGGAGGCCGCTGGAGGCGGGTAGCGGTCGACGTTTTAACCTCCCATGACGTCGACTGATCAGTTCGACGCGATCGTGGTGGGGGGTGGACCCTCCGGCTCCACGACGGCAGGATTGCTTGCGAAACGTGGTGCACGTGTCCTGTTACTCGAACGGGAGCGCTTTCCTCGCGAGCATGTAGGCGAGTCGCTGTTACCTGCCTCACTACCGATTCTCGAAGAGCTTGGTGTCCGACAAGCGGTTGAAGATGCTGGCTTCTTGAAGAAGTATGGCGCAACGATGGTTTGGGGTAAGTCACCTGATCCATGGAGCTGGTACTTCGAGGAGACGAATCGTACGTATCCTCATGCTTACCAGGTCGTGCGAGCTGAATTTGACGAAATACTTCTTCGCCATGCTTCACGTTTAGGTGTTGATGTCCGTGAAGAACATCGAGTGAGAGATGTACTCCGCGAGGGTGATCGCGTGTCCGGCGTTAGTTTCGAGGATGCTGAAGGTGTCTTTTCCGAGGCTTTCGCTCGAGTGATAGTCGACGCGAGTGGTCAACATGCACTTCTTGCGACCGCGCTTGATTTACGACGTTGGGACGACTCATTCCGCAACCTCGCTGTATACGGTTATTTTCGAGGTGCCGAACGACTGTCGAAACCAGATGAGAACAACATTCTTGTTGAAGCACATCGTGATGGTTGGTGCTGGACGATTCCACTACATGACGGTCGATCTAGTGTCGGTGTGGTGGTTGATGCTGAGAATGCGCGTGAGCGAATTGAACGTGGTGACCTAGTAACGTTTTTCAATGAACATATTGCTAATGCACCGTATACAGCTGCACTTGTAGCGAATGCGACACTTGAAGGAGATATTCAGGCGGTTCGCGATTGGTCATATGTCGCTGAATCATTTGTTGGCGACGGTTACGTGCTAGCTGGAGATGCGGCTTGCTTCATCGATCCCCTCTTCTCCTCCGGCGTGCACTTGGCGATGAACGCAGGTGTACTTGCTTCGGCTTACGTAATGACCCTGTTGGAAGACGAGGAACTCGCGGTCGAGTCGCGACCTGTATATGAGCGCTTGTACTTACAACAGTATGAACATTTTAGAGAGCTTGCGAAGCTGTTCTATTCCAGTAACCGTACAGCCGATTCTTACTTCTGGGAGGCACGTCGTTTGCAGCCGGAAGCTTTCGACCTTCCTGCACGAACGGCGTTTATCAAAGCGGTCGCTGGGCAGCCTGCAGCCGGTTATGAGCGGGTTGTTATCGACAGGGCTGAAGCACCAGAGCAATTTGTTGCAGCTGTACGTGAAAGCGAAATAGAGGTCAGTGATCGTCAGAAAGTGGCTGAAGCCAACCGCAACGCAGTGGCCACAGCTGTACCGCTAATTGCCAAGAACGTGGAGCTTGTGATCGAGCCAGTGCTGGAATCCGGCATGTTCGTCCGCTCGTATGTAATTCGGTCACCAAAGCGTCCGGTGGGGACCGCCGTTAGTCCGATTGTCGCTGCTGCGCTTGCCCTTGCCGATGGTAATCGTTCAGTCATGGAGATTATAGAACGCCTGTCGACTGAGCATGAAATTCAACTGGGGGAGGTGGCACCGGTCATTGCGAGCTCTTTTGAGATCCTGTACATCGATGGTGTGATTGAGGAGCTGATGGCAACGTGACAGTAGAAGCAAATCCACCACTTCACGGAGTTCGAGTGATTGAAATTGCTGGGGAAGCATCCGCGTTCGCGGGTCGGCAATTAGCCGAACTCGGAGCGGAGGTGATTCTTGTTGAGTCGTCCGAAGGTGCTTCAGCTCGTAAGCGCCAGCCCTTTCTGGATGGTGTCCCGGATATCGAGCGTAGTCTCTACCATTTGCATTTCAATGCTGGTAAACGGAGTGTCATCCTCGACCTCAAGAGCAATAGTGGAGTCTCCGATCTTCGAAGATTGGTTCACTCAGCTGATGTGCTAATTGAGTCGATGACTCCTGGATTCATGGATGCGCTTGGCATTGGTTTCGAGTCATTGCGCATTGTCAATCCACAAATGCTCTACGTCACCATCACTCCCTTTGGTCAGGATGGACCGTTTGCGGAATACCGTGGGAACGACTTAATTGGAGCCGCATCCAGCGGATTGATGTATCTGAATGGATTCCCTGAAGATCCACCCAACGTGCCGGGAGCAGAGCAAGCAAATCATATGGCTTCACTGGCGGCGGTCTCTACGCTCCTTGTCGCAGTTGTCGGACGTGAAAGATCCGATAGGCATAGTCATCGGATAGATATTTCGGTTCAGGAAGCTGCATCGGTTAGCACTCTACAGACTGCAAATGCCAATTTATATGGATGGCATCGGACGATTCCAAAACGCTTTGGGATCGCTCCTACTTCTCAAGGCGGTCGAAGTCTTTTCAAATGTGCAGACGGTAAGTGGATTAGTTTTGTCGTGCCACACGGAGCACCGAAAGTTTGGCCTAACTTCGTAGCGTGGATGGAACAAGAAGGATTGATCGCGTCATCCGACGAGCGCTTCGCAGACCCATCGTTTCGGGCAAAGGCTCCTGATGTTGTGTCTGGTTTGGTGGAACAACTATGTGGTCGTTACCCTAGGTCAGAAATCTTTACCGAAGGTCAGCGTCGCCGAATGCTGGCAATGCCTGTAAACGATGCTCGCGATTTGCTGGAAGATGAACATCTTCAGGTGCGAGAATTTTTCACGTCAGTGACTGTTCCTCAGAGTGGCCACGACGTCATCGATGTCTCTGCTCCCTATCGTTTTAGTGAGACACCGGCACTCCGTGGGCTATCTGCACCAGTGCATGGTGCAGATAGTGCAGAGATACTAGCTGGCCTTCCCGCGATAGCAAGTCCTGCAAGATCAGCAGCGGTCAGTAATGGTCACCACTATCGGCCACTGGCAGGTATTAGGGTTTGTGATTTCACCTGGATGCTTGCGGGACCACTCACCACTCGAGTGCTTGCTGATTATGGTGCCGATGTGATCAAAATTGAATCGGAATCTCGGATAGACACTATCCGTCTTATGGGTGCTCAACCGAGTGGGACGGGTAGTATTAATACCAACGGTGTCTATAACGATGCATCTGCGAATAAGCGGGCGATTCGATTAAATCTCAACACGTCACGTGGCATTGAACTCGCGAAAGAATTGGTTGCCAAGTCCGATATTGTGACGAATAACTACACCCCTGATCGGATGGATCGATGGGGTTTGGGATATGAAGACTTACGAAAGATCAAGTCAGACATCATCATGCTGACGTTGCCCGTTATGGGTGGTAGTGGTCCGTATCGTGGTTATGGCTCCTATGGCAACGGTGTGATTGCTTACGGTGGACTTAGCTCGAATATGGGATTTGAAGATCGTGCACCTGTCGGTATAGCGCCACTTTATTCGGATTTCGCCGCACCGTATTCAGCCGTGAGCGCGTTGATGTCAGCATTATTTTACCGAGAGAAAACGGGAGTGGGACAATTTATCGAGCTCTCTCAAGCTGAGGCGACTATCAACCTGCTGGGTACAGGCATCATGGAGGCGGCTAGTAACGGAGATCTACCACCACGCATCGGTAACCGATCACGTGACGTTGCTCCACATGGTGCGTTTCCGTGTCTGGGCGATGATCGTTGGATCGCGATTACTTGTGAATCCGATGACGATTGGCAACGACTAACTAACGTACTTGCTGCTCAGGAATTGATGGATGATCCACGATTCGCAACGAACTTTGATCGTCTAAAGCACGAGGAGGCTCTCGAAGATGAGATCGGCAGTCGCACCAAAGAGCGCGAAGTCTGGGAATTAATGCATGAGCTGCAGGCAGAAACTGTAATGGCAGCAGTGGTTGAAGATCTTGAAGATATGGTGACTCGAGATCTGCACCTTCAGCGGCATCTGGTGCCAGTTCAGGGAGATGATGATGGTCTCACCTTTCTAACTCATGCACAGCCAGCACGGATTGACGGTAAATTGTCGCCGATCAAAAGGTCACCGAGATGGGGAGAACACGACACCGAGGTCTACCGTGACATACTTGGCCTCACGGAATCGGAGATCGTGAAACTTACTGCAGCTGAGGTAATCTTTTAGACCGGCGATTCGATTGAAGAGATCCGAAAGACACTTTGGCTTCACCGCAGTACGATCGCCAATTGACTATCTAACCGATTAAGAGAGCGTCCTTATGCTTGCGATTCTGCACCCTGATACTGACGAAAATAGCGAAGAGTATCGCCGAACCTGGGACTACCTAAGTCAACTTCCTGGGATTGAATTAAACGTCAACACGATTCAAGGGCAGCAGCAGAAATTGACAGAAATCTATTTGCTTGGTGACACGCTCGCTGTTGATTTGGACCAAGTGGCTGCACTTCCTGCAGTCGAGCGTGCAATCCGCATTTCAGAGGAATACCGAGTACTTGGTCGTCATGCCGATCAAAAGAGGCAAACTGGCTTTAGTTATAACGGTATCGATTTCAGTCAGGACACTCTAAACGTGCTTCCTGGCCTCTGTGCGGTCGATAATCCGGAGAACGTCGAGATTATGATGAGAGCGGTCCATGACGCTGGTCACAATCTGACACGAATGGGCGCATATAAGCCCCGTACCAATCCATACTCGTTCCAAGGGTACGGAAGTGAGTGCCTACCATATGTCTTCGAACTTGCTGGTAAGTACGACATCAAAGTGATCGCCATGGAAGTGATGCACGAGTCTCATATTGAGGAGATCGATACGGCACTTGAGAACTTGGGCCGGCCGACCGGAGTCCTATTGCAAGTCGGTACTCGTAATAGTCAGAATTTTTCCTTGCTGAAGGAGATCGGTCGCCAATCTACATACCCTGTACTCGTTAAGCGTGGCTTTGGGATCACCTTAAATGATTCGTTAAACGCCGCTGAGTATCTTGCGAGTGAAGGTAATTCGAACGTGATTTTCTGCTTGCGGGGGATGCGTACCGATTTTGGCGCCCCACATCGCAACATGGTTGATTTCGGTCACGTGCCGATTGTTAAACGTCTTACTCGTATGCCTGTTTGCATCGATCCATCCCACTCTGTTGGTAGTCGAGCTTATGCACCGGACGGGATTACGGACATCGCTCATGTGACGGCACAAGGGATTGTAGCTGGAGCAAATGTTGTCCTTGCTGATTTCCATCCCAATCCTGAAGAAGCACTTGTAGATGGGGCTCAAGCTCTTCGTATAGACGAGTTGAACCCGTTTCTAGCAGACATTAATTTGGCTTGGCAGACATATCAAAAACGGTGTGAGATATGGGAGCACGCCCTTTGATGATCGTAGTCGCCGATTAGGCGCGATGCTGAGGCTACTGCGATTAGTTCCATAATTTCGAATTTGGTGTATGGAGGAACTCGTTGAGTATTTCGAAGTTACTGGTCGCTAATCGAGGTGAAATCGCGATCCGGATAATGCGAGCCGCTGCTGAACTCGGTATCCCGACGGTCGCGATTTCTCCTCAAGATGATGCAGCCTCACTTCATAATCGGAAAGCCGACGAAACCTACGAATTGCCAGGGTCCGGTGCCCCGGCCTATTTGGATATTGAACAAGTAGTCAACGCTGCTCAATCTACGGGAGCCGATGCAATTCACCCGGGCTATGGGTTCCTGAGTGAAAATCCCGAGTTAGCGCGAGCTTGTGACGCAGCGGGACTCACCTTTGTGGGGCCACGCAGTGAGATCCTCGAATTGTTTGGAGACAAGGTCGCCGCACGCAAGACAGCGCTCGATGCGGGAGTTCCTGTCCTCTACGGCATAGATCATGCTGTCAGGCTTGAAGAAGCTCATGATTTCCTCGCTTCACTCAATGATCGCGATTCAATGATTATCAAGGCTGTCGGTGGAGGAGGAGGGCGTGGAGTTCGTATCGTTTCGAAGATTTCAGAGGTTGATGAGGCTTATAAGAGGGCTAGTTCCGAAGCAAAGGCAGCCTTTGGTAACGGTGATGTCTATGTTGAGCGTCTTGTTTCCCACGCACGCCATATAGAAGTACAGATCGCTGGAGATGGAAGTGGCCACATAGTCGAGTTTGGTGAGCGTGATTGCTCGATACAGCGTCGCCATCAGAAGTTGCTAGAGATCGCTCCTGCCCCTGGATTCCCTGATGAGTTACGTCAGAGGATCATTGCTGCGGCAGTTAATCTTGGTAAAGCTACACGCTACAACAGCCTTGGGACTGTGGAATTCCTTGTCGATTCATCTGATCTTGGGCCTGATTCAGAGTTCTCCTTTATCGAAGCTAATGCAAGGCTTCAAGTTGAGCACACGGTCACAGAAGAGGTGTTTTCAGTAGATCTTGTCCGGCTACAGATTGAGCTGGCAGCTGGCAACTCCCTCGATGAGCTCGGAATTCTGGATGGAAATTTCGATGCTCGAGGAATCGCAATACAGGCTCGAGTAAATATGGAAACAATGCGTGCCGACGGTACTACTATCCCGTCTGGTGGGGACATTACCGTATTTGAACCTACAGCTGGCCCTGGTATACGCGTTGATGGGTTCGGGTACGCTGGGTATAAAACCTCCCCTCGATATGACTCACTCCTTGCGAAATTGATAGTGCATACCCCATCAGATCGCTTCGATGAAGCTCTGGTTCGGACCTATCGTGCTCTGTGTGAATTTCGCATTGAGGGTGTTGATACGAACATACCGTTCCTTCAAGAATTGGTTCGCAATCCAGAAGTGGTTGCTACCGAATTCTACACGCGTTTTGTTGACGATAATGCTGTGGATCTTTCAGTTCAAACGTCTACCGATCACCCTCGACTCTTCTTTGAAGAATCCACTGTTTCGGACATTGTTCCGGTTCGTGCCGGTTTAGATTTGGATACCAGTGATCCTCTGGCCGTTCTTGATCACGGTGTTGCCTCTCGCGCGGAACGATTACGCAAGGCTTCTCAAACTGACTCGGAAGAAGTCTCGATTGGGGATACCCGTACTGAAGGTCTAATTCCTGTAACTGCGCCTGTCCAAGGCACAATCGTCAGCATCGACGTTACTGAAGGCGACGAAGTTCTATTAGGGCAGCAACTGTTGGTTATGGAATCGATGAAGATGGAGCATGAGATTGTAGTGGAGAAAACGGGTGTGATTCGCCGCATTGTCGTGTCGGTTGGCGACACAATTTACGATGGACAACCATTACTCTTCATCGAAGAATCTGAAGTTAGTGCAGGAAGGGAATCCGAACCAGAACTAGTTGATCTTGATCTGATTCGTCCCGATCTCGCTGAAGTCGAAAAACGCCGCGCAGCTACGCTTGATGATGCTCGAGACTGGGCCGTTGAACGGCGCCGTCGTTCTGGGCAACTCACAATGCGTGAGAACATCGCGCTGCTCTTTGATAAAGACAGCTTCGTTGAGTATGGGCAGCTGGTGCTCGCTGCCCAACGACAACGGCGCTCGCTTGAAGATTTAATTGAGAAAACATCCGCTGATGGGATGTTGATTGGCATCGGATCAGTTAACAGTGACCGATTCAGTAATCCCGCAGACCGAGTTGCACTCATCGCCTACGATTACACCGTTCTCGCAGGTACTCAAGGTCAACGCAGCCACCGTAAGACCGATCGCATGATCGATGTTGCCGGTCGAGCTCGAATTCCTTTGGTTCTCTTCGCCGAAGGAGGTGGCGGGAGACCTGGTGACACGGACGAAAGTGGTTCTGGTGCGGGTAATAGTTCCAGCCGAACGTTTGCTAACTTTCCGAAGCTGAGTGGTCTGATCCCGATGGTAGGCATTACTTCCGGTTACTGTTTTGCCGGTAATGCTTCGCTGCTTGCCTGTTGTGACGTCATCATCGCTACCGCTGACTCGAATATTGGAATGGGTGGTCCTGCGATGATCGAAGGTGGTGGACTCGGAGTTTTTGCTCCAGAAGATATTGGTGCTATGGAAATCCAGGTACCAAATGGTGTGGTTGACATTGCCGTTGATGACGAGAGCGAAGCGATCGAAGTCGCGAAGCGTTACCTTTCCTACTTCCAGGGCAGGCTCAGCGAATGGGAAACAGCTGATCAGCGTGTGCTTCGGCGCATCGTTCCCGAAAATCGCCTTCGCATATATGACATCCGACAAGTGATCGAGACGATAGCTGACGTAGGAACTGTTCTCGAGCTTCGGAAAAATTTCGGCATTGCGATGGTTACTTCATTTATACGTGTTGAGGGTCGTCCTGTAGGTGTTGTTGCCAATAACCCTGCTCACATTGGCGGTGCCATCGATTCCGATGCAGCAGACAAAGGCGCACGGTTCATGCAGCTCTGTGATGCATTCGACATCCCTGTACTTTTTCTGTGTGACACTCCAGGGATAATGGTTGGTCCGGAAGTTGAGAAAACCGCTCTTGTGCGTCACGCGAATCGCATGTTCCTGATTGGTGCCAATCTTGAGGTGCCGTTCTTCACTATGATCCTTAGAAAATCCTATGGTTTGGGTGGCATTGCTATGGGCGGTGGAAACTTTTTGCAGCCGCTTTACACTGTCGCGTGGCCTACTGCCGAATTTGGCGGTATGGGTCTTGAAGGGTATGTAAAACTTGGTTATCGCAAAGAACTAGCAGCGATTGAAGATCCACAAGAACGACTTCAAGCCTATGAGGAACGTGTCGCGAAAGCCTACGAGGAAGGCAAAGCACTTAATCGTGCGACTGTTTTCGGTATTGACGACACAATCGACCCAGCTGATTCTCGTCGGTGGCTTGCAAGTTTACTTTCATCTCTTCCGCCACCGCCGAACCGTGAGGGTAAGAAGCGTCCTTATATAGATGCTTGGTAGAAGCTTTGGAGCATCCGCCAGAGTTAAATTTCCGATCCAGATTGAATATGGGCGGTTGTAGGGCTTGATCTATAACATTACGGCATTTTTTGTCGTTCGTTTGTAAGATGCGGCCTATGGAATCGTCTCGTACCGAAGGTATTCTTCAAACTATCCGAGTTCTCGATCTCGCTGATGAACGAGCAATTTATGGTTCGAAGTTGATCGCGGATTTAGGAGCAGATGTTATTCGTGTTGAGCCACCTGACGGTGATCGACTTCGTCTACGTGGTCCCTTTGCTTCCGATAATGATGGTGAAGAACACTCTCTTTATTACGCCTACTACGGTTCAAACCGACGTTCTGTCACTATCGATCTAGGAAATGCCCGCGAACGCGAGACACTCAGACAACTCGCACTTTCCTCAGATGTTGTTATTGACACCGGCACGCTCGCATCTGCTGATATCGATGTGTTCGATTTGCTCGAGGCGAAGCCGGAGCTCGTGATTGTCTTAGTGACTTCGTTTGGGTCTTCAGGTCCGTGGGCTGAATATTTGACGAGTGATTTGGTTGCCGGAGCTCTCGGAGGCTTTGTTGCGACTACCGGTGATGTCGATACGCAGCCACTCAAGGCCTACGGAGAACTCAATTTCACTACCACAGGCCTTTACGCTGCGATTGGTTCGTTGACTGCGCTGCGTCATGCACGTGAGACAGGAGAAGGTCAAGTCGTTGAATTGGCGGTGCACGAGGCGGTTCCTTCTTGCCTCGAGCATGTGTTGATGTGGGGTTGGTTTCACAATGATCTCCCGATGGCGAAGGATGATGTGCTAGCTCGCCGTGGCTCGCTGCACTGGTCAGACATGTACGAAGTTATGGACGCATCAGATGGTTCGATCATGATCACGACGACACCTGATCCGATGAAACAGCTTGCTTGGCTTGTTGAGATGGGAGTCGAACAAGATCTGCTTGATCCGAAATACGGCGATCCTGAACAGCATCGGATGATGGTTATGCGGATGATGGAAGTACTCCGTGATTGGGTTGCGCAGCAAAATGTCGAAGATTTGTTTTTTGAAGCACAGGAGCGGCACTTTCCGTATGGATGGATTCTCTCACCAGATCGTGTTGCTCAGAGTCCTCAACTTGAAGCTCGTGATTGGTGGATGAACTATCAGCTTGGGGCTCATATCGTGCGTGGACCAGGTGCGCCTTATTTGCTTGAGGAGAAACCTATTCGGAAAGAGTCTTCTGTCAGTGAAGTAGGTGCAGACACGAGAGAAGTGTTGGAGAAGATCGGCTGGGTAGAGAGGTGACAGGTGCGCTAAAAGGAATCCGGGTCTTGGACTTCACACACGTGTTGGCGGGGCCATACGCGACACGTATTCTCGGCGATCTAGGAGCTGACGTAGTTAAGGTGGTGTCCGAAAAGCGGCCCGGTAATACTCCGGATAGTACTTACTATCGGATGTGGAATCGGAACAAACGGTCGCTGTCTCTGGATATGTCGACGGAGCGCGGGAGAGAGATTGCTCGCGCACTCGCAGAGCGTGCCGACATCGTGATTGAGAACTTTTCACCTGGTGTGCTAGACCGATGGGGTATTGGATACGACGTTGTCTCCAAGGGCAATACTGGCGTGATATATATCCAGATGTCAGGGATGGGTGATGGAGGCCCTTGGGGAGATTTTGTTTCCTTTGCTGCCACCGTTCATGCTCTCGCTGGTTTGACCTACCTCACGGGTGTTCCAGGGCGTGAGGATATCGGTATCGGTAACTCATTCAATGACCATCAGGCAGGGCTGCATGCCGTGACTATCATGCTTGCGGCTATCGAATACAGACGCACGAGCGGAAAAGGCCAGCGAGTCGATTTAGCTCAGTACGAGGTCGGAGTTGCATTGACTGGTACAGCGCTCTTGGATTATTTCGCGAATGGCAACGTGCAGAAACCGGTAGGAAATCGTCATCAGCACGAAGTCGTTGCTCCACACGATACTTACCCATGTTTAGGCGATGATCGTTGGGTTGCCATCACCGTGATGACCGAAGTGCAGTGGCAGAACTTTTGCACTGCAATTGGAAGGTCAGAATGGACAGGTGATCCTAGATTTGCGACAGCTCTAGCTCGAGTTGAACACCTAGAGGAACTTAATAACTGTATCGCTGATTGGACGATGAAACTGGATGCATATGATGTGCAAGAGCTTTTACAAAATGCTGGCGTACCGGCCGGTGTAGTCCAGACGGGGAAAGACTTGCTTCAGCGAGATCCGCAACTGTCGCACAGCGGATTCTTTCGAAAGACCATTGATGCTGGTGCCTATAACGAAGCCACCCCTTTCGAGAGGATTCCGTTGCAGTTCTCTCGAACACCGGTTGAAGAGTACCGTGCTCCACGCGCTGTTGGGGCTGATAACGCAGAGATCCTTGGCGAATGGCTTGAAATGGCAGAACAAGATATTCAGTTGGAAGAGCAAATCGGAACATTGCGGTAAAGACCTGTTTGATCGCTATAGGTGCTTTTACTCAGATCATGATGTGGTCAGTATTTGTTTAACGTAGAGTTCCCCTGATGAGAGTTATCGATTTCGGAGGAATGCCCGATGTCTATTCGCTACGAAACCCGTGATCAGGTCGCATACATCACGATTGATAATACGGCAAAGGGAAACGTTCTCGACAAAAAGCATGCTGATGAACTTTCAGAGGCTTGGAAGCAAGTCTGGGAAGATCGTGACGTTCGTGTCGGTATTATCACTGGTAGTGGAGATCGCCACTTCTGTGCTGGCCACGACATCAGTCCACACCCGAACCTGACACCTGAAGAACGTGAATACCTTCGTGCGGAGAAGATTTTCTGGCCACATGCCGGCACAGTGAACGGTGCAACGATCGGTGTCGATGGTCGGATGGGAGATCATTATCCAAGAGTCTGGAAGCCGGTGATAGCAGCAGTAAATGGTTGGGCGGCTGGTGCGGGACTTTACCTGTTGCTTGCTTCTACGGATATTCGCATCGCTTCGGCTGAGCATGCGCGCTTCAAATTTGCTTTGTTGTCACAAGGCTGGCTGGGAAATGGACCGGGAGCGACACTGCTGATGAAGCAGCTTCGTTACGTCGACGCGATGCGGATGCTTCTAACAGATGAACCAGTTGGCGCAGACGAAGCACTACGTATTGGTCTCGTAAACGAGATCGTAGAGCATGATCGGATTTTGCTACGAGCTGAGGAGATAGCTCGCCACATCACGAAACTACCACCGATCGCTGTTCGGATGATGAAAGAATTTGTGGTTCGTTTTGGTGAGACCACCACGGATGAAGCATGGCAGGTCCAAAATCTGATTAATACGTTATTGATTCAGACCACTGCCGATGGCGATGAGGGAAGTCGAGCCTTTAACGAAAAGCGTAGCCCCGATTTTACGGGGGCAATTCGGCAGAAGGGCGATCCATTTCCGACAATGTCAGATGAGCAACGTGAGCGCTTGAACTCGATTTACCAGAGTCGAGATTTTTAACTTCCTAATGCATTGGTCCGGATTAGCTGTTCGATAGAATCGTCTGATAGTTCAGCTAATTCGCTAAGTATTTCAATGTTGTTTGCTCCTAGCCCCGGAGCTGGTCCTAGTTGTCGTGTTCCATCACTCCATCGCCATGGTAAACCGACCATGATTCGAGCTTCGTTGCTCTCACCAAGAATCGACTCGAAAAATCCTCGGGTCCAAAGATGTTCGTCTTCGAAAAGCATGGTTGCGTTCATGGAAGCAGCTGCAGGGACACCCATAGCTTGCAGTTCCTCGGCCGTAACACGGGCATTCCGATGTCGAGTCCACTCGGAAATTGTGTCGTTGATGCGGTTTGATTGCTCTCGTCGTTGTGTTACTGAAATGTTGGAGATGTCTCGAAGCTCATCGACGATGCTACAGAATGCACTCCATTGCGTATCATTCGTGATAGCGATTGCTAACCATTCGTCTTTTCCGACGGTTCGATAAACATCGTGAGGAAAGAAGTCGTCTGAAGTATTGCCTGCTCGTTGCGGATGCTTGTTGTCGCGCTGTATCTCGATAAGGGATCCAGGCATGGTCCATAGCAGTGCCTCTGACATCGCTAGGTCAATGTGCCGCCCAACTCCAGTTCGATCGCGCTTCCACAGAGCTGTTGTTGCAGCAAAAGGGAGCAGCAAACCGAGTAAAGGGTCTGACCAAGCGAATCCGGGTACAGGTGGATGTTCTGGGTACCCATTCTGATTCGCAAACCCGACGAAACACTGTACTAATGTTCCGTAGGCTACAGCGTTAGCGTTGGGTCCGGTCTGACCTAATCCTGAAGCGGATAGAAGAATAACGTCATCGCGTATAGCTCTAAGGTCGTTATAACCAAGACCAAGTCGCTCGAGTGTGCCAGGTGCAAAGTTCTCTACGACAATGTCGCTATGAGCGATTATCTCTCGGACCGCCTTAAGCCCCTCTGGGACCTTGAGATCAATCGATAAGTCTCGCTTTCCACGGCCTAGTACCCCGTGTAATTCTGAACGACGCCCGGGTTCGGGATGTCTAGGCGACTCTACCTTTACAACATCGGCTCCAAAAGCCGCTAAGTATCGTGTTGTTGTCGGGCCGGCGATCACCCATGAAAGGTCAAGTACGCGTACACCACTTAAGGGTAGGCCTTGAGGAGCGCTTGAGTTCCGTTGTTTCGCCTTAGACGAAAAAGTGGACTTGCGTGGAGCGCTTGTTCGGTAGTCTTCAGTTTTCAGTCCGAATAGTCTTCGAGGAACACGTATGTCGGAGGTACTACTTAGCGCTCCAAGAAAATCACGTGAGACTATCTGAGGGTCATCTAGAACATCGGACAGTTCGTTGACAGCGAAGCAAGGTATATGTGCCTGCTGAGCGGTATCTACGATTTCCGCTTTCAGACGTGTCCGAGTCCAGTCGGTCATGGCTGGAATCAGTACCTGAGCCTGCTGGAGCCGATCCGCATGCGTTGCGAATCGCGGATCTGTCACCCAGTTTGGCGATCCTATTAAATCGGTCCACTTGTTCCATTGATGCTCTTCGCGCGGTGACACGGCAATGTGACCATCACTGGCCGGTAAAATATATGATGCGCCGAGGAGATCTGATCGCTTTTCACGAGAAAGAGACAGAGTTCCATGGCCTGGCATCGAATGTTCTCGCGCTGGCAGAATTGCCAACGCCTCTTGTTTTGAAACGTCGATTACAGTCCCAGTCCCGGTTGTCTCTCGATGGTAGAGAGCTTGAATAGCGGCACACGATGCAGCGATGCCACTGATGAATTCAGATTGGTCCCCAGCTGCTCGAACTGGCGGCTCTGCTGTGACATCTTCGACGGGACCTAGCAGTAGTTGAGCAACTCCACTGGCATGGAAAGTTACTAGGTCGTTTCCTATCCAATCCCGATGCGGTCCAAATAGTCCAAATGGAGTTATCGCTACGATCACAGCAGTTGGTGCTCGTTTGCGGATTTGCTCAGGTAACCAGCCTCGTGTCTCGAGATCTTGAGGTTGTCCTCCGACAACGATGAGGTCAGCTTTAGAAATAGAGCCATCAAGGTGGTGGGGTTCGAGTGGTCGTTTCAGGGTATCGGTCACTTCGCGTGCAAGACGTGTCTCAGAACTGGTAGGTTGCTGTTCTTCTTTGGAGCATTGAAGTTGTAAAACTTCCGACCCGAGCTCAGCAAACAGTCTTCCACATACAGCCGCTGCGAGTGAATCCCCCAGTTCGAGGACGCGCACATGGTCAAGGAGCATTTTCAGTGTTAGTTCTCATGGTCTTTGGCCATGCATCTATCGCTCTATTCACAGGGTCCTTCAACAAATCATTCCTGAGTAATAGTTTTCAGGCGGTATTCATTCTGCCGAAAGGGTATCAACGGGCTAGACCGTCTCTGTGGTGTCTTGAGTAGTCAAAGATTCTCCAGTGTGTCCAGAGATGCGAGAGCCCACAGATCGGAGCTCGGTCAGGTGTTCCTGCATGGCTATTTGCATTAACCGCGAATCGGTTGAATGCATAACAAACCGAGCCCCAAGTTCGATCGCTGTTGTTGAGGTTTCCAATGTTTGCTGATGGATCATTACGGGCACATCATGAGCTTCAGATTGCTCGATCACACTCGCGATGACCTCAAGGTAGGTAGGGTTAGTAACGTCGTCAGGAATGCCGAGCGATGTGGTCATGTCGTTTGGTCCGATGAAAATGCCGTCGATGTCGCCAACTTCAAGGATTGAATTGAGTCGTTTATAGGCTGGCTCACTCTCGATTCCGATAATGATGATGCTTTCTGCATGGCGTGCTTCTAGATATTTTCTTGATGCCTCACTTGGAAGCACGCCTTCGGTAACAGCACGAGTGAGGTATTCACCTTTTAATGGATGCCATTTTGCGGTAGCGACGCACGCTTGAACTTCCTCGACTGTCTCACAATAGGGAACAAGTACGCCTGCCGCTCCTGCGTCGAGTGCCATAGCCACCCATTCTGCTTTCGGAACTGGTACTCGCACGATTGGGGTGATATCCGTATCACGCAGCATTCTGCAAAGCTCTTGAATTTCCTTGCGATCTCGGGATCCGTGTTCTGAGTCGATGACTACGAAATCGAGAGTGGCTCCTTCGAGTGCTGCCCGGAATCGAGTTGTACCCATCGCTGAGAGCATGCAGCCATATACCAATCCTCCATCAGAAAGGGTTTGCTTTAGTCGTCTACCGTCCATTGATATCTCCCTTCGTCACAGCCAAGGTATGGCTCGCGCCAAGATACCGGCCTGCACAGCCTTTTGCTCTAAACTGACGTAATTATTTCGATATTCGCATTCTTCAACGGATTTGCTCAAGATACTTATACTGAAACCCAGTAAATCATTTTCAATGAAGTGAGGTACCTGATGGTCGAACAATACGATCCTGCGCTGGCTATGAACTATGAAACCATCGCAGTGGAACGTGATGGTCGAGTCGGGATCGTTCGCTGGAACCGACCTGATCGTCTCAACGCATTCAACTCCACGATGTATGCAGAATGGGTAGAGGCATATGATGCTTTCAACGCCGACACAGAGATTGGCGCTGTCGTTATCACAGGTACTGGCCGTGCTTACAGTGCGGGTGCCGATATTGGTGGTTTTGAACGCAGCTTCACCGGTGATGATGCACCGATAGAAAAGGAAGCGTCGCATCCTCCTTTTGACCACTGGTATCTGGCTGAAGGCAAACCGACAATTGCAGCAGTCAATGGTGTTGCGATCGGTATCGGATTTACCTCGATCCTATGGTTCGACAACATAATCGCATCAACGCAAGCGAGATTCTCAGCACGATTCGCGGCGATCGGATTGACACCGGAACTATCCAGTTCATGGCTATTGCCTAGGCTGATTGGTGTGCATCGGGCCAAAGAAATGATGCTGACTGGACGCATCTGGAGTGCAGAAGAGGCACAGCAACTCGGTCTCGTGCGACAGGTTGTTGAGCCTGACGATCTGCTTCCCACAGCGATATCGCAAGCAGCGGAAATTGCCGCAAATCCATCGACTTCAGTGAGTGTAATTAAGCGAATGATGATGGAGGATATGCTGACGACGGATCTCAGTACTGTGATGCGGCGATCTGACGATAATTTTGCGACGGGACGCAAGACCGCAGAGCATCGCGAAGCGCTGCTCGCACTGGGAGAGAAGCGATCGGCACGCTTCCACGACGCTGCGCATATGGCTGAAGTGGCAGCGAGCTTGACTGGCGATTGACAGCAGCGTGATAGGGTTTTGGTTGTTATGAGCCCGTGAATTCCGGTTCGCGACGTTCGATAAAGCTCTTAAATCCTTCACTTGCATCCGATGTTTCCAGCAGTGCTGCTTGCGCCGACCATTCTCGATCAAGGAACAGATCTCGATTAATACTGTTTACCGAGTCTTGAACGAGTCGTCGCAGGCTCGTATAGGCTATCGGAGGACCTGCTGCTATCTGTCGTGCATACGACAGCACCTCGTCCATGAAGTTTTCGTCAGGCACGACGCGATTTGCTACACCGAGTGCAAGAGCTTGTGATGAATCCAACAGGTTTCCGTCGTAGAAGATTTCGAAAGCTTTTGCTACTCCAACAATTCGAGGTAACCAGTACGTTGCCCCGTAGTCTGACGCTAACCCTCGCTTAATGAAAATTGAACCGATTCGTGCTGATTCAGCAAAAATTCGTATATCGCAGCAGAGTGCTATTCCGAATCCAGCACCAGCGGCAGCGCCATTGATTGCTCCGATGATCGGTACGTCACAGTTCGCAAATGCCTGTGTCATCTTCGCCGATCCCAGACGAGGATTCAGCCGGGCGTACCGTGATTCCAATTGTGCGTCGCTTCCAGTCGCACCATTTGCTGCAGGTGATCGGTCGGCAGTGACCTCAGCACCAGCACAGAAAGCTCGGCCTTCGCCGGTCAGCACCATTACTCTTACCGCATCGTTCGCAGACGCCTCATGTATAGCAGCGAGCAGGTCGGATGTTAGTTGTGTACTCAGAGCATTCATCTTCTCTGGTCGGTTGAGCGTGGCAATCATCACACCGTTGGAGATATCGATTTCGATCTCTGCCATTGTTGTTTCCCTTTCAAATGTAGTGCTTTTCCGATGAGCTACTGCCGGGTGTTGAGAGCTATATTAATCTGCTCTCGGAGCAGTGGCAGTACAGTATTCGCGACGTGGGTGCATTCTTCCACGTGAGGGAACCCCGAAAGGATGAATTCATCGATACCTAGTTCCCAGTAGCGGAACAGTTCGTCTGCCACCTGATTCGGCGTACCCACGATAGCCGTACCAAGGTTTACTCGTACCAGTGAAATACCGTTCCACAGACGTTCCGATACACGGTGCTCCTCGAAGCTGCGAGCTTGCGTTGCTGCTCCGACCATCGCCGTCCCTGTGACAGCGGAGTCACGCTGAGCGAGCACTGTATCTGAAGCATCTGAGATCAGAGATTCTGCGAACTGCCAAGCATCATCCTCGACATTTGATATCACGAGGTGGGTTCGAAGGCCGAAACGGATTGTTCGTCCTGCATTGGTAGCTGCCTCTCGTGCGCGTGCCATCAAAGCTTCAGTTTCTTCAACTGGCTGGATCCACATCAGCAGTGTGTCTCCCTGTGAGGCAGCGAGTTCGAGCGCTCTTGGTGAGGCACCACCCAGATACCAGCTCGGTCCTGGCGATGTTGGCCCCGGCGAGACAACAGCATTGTGCAGTGTTGTAGTGGAGCCCTCGAAGTCGATGTACTCACCAGGTTGTTCCCATAGCATCCGGCAAGCGGCCATAAATTCTGCCGCCTGTTCGTAGCGTTTATCATGGCTGCTTGTTACACCGAGCCGCTCCATGTCCCCCTGGATGCCTCCTGGTACTACATTGATGTCAAGCCGACCACCAGACATGCGGTCAAAAGTTGCGGCCATCTGCGCGAATAGTCCCGGAGGAATAAATCCGGGTCTTACGGCCACAAGAAAGCGAATACGTTCAGTTACGGCGGCAAGCGCTGTTGCGGTGGTCCAGGTCTCAGCGAGTGGGGCGGTTTCGTTAAAAAGTCCATTACTGAACCGTGTTGGAATGAGTAATCGTTCGAAGCCTTGACGTTCAGCCGTTTCGACTACTTCACGAAGATATTCGAATGTTGGTTCACGTTCGGCGCGGTCGGTTCCGATACGAACTCCGTCACCGTCTATCGGGATGAACCAGTCGAATACCGGTGCTGGACGCTCTGTATTTGTCATTGTAGGTACCCCATTACGAAGTCTCTTGCGCTATTGCTATCGAACCACCGTGACCCGCGATAGTGCTGGATAACGAATATCTGGGCCCGTCAGCGGTATAACCACCATTGATGGGATCATCTGCGAGTAGCAATGGGGTGTCGAGGTCTATCCACTTGAATCCTCCTATGCCAGCAGCAAAATGCGCTGAGAAACCCATTAAAAGCCTAGTTTCAACCATCCCACCGATCATCAGTTGCAGACCAGCTCCCTTCGCGATTGCTACGATCTCGAGTGCAGTGCTTACTCCGCACTTTGCAATTTTGATATTCACGGCGCTTGCTAGTTGTTCACGCACGATCCGTAGCATGTTTTCCACCGAACGACACGATTCATCGGCGACTACCGGTACGCCGCCTTCAATAGTTACTTGCTTGAGCCCATCCCAGTCATCACACGCTACCGGTTGCTCTATTGCTGCCGGTACGATCCCATCATTGCGCAGCGCTTCGAGGAATCGGACGGCTTCATTTGCGGTGAAACCTTCGTTCGCGTCAAGGATAAGGGCGCAATCTGGGTGTGCCTGTCGAATCGCTATTAGACGTGAAATATCATCAGCGATGTCTAAACCGACCTTTGTTTTGATAGTCATGAAACCAGCATTTCGGTACTCATTGGCGAGCTGGTGTGCTTCTTGATCCGGACAGATAGGTATCGTGATATCGGTGGTCAGTTCGTTTGAGACACCACCGAAGAACTGATACAGCGGTACGCCCCACTCTCGTGTTAAGGCGTCGAGGATGGCTATTTCTACGCCTGCTCGTGTTGCATTCAGATCGACAAGCCACTCTGTCAAATTTTCTGCGCATGTTCGCCAGGCAGCTGCGTCTTGGCCGAGAAGTTTGGGACGCAGGTACTCAATTGCTTCCAATGCCGTTTCCTGGTTCTCGAATGTGATCGGTTGCAATGCAGGGATCTCACCCCAACCCTCTGTGTTACTCGCAAGCCGAACTCGAATTGAGACGTTTTGTAGCCGATCTAGCTGAGTTGAGGAGACCGTGAAAGGGGCGAGCAAGGGTACATCAAGTGGAAAGGCTTCGATGGAGGTGATAGCGGTAGAGATCATCAGCGAGTGTTAGCCTCACGACTACCAAAGGTTGAATAGCGCTACAAGCACTCATGTAACGGTGGAGCTGGTTCTAACCTGTATGCCACACCGTTACGGTATTTATCGACTATCCGCGTGGGAGGCCGAGGCCGCGAGTCGCAATGATGTTGCGCTGGATTTCCGATGTGCCCGCTGCGATCGTTGCCGGTACGGAACGCACGTACGATTGAGTGAAGAGACCATCCAACGGGGCATAGGCATTTGGTGGGTCGTTGTATTGGTTTCGGTCGTCGTCATCGTGGCCCCAGAACTGAGCGTACTGCCCGAAGACCTGTGTTCCTGTGCGGGCCAACTTCTGACTGAGTTCCGAGTTGAACAACTTAGATGTGGAGGCTTCGTAATTTGGGATTTGCCCTGCCGATTGCATCGAGATAATTCGGAAGCTGAATTGGAATTGAACCTCTGATTCGACATAACGGTCTGCTATCTGGTGACGCAGGGACGTTGAGTTTTCAAGGCGTGACCGTGACTTGCCATCGTCTGAGTGGACGTAGTCGATTAACTTCCGAATAGTCTTCCTGCTCGTGATTGCGCCAGTGATGTTAGACCGTTCGAAGTCAAGTAGTGTCGCTCCGACGTACCATCCACGGTTCACTTCACCAACGACGTTCGACGCCGGAACACGAACATCCTCAAAGAAAGTCTCATTGAAGTGATAGTGTCCACCCATATCGATCAGTGGTCGTATTGATAACCCAGGAAGTCCCATTGGCATCAGCATGAAAGAAATTCCACGATGCTTGGGAGCTTCGGGATCGGTCCGAGTAAGCGCATACAGCCAGTCTGCGTATTGCGCGCCACTGGTCCAGATCTTCTGCCCGTTAATCACGTAGTCATCGCCATCACGCACAGCACGTGTTTGTAGTGACGCTAGGTCTGAACCTGATCCAGGCTCGGAATAGCCTTGCTGCCAGTTCACCTCACCGGAGAGGATCTTTGGGAGATGCTCAGCTTTCTGTTCGTCAGTTCCGTGCACGATGATTGTCGGGCCTAACTGACTGACTCCCTGGCCACCCACAGCTGGAGCACCTGCTTCTGTCATCTCTTGCTTGAAAATGAATTGCTCGAGCGGCGAGAGTCCTGCCCCGCCGAATTCTTTTGGCCAATGCGGTGCTATCCAGCCTTTATCGGCTAGTGCAGTTTGCCATTCCTCGGCTGCATTGCGTTTGGTCTCGTCTTCGGACTTCCGATCCTGGACCCATTCACCTTTACCTTCTGCGTAAGCTTTCGGAAGCCCCGATTCGATCAGGTTTCGTACTTCGGATCGGAATGTGGCTTGTTCGGGTGTGTCGTTCCAGTCCATGAGGTCACGTTCCTTCTCATCGGTTCTACGTTAATTCGGTGTGCAGTGCGTTTCCGAGGGACACGTCACAATATTCGTTGCACCGTGGGAGCGTGTCAACGAATTGTGTCGATTGCCAAGGTCAGTGTTGATCGCAAATAGCCAATAAGAGATCTCAAATCATCCTCCGAAATAACTTCATTGCAGCGACAATAAGTGTCTGAGTTTTATTTGAAAATCTTCGCTTGACTGTTCTTAAGGATTTCTCCTAGCCCGTCGAATCGAGCTAATCCCTAGCCAGATGGGAAAGGCGACGATTGCAATGCCAAGGATCACAGCAATTGCTGACGGTTCCAGTCCGATGAGCTCGTCGATTTGGTTGCGGATCCAGTCGAGCAGCGTGGGATCGATTGGTTCGGAGTGATGAAGGAATATCCGATATGGCAGCATAATTGACTACCCACCAGCCGAACCTGTCTCGACTTTAAGACTGCCTGTAGCTACATAACGCGATGATACGGAGCGCTCTTGAATTGAAAGCGCCAATATACCAGCGCCTATTAACAGCAGCACACTGATCAAGAAGGCACTGTCATAGTTACCAAAATTATCGAATGCGATGCCGAACAAGATCACGGCGAGTGCACCGCCGAATTGATGCACCATTAAGGTTAGTCCACCCAACATACCCACGTTACGTACCCCGTAGACGTCTGCGGTAAGAGAAGTTGTCAACGATACTGATGCGAGCCACGATCCTCCTCCAAGGATTGCGAATGTCCAGAGCGCAGCGTTTCCCGGTAACAGCACTAATGTGAGAAACGCGACTGCGCGCATCAGGTAGATCGCACCTAGGAGTAATTTTCGTTGCATGTGGTCGGAGATCGCTCCCACAAGGATGACGTTTAAAGCATTGAGTCCGCTTAGTAGTCCGAATGCCAGAGCAGCTGTTCCCGGGGTGATGCCTTCACTCGAGGCCCAGCGCACGAAATGGACAGAGATGCTAGCTGTTGTGATTCCGCAGACCCAGTAGGTGATCGTAAGTTGCCACATTGGGGCGGAACGAAACGAATCCTGCCATCGAGTCGTTTCCAGTGGCCCCGTCTGCCCGTCGTGTTCATTGGCTGAGGTAGGTGCATTGTCCGGTTCTTGATCGCCATCCGGTTTGAGTCCCATGTCGGAAGGATCGCTGCGCACTATCCCCCAAAGTAATGGAACTCCAAGCCCTAATGTGATTACACCGGCGGCTACCCACGCTATTTGCCAATTCGTAGCAAGGAATAAGTACGTGAGAAATGGGACTAGTATCAGGCCGCCGAGAGATGCACCGGAGACGAGCACACTCATGGCTATGCCACGCTTCCTTCGAAACCAGCGCACGATGAAGACCCCAGACATACTGGGTGAGATGCCTCCCGATGCCCAAGAAATCACAAATCCATAGATCACTGCGAGCATCCACACGTTGCTGACGAAGGCCATTGCGATGAATGCGATACCCATCACCGTCATGCTCACGATAACTACTGGGCGACCGCCTATACGGTCGATTATCCGTCCGAAGAAAGGTTGTGAGAGCCCATTGAAGAGCCATCCGACTGATGCGGCTACCGAGATCGCACCGACCGAGACTCCCCATTCTATTTCCCATGTTTCAACGAAGATGCCGAATCCTTGTCGCGTTCCGAACCCTATAAACATTGCGAAAAATAGAGCGCCGACGATGTACCAACCGTAAAATCGTCCTCCTTCGGAATGATTGTGTTCGGTGGTCACGGGCGTACCTTGTCTATCTGACTTGGTTGTTTCTGGATGCCGAGGTCATCTAGCGTAACGTGTGTGATCTTTCCCGTCCCTACTATTTATTGGCTTCGGTTCTGAGTAGCAGCGCTCGTAAAGGTCGTTCAAGCATCAAATTCCGAGGCTGGCTGGCGGCATGCCGTCCAGCGAGGCAGATGAGTAAAGGTGAATAGATGGATGATTTCGTTGGCAAAGTTGCTGTAGTTACAGGTGGTGGTGAGGGCATTGGTAGGGGGATAGCGCATGCATTAGCAGATGTTGGAGCACGTGTTGCAGTTGTTGATATCGATGGTGAAGCAGCCGAGCATGTTGCTGGAGAGCTTGAAGGTGCCAAGGCGTTCGAAGCCGATGTCTCATCGGCTGATGATATGAATGCTCTTGCTGAAGATGTGGAGCTATCACTGGGGCCTGTGTCTGTTCTCTGCAATAACGCTGGTGTACTGCTGGAAGGCAGCTTAGTGGAATCAGAAATGACTGATTGGCAGTGGGTTCTTGGTGTGAATCTTTATGGGATCGTGAATAGTGTAAAAGCGTTCATCCCGAGAATCCGTGCGAGTGGTAATGAGGCACATATCGTTAACACCGGATCGATGGCTGGACTTGCGCCGCGGCTGGGTAACTTTGCTGGTGTCTATAGTGCATCGAAAGCTGCTGTCGTTAGCTTTTCGGAAATGCTGCGAGCAGAACTGGCAGGAGAGCGCATCGGGGTTTCTGTGCTTTGTCCGTCTACGGTTAACACCCGTATCTGGGAGGCAGTGAGAAACCGTCCAGCAGAGATGGGTCCTGGTGGGGCGGTTCCTCGACCAGCACGAGTAGATCAGGCGATTCATGGTTTGGATGTTGGGCCACTGGTCGTACAAGGAATCGTCGAGAATCGTGCCTATATCTTTACTGGTGCTGATACTCGGCCACGGATCGAGGCGCGCGGTGCGGCTATTCTTGCCGATGTGGCAATCTTCGAAGAAGGCGCTAGTTAAGGAGCTAAGAGATGCAATTCGCTGCTTTCGCACTCGCAGGCTCTTCTGAACGTGAAGATCCTGAGGTTGTATATCGTCGCGTCATCGAGTACGCCATTGCAGCGGAGGCGCTTGGATATGACGCTGTTTGGTTTGCTGAGCATCATTTTTCGAACTATGGGTACATTCCAAATCCTCTGCTCATGGCAACGAAAATAGCTGCCGAAACTTCCAAGATTCGCGTAGGTACGGCTGTGCTTGTGCTCCCATTTTGGGATCCTCTTAGGGTGGCCGAGGACATCGCAATGACTGATCAGTTGACGGGTGGACGTCTAGAGGTTGGTGTTGCGCGTGGTTATCAGCCGTTCGAATTCAAACGCTTCGGACTTGGGATGGAAGATGCACGTGAACGTACCGACGAGGCTGTGGGAATCATTACACGAGCATTAACCGGTGAAACTTTTGAATTTGAAGGTAAGTTTCATCAGATCCCAACAACCACGATCTATCCGGAGCCGGCTCAACGAGATGGCCTCCCGATTTGGCTTGCTGCTGGCACGAAAGAATCTTTCGAGATCGGGGCTCGATACGGTTTACGGGCGCTCACCACACAGTCTGGCCGGCCCATCAGCGTGCTCGAGCAAAGCTGGAATCACCATCAGCGTGCACAACAACAATTTCCTGGAGCATCCAGCGAGTTTGGGGTTCAAGCGCAAATCATTGTTACCCCGACGAATGACGATTCACGATCTCAGATGGAGCATTTCCTGTATCAGTCGCGTCAAGCGAATGCTCTTCGTCACGGCCGGGAGCACGTTGTATCAGGTGTCTCTGAGCCGGTCGCTTTTGAAGGTGAGCCTAGCCTCGACGAGATGTTTGAGAACCGTACTCTTTCGGGCACTCCTCCAACTGTGGTCAAGAAACTTCGGAGATACACAGAAATTGCTGACATCACGATGTTGAGTTGCGTCATGCATGGTGGTGGTATGACGCAGGAGACTGTACTTCAGTCGCTAACACTCTTTGCAGATGAAGTGATGCCGGCGTTCCGTTGAACATGCTTGTTGCACCGAACTTGCTAGTCGGTTAGCGGTTGATCTTCTACCTATTTAATTAATGTTCAGGACAGTCTGGGGCGCAGACATCGTGCCAGCCAAGTGGTGTCGCCCCAACCACGTTGGCATATTGCGGCTGTGAGAAAAATTCGCGTTTCCCAGTATCGGGATCAGGATCAGTCGATCTAAATGACACTCCCTTAAACCAGGTCAATTCATAGATCTCACTCGCGATAGAGCGATCGCTGGCTTCGATTCGGAAAGCTAATGTGTACTTCCCGTCACCGAGCGTGTCATGTGTGCTTTGTTCGATAGTGAGAGCAAAGGCGGGGTTTCCCCAAACACGCCCTCCACCTAACTCTTCGACGTATAGCATCGGGCAAGAGTGCACCTGTGTTCCTGAGCCGATCTGCCAGCGCTTCTGAACATTTGCTGAGATGCAAGGTTCGACTTCTCCCTGGGCTGACTCGACAGCCACATGAACAATGCCGTTAGGTTCGGTGAACGAGACCGGGACCACAAGGTATGACGAGTCACAGTCAGAAGTTGCGTTGTCTTTCCAGTTCAATTCGTAAGCAACCTCGCTGCCAAACTGGTCGAGTCTTGCCAAAGCTGAGAAATGACTGCCGGGCCAACCCTCTTGAACAAGCTGAGGAGCACCTCGTTCGCAGATGGCTGAATCAGGGACACGTGTGAATGCGACGTCAAACGTGGCATCGTTTCCATCATTAGTATTTACATTGCTAAACCGAATGCCTGATTCAGAATCGGTCCAGCTACCTTCGTTTAATGACATCTCTAAGAGGTCGATTTCTTGACGCACGATCTGCCACGGTAGAGCTGAATGAGCGTTGAACCAAGATGGAGGATCGTATTGAGGGCGCGCGTCGATGAGGATAGTCCCCTTGGAAATCATCAGCCCTTCAGTGTTTGAGGACAGGTCACAACAAAATTCTGGAAATGTACTTTGTCCGCGCAGGAACCTGTCATTGAGCAATTCGATATCGAGGCGAGTTGGCTGTCGGTATTCAACCCAAAAATTAGTTGGTACTAGTTCGTCTGGGAGTCCTGCCTCCCGACCTTGAATCAGTACAGCGCGAGGCCAGACCGTACTATTCAATGGAGCGACAGTAAACGTCCCTGGTTTGTCCACCACAAGTATTTCTTCGGCGTTGAGCCATCCCAGCAGATAGCGATTAATAGCACTTAAGCTATCGGAAGCTGCACCCTTACCCATGAGACTAAACTGGTTTCCATACTCCACAATTTCACACTGATCGAGGCGCTGATAATCAATCGGGCACGAATATCCGTTGTCGTGCCCGATCCCGTACCGATGAAGATGCTCATGGACAAGGGTTCGTAGCAGCTGAGTCGTAAAGTACGGACCTACAGTTTGGATTCTGTAGTTGTCACCATTATTTGAATGGTCATAAGCGAATACGGAAGCAAGCCGTTTCCCTTCGAGGAACCAGTTCTCAGTTTTGCAGACTTGATATCCGGCAACCAGACACCCCAATCCTTCGTCAGAACCGGACGAGCATTCATCTGAATAGAGAAACATCCATAGCGAGTCGCTATCCTCAGTCAATGGTCGTGTTGCCTTGGTGCGGGTAACCGAGCCATTGGAAGAAAGTGATCGATACTCGAGATTAGAAACGGATAAATTTTCCGGTATCAGGTCTTCAAATCTTCTACACTTCCTGGCTTCGTCTCGCTCGCTGACCCCAAGGTCATACCAATACACATCATCTGCATCTGAAGACCAGCTAAAGCGACCGCCTGAGGCGTTCGAAAACCAGTTGGCAGTCTCACCGTTGATGAAAAAATCAGCGATAGATTCGCTTGTGTCGGCTGGCCGCGGTGAATCGCTGTAATGGAATAAGACAACGGACACACGTTGATTTCCAAGCAGGCGTGGAACTGGTCGAGCTATGCCTGGAATAGCTCCAGGACCATTGTCTTGTGCTCCTCCAAAAAGCCCAGGATCCGGCGGTGCTCCTGTATCAGGATGTGCTCCGGCAGGGGGTGATCCAGCGGGAGGTGGTGCAGGTGCTCCGGCAGGGGGTGATCCAGCGGGAGGTGGTGCAGGTGCTCCGGCAGGGGGTGATCCAGCGGGAGGTGGTGCAGGTGCTCCGATAGGTCTGGTTGAAGTGGGCACAGGTATCGTCGCATGGGAGGAGTTCGTCGCTGCTATGGTTCCCGCAATCGGGACTGCATTCTCAGCGCTATCTTCTGCTCCTGAACAGGCTGCTGCTATGAGAAGCACTGTCGCGATGAGAGATATCGTTCTTATCGTGATTGCCAAGGAGTTTTCACCAATGTTGGGTGCTTGAGGGTGGAATGATTCAAACCGTGGTTTTAGATTTATCCTATTGGAGTCGCGACCGCTCGCTGTCTATTCAATTATTCTGCGAGGTGAACCATTGAGGAATGCGATGATATTTTCAACTGCTTCACCATAGAACATTTTATAAGTCTCAGCGGTAACGTACCCAATATGTGGTGTCAGAAGAACATTGTTAAGGCCGATCAATGGATGATTCAATGGCAACGGTTCGATGTCGAAGACGTCCAGTGCTGCACCAGCGATAGCACCATCGCGCAATGCCTGCACCAGTGCTGATTCGTTGACAATCGGTCCTCGAGAGGTGTTTACGAGGTATCCGTCGGTGCCTAGTAGCGCTAGCTCGTCACTGCCAATGAGGTCTCTGGTGCGATCGGATAGGACGAGGTGCACTGTAGCGATGTCTGCCCGCTGGAGAAGGCTATCAAGACTAGGAGCGAGCTCGACGCCGAGTTTGCCAGTTCGCTCTTCTGTCAGATTTTGACTCCAAGCTAGTACTGACATTCCAAAAGCTCGACCGACGGTAGCCACCTGTGCTCCTAGACGGCCCAACCCGATCACTCCCAGTGTTTTTTCGCCGAGATCGTGCCCCAGTGATACTTGCCATTGCCCATTCTGGATGGCTTCATGTTCAGGTTGAATTCTTCGCATTAGTGCGAGGATCAATCCCCACGTTAATTCGGCTGTATCGTTACCGCGACTACCGGTCCCACACACAGTAACGTCGTTGTCACGAAGTGCATCGAGGTCGAACGAAGCGTTACGGACGCCGGTGGTAACCAACAGTCTAAGTGCTGGAAGCCTTTCCACGAGAGACCGTGGGAACGGAGTTCGTTCTCGCATGGCAACGATGATCTCGGAGCTGGCTAGCCGCTCGACTAGGTCGTCTTCGTCGAAGATATGATCGTGGTACGCAACCAGCTCTGCCTGTTTTTCAAGGCTGCTCCAGTCTGTTGAAGAAAGAGCTGCGTGCTGATAATCGTCGAGTATTGTAATGCGCATAGCGATAGTCAATTTCTTCTTCTAGTTGGTCCATTTGTTGAATGGTATATCGCGAGTATGTGTACCCAAAATCTATGGTGACAATGATTGTCGCATCAAATTACGATCCAACTCGTGATTCTCGTACTTTCGGATGTTCTTTTGATGGTCGAAGTGCGGTGATTTGTTCAAGTAAATCGAGGAGTTGAGTTCCAGAATCCTATTTGGTTTGGAAGTGTTAAATATGGATTAGAAGGTTTGTTTGTAAGGAAAGTTTGTCAACATCTATCGAGAGTCGCATTACCGAGTTAGCATCCTCTTTACAGTTATTCGATTAAAGTTTTCTGGGTAGGAGATTACCGAATATGCCAGCTACATCTGACGCTGCTAAGGCCGGATATGATTCCAGTGATGATGAGATTTCAACTGAAACTATCGTAGGTTCTGTTCTTCTTGCTCGTTCTCTAAAACAGCAAGGCGTCGACTTCATGTTTGGGGTAGTTGGTTTCCCCGTTGACAGATTGGCTCGTGAAGCTCAGAACGAAGGCATCGAATATATCGGTATGAGAAATGAACAGGCTGCTTCTTACGCGGCTCAAGCTGCCAGTTACTTACTCGGTCGTCCACAGGCATGC
>Ga0310344_10000463_pt1 | contig 32013 bp, 28 predicted proteins | sample HC15DNA20200_MG_FD_203801 | JGI IMG/M metagenome (GOLD analysis project Ga0310344, IMG submission 203801) | Marine microbial communities from station ALOHA, North Pacific Subtropical Gyre - HC15-DNA-20-200_MG | ecosystem: Environmental > Aquatic > Marine > Oceanic | place: Pacific Ocean: North...
GGCTGTCCACCGCGGCGTCGATCTCGGCCTGCGAGAGGCGGTAGTCTTCGCGGTCCCACCCGTCGAAACGGATGCTCATCTCGCGCACCGCCGCATCGCCCCGTGCCTCGATGTCAGCCAGCGCCGCCTCAACGGTATCGCGTACCCGCCGGTCCGCATCCGCCTTCGCTTCCGCCGTCGCACCACGCTTGAGCCACTGGGCCATAAGCCTCCCCGGTTAATTGCTTGAACTGCAAATGCCATGCCTGCGGGGGACGGCGCGAACCATCGCATTGTATCGATAGGGCGCTATCGACCGAATGCCATTGCGGCAACGATGGGGGCACCCTACTCCAACGGGCAAATCCCGCCCGCTGCTTCTCATAATGGGTACCCGATCTCCAGAGCGGCGGCACGAACCACCTGCTCGCGAATTTCGGACAGCAGCCCGAGCTCAGGCCAAGCGGAATGGGATTGAGCAAGAGGGAGATCGGGGCCGTGCGCCTGGCAACATTGAATGACGGAACACGAGATGGCAGACTGACGGTCGTTTCTCCCGATGGCAACGCCTTTGCCTTCGCACCGGCGAAGACCTTGCAGGAAGCACTGGAGAACTGGGATACCGTGGCGCCCGATCTCGCGGCTTTCAGTGATTTTCCTGAAATTCTTGATCCCGCACTGATCATGGCGCCCCTGCCGCGCGCGTGGCAGTGGCTCGATGGTTCGGTCTATTCCAGCCACGGCGCATTGATGGACAAGGTGCTGGGGATCGACAAGCCGCCGGTCTCCTGGCCCCTCATGTACCAGGGCGTATCAGACAGGTTCTATGGCCCGACCGACGACGTGCGAATGCCCGACGAGGCGCTGCAAATAGATTTCGAGGGCGAATTCGGGGTCATCGTCGATGCAGTGCCCATGGGTACTGCCGCAGAGGATTGCCGCAAGCACATCAGGCTGGTGGTGCAGATCAATGACTGGTCGCTTCGCGCGCTGGCCGGGCCGGAGATGAAGTCGGGATTCGGTTGGGTCCAGGCCAAGCCGCCCTGCACCATGGCCCCCTTTGCGGTGACGCCGGACGAACTGGGCGACAGCTGGCGTGACGGGCGCTGCTGCGCCGATTTGCTTGTCGATTGGAACGGTAAGCGCTTTGGTGCCGCGAATGGCGAGCCAATGGCTTATGGCTTTCACGAGCTGGTCGCTCACGCCGCGCGCACCCGCGATCTGGTGGCGGGCACGGTAATCGGATCCGGCACGGTATCGAACGAAAACTTCCGCGAAGTCGGCTCAAGCTGCATCGCCGAACGCCGGGGGATCGAGATCGTCGACTTTGGTGCGCCGAAGACCGAATTCATGAGGTTCGGCGATGTTGTGCGGATGAAGGGGAGCCTCCCGGACGGCCGCGCCCCGTTCGGCGCGATCGAGGCGAAGGTGGTCCGTGCCTGACGGACCACCCCGGCATCCCAGTCACTAAGGCGGGGACGTCCCTTTCAGAAACGGGAGCATAGACCATGGAACTTTCCGACAGCGGCCTGCCGCCCGTCCAGCGGGTCGTCACTGGGCATGACGCAAACGGACGCGCGGTGTTCAAGTCCGAGGACGCGGAGCCCACCCGGATGATTCCGTCCGGTGATGCCAGCTTCCTGCTGATCTGGACGACCGCCACGGTTCCCGCCGACAACAACGACGAAACCGATGGCCGCCACCGCGAAGCCGGCCTGACGCTGGAAGGCGGGTCGGTTATCCGCGTGGTCGACATGCTGCCGGGCAAGGAAAGCCCGATGCACCGCACCAATTCCATCGACTATGGCATCGTGCTGGAAGGCGAGATCGAGCTGGAGCTGGACGACGGCGCAAAGAAGACCGTGCGCCAGGGCGGGATCATCATCCAGCGCGGCACCAACCACCTTTGGCGCAACACCAGCGACAAGGTCTGCCGCATTGCCTTCGTGCTGATCCAGGCGCCGGCCTATCTCCATAACGGCGTGCCGCTGCCCGAAGACAAGCCGCACTGATGTTCGACCTCTCAGGCAAACGCGCGATCGTCACCGGATCGACCCGGGGGATCGGCCGCGCGATTGCCGAGGGGCTGATCGCACAGGGTGCGCGGGTGGTGATTTCCAGCGAAGACGCGGGGGATACTGCGCGGGTCGCGGCGGAACTGGCCATGCCCGGCTGTGCCTGCGACGTGGCCAACGACGCCGCGCTGGCCCGGCTGGTCGATTTTGCTGCGGGGGAGCTCGGTGGACTGGACGTGCTGGTCTGCAACGCCGGGATCACGGGAATCGCCGGAGCCTTCGCCGATATCGACATGGACGACTATTCGCGCGTGATGGCAGTCAACCTGCGTTCGCAAGTCGTGCTGTGCAACCTCGCCCTACCGCACATCGCCGATGCGCGTGGCGGCAGCGTGGTGATGATTTCCAGCTTGTCAGGCTTGCGCGGCAATGGCCGGATCAACGCCTATTCGCTGGCCAAGGCGGGCGTCGCGCAGTTGGCCCGCAACCTTGCGGTCGAATGGGGGCCACGGGGTGTGCGGGTCAATGCCGTCTCACCAGGTTTCATCGCCACCGAGCTGTCCGCGCCCTTGCTGGCGGATGCCGCATTCATGCGCAGACGCATGGCGATGACTCCGCTGCGACGGCCAGGGACGCCCGAGGAGGTCGCTGGAACGGTCGCATTCCTCGCGTCTCCAGCAGGCGCCTTTGTGACCGGCCAGAACCTGGTGGTCGACGGCGGCACGCTGATCACCGACGGCAGTTGATCCGCAATCCCTGGGATCGATACCTCCAATCCCTGCTTAGCGAGACTTGAGGGGGGCACGCGTCGATCGGCCCCACAGAATGAAGATGAGGAGCGCGAGAAAAACGGCGTTGAGCGGCACCATTGCGGCTTCACCGCGCGACAGATGAAAAGCCGTCGCCGAGATCTGCAGCACGATCGAGCCGATTGCAGCCGCGCGGGTTAATTCGGGCTTGATGCCGGTCATGCCCGGGAGCAGAAGCCCGAGACCCCCTGCGATATCGATCAGGCCGAGCACGCGCACGACGCCTTCCGGCATTTGTCCGGTCCACGGCATCATGGGCGTGAGCGCGGCTATGGGTTGGATTAGTTTCATCCCGCCAAAAAGAACGAACGGCGCTCCTACCAGCAATTGTGCGATCCAGAGCGTGACGTTCAAGACGGGATGCGAAGACTGAGTTCTATTCATAAGCCCTCCCTTGAGCAAGTCGGGCTATTTGAAGCCAGTTCGAAGACAATGAAATCGTGACAGTTTTGTCGATCACCTTCGGATAATTTGAAGATCATGGATGCTTTGAGCCTCGATCAGTTCGCGACTTTTGCCGTAGTTGCCGAAGAAGGCAGCTTTGCCGCCGCGGCGCGACGACTGGGGCGCGCCCAGTCGGCCATCACTTATGCCATCCAGAAGCTGGAAGCGCAGACCGGTGCGCCGCTTTTCGATCGTTCTGCCTATCGCCCGCAATTGACCGAGGCCGGACGGGCCCTCCTGCCCCATGCGAAGCGCATTTTGACGGATGTTGCCAGCTATCGGCGGCATGCCAAGGCAATGGCGGCGGGGGTGGAAGCGGAAATCCGCATCATGCTTCCGGATGTGATGCCACGCGCAACGCTTGTCGCGGCGTTGGCCGAATTGCGGTCGCACTACCCACCGGTGCAGCTTCGCATTGCCACCGGGTCAGGATGGCAGGCCTTGCGTGAGCTCGATGCCGGCAGGATCGACCTCGCCGTCGTTCTCGATCACATCGAGTTGCCGCAATGGTTCGAGCGAAAGCCCTCCACCAAGCTTCAGCTGGTCGTGGCCGCTTCACCGCAACATCCATTGACCGCAGTCCCGGCACCGATCCCGCCGGAGATATTGGCCGATCATCTCCAGATCGTAGTCTCCAGCCGTTCAGAGGCGGACGATGCGACCGATCATGGCGTGGTAGCCACTAACCGTTGGTACACCACCGACTATCCCACGAAGCGCGCGTTGCTGCTCGCTGGTCTCGGTTGGGGCAGTATGCCAATCCATCTTATCGAGGCGGATATACGCACCAACCGATTGGCAAGCCTGACGGTCCAGAGCTGGGACGGAGCGGCTACGCCCCCCGAACTACCGCTCGTGGTTGGTACGCACGCGAACCGCTTTCATGGGCCAGCGACCCGTCTGCTTGCAAGGCTTCTCGCATTGGCTGTCTAGGTCGTAAACTCGGGCTGATCGAGCAGATCGGCGGATCATGAGCATGGCGGCGGCGGATTTGAGGGGTGCCTCGACGTCCTTGGTGAGACGGCGATTTCGGTTGATCCATGCGAAGACGCGCGCGACGACCCAACGCCTTGGCGGGACGGCGAAGCCTGATAGGCCGGTGATCTTGCTGACGATCTCGGCCTTGATGCTGGTGGTCTGGGTGACGCGCTCGTGGCTGTAACCGCGATCGCCCTTTGGTGATCGCGCGCTTCGCGTCGCCGACGGTCGGCTCGTCACGCGCGAGCAGGCTGATCGGCCCCAGATCGGGAAAGCCGCGCAATGCGCCGAGCCGCAATCCGAGATCCGGGGAACCGCATTCGATCGCGGCGAATTCCAAGCCGGATTGAGCGCAGAGACCGACTCACGCCAGAAGGGGGGGCATCGGTTCAAATCCTGCCGCCCCAGCCGATGGCGGGGCACCATCAGGCCGTGGCGAAGGCTTCGACCGGCAGCGCCATCACGGTTTCGCCACCCGCCTCGATCTCGCGCCGCAGCGCGCCGGCTTGCGGGATCGAGCGCAGCGCGAAATGCTTCGCGGTCACCAGCTTGGCCTCGTAGAACAGCGTATCGTCCGTCCCCGCCGCCAGCGCCGCAGCCGACACCTTGGCCATCTTCAGCCACATCAGGCCCAGCGAGACGATGCCCATCAGCGTCATGTAGGCATAGGCGCCCGCGCCCAGCGCGTTGCGGTCGGTCATGCCGTGCTGGAGGAACCACATCGTCGCGGCCTTCAACTCGCCATTGGCCTTGCCCAGCCGTTCCGCCACCAGCGCTACCGCATCGCCGCCATCGGCGGCGGAAGCGCATTCGTCATCGACAAGCTTGAAGAAGGCCTGCACCGCGCGGCCGCCGTTCATCGGCAGCTTGCGCCCGACAAGATCCATCGCCTGAACGCCGTTCGCGCCTTCATAGATCATGGCGATACGCGCATCGCGCACGAACTGCTCCATGCCGCTTTCGGCGATATAGCCATGGCCGCCCCAGATCTGCTGCATGTCGGTGGCGGTCTTGTAGCCCATGTCGGTGCCATAGCCCTTGATCACCGGCGTCAGCAGGCTGATCAGGTCATCGGCTTCCTGCCGCTCTTCCGCCGTCGCCGCCTTGTGCGAAAGATCGACCAGCAGACCGCCCCAGCCGGAGAAGGCGCGCATCCCTTCGGTGAAGGCCTTGGCATCCATCAGCATCCGGCGCACATCGGGGTGGACGAACAGCGGATCGGCCTTCTGGTCGGGCTCGGCGGGGCCGGTCAGCGCGCGGCCCTGCCGGCGTTCCTGCGCATAGAGCACCGAGTTCTGGTAGGCGGCTTCCGCCTGCCCCAGCCCCTGGATGCCTACGCCCAGACGGGCCGCGTTCATCATCACGAACATCGCGGCAAGACCCCTGTTCTCCTCGCCGACGATCCAGCCCTTCGCGTCCTCGTAGTTCATCACGCAGGTGGCGTTGCCGTGGATGCCCATCTTGTGCTCGATCGAGCCGACCGACACGGCATTCTTCGCGCCCAGCGAGCCATCGTCGTTCACCAGGAACTTGGGCACGATGAACAGGGAGATGCCCTTGCTCGATTCCGGCGCGCCCGGCGTCTTGGCCAGCACCAGGTGGATGATGTTCTCGGTCAGGTCATGGTCACCCGCCGAAATGAAGATCTTGGTGCCGGTGATGGCATAGGAGCCATCGGCCTGCGGCTCGGCGCGCGTACGGATCAGGCCCAGATCGGTGCCGCAGTGCGGCTCGGTCAGGTTCATCGTGCCAAGCCATTCGCCGGAGACCATCTTGGGCAGATACTTCGCCTGCTGCTCGGGCGAGCCCTTCGAGAGGATCGCGGAAATCGCGCCATTGGCAAGGCCCGGATACATCGCGAAGGCGTGGTTCGCGCTGCACATGTATTCTTCCATCACGAAGCCGATCACGTGCGGCAAACCCTGTCCGCCAAAGGCCTCCGGCCCGACCAGCGTGGGCCAGCCGCCCTCGACGTACTGGCGATAGGCTTCCTTGAATCCGGTCGGCGTCGTCACCGAAGCGTCGGGGTGGCGGGTGCAGCCCTCGATATCGCCCACGCGGTTGAGCGGTGCGACCACTTCGGAAACGAAGCGCCCCGCTTCCTCGATCACCGCGTCCGTCATGTCCTGCGTGGCGTTCTCGAACCCAGCCAGATGGGTATAGTCGGCCACGCGGACGACTTCGTTGACGATGAAACGCGTGTCCCGCGTCGGAGCCTTGTAGATCGGCATTGCTTGGTCCTCAGGAGTGGTGCGACCCGCCGGTTTCGGGATTGCGCCCTTCCAGACGCTCCCGCTTCACCAGAAGGTCGACGAAGCTGGTCAGTTCATCGATGGTGTCGGTGATGTCCGCCTGCTGGCGGCGCAAGTTGTCGATCCGTTCGCGGCACTTGGCGATGGTGACGCGGCGCTGTTCGGCACGCCCGTCGCCCAGATCGTAAAGGTCGATCATGTCGCGGATTTCGGCGAGGCTGAAACCCACGTTCTTGGCGCGCATGATCCATGCCAGCCGCGCCCGGTCGCGCTTGCTGTAGATGCGCGACAGGCCGAGCCGCGTCGGCGCGATCAGGCCCTCGTCCTCATAGAAGCGCAAGGCGCGAGCGGTAACGCCGAACTCGTTGGAGAGATCGGAAATCGTATACTGATCGCGTGCGCTCGCGTCGGGATGGTCGAGATGGCCGGTGTGGTCACGATTTGCGGCGGCGGACTGTGCGGGCATGCTTATAGAGCTACCTACCCTTTACGTAAGCGTCAATCCACGATCCGCACAAGTTCGCCGTTATTGTCGATCCGCCGGTAGAAACAGGTCCGCGCCAGCGTGTGGCAGGCCGGCCCCGCTGCCTCGACTCTCAGTTCCAGCGCGTCCTGATCGCAATCCACCCGGATCTCGATGACCTTGAGCGTATGCCCCGAGCTTTCCCCCTTCATCCACAGGCGCCCGCGCGACCGGGAATGGAAATGGGCGAATCCCGTCTCGCGCGTCTTCGCGATCGCTTCGGCGTCCATATGCGCCAGCATGAGCAATTCGCCGGTGCGATGATCCACCGCTACCGCCGTCACCAGCCCGGCGGCATCGAACCTGGGCATGAAAATCCGCCCCTGTTCGCGCAATTCGGAGGAATCAGCCTGTGAAATGGTAAGGACCTTTCTCTGCAACCCGTATCAAAAGAAGATTTGTTGCAGGATAACCACAGATGGGTCGCAAAATCCATCCAAACGCAACAATGGACTTTCGTCGGGGCGACCAATCGCGGATGAAGATTGCGCGGTTTGAGGGAACCGCATTCTGGACCGCCGAAAGGCGGCGCAAAAGCGCCAAAGTTCAGGGAAAAAGAGGGGCGGCTTCAGGTGCCGGAGACAGCGGAGGCTGGATCGGTGTCTGGCCGGATGATGAGGGACCTAGAGCGGAGCGACAACAGGGGGCTGTCGTTGTAACGCTTGCAATTTCGTCACGAGGACGCCCGGAATCGCGAGATTCCGGGCGTTTCTTTTATGGCCCCGTGTCCGTGCCGTCCGGGGATGTTCCAGACCGGCCGGCTGCATCCAGTGCCTCGTCCAGCACGCGGGCGAAGCAGGCGATGCGAATCCGGGTGACCCCGGCTTTCCGCAGCGCGCGCAAGCAGGCGTCTGTGGTTGCGCCACTGGTCATGACATCGTCCACCAGCAGCACGTTTGCGCCTTTCAACCTGCTTGCCCAACGCGCGGAGGCCACGATCGCGCCCGAAAGCGCCACCGCCCGCGCGCGGCGGTTCAATCCCCCCAGCGGTGGCGTCTGCTTGACGCGGACGAGCGCATCGACGGCCAGCGCCTGCCCCGTAACCCGCGCGATCCGCGCCGCCAGCAGCGCGGACTGATTGAACCCGCGCCGCCACAACCGCCAGCGGTGGAGCGGCACCGGCACGACCAGCCACTCCCCGTCCAGCTCCGGCAGGCGCGGCACGATCAATTGCGCCAGCAAGCCGGCAAGGCCAACGCGGCGCCCGTGCTTGAACGCCAGCACCAGATCGCGCGACGCATCGTTGTAAAGCGTCGCCGCCGTGATCCCTTCATGCTTCGGCGGGCTGGCAAGGCAGGGCGCGCAGACAAGGTGTCCGTCGTCTCCGTGTTCCTCGCCCAGCGGCCGCTGGCAAAGCGTGCACGCCGGCTCGCCGGGAATGGCAAGCTTGCCCCAGCAGGCCACGCACAACCCGCCCTGCCGCGCCAGCGGATCGCCGCACAGCGGGCAGCGCGGCGGGAAGACCAGGTCGATCACCGGGGCCGTCACGGCGGCAAGGGAAGCGGACCGACGCATGAGCCCTGTTGTCCGCCCGGAACGGGGGCTTGGCAAGAGCATCCGGAACGGGCAGGCAGCCGCGTATGGCTTCCGCGCTTCCCCCCGCTCCCTCCCCGCCCGCTTCCCCGCCAACCATCTTTTCGCCCGCCCGCCGCGCCGCGCTCCGCGCGCGGATGCGCCGGCTCCAGCAGGGCGCAGACGCGGCGCGCTACGTGATGGACGACATGGTGGAGGACGTGCTCGACCGCCTGTCGTTCCTGCGCCACGCACCGGCCCGTGCGCTGGTGATCGGCGACTGGACCGGCGCGCTCGCCGCCGCGCTCGCGGCTCAGGGCTGCGCCGTCACCCGCGCCGATCCGGCGCCCGGCCCCGGCGAATTGCCGATGGACGAGGAACGCCCGATCCCGGCGGGCGAAGGCTTCGACCTCGTCGCCAGCCTCGGCACGCTCGATACCGTCAACGACCTGCCCGGCGCGCTGCTGCACCTGCGCCGCGCGCTGGCGCCCGATGGCCTTGCCATCATGAGCTTCAGCGGCGCGGGCAGCCTCCCCGCCCTGCGCGCGATCATGCTGGCGGCGGACGGCGACCGCCCCGCCCCGCGCATCCATCCGCAAGTGGACGTGCGCGCCGGCGGGCAATTGCTCCAGCGCTGCGGCTTTGCAGCGCCGGTGATCGACAGCCGCTCGCTACCCGTGCGCTTCGGCAGCCTCGATCGGCTGGTGGGCGACGTGCGGGCACAGGGGCTGGGCAACTGCCTCGCCCGCTCCGGCCCGCCATTGGGCAAGGCGGCGCTCGCAAGGGCGCATGCCGCCTTCACGGGTCAAGCCGACGCGGACGGCCGCGTGACCGAGACGTTCGAAATCCTGACGCTCAGCGGCTGGCGGACCTAAACACCGGAAAAAGTGCTTCCGTCGTCCCAGCGCAAGCTGGGACCTCGTGGGGTTGCAGGGGAACCTAGACAGGTTGAGCCCAGTCGCCCGAGGTCCCAGCCTGCGCTGGGACGACGGTGCGATAAGCTGGTTCGTCCTGTCTTTACCCCAGCGCGGCCTGCGCCGCCGCCAGGCGCGCGATCGGCACGCGATAGGGGCTGGCGGAAACGTAATCGAGGCCGGTCTTCTCGCAGAACGCGATCGAGGCCGGATCGCCGCCGTGTTCGCCGCAGATGCCCAGCTTGATGTCGGACCGTGTCTTGCGCCCGCGTTCCGCCGCCAGTTCGACCAGTTGGCCCACGCCTTCGATATCGAGGCTGACGAACGGATCGCGCGGGTAGATGCCCTGGTCGACATAGGGGTTGAGGAAGCGCGCGGCATCGTCGCGGCTGACGCCCAGCGTGGTCTGGGTCAGGTCGTTGGTACCGAACGAGAAGAACTTGGCTTCTTCGGCGATCTCGCCCGCCATCAGCGCCGCGCGCGGCAGTTCGATCATCGTGCCGACGAGGTAATCGAGCGTGTGGCCCTTTTCGGCGAAGACGTCCGCCGCCACGCGATCGACCAGCGCCTTCAGGATTTCGAGTTCCTTCTTCGTCGCGACCAGCGGGATCATCACTTCGGGCACCACCGCCTCGCCCGACTTCGCCGCCACGTCGCAGGCCGCCTCGAAAATGGCGCGGGCCTGCATTTCGTAGATCTCGGGGAAAGTGATGCCCAGGCGGCAACCACGGTGGCCGAGCATGGGGTTGAACTCGTGCAGTTCGCCCGCGCGGCGCTTGAGGTGATCGACGCCCAGCCCGGTGACTTCGGCCAGCTCGGCGAATTCCGCGTCACCATGCGGCAGGAATTCGTGCAGCGGCGGATCGAGCAGGCGGATGGTGACCGGCAGGCCCGCCATCACTTCGAAGATCGAGGTGAAATCGGCGCGCTGTTCGGGCAGCAGCTTGGCCAGCGCGGCGCGGCGGCCGGCCTCGTCCTCGGCCAGGATCATCTGGCGCACGGCCGAGATGCGGCCCGCGTCGAAGAACATATGCTCGGTGCGGCACAGGCCGATGCCTTCCGCGCCGAACTGGCGCGCGACCTGGCAATCGAGCGGGGTTTCGGCATTGGTGCGCACCTTCATGCGGCGGTGCTTGTCCGCCCAGGCCATCAGCGTGCCGAAATCGCCGACGAGTTCGGGCTCCACAGTGGGCACCTTGCCCGCCATGACATCGCCGTTCGAACCATCGAGCGTGATGATATCGCCTTCGCGAATGTCGCGGTTGCCGATCTTCGCGGTGCGGGTGGCCATGTCGATCGACAGCGCCGACGCGCCCGAAACGCACGGACGGCCCATGCCGCGCGCGACCACGGCGGCGTGGCTGGTCATGCCGCCGCGCGCGGTGAGGATGCCCTTGGCGGCGTGCATGCCGTGAATGTCCTCGGGGCTGGTTTCCACGCGCACGAGGATCACCGCATCGCCGCGTTCGGCCAGCGTCTGCGCGGTATCGGCGTCGAACACCACCGCGCCCGAAGCCGCGCCGGGGCTGGCCGGCAGGCCGCGCGTCAGCACGTCCCGCGGCGCCTTGGGATCGAGCGTGGGGTGCAGCAGTTGGTCCAGCGCCATGGGATCGATGCGACGGATGGCGGTGGCCTCGTCGATCAGCCCTTCGCCGACCATGTCGACCGCCATCTTCAGCGCCGCCTTGGCGGTGCGCTTGCCCGAACGGGTCTGGAGCATCCACAGCTTGTTCTTTTCGACGGTGAACTCGATGTCCTGCATGTCCTTGTAGTGCTTTTCCAGCAGTTCAAAGACAGCGGCGAGTTCGCCGTAGGCCTGCGGCATCGACTCTTCCATCGACAGCGGCTTGGCCCCTGCCGCCTCGCGCGCACGCTTGGTCAGGTACTGCGGCGTGCGGATGCCGGCCACGACGTCCTCGCCCTGCGCGTTGACCAGCCATTCGCCGTAATAGGCCTTCTCGCCGGTTGCCGGATCGCGGGTGAAGGCAACGCCCGTGGCCGAGGTATCGCCCATGTTGCCGAAAACCATCGCCTGCACGTTCACCGCCGTCCCCCAGCCTTGAGGAATGTCGTTCAGGCGGCGATAGACCTTGGCGCGATCCGATTCCCAGGAATCGAATACGGCGCCCACCGCGCCCCACAGCTGTTCGTGTACGTCCTGCGGGAACGGGCGGCCGAGTTCTTCCTCGACGATCGCCTTGTATTCCTTGACCAGACCCTGCCAGTGTTCAGCGCCCATCTCGACATCGGCGTAGAAGCCGTTGTCTTCCTTGGCGATTTCCAGCGCATCCTCGAACCGGTGGTGATCGAGGCCAAGCACCACGTCGGAATACATCTGGATGAACCGGCGGTAGCTGTCCCACGCGAAGCGGGCGTCGCCCGATCCCGCCGCCAGCCCTTCGACCGTGGCATCGTTGAGGCCCAGGTTGAGTACGGTGTCCATCATGCCCGGCATCGAAACACGCGCGCCCGAACGGACCGAGACGAGCAGCGGATTGGCGGGATCACCGAACACGCGGCCGGTCGCCGCCTCGATATGCGCGACACCGGCGGCCACACCGGCCTTGATGTCCTCGTCGAAGGTCTTGCCGGCTTCGTTGTAGAACGCGCAGACTTCGGTGCTGATGGTGAAGCCGGGCGGCACCGGCAGGCCGATGCCCGCCATCTCCGCCAGATTGGCGCCCTTGCCGCCGGTGATCGTCTTGTCGCGCGAACGGGGATCGTCGCTGCGGGCACCACCGCCGAAGTGGAATACGTATGCGCTCATCGTAAAAAGCCGTTCCCTGACGAAGTTGACGAAGCTGGATTTATCGTTGTGGTTACCTGCGGGGACACGCGCCAGCGCCCCCGCTGCTTATCCTTCGATGCGCCCGAAATCGGCGACCTTGTGCACCGCAGCACGGAAACGGTCAAGCAAACCCAAGCGATTCGCACGCTTGTTCGCATCCGCATCGTTGACCGTAACTGTCTCAAAGAAGGAATCGATCGGCGCGCGCAGCGTGGCAAGGGCCGCCATCGCGCCCGTGAAATCCTCCGCCGCGACAGCCGCTTCGGCGCGTGGGCTGGCGATGGCCAGCGCCTCGATCAGCACCTGTTCGGCGGGTTCGGGCGTGTAGGCCAGCACGGTGGGCGAATGCGCCATCTGGTCGGCAATACCCTCGAACGCGGGGTCGTCCACCATCACCAGCGGGTCTTCCTCGCCATCGGGCGGGATGATGTCCGCCGCGGAGAAGCCTTCCTTCTTCAGGATGTTCGCCGCGCGCTTGTACCCGGCCAGCAGGTTCGCGCCGTCCTCGGTGCCGATGAACGCTTGCAACGCATGGACGCGGGCGAGCAGGCGGACGAGATCGTCCTCGCCACCGAGAGCGAACACGGCGTCGATCAGATCGTGGCGGACGCCAGCTTCGCGTTGCTGGACCTTGAGGCGATCGGCGAAGAAATCGAGAAGGTCGCCAGTCGCCTTTTGAGCTAGTGCAACAAGATTTTTCGCTTCCTGCTCTGGAGTAATAGGCGCGTTTTGAAGCGCTGCCAATATTGCTTCGGCGCTCGCGTCTTTCCCAAAAACAGGAAGCATCTTGCCAACGACCTCCAGTGCGTTGCGCGCTAAAGATTTTCCTTGTGAAAGTAGTAACTCGCATGCTGCTCGGAGCAGCACAGGGAAAAGCCGAAGCCGCAACCTTAAGTCCACAATTGTAGCGGCAACTCCAACGGCAGCACGACGAAGGGCGAAAGGATCCTTCGAGCCAGTAGGACGCAGGTTGTATGCAAAAAAACCAACCAGCGTATCCAGCTTGTCCGCCAGCGCCACGGCCACCGTTACCGGCGCGGTGGGCACGTCGTCGCCCTGCCCGACCGGCTTGTAGTGATCGCGGATCGCGTCGGCCACGGCATCGGGCAGACCTTCGGCGCGGGCGTAGTATCCGCCCATAAGACCCTGGAGTTCGGGGAATTCCCCGACCATCTCGGTGACGAGATCGGCCTTGCACAGCCGCGCCGCGAGCTCGGCCAGGTCGGCCAGTTGCTCTTTCGTCATGCCAGCGGAGGCTGGCATCCCGGGCCTTGGCGCGTCACCGCCCGAGACCCCAGCTTGCGCTGGGGTGACGATCCCCTCTTCCACCAGCCAGCGCGCCAGCTTCGCAACACGCTCCACCTTGTCGGCCACGGTACCGAGCTTTTCGTGGAAGGTGATCCGCGCCAGTTTCTCGGCGTGAACCGAAAGCGGCACCTTGCGGTCCTGCTGCCAGAAGAAGCGCGCGTCCGAAAGCCGGGCGGCCAGCACCTTGCGGTTGCCGGCAACGATCTCCGCCCCGCCATCGCTGGGCACGATGTTGGCAGTGCAGACGAAAGCGTTGGCGAGCTTTCCATCGGCATCGCGGCAGATGAAATATTTCTGGTTGGTCCGCGCGGTTAGCTGGATCACTTCAGGCGGAACCTCAAGAAATTCCGCGTCGAAGCGGCCCAGCAGCGGTACCGGCCATTCGGTGAGGCCGGCGTTTTCCACGACCAGCCCTTCATCCTCCACCAGCGTCAGCCCGGCGGCGGCGGCCACGGCGCGGGCCTGTTCGCGCACGATGCCTTCGCGCTCCGCGTGATCGACCAGCACATGCGCTTCGCGCAGCTTCGCCGCGTAATCGTCCACGCCATCAATCGCGATTTCACCGGGCGCGTGGAAGCGGTGGCCGCGCGTGATCCGGCCGGCGCGGATGCCGCCGACCTCGCAATCGACCACTGCGCCATCGAGCAGCGCCACGATCGCGGAGAGCGGGCGCACCCAGCGCAGGCTTTCGGTGGACAGCGAGGCCGCGCCCCAGCGCTGGCTCTTGGGCCAGGGGAACGCGCGGACGATGGCGGGGATCGCTTCGGCCAGCACACCGGCGGTGGCGCGGCCGGGCTTTTCGCTGACCGCGAACCACACGCCATCGCGTTCGGTCAGTTGCTCCTTCGTCAACCCGGTCTTGCGCAGGAAGCCTTCGAGCGCCTGTTCGGGCGCGGAGGTGCGCGGCCCCTTCACTTCCTCGCTCACCGCCTCGGTCGCGGCGGGCAGCCCGCGCGCGATCAGCGCAAGGCGGCGCGGCGTGGTCCAGACAGTAAGATCGCCCACGGTGAGGCCGGCGGCGGCAAGATGATCGCGGAACAGCTTTTCCAGCGACGCACGCGCGCCGGCCTGCATCCGCGCGGGGATTTCCTCGCAGCGCAACTCAAGAAGAAAATCAGTCATGATTTTCTCCGCAGCCCGCGCGAAAGCCGGGGCCTCGTGCCCCAGGGAAAGCGATCCCAGCTTTCGCTGGGATGACGCGGTCATACGCATCCATCATGCCGTCCACCCCGGATAGGCCTGCGCCCATTCGTCCTTGAATTTGTCCATGTAGGCCTCGCACGATCCCCGCGCGAGATCGCGCACGCGGCCCATGTAGCTGGCGCGTTCCTGTACCGAGATCACGCCGCGCGCCTGCAGCAGGTTGAACAGGTGGCTTGCCTCGATCGCCTGTTCATAGGCCGCGATCGGCACGCCGGCATCCAGCGAGCGGCGGCATTCCTCCTCGGCGCGGCGGAAGCCTTCAAACAGGCTGTCGGTATCGGCAACCTCGAAGTTCCACTTCGACATCTCGCGCTCGTTCTCGAGGAACACGTCGCCATACGTCACGCCGTGACTGTTGAACGCCAGATCATAGACGTTGTCGACGCCCTGGATGTACATCGCCAGGCGCTCCAGCCCATAGGTCAGCTCGCCCGCCACCGGCTTGCAATCGAAGCCGCCCATCTGCTGGAAATAGGTGAACTGGGTGACTTCCATCCCGTCGCACCACACTTCCCAGCCCAGGCCCCAGGCGCCGAGCGTGGGCGATTCCCAGTCGTCCTCCACGAAGCGGATATCATGCAGCAGCGGATCCACGCCGATGGCGCGCAGGCTTTCGAGATAAAGCTCCTGCAGGTTTTCCGGGCTGGGCTTCAGGATCACCTGGTACTGGTAATAGTGCTGGAGCCGGTTCGGGTTCTCGCCATAGCGGCCGTCGGTCGGGCGGCGGCACGGCTGCACGAACGCGGCGTTCCACGGCTGCGGACCCAGCGCGCGCAGCGTGGTGGCGGGATGGAACGTACCCGCGCCCATGCGCATGTCGTAAGGCTGGAGGATCAGGCAGCCCTGCTCGCTCCAGAACGCGTGAAGGCGCAGGATGATGTCCTGCAGGCTGAGCGGCCCCGTGGGGGATGCTTGGGTGTGATCGGCCATGGCCCGGGCCTTTGGCCGATGGAGGCCCGCAAATCAACTTTGCCGTGCGGCGGAAGGTGCGATTTTGCCGGGCGATTGCATCGCGGCAATAGTTCGTTCATCGCGCCGGGGTAGGCAGGAGCGATGTCGATGACCGCATTTTTCCGAACCGCGCCGCTTCGCCGGCTGGCGAAGCCGCTTGCCGCGCTGGCGCTGGCGGGCCTGTTCGCCGGACCGGCGCTGGCGCGCGAACAGACCGCGCCCGCCCCGGCAACGCCGGTTGCAGCCCCCGCTCCGGCGCCGCAGGTGGTCCATCCGGCGCTGTGGAAAGTGGCGGACGCGGATACCACGATCTACCTGTTCGGCACCGTCCACGTGCTCAAGCCCGGCTATGACTGGCTTAACGGCCCGCTGAAGCAGGCGCTCGACGGATCGGACGAACTGGTGACCGAAGTGCTCGATCCGGTGGGCGGCGAGGCGCAGGCGGCGCTGCTTTCGCGCGCGACCTTGCCCGAAGGCCAGACGCTGCGCGCACTGATGGACGCGCCCCAGCGGACCGCCTTTGAAACGCTGCTGGGCCGGGTGGGATTGCAGGCGCAAGCCTTCGACCGGTTCAAGCCGTGGTACGCCGCGGTCGTGCTCTCCTCGCTGCCGATGATAAGCCAGGGCCTCAGCCCCAAGGACGGCGCCGAAGCCACGCTCAACGCGTATCCGGGCGGCAAGGCGAGGACGCGCGCGGGGCTGGAGACGATCGACTACCAGCTCGGCCTGTTCGATACGCTGCCGGCCGATGCGCAGCTTGCCTACCTTGGCAACGTGGTGCGCGATTACGACAAGATCGGGCCGGAGATCGACAGCCTGATCACGGCCTGGGGCAAGGGCGATGCCGAGGCGCTGGCCACGATCATGAACGCCGACATGGACGATCCGCGCCTGACCGAAACGCTGCTGGTCGGCCGCAACCGCCACTGGGCGCAATGGATCAAGACGCGGCTGGACAAGCCCGGCACGGTGTTCGTGGCGGTGGGCGCGGGGCATCTCGCCGGCAAGGGCAGCGTGCAGGAACAGCTCGCCGCGCTCGGCCTCGCCACGCAGCGGGTGCAATGAACCGGATGAAGACCGGGATCTGGAAGAAGGCCTGCGCGGGCATCGCGCTGGCGGTGGGGTTGCTGCTGGGCGCGTGCCGGAACGAGCCGCAGCCCCCTGCCCCGGCGGCGGAATCGCACGTGGCGCTGTGGGAAGTGACCGGCCCCGGGGGTGCGCGCGGCTGGCTGTTCGGCACCGTTCACGCCCTGCCCGAAGGCACGCGCTGGACGCGCCCCGCGATCGCGCAGGCGCTGGGCGCGGCGGACCGGCTGGTGTTCGAGATCGGCGAACCGCTCGACGCGAAGATCGCGGGCGAGGCGCTTGGGCGGCTGGCCTTCACCCGGGGGCTGCCGCCGCCGTCCGAACGGATCGATCCCGCGTATCGCGGCAAGCTGGCCGCGGTGTACAAGGACCTGTCGCTGACCGACGCGCAGTTCCGCGACGAGGAATCGTGGGCCGTGGCGCTCCAGATCTCCGCCATCGCCGGGCAGAAGCACGGGATGAGCCCGGACAACGGCGTGGAGCCGGAACTGCGCCGCATGGCGAAGGGCAAGCTCGTCACCGGCCTGGAAACCATCGACAGCCAGTTCGGCATCTTCGACCGGCTGGGCGACCGCGAGCAGAAAGTGCTGCTGGAACAGGTGGCGGAGGAAGCATCGAGCGACAAGGACGACGAGCAGGATATCCTCGCGCTATGGCTGCGCGGCGACGATCTGGGCATCGCCAGGGAAAGCGAGACCGGCTTCCTGGCCGATCCAGGCCTTCACGAAGCGCTGCTGGCCGCGCGCAACCGCAACTGGACGGGGCAGATCGACGCCATGCTCAAAGCCGGCGCGCATCCCTTCGTGGCGGTGGGCGCGGCGCACGTTTCGGGCATGGACGGCCTGCCCCGGATGCTGGCCGAGCGCGGCTGGACGGTGCGGCGCGTGCAATAGCGCACGGGACCAGGCCAGAAAGTCCGGCCCGAAAGCCCGGCAGCGCTTGCTTTTTCCGTCCGATCCGCTAAGGGCCGCCGCTTCCCCGGCATGGTCATCCCTGGAGGCGTGCGGGCGGAAACGTGTTCAACACAGCATTTTCGGAAGGTACAGACAATGAGCGAGACGCTTACGCTGTCGGCCGAGACGCGCGATCGGGCTGGCAAGGGAGCCTCCCGTGCACTGCGTCGCGAAGGCCGCACTCCCGCCGTGATCTACGGCGGCAACGAGGATCCGGCCGCGATCCACGTCGGGGAAAAGGAACTGGTCAAGGCGCTTGGCACCGGTCACTTCTTCAACTCGATCGTCGAACTCACCGTCGGCGGCAAGACCGTCCGCACGCTGCCCAAGGACGTTGCGTTCCATCCGGTTTCGGACCGTCCGCTGCATGCCGACTTCCTGCGCCTTTCGGCCGACCACGCCGTTCACGTGAACGTGCCGGTGGTCTTCGCCAACGAGGAAAAGTCGCCCGGCCTCAAGAAGGGCGGCGTCCTCAACGTGGTCCGTCACGAACTCGAACTGGTCTGCGCGCCGGATTCGATCCCCGATGACATCGTGGTCGACGTGACCGGCTTCGAAGTGGGCGATTCGATCCACATCAGCTCGGTGACGCTGCCGGCCGGCGTGAAGACGGCGATCACCGACCGCGACTTCACCATCGCCACGATCGTCGCGCCCTCCTCGCTCAAGAGCGAAGAAGGCGATACGACCAAGACCGAAGCCTGATCTTCAGGCAAGCGTTTCCGCCGTCCCTCTATCAAGAGGCCGACGGCGGAACCGGAAAGAAGCCCCCTTCCGCCCCGCGCGGGAGGGGTTCTTTTTTGCCTGGCGGTTCTTTTCACATGCCGTCTGGCCTGATGCGCCCAACGCTGTAAACGGGCGCCAAGCGAAGGAGCAAAACCGCCATGCAAGTCTGGGTCGGGCTGGGCAATCCGGGGCCGCAATATGCGCTGCACCGCCACAATGTCGGCTTCATGGCGCTCGACACCATCGCCGAAGTGCACTCCTTCGGCCCGGTGCAGAAGAAGTTCCAGGGCTGGGTGCAGGAAGGCCGGATCGGCGGGGCGAAAGTGCTGCTGCTGAAGCCGGCGACCTTCATGAACGAAAGCGGCCGCGCGGTGGGCGAAGCGCTGCGCTTCTACAAGCTGGGCACCGATGCGCTGACGGTGTTCCACGACGAGCTCGATCTCGCCCCGTTCAAGGTGAAGGTGAAGACCGGTGGCGGCACCGCCGGGCACAACGGCTTGCGCTCGATCGACAAGCACCTCGGACCCGATTTCCGCCGCGTGCGGCTGGGCATCGGCCACCCCGGCCACAAGGACCGCGTGACCGGGTACGTTCTCGGCAATTTCGCCAAGGCGGAGCAGGACGATCTCGTCGACATGCTCGGCGCGATCGCTTCGGAAGCGGAATGGCTGGCCAAGGGCGACGACGTCCGCTTCATGAGCGATGTGGCGCTACGGCAAGCAGGTTAATCATTACTAACGCGGCTTAACCATCCGAACTGTCGGGCAAATTTACAGATCGGACCTTCCGAAACCTTCGTTAACCAGCATACCCTGCAGGATTCCCCGTTTGGCACGGCAATTGCGAAGAATGGCGTGAACCATTCGTACCGCTTTCAAAGGGGGCCAAACCATGAAGCGTTCCACTGTCATCCTCGCCGCGCTGGCGACGTCCGCGATGTTCGCCACGCCGGCGCACGCGACTTTCGGTCACACCCACTATTGCAATTGCGGCCACAGCGCCGGCTCCAAGTCGTGCGGCGGTTCGTCGTCGTCCTCGTCGACGTCGTCCACCAGCGGCGGCAGCACGTCGTCCGGCGGCAGCACCTCCTCGGGTGGCAGCACCTCCACGTCCTCTGGCGGCAGCACCTCTACCTCGTCGACTTCGTCGGGCGGTGGCAGCACCTCGTCCGGCGGTACGGCGGTTCCCGAACCCGGCATGCTGGGCATGATGGCGATGGGCCTGATCGGCCTGGGCTTTGCGCGCCGTCAGCGCCGCAAGGCCTGACCGCACTGAATTAGGGCACGCCCCACGGGTTCGGCCGCGCCGGACCCGGCCCCGGGGCAAGCATCCGCGTATGAGCGTCGCCTTGCAGACGGCCTATCGCAATCCGGTCAGCCTGCCACTTGCGCGCGGGCGAGATCGTTCCGGAAGAGGCGGTTGGCGGGGTCTGCCCGCAAAGCCTGTTCGAGATAGGCCACCGCCTTTTCGCGGTCCGTCCCGGCCCTTAACCGCGCCAGCCCCGCCATGTGGATCATGTCGGCGTTGGAGGGTTGCAAGGCCAGCGCCTTGTCCGCGAAGCCGATCGCTTCGGCGTTGCGCCCGGCCTGCGAGGCCGCGAACGCCAGCCGCTTGAGCACATCCGCATCGGCTTGGTAGCCGGAGACTTGCTGGTACGCCATGATCGCCGCGTTCCAGTCCCCCCGCGCCATCGCCGCCTGCCCGCTGGCGGCCAGTTGCTGCGTTCGGCGCAGATCGCCCGACTGCAAGCGCGCCTTCAGCGTATCGGCTGCCGGATCGCCGGCCGCGCGCGCCGCCTTTTCCGCAAGCTCCAGTTCGCGCGGCCCGGCCATGGCGCTGTCCGCCAGCGGTTTGACCGTGGCATAGGCCGTGGCCGCATCGCCGGTCGCGAGTTGCGCTTCCGCCAGCATCAGCCTTGCAAACGGGTTCTGCGGGGAAAGCAGCAAGGCCTTGGCATAGATCGCCCGCGCTTGCTCGGCCCGCCCGAGGCGAAGCAAGGCTTCGGCATAGGCCAGCCCTTCGGGCGAGCGCGCCTCCAGGCTGCTTTCGCGCGGGGCGAGCATGGACCGTACCCGCTCCCAATCGCCCCTTTCGGCCGCGATCTGGATGCGCATCCGCAGCACGTCGCCGCTATCGGGCGCGACATCGGTGGCACGGGCCACCAGCGCCTCGGCCTCGTCCAGCTTGCCTTGCTGGTCGGCCGCATCGGCCTGCGCGAGCAATGGCTCGGGCCGCGTGGGATAAAGCGACTGCGCCCGCTTGTACGCGGCCAGGGCGCCGTCCCAACGGTTCGCCTGCGCATCGATATCGCCCGCCAGCATCAACGTATCGAGCGCGTCAGGGCTTCGACGGCGCAAATCGGCCAGTTGCGCTTCGGCCCCGGCGATATCCTGCGAATCCAGCAGGAACCGGGCATAGTCACGCACCAGGCGTGCATCACCGCCGGCGGCAAGCCCCTTGCGATAAGCTTCGAGCGCCCCGGTCTCATCTTTGTTCGCAAGCAGGGCCGCCGCGCGGATGCGCCATGCATCCGGATGGCTATCGTTGCCCAGCAGCGAAAGCGCTTCGCTGGCCTGCCCGCGCAGCAAGGCCGCGTCCGCCTTCATCCGCGCTATCTCGGCCCCCTTCCCGCCTGCGGCTTCCAGGCGCGCGAGCGTCGCCTGCGCGCCCTCGCCATCGCCCAGGCGCAATTGCACCCGCGCCAGCAGATCGAGAATCCGGGCATCATCGGGCGCGGCCGAAACCGCTTCGCCCAGTTCCTTGCGGGCCGTGCGATAGTCCTCCGCCTTGAAGGCGGCTTGTGCCCGGTCGAAATGCTGCTCTGGCGTTTCCGAACCGCAGGCGGCGAGAACGAGCAGTGCGGGCAGGATCAACGTGTTTCTCATGCCTGCGTCATGGCACGAACGCCTGAAGGTTTGGTGAAACTGGCCAAACCGTCGCGCCCCCGCTATGGGCCGCGCGAAAGGCTTGGGCGCAAGAGCCGCGCGGGCCGCATCCAGATCACTTGTGGAGCATCAAATGGGTTTTCGTTGCGGGATCGTCGGTCTGCCAAACGTCGGCAAGTCGACGCTGTTCAACGCGCTGACCGAGACGCAGGCGGCGCAGGCGGCGAACTATCCGTTCTGCACGATCGAGCCGAACGTCGGCAACGTGGGCGTGCCCGATCCCCGGCTGGACGAACTGGCGAAGATCGCCGGCAGCCAGAAGATCATCCCCACCCAACTGGGCTTCGTGGACATCGCCGGGCTCGTGCGCGGTGCGTCCAAGGGCGAAGGGCTGGGCAACCAGTTCCTGGGCAACATCCGCGAGGTGGACGCGATCGTCCACGTGCTGCGCTGCTTCGAGAACGACGACATCCAGCATGTCGACAACAAGGTCGATCCGATCTCGGACGCCGACACCGTCGAGACCGAACTGATGCTGTCGGACCTCGAAAGCCTGGAAAAGCGCGTTCCCGCCGCGCAGAAAAAGGCGGCGCAGGGCGACAAGGAAGCGAAGCTGATCGCCTCCGTGCTGGGCCAGGCGCTCGATCTGCTGCGCGAAGGCAAGCCGGCGCGCCTGACCAAGCCGAAGGACGAGGAGGAAGCCCGCGTGTTCCGGCAGGCGCAACTGCTGACCGCCAAGCCGGTGCTCTACGTGTGCAACGTAGAGGAAGGCGCGGCGGCCGAAGGCAATGCCTTTTCGGCCCGCGTGTTCGAGAAGGCGAAGGCCGAAGGCGCCAACGCGGTGATCGTCTCGGCCGCGATCGAGGCCGAACTGGTCGGCATGGAGCAGGATGAGCGGCTGGTGTTCCTTGAGGAGATGGGCCTGCACGAAACCGGCCTCGCCCGCGTGATCCGCGCCGGCTACGACCTGCTGCACCTCATCACCTTCTTCACCGTCGGCCCCAAGGAAGCGCGCGCGTGGACCGTCCATCAGGGCGCCAAGGCCCCCGACGCCGCGGGCGAGATCCACTCCGACATGCAGCGCGGCTTCATCCGCGCCGAAACCATCGCCTATGCCGACTATGTCGCGCTTGGCGGCGAGAACGGCGCCAAGGAAGCTGGCAAGTTGCGCCAGGAAGGCAAGGAATACGTGGTGCACGACGGCGACGTGATGCACTTCAAGTTCAACGTGTGAGTCCGCGCGCCATTTAACCGGTCGATTGACAGGATTGCCGGCACGGGCAAAAGCGTGCCGATGCAGTACTTCGAAGACCTCGAGCCCGGCACCGTCGAACGCTTCGGCAACCACCAGGTCACGCGCGAGGAAGTGATCGCGTTTGCCTCGCGCTATGATCCGCAGCCATTCCATCTCGACGACGAGGCGGCGGCGCAGACCCATTTTGGCCGGCTTTCGGCAAGCGGCTGGCATACCTGCGCCATGGTCATGGCCATGGTGGTGGAGAACCTGAAGGCGCGCCGGCAGGCGGGGCTGGGTTCGCCCGGCATAGACGAACTGCGCTGGCACAAGCCGGTCTATCCCGGCGACACACTGCGCTGCGAAACCCAGTTGCTCGAAAAGAAGCGCAGCCGCTCGCGCCCGGAAATGGGCAGCTTCCGATCCACCATGCGCGTGTTCAACCAGAACGACGATCTGGTGATGAGCTTCATCTCGATCGGCTTGATCCGCGTGCGCGATCCGGAAACCGCATCGACGGATTAGGGTCAGGACCCCTTACTGGCGCGATCGAGGTTTGAAGCAAAATGGCCTGTTGCAAGGAGAGAGGGCGCAGGAATATGTCGATATTTCAAGTCCTCTCGACGCCGCAGCGGGCCATTTTGGTCAAATCCCTGCGGGACGTCCAAATGGCTTCCATCTCGAACCGAAAGGCGCTGACAAAGGCAACCAGCCTTCGCGGCGCGCCTTTCGGCCCGATATGTTCGCCATTTGGACGCCTCGATCGCGCCAGTAAGGGGTCCTGACCCTAAGCGCGCGCTGGAGCGGCCGGTGTTGTTACATCGGCTTGCACTGGACGTTGCCGCGCGCCTTGTAGACCACCCGGTCGAAGGGATCGGTCACCACCACCTGCCCGCTGAACAGATCAACGAGGCCGTTCTTCACCGCCTTGCCATCGTCGATGCGGGTCAGCGTGAGCGCGTATTCCTTGCCCGAATAGCGCGACCAGGCGCCCTGCGGCAGTTGCGTGCTGCCCTTGTCGGACGCGAAGATCACCAGCTTGCCGTCCAGCTTCATCACGCCGCGTTCGTCCTGCGCCAGCAGGATCGCGCCCATGCCGCCGCCATCGGCCACGAAGTTGCAACCGGTGCCGGTCAGCTTGCCGTCGCGGATGTCGAAGAACATGATCGGCTGCGGCTCGATCGGCTTGACTGGCGGCTGTCCGTTGCGCTGCGCCGCTTCCACCTGCGCCACGGCCCGCGCATCCTCGGCCGCCTTTTCCGCCGGCGTCTGGCTGGAGCAGGCAGCCAGCAGAACGAGCACTGCCGCTCCGGCAACGATCCCGCGCATCACTTTCTCCCGAACAGTTTCTCGATATCGCCATGGGCAAGCTTCACCCACGTTGGCCGCCCATGATTGCACTGGCCAGAGCGCGGCGTCACTTCCATTTCGCGCAACAATGCGTTCATTTCGGCGACGGACAGCACCCGGCCCGCGCGGACCGAGCCATGGCAGGCCATCGTCGCCAGCACGAGATCGAGCCGTTCGCCCAGCAGCAGGGCGTCTCCGTTCTGGGCAAGATCGTCGGCCACGTCGCGCACCAGCGCTTCGGGATTGCCCTTGGCCAGCGCCGCCGGCACCGCGCGGACCAGCACTGCCGCCGGACCGAAGCGTTCGAGCGCAAGGCCGTATTCGGCCAGCTTCGGCGCGGCTTCCTCCAGCCGGTCGCAATCGGTTTCCTCAAGCTCCACCACTTCGGGGATCAGCAGCGCCTGGCTGGGGGCGCTACCCTCTCCCGCACCGGCGGCGCGCAGGCGTTCCAGCACCAGCCGCTCGTGCGCGGCGTGCTGGTCCACGATCACGAGGCCATCGGCCGCCTCGGCCACGATATAGGTGTTGGCCACCTGCCCGCGCGCCACGCCCAGCGGATGCTCGGCCGGCTCCGGCACGGCATCGTCGGCAGCTTCGGCGCGTGCAACGGGCGGGGCCATGACCGCGGCTTCATATCCGCGCCACGCCTGCCCGGCATCGCTGACCCGTGCTTCGGGCCGCCATGCGGGGGACGCGAAGATGCTGCCTTGCCGTTCGGCGGGTGCGGGAAACAGCGGCCCCGGCCCTGGTGCCGCACCCGGCGGCGCGGCGATCGGTTCGGCCTGCCAGGCGCGCATCGCGGTTTCGGACGGGGCCTGGGCGGAGCGCTGGTCCCCGCTTGCCAGCGCGGTGCGCAGGCCGGTTACGACCATACCCCGCACCAGTGCGGGATCGCGGAAGCGCACCTCGGTCTTGGCCGGGTGGACGTTCACGTCGACCTCGGTAGGCGGCACGTCGAGAAACAGCGCCAGCACCGCGTGCCGGTCCCGCGCCAGCATGTCGGCATAGGCGCCGCGCACCGCGCCGATCAGCAGGCGGTCCTTCACCGGGCGGCCGTTGACGAACAGGTACTGGTGATCGGCGACGCCGCGATTGTAGGTCGGCAGGCCGGCCACGCCGGTCAGGTGGAAATCGCCGCGCACCAGATCGACCGTCACCGCGTTGCCCGCCAGTTCGCGCGCGACAAGCTGCGCAACGCGCGCTTCGAGCGAATCGCCCGGCTGCACCTGCAGCGCGCGGCGGCCGTCGTGCTCCAGCGTGAAGCCCACTTCCGGGCGCGCCATGGCCAGCCGGCGCACCACGTCGAGCGAGGCGGCCCATTCGGCCCGCGCCGACCGCAGGAACTTGCGCCGCGCCGGAATCTTGCCGAACAGGTCCTCCACCCGCACGCGCGTCCCCGGCGGCAGCGCGGCAGGGCCATCGGACATCAGCGCCCCGTGATCGACCACGCGTTTCCATGCCTCGCCGGTCTCTCGCGCGCGGCTCTCGATGGTGACGCGCGCGACGCTGGCGATGGAAGGCAGCGCTTCTCCCCGGAAGCCCAGCGTTTCGACCAGTTCGATCGATTCGTCCGGCAGCTTGGACGTGGCATGGCGCTCCAGCGCCAGCGCGATCTCGTCCGCGCGCATCCCGCAGCCATCGTCCGTCACCTCGATCAGCGACAGCCCGCCCTCGCCCAGCCGGACATGGACTTGCGTAGCGCCCGCATCGATGGCGTTTTCGACCAGTTCCTTGAGCGCGCTGGCCGGCCGTTCCACCACTTCGCCAGCGGCGATGCGGTTCACCAGAGTATCGGGAAGGCGGCGGATCGTGGGCATCGTCAAAGCTTTGTTCAGGGCCGTGCCGGCATCGGGATTCCGGCACGCCCAGACATTACTAGCGATGGACCCGCGCTTTTTCGAGCCAAGTGGAGAAGTTATCCCGCAAACGCAGCATAAACCTATGGGTTTTGCGCAAATCATGCGCTAATGAGCCGGGCTTCCCGGGCACTCATTTGGTTGGGGTTGGCGCGTGCCCGCGTTCCAACCCGCAGATTCATACGGATTTCCTGATGGCTTCGATGCTTTCCCGATTCTTCAAGTTCGGTTCCCAGAACATCGCGATCGACCTCGGAACGGCGAATACGCTGGTCTACGTACAGGATCGCGGGATCGTGCTGAACGAGCCTTCCGTCGTCGCGATCGAGACGATCAACGGCGTCAAGAAGGTGAAGGCCGTCGGCGATGATGCAAAGATGATGATGGGCAAGACGCCGGACAACATCGAGGCGATCCGTCCGATGCGCGATGGCGTGATCGCCGACATCGAAGTGGCCGAGGCCATGATCAAGCACTTCATCCAGAAGGTCCACGGCAAGAAGAGCCTGCTGCGCTATCCGGAAATCGTGATCTGCGTGCCTTCGGGCTCCACCTCGGTCGAACGGCGCGCGATTCGCGATGCCGCTTCCAACGCCGGCGCCAGCCAGGTGTTCCTGATCCTGGAACCGATGGCCGCCGCGATCGGGGCTGACATGCCCGTAACCGAACCGGTCGGTTCGATGGTGGTCGATATCGGCGGCGGCACCACGGAAGTCGCCGTGCTGTCGCTGCGCGGCCTGGCCTATACCACCAGCGTGCGCGTGGGTGGCGACAAGATGGACGAAGCCATCGTCAGCTATGTCCGCCGCCACCACAACCTGCTGATCGGCGAAGCCACGGCCGAACGGATCAAGAAGGATTACGGCATCGCCACGATCCCGGCCGACGGCGTGGGCGAAACGATCCACATCAAGGGTCGCGACCTCGTCAACGGTGTGCCCAAGGAAATCACGATCACCCAGGCCAACGTGGCCGAGGCCCTGTCCGAACCGATTGGCGCGATCGTCGAAGGCGTGCGCATCGCGCTGGAAAACACCGCGCCGGAACTGGCGGCGGACATCGTCGACCAGGGCATCGTACTGACCGGCGGCGGCGCGCTGATCCGCGGGCTGGACGAGCATCTGCGCGAGGAAACCGGCCTGCCGGTGAGCGTTGCCGAAGACCCGCTGTCCTGCGTGGCGCTGGGCACCGGCCGCGCGATGGAAGATCCGATCTATCGCGGCGTGCTGATGACCGCGTAATGGCAGGTTCATCCCGTTGCTGCATGGAAGCAAGCCGGCACCGGCCGGCGGCCAGCGGCGGGAACGGTAGGGAATAACGGACATGGCGCGGTCACAGGACCGGCGCCCGGGCTTTTCGCGCAGGGCGCAGTACGGGATCTTTACAGGCTACGTCGTCGCCATTCTTGGCGTCGTGGTGGGCGCCGTGCTGCTCATCGTATCGCTGTTCAACCCCGAGGCGTTTGCCTTTGCGCGATCGGGAGCGAGCGAGATAGCGCGACCGATCGGGCAGGCTAGCGCCGAATCCCGCGCCACCGGCCAGGGCGTGTTTGCCGCCGTTGGCGCCTATTTCAACGCCGGAAGGCAGAACGCCGCGCTCCGCCGCGAGGTGGAAGCCGCGCGGGCCGACGCGGTGACCATGCGCGCGGTGCAAACCGAAAACGCGCGCCTGAAAGCGCTGCTGGGCATCGTCGATCCCCAGGTGCGGCCGATTGCCGCCGGCCGCCTTATCGGCTCCACCGCGGCCAGCGCACGGCGCTTCGCCGTGCTGTCGATCGGCTCCTCGACCGGGCTGCGCCCCGGGATGCCTGTGCGCTCGTCCACCGGACTGATCGGCCGGATTGTCGAAACCGGGCGGGATACGGCGCGCGTTCTGCTCGTGACAGACCCGGACAACGTCGTGCCCGTGCGCCGCGCCACCGATGGCCTGCCTGCCTTCGTGCAGGGGGCCGCCAACGGCCGGATCGAAATCCGCCTGATCAATTCGGGCGTTAACCCCGTCCACAAGGGCGACGTTTTCGTTACCTCCGGATCGGGCGGCCTCTATCCGCCCAACATTCCGGTCGCGATCGCCACCGATCCGCATCATGACGGCGCCGTCGGCCACCTCGCCAGCGATCCTGCGGACGTGGACTACGTGCTGGTGTTTCCGAGCTTTCAGCCTGCCGCCCAGGCCGCGCTGAGCGATAGCGAGAAAGCGGCCGGCCCGCCGCGCGATCCGGGCGACCAGTAAGCCGGTGATGCTGCCCCGCTTTCCCGCCCGCGCCGAGGATATCGTCCGCAACCGCATCAACCGAGCGCCATCGCCGGTGCTCGCGGTGGGCATCCCCTGGGCATCGATCATCCTGGCATCGATGGCGACCTTTTCCCCGGTGATCGCGTCCGCGCCCCTGCTCCCGCCATTTTCCTACATGATGCTGCTGGCCTGGCGCATGCTGCGGCCCGGCATGTTGCCGGTGTGGGTCGGCCTGCCGCTGGGTGCCATCGACGATCTGTTCAGCGGACAGCCGTTCGGCAGCGCGATCATCCTGTGGTCGCTGACCATGCTGGCGATGGAAGTGATCGACGAAAGGTTCCTCTGGCGGGGCTTTCTGCAGGACTGGCTGGCGGGCAGCGCGCTGCTGGCCGGCTATCTGTTTCTTGCCGCCAGTTTCGCGGGCTTTGCCGCCGGCTATCCGCTGCCTCTTTCGATCGGCCCGCAATTGCTGCTGAGCGTGTTCCTGTTCCCCGTCATCACCCGGTTCGTCGCCCTGCTCGACCGCGTGCGCCTGCTGCCGCTGCGGAGAATCTGAGCGTGGCGAGACAGCAACTGCCGATGAGTTCGGCCCGGCTGACCGACACCTTCAACCGCCGCACCTTCGTGCTGGGATCGGCAATGGGCGGCATCGGCGTGCTGCTGGCGGTTCGGCTCGGCTACCTCTCGATCATGCAGAACGAGAAGTACAAGGCGGCGTCGGAAAGCAACCGCGTCAACCTGACGCTGATTCCGCCCCGGCGCGGCTGGATTCTCGATCGCAACGGCGCGGCGCTGGCATCGAACCGCGCCGACTTCCGCGTCGACCTGATTCCCGACCGGGTCGTGGACGCGGACAAGACGCTGGCCACGCTCGCCTCGCTGCTCGACCTTTCGCCCGACAAGGTGGGCGACATCCATGACAAGCTGGACAAGTCGCGCGGATTCCAGCCGGTCGAGGTTGCCGCCAATCTCAATTGGGACAAATTCGCCGCCGTCAGTGTGCGCCTGCCCGAACTGCCGGGCGTGGTCCCGCAGCGCGGCTATTCGCGCTTCTACCCCACCGGCGCGACCGTGGGGCATCTGGTCGGCTATGTCGGCCCGGCTTCCGCCGAGGACTATGAACGCGAACGCAACCCGCTGCTGATCACGCCCGGCTTCAAGATCGGCAAGGACGCGCTGGAGAAGTATTTCGAGACGCGGCTGCGTGGCGTGCCCGGCGCGCGGCGCGTGGAAGCCACGGCCAGCGGGCGCGTGGTGCGCGATCTGGGCACGCGCGAGGACGTGCCGGGCAAGCCGATCCAGCTCACCATCAACGGCCCGTTGCAGGACTATGCCTCGCGCCGCATCGGCCTTGAATCCGGGTCGGTCGTGGTGATCGACTGCCTGACCGGCGATGTGCTGGCCATGGCCTCGATGCCCAGCTTCGATCCCAACAGCTTCTCCGACGGCATCGGGCGCATCGAATGGAAGATGCTGTCGGACGACGATCACGTTCCCTTGCGCAACAAGGTTCTGCGCGGGCTCTATCCGCCGGGCTCGACGGTGAAGCCGATGGTCGCGCTGTCGTTCCTCGAAGCGGGGCTCGATCCCAATGCCTCGGTCAACTGCGCGGGTGGCCTGCGCGTGGGCAACCGCGTGTTCCACTGCTGGAACCACCGGGGCCACGGCGCGACCAACATGGCCAAGGGCATCTACCAGTCGTGCGACGTGTACTTCTATCACTTCGCGCAACAGATGGGCATGGACGTGATCGCGGCGATGGCCAAGCGGCTGGGGTTGGGACAGGAATTTCCGCTGCCCGTCGCCGGGCAATCCTATGGCACGGTGCCCGATCCCGCCTGGAAGCTGCGCAAGTACAAGCAGCCCTGGGCGATCTACGACACGGTGAACGCCACCATCGGCCAGGGCTACATGCTGGTGAACCCGCTGCAGCAGGCGGTCATGGCCTCGCGCATCGCCTCCGGCCTCGAACTGATGCCGCGCCTGTTGCTCGACCGGCACGCACCGCAACCCAAGTCCATGGGCTTCAAGCAGGAACACCTCGATTACATCCACGCGGCGATGAACGAAGTCGTCAACGGGCGTGGCACCGCCGGCAAGGCGCGCCTGCCCATTCCCAACGTGCAGATGGCGGGCAAGACCGGGACGGCGCAGGTCGTCGGCCTCAACATCGGCAACGGCAAGGGCGGGCTGTGGAAGCACCGTGACCACGGCCACTTCATCTGCTTCGCCCCGTTCGACAAGCCGCGCTATGCCTGCGCCGTCGCCATCGAGCACGGCGGCGGTTCGGGCGCGGCCTATCCCATCGCGCGCGACGTGATGACGTTCCTGTTCGATCCGGGCAAGGCGCTGGAAGTGCTCGAAGGCTTCGAAAAGCAGTGGGGCGGCAACGTGCAACAGCGCATGGCGGCCCGGTACGACGCCTATGCCGCGCAATACGGAGCTTCCGCGCCCAAGGCGGCGGACGACGCGCAAGTGGCGCAGGAAGTCGCGGCCGAGAACAAGCCGGTGCCCGAACCGACCGCCGCGCAGACCGACGCCGCGCCGCCTCCGCCCGAGCCGACGACGCCCGAACCGGGCACGCCGGCGCCGGGCGCATCGCCGCGGCCGGCACCGGGCACCGCTCCGGCACCCGCCACTCCCGCCACGTCCGGCGCGCAATAGAGGCCCCGCCGATGCCCCGCGCCTATGTTCCCGCCGCCATCGCCCGCCAGCCCTGGCGCGTGCTGCTGCCGCTGGCGATGCTGGTCGTCTTCGGCGGGTTCGTGCTCTATTCGGCGGCGGGCGGGCATCTGCAGCCCTGGGCGCTGACCCACGTTCTGCGCTTCTGCGTGTTCCTGGCGCTCGCCATGGTGATCGCGCGCGTGCCGCAGGACTGGTTCAAACGCGCCGCCTTGCCGATCTATGCCGGCCTGTGCGTACTGCTGGTGCTGGTGGAACTGATCGGCGGGATCGGCGGCGGCAGCCAGCGCTGGCTCAATCTGGGCTTCATGACGCTCCAGCCGTCCGAACTGATGAAACCGGGCATCGTGCTGGTGCTGGCGTGGTTCTACAGCGTGCTGCCGGTGGGCGAAACGCGCGGCTGGCGCGCGGTGGCGCCGGCGGCGGTGCTGCTGGGCATTCCCGCCGGCCTCGTCATGCTCCAGCCGGACCTTGGCACCGGGCTTGCCATCAGCTTCGGCGCGGTCGTCACCATGTTCCTTGCCGGGCTGCCGCTGCGCCTGTTCCTGGGCGCTGTCGGCGCCGGGCTGATCGTGGCACCGCTGGCGTTCTTCACGCTGCTCCACGATTACCAGCGCAAGCGCGTGCTGGTGTTCATGGACCCGGAAAACGATCCGCTGGGATCGGGCTATCACATCACCCAGTCGAAGATCGCGATCGGATCGGGCGGCCTGTTCGGCAAGGGCTTCGGCCACGGTTCGCAAAGCCACCTCGACTACCTGCCCGAAGCGCAGACCGACTTCGTCTTTGCCACCATGGCCGAGGAATGGGGGATGCTGGGCGGCCTGTTCGTGCTGGCGATCTTCGCCGTGGTGCTGCGCTGGGGCCTGAAAGTGGCGATGAACGCACCCGACCGCTTCTCGCGCCTGCTGGCGGCGGGCATGACCACCACGATCTTCTTCTATGCCTGCATCAACCTGATGATGGTGATGGGCCTCGCCCCCGTGGTGGGCATCCCCCTGCCCTTCATGAGCCACGGCGGATCGTCGATGATGACCAACATGATCTGCGTGGGCACGATCATGGCGGTGGACCGCTGGAGCCGCCGGGGCGGAAGCGGTCTCGCCTGAAAAGCCATTTCAGGGCTTGGCAACACGGCAGAAATCGCTATGGGAGCGCTTCCCGAACGGGAACGGACGCATAGCTCAGTTGGTAGAGCAGCTGACTCTTAATCAGCGGGTCCTAGGTTCGAGCCCTAGTGCGTCCACCATCTTTCTCTCTTTCAGCGACGGATTGTAGCGGTTTTCCCGCGCGTCCCGCTCCGGCACAGGCCGGCCCGCCAACGTTAACG
>Ga0310344_10000464_pt1 | contig 31979 bp, 44 predicted proteins | sample HC15DNA20200_MG_FD_203801 | JGI IMG/M metagenome (GOLD analysis project Ga0310344, IMG submission 203801) | Marine microbial communities from station ALOHA, North Pacific Subtropical Gyre - HC15-DNA-20-200_MG | ecosystem: Environmental > Aquatic > Marine > Oceanic | place: Pacific Ocean: North...
AACCAAAGCGGACGCACCTAATGTCACTCCGACAACTGCAACTCGCTTTGTTTTCATTAACGCATTCTCCAACCGTCTTATTTTTGGTATCTCTAATCTTCTAATGTCATCGACAAAGTTTTTATATCTTTGATTATTTTCATCAACCAATAATTACACCTCAAACTGTCACATATGCTTCGGTAATGTTCCCTTTTGTGAACGCATACATAATCGTGTTAACTCCGTTTCCGTCATCAGCAGGAGAATCTGGTTGAACTGTCCATTCATAGTTAATCGCACTTGTACTTGGAGCAATAATATGATGGGCATTTACATTGGTAGATGTGTACCAACTGTTCAGCCCTGAAACTGTCTTAACTGTTGAGCCGTTATATTTCAATCGTGCTGTGTATGAGAAGGATATTTGGGCAACTCCACCAAAGTTCTTCTGAGCAGTTAGCATCCATGAAAAGCTGAGAAGATTATTGGCGTTTGTTGCTGTGTATGTCTGAACTCCAGAATTGCTTTGCTTTTCATCTTGTTGGTTATATCCCCAAGCCCCAAAGGTGAAATTCACCAATGTATTTGCAACCTCTGTCTGGGAGATTTGATGCTGATGATTCCCTGCCGCCGCCGTTACTCCTGTTGACCCTAAACTTCTAAGAGATGGAGTCCCTGCCGCTTGGTCTGCGAGGGTTAAATCAATAACGGCAGAACCGTTGTGATATTTCAACGCTGTTCCATTTCTCATCATCTCACCAGCGTTTGTTGGGTCTGCACTCTGGTCGCTCAAAACAACCGTGTTTAATTGTCCGAGAGATACAGCAGACAAAGCACTTGAGCCGTCACCTGCTCCACCGCTGTGAGCGTGTACAGATAAAGCATTTAAGTTGTCTCGGATTTGCTCATTAAGAGAACCCGTGCCAGTTGCTAAAACTATTTCATCTGTTGCCCATGTTTTCGGTGTTGTCCAAGCCATTACAAACTCCAGCCAGCACAATCGGAACAACCAATTTTATGGGCATTCCATTTTGTTATTAAGTCGCTCTGAGAAATTGAATCGTCATCTTTATGGATATCAAATTCCAATTTGCCATTCTCATCAGATGCAATTACCAAATATTCATGTTTGCTAATATCTATTCCTGCAACCTCTGTTGCAAAAACAGTTCCCCTTAAATGAACATTCACCCCATCAACTTGTTCTGTATTCATTAGTGAGTATGGTCTCCTGTTGCCGCTTGCAATGCTCCCGTTCCGAGAGTTCTGATTGATGCTCCCGTTGAGTCCCCTGTAAGACCTAGAACATTCGTGCCGTCATAGAACTCCAAGACCAGAGCATTTCTCTGCATTCCCCCCGCAAGAGTTGGGGCAGTTTCTAAATCTACAAAGGGAAGGTTTGAAGTTGTTAATGTGGGAATCTGTAAACTGGTCGCACCATTACCTTCTGTGCCGTCATGAGAATGCTGGTCAAGATACAAAAAGTTGTCTCGGATATGCGTGTTTAAGTCTGATGCAACTACCATCTCAGGTTTCCAAGTTTTTGGAGATGTCCACGCCATCTAATTCTCCTAATACGCTGGCACAGTTGATGCCCCTATTTTCCCTGTATCTAGTACCCAGAACTGAGAGTAACCACCAGATGCTGGGGATAGCTTATATGTTACCTGATGTTCATAACCGCCTTTTTTTATTGACTGTCTTACAGACTCAATAAAGAAATCAGCGTCAATTCCCAGACCCGCATTATTATCTGCCTCAACAGTAATTCTGTCTGAGATATCCCGTGCCATAATCTGCTGTTGCATTGCGTCAGATTGATTGGCGTTTATCTGCATTGAAAGAATCGGCAAAGGGGAACCGAATATCGAGTTGTAATAATCACACCACAACTGAGCATTCTGGCTTGTTGGAAAAAACTCTGAGTCCGAGGCATATTTCCTTTCACCAAATTTTGCCTGTGAAACAGTATCTATTGAGCGAACCTTAACGGGGTCATTTGACCAGACCGCTGTTCCCCTTGCTTGCATGGTTGTGAGATATGCTCCATACAACGTGTGGGTATTCTTTAAGGTTACAAGCATTCTTGTGGCAGTTTTATCAGAACTGCCAACAGTAATTGTGATTGAAGAAGTTATATCTGTTCCGCTTCCGTTCCATTCAGTATTGGCAACGATATCTGTTGACGCAACAGGAGTTGTCCATTCAGAAACTTCCAGAGCATTTCTTGGTGAACTTGGATTGGGATAAATCGCCTCATAGGTTCTTTCTTCTCCGGGCTGAAGGAACGGGGAATTCTCTCCGTATTCTGGATGAGTCCAAAGAACTGCCAACGCTTGTGTTGAATAAGTTCTTGAAGATGCCTCAACGTGGTTGGTTATCGTGGAGAGCGGGTCTTCTTGATTAAGGGTGGTGTAACTATTCGTTGCACTAGAAGAATCGCTAAAAACAGCCTGTGGAGTATCGTACGGCGATTGTATGCGGGTGTGTCGGTTCTCAAATATTATCTTTCCATCTTTTCCTTCTTTGATGAACCCGCCTTCAGTCTCCTCAATAATCCTCAGAGCATCTAAAGTTTTTGGTCCATCTGTCCAGTATCTTGTGAGAGTTGTTTGTCCTGTCGCTAACTCCCGCAAAGAACTTGACCAGCCAACGTCATCGAGAATAGCTCCAATGACCTCGTCTGTTCTTTTATCAATCTGAGTTTCAAGAGTTGGTCGGAAATCATTCAAGTAACCTAAACTGCCGTATGCAGTTACGGTGCAAGTCTTCACTCCGTGAACTGCTGGAGTCGGAGTTATTCTCTCAAGATATCCTGTCCATGTGACAGTTGGTTCAGCGTCAAAAGAGAACGGAAAAGTGTAAGGAAAGTTCTCTATTACCCCAACTCTCATATCAAGCTGTACGGGGCGAGCAGGAAGCATATTTCCCGCAAGAACTGAAGACGCATTTGACGGGGAATATTTCCCATCGGGATTGCTGATTCTCGCAGTTAGAGTTCCAGAGATTGAATTGCCTGATAATTGGGAGGCATAGTCTCTGCCACGGGTAAAAGAAACCTCAAGGACATCTGAGGTGATATTATCGTATGTTCCTACATAATCACCGTTATTGTCCCAATCTACAAATAGCCTAGTTTCAAGCCTCTGTGTCGGCATCTAGTTCTTCAACCTTTGCTTGCAGTTCTCTTACCTGACGCTCTGCCCTGATTCTCCTGAGTTGCTCATTCGCAACAGGGTTCTCTTTGCAAAGCTGTTCTATGTCTTCTGAAGTAATTCCTTCTTCCATCTAAACGTCTGTTGTCCCTGTTGTCCAATCAATACCTAAATTTTCGTCATTCACCGTCTTGAGCCATGTATACGCCTGACCCCATAATGACTTGTCAGCAGGGAGTAAAACAGAATCTGCGAAATAGGTAGTAATGTCATCAGCAGGAACCATATAAGTAGCTCCCATAATTGGCATCTGTCTCGCCTCATCATTCCCCTTACTTCTCGCAGTAGCGTCTGCATAAGTTTCCCAAGCTACTTGAACATGATGCTGAGTATTTAGTGTGGTAATCCTAACTTCAGCAATTTGAGTATAGGCATTTGCATGAGTAGCTCCGCCTATATTTGCGACTATGCTTTTCTGTATTGCCATATTCTTCTCCTAAAAATATTCAATGTATGAGATAACGTAATTTGACTCAAGGTTCTGTCCGTAGTACCCACCGCTACTACTGGGATTTGAGCCACCCTGCCATATATGAATGGCATCACCCGAATTTAACCATACAGGACCATCATCTTTACTGAGAACTCTGAATCCCGAATTACTGAGCCATGACCCGTCTCCGTCATTTGAACTACTTACTGTTGAATAAAGCAGATATTGAGTTCTTCCTCCATACGGTGTAGATGAATTTTCGTGATGTTGGTGACCCATGTAATAAGACTGGTTATTCATTACAACCTGTTTATCAGCATTTGGGTTTGAGTTTGTAGGAGTTTGCTGGATTTCTGGGTACTGCACATAAAAAGAGTTGTTATTATAACCAGAACCAGTCTGCCATACGTTTGCGTTTAGTGACCTACTGATTCCGCAATACAAATTATTAGTCCAACCGCCTTCCCCGTTTGTAACTCTAATCATTTCAATCTTGTAAGTTCTGCCGTATGGAATAATTAAGGCTTCTGCCCGAAAATACTCATTTGAAGACCAAGCCCCACTTCTATATGGAACGGAGCCAGTTATCGTATTTGGCAACGCATATTCATAATCGTTTAAGTTCAAGCCCATCGGATTCTCCTATGTAATTATTTCAAAATCTGCGACTATCTGGCAGGACTTATTTAACCATTCTGGATATGACTCATCTGCCACAACTTTTGCTTTCACAACATCACCCTCAGTTAAAATCATCGGGCGTTTCATAGCAGGGACAGCGTTACCGCTTTTGGCTCTCAACATTTTGCAGATTGTAGTGGTGGCAATAGTACCTTCTGAGTTAATCACTTTTGCCCCTGATGAATCTAAAATACCTGTTGTCCCTGTCGGCATTCCTTCAATATCAATACTGACATATAATCCTGCAATCTCAGGATTTTCAATGTAGAGATTATTCAGCTTTATTACCTTTCCAGATGGAACTTCAAATAAGGTGGTTTTTGTTCTAGGGGATTGAACATTGATAACTGACCATGTGTTGTTTTGCGATTCACTACCCCCAGCTGATATGTGACCTGTATATCCCGATTCCACCTGTTGCATCACATGTTCTTCGTAAGAGCGTGGATTGATGTAACTCATATGAGCCGCATTGCAGTACCAAGTTGTGCCATTGGAATTAGCGACTGAGCCAATAAGATGGCTGTTAGCATTTCTTAGCTGAACCCTAGACCCATAAATACCCCCAAAACAAACAATTACCATATCGCCAATCTGAGTAGGGATTGGCTCAAAAAATGGTGGATTACGATTCCCTGCCGATTGCGATGTAGTCCACACTGGATAGTTTGCTCGAATATTGGTAAAGGGATTTGTCTGGTCAACATTAGCTAAATATGCACTTGTCACCGTTGAGCCGTACTGAACAGTCCCATAGCTACTGTAATCATAGTTTGCATCTAAGTTCTTTGTTGAAGGGTTCGTTCCTGATGTATGGTTTATTTGAGAGTCTGTCCAATACCACATATCTGACCCTGCCGTATACATCGGAGTCCATTGATGATATGCACCCGAAATCTGCGTTCCTGCTTGGTTATCGTAATCAGCAGAAGAAATTGCCGCTGTATTTCCTTGATAACACCAATGGGCAACCATTAGCGTGTTCTGCAAAGTATAGTCGCCATCCCTTAACTTCCACACTTCTGGAGTTAGAGGTGATGAACGGCTTTTCTGTCCCGCTTGCGTTCCAGAATATTCAGCGTAAACATTCCCCCAGATTAGAGAGACTCCATCCTGTACGATTTCCCAAGCAAGTGTCCCGACATTTAATTCGGTCATTGCCGCAATATTTGGATTCGCCATACTGTTCTCCTAGTTCCTGTTTTTTCCGAAAAATAAATTGACTGCGTATGAAGTCCCAAATCCACCACCGCCACCAGCAGAACTTTTCCATTCTAACTGAGTCCCTGCCGAGTTAACTGTTAGAAGTTGGTCGGCACTTCCTAATGCTAATTTAGCCAAAGTGTCGGCTCCAGACGCATACAGCAAATCGCCTTGTGCATATGTAGATTGTCCTGTGCCTCCATATTCGTCTGCGATTGCTGTTCCCTGCCAGACTCCTGTCCCAATAGTTCCCACAGCCTCAAGAGATGAAGTGACAACGTTTGACGCAAGAACTGTTCCAGTCAAATTATTCGCATCATAGTCTTCACTAGACCACGTTGGAACACCCCCTACAACCTTCAAAACGTGATTTGTAGTGCCAATCCCTAGTCTAGATAGCTGAGTTGCAGATACGGCGTAAATAAGGTCACCAGTAGCTTGAGAATCTAACTCGTGACCATCAATAGCAATATACTCATTTTCTGTTAGTGATGAACCAACACTTTTATGCTTAAATTCGTTTGCCATTATGCTGTACTCAATACTCCTCTAAATGCTCCACGCCTTGCCCCATCTCTTATCGCCATAAAGACTCTGTCCTCAAAGTCATCAAATCCGTAAGTTGGTCCAGAGAACTCCATGTTCATTGCACCGCCAGCACCTTGTTGTGCATTCTGATGGGACATTTTCGTCAGCACCGCCAAAATCTGTTTAAGGATATCGGTATTCTGTCCGCCCTGATATTGGCTTAAAGGAACAACAGCTTCTGGTCCCGCCTCTCCAATTTGGGCAATTGTCGAGCCTGTAACAATTCCACCGTCTTCAAGTTTTGGAATTTCTGGAATATCAAAACCGAAACCTTTACCACCTAAACCCGGAACCCAATCTGGAACATCAAAGCTGACTTTGTTTAAACCTTTAATCAAAATATTAAAGGCTCCAATCCAAAGATTGATATAAAATTTTATGACAGACCAAATACCTTCAAACACACTTGAGATTGTGTTCTTCAAACCTTCCCAGATTTTCTTACTGCCCTCAACGATTGTGTCCCAATTCTTCCATATGAGAATCGCCGCTCCAATTGCTAATGCGATTGCTCCGATTGCTATGAGAACTGGACCCATTGAAATATTAAGTGCCATCATGCCAGCAGAAAGACCAGAAACCGCAGTTGTAATTCCCGGAATTATCATGATGAGAGGACCCGCCATTGTCGCCATGCTTCCAACAGGTTCTAACGCTCCCTTGACCTTGTTCTTCATAATGTCGAACTTATCGGAAGTTGTAAGGGTTTCCTCACCCAATGTTGCCAGCGTTCCTTCTGAGTTCTGCATGACTTCCAACAGGCTGTCAAACTCCATTGCCCCTGAAAGAATCGCATCCTTAAAGCGTATGCCAGCACCAGCCCCAAATGCGTCTTGAGCCAACGCCAGAGATTCGGTGTCTGTTTCAGCATTTTTAATATCATCAATCAACTCAGATAAACCAGCAGACATATCAGTCACACCAGCATCTGTTAATTTCTTCATCGCAGTATTCAATCCGGGCATCATTCTGGAAGTCTCAAGACCCGCCGCTTCCATGTTGGCAAACAACGCTGTGGATTCTTCTAAGTTCAACCCCATCTCTTTTAATTGTGGAGCAAACTTCACAACTGCTGATGAAAGGTCAGAAACGGGAACCCCAACTGCTTGTGATGCAACGGTTAACTTGTCCAGATGTTCTTCAACAGATGTTGCGGGTTCTCCGAAAGCCACAAGAGAATCAGAGACAGATTTAATCGCTCCGCTTGCGTCATCTCCCATAGTTCTTGAGAGATTCAAAAACGCTGTTGTGGCACTTGTTAAATCTTCACCCGTTAATCCGAGTTCAGTATTTAGGTCGGCAATTGCTGTCGCAACTTCCTGAGAATCATTCGGTACATTTGCAAATACTTCATTGAAAGAATCTTTCAAAGCATCTAGGTCTTTTCCTGATGCTCCTGTTCCCGCCCTGATAGTGTTCTCTGCTTCCTTGAACTCATCACCTATCTTGACTGCCGCTGCCGCCAATCCAGTAGCCGCGGCAGAACCAATAGCGATAGGTTTGGCAAGATTCTTTATCTTGCCCCCAAGACCGCCAATATCCTTCTCGGCGTTCCGAGTATTTGCGTCTACTTCAATTGTGACCGTATTAGCCATTTGATTCTTCTATTCTTCCCTTATTTACAATATCCAACATCCTTAACAGACCAACATCTTCAGCAAATACTTCTGACGGTAATTTTCCATATTTCTCGCAGATTGAATCTATCAATTCTGCCTCAATCAACCCTTTGGGTTTCTCAATCAAATTACCGTCACGGTCTGTTCCACCTCCGACAGCTTTCCATCGGAGAATATCTGCCTCTAAACTTTTCCCGAAGTTGTTGCCTGTTCTGCCCATGCTCCGATAATTGCCATGCAAAAAGCAGGAGGCAAAGTCATAAAGCCTTCTCCCGTTGCGGGGATAAGCTCACCGTCTTCCTCTATGTTCCAACTTGTTAAAACCGTATCCCCAAACATGGTGAAACATTCTGCAAGTTCTTCAGCAGAGGCTCCATCGTTTATTCCTTGAAACTTCAAGAAAGTTTGAACATTAACATCCAGCTTGGTAACAAGTTCAACTCCGTAATACTCGCTTGTCTCAGGGAAGATTATGCGAGCATCACGGCGTTCAATAGAAAAGGTTTTTTTCTTAGCTACTACCATCAGGGAACTGTATCAAACGTTGGGTCTGTACCGTTCTGTAAAACAAGCCCAGCGGTTACAGTCATATTCCCGTCTGCTCCCTGTGAAATGTCGTAATTTGTTACGACCATTTCTGCTTGCAGTCGAGGATTCCCTGTTGTGTCTCCCCCGATTCTGATATCAACAGTTCTGACCCCAGAAGTTGTACCAAAGACTGCGTGCCACTTATTCGCCGCCGCATCAAAAATACCGCTCAATGTGACCGTTAAATCTTTCAGTCCAACCAGCTTTTCCATAGCGGATTTGCTAATGGTTGTGACATCAATAGTATTCTGGGCAATACCAATGTCATAGTTGGTTATATCGTCACTGATGTCTCTAGCTGTTCCAGCAGAGTCATCAACCTGAATAACCGTTCCTATACCCGTCTGTTTAGCCATTATGACCTCCTAGTCTCTGACTATTGCACATGCTATTTTTGCGTCTGTGAAAGTTCCAGAGGTTGTGACACGCACATACCTTCTGATAGTTCCCGAAATTGTTACCCGCTCTGACGTTGAGCCAGATGCAGATGTAAAGGATACCAAGTCTGCCCAAGTTGAATCATTTGCAGAATCTTCAATCTTTACATCTACTGTCCCACTACCAAGAGAAAAGACTTGCAACATTGCAGAGCCTCCACTTGCTGTTGAGGAAGTATTGTCCAAAGAATCATTTGATGACGCAGAGGAAAATGTATCGTCATGGGCTGTCAGCATTTTCCCCATCATTGGGGAGACAGCATTTATTGTGTAATTCACAGAAACAGTTAAAGGAGAACCAGTTGCTCCTGATGTCGTGTAATCCGATTGCTTTGCAACGAATCCCGCACAAGCAGAACCAATACTTGAACCAAAGGGGATTAGAACCTCTTGGTCAACTTCTGGCAATGTTCCTGAGTTCGCTGTTGCGACTGCTGAAATATGGGTTGATGCGGCATCAAAAAAAGCATTCACGCCAACAGTTGCATCTGTTCTTCCTGTTATGCGTTTGACCGCTGGTGAGTCCAGAGTTGTAACGTCATAATTTTCTAGGGTTTCCGAAATGCTAAACCCGTTTGCGTCACCGCTTAAATCATTACCTTCAACATAAAGGCGAGAATTTAATCCTGTCTGTTTTGCCATACTGTTCTCCTACGGTGCAATTGGTACTTCTCCAAGAATTTCTACATTAAAAGGAACATCCAATGTTCTATATGCGACTCCACCAATATCTGTGTACCCCGTGGCTATTGCCCCAACACTTGAATCATTAACATTATTGTCCAATGTCGCATCGCCTCTCAACGCTGTATCAATATTGACTGCGGCATCCCATAAATCCAGTTCAATATTTTCTCGTACACTCGAGGAAACTTGCATACGAAAGTATGAGCGAATCATGAACGTTGTCATGGTGGACATATCATTTAATGTCGCCTGTGTAGATACTCGATTTGTTATCCAGAAGGCGCATAGCGGAGTTCCGCTGACGGATAAGGGTTCTCCCCTTAGAACAGCAGTAAATGTCGGGTCTGTGACTCCCGACAATAAAGTGTCTATCCTGTCCAATGCTCCTGACCTACTCATTCAAATTCCTCATGTAAAGCCTGTTCAAACAATTCATCAATTTCAGGTGAACCTCTTCTCAGCCAATCCTCTACATTTTTGAACATCCCATATCCCTTGAATACGCTCCTTTGGTTCAAGGAAGAAATACCTTCAACCCAGCCAGCGTAAACAATATTGCTTCCGTACCTAGCCTCACCAGCGTCAATCTGTGCGTGCAAACTTTTTACAAGATTTCCACCTACATGATTTCGTAGGTTTGCTGTCACTCTTCCATGATTCGGATACAGCTGTTCTTTGACTTTATTAGCTCCCATAACTGCTATGTCAGTTAAGGCTCTATCTGCCGCCTTCTGGAGACTGTTAACGGGGTCTAAAAAGAGCGGACCCGAATATCTAAATTCAATATTTGGCTGAGGCATTAAAAGTACACCTCAGAATATGCAGTTATATTGCGGAACTCATCTAGCGTTGCGAGAACAGAGGAGGCATCAGCATCAGAACGTGTGATGCCTTCAGCACCACTTCCGATGGTGAGGGTATTGCCCATATCTCTATCCCTGAAAAATACTTTTGCCAAATCTAGGCAAGCCTGAACAACAACTGGAGAATATTCATATCCGTAAACAGATGTCCCCGCATCATGAGTGGATGCGGTTGTTCCATTAACTCCCCGCTCCACAGTTAATGTATTAGATGAAATATTGGTTATATACATCTGCTCAGTTCCCACCAGTATTGTCTGAGCAATACTGAGTTCAGATGCGTCATTAACTCCCCATGATATTTCGGAATCTGTCGTGATTGCTCCCGTGGTTGTTTTCTCAGCAGTTAAATCATTTGCGTATCCCCAGACTCCCTCAACCGCAAGAGTTCCCTGCCCTGAATGAAAGGATTTCGCTGTGTCTTCATTTAACTTCAAACGTGTCTTGGGATTAGTGTTATATGGCTCCAGCCAATAGTCCTCGTTATAACCCTCCGTAAGCGTCTCATTAGACGTTCTTTCTGTCTGCTTGTATGAAGTTACTGATGTAATAGAAACAAGCCACGAATCAAGCGGAATCGCATTTATAAAAAAGTCTTGTCCACCGAGTTGTGAGTCATCTGTGGATGGCGTTAAAAGTTGCGGGGTGTTTCTTAAAGAACCAGAGCCAATATCAAAGTAATGCGTTTCAGTTCGTGGACCAAAACTTTGCATCCCGACATAGTTATCTATTCGGGTTGATGCTGACTCGATAATTCTTCGGAGAATTCCCGTGTCACTTGTCCAGCCTGAGGAGTAGGCTGTGCCAGCAAGATAATCTCTTAGTTCATCAATACTGGCGTATGAGTGACGGGTCGCCATTATTTATTCTCCTCTGTTGTAGCCTTCTTTGTTGTCTTGGTCGCACTCTTTTTGAAATACTCCGATTTGTTGGCGTATTCCGCTGGAATGTCGTATTTCTCACCCGCTACAAATGACTGCTTGATAGCAGAAAATGTAACGTCTTTGATGCAAGTAACTTTCATATCAACCTCTACTTTATGAGAGGGAGGGCGAACCCTCCCCCTCAATGCTTACCTAACTAGGCATTTTTCATTATTTTGAAAGCCGCTGTTAGACCAACCTGACCATCGCCTCTTCTGGAAGCAAAAAATCCTATTTGGTCTGATTCCATGTACAACGAATCGTTGCGCCTTATTGAGTAGCCAACCCTATCAAAAATAATATATTGCTTGAAGTCACCGAACACGGCAATCTCGTTGCCCGTAGCCAACGTTGTTGCGAGTCCGTTACCACTAGCATCTGAGTGAGTCACACCCTTGCCGAGCAAGAAATCTGCGGGTGCAGAGTTCAGGTCAGAAATGGCGTGGATACCAGCGGCAGTTGCGCCAATTGCATTTATCTCGTTAGAGATTAGTGAAGGCATTACCCAACTTGCGTTGGCTCTGTGCTGTGCCTCAAGTGTGTAGTAGATACCGAGAACGTCAGCAACGGTTACTGCCGCCGCTCCCGCCATCGTGTAATCTGCTGCCGCACTCTGCAAGATTCCAGCATAGTTTGTGGTGTTGTCTCCGTTAAGGATTCCAACATCTTCAAACCTTCCGCTAGCCTCTTGGAATATCTGCGTTAACAGGGCGGGCAAGTTAATGGCAGAATCATCCAGAAGTTCTCGTGTGACCTTTACAAGTCCACCAGATTTTTCAAGAGCAAACTGCACCTGTCCAACAGTCGGGGTCTGGTCGCTGTAAGATGCTTCCTCTGCGATTGCTGCCCAGCTTGCTGACCCCATAGTTGGAACGTATCCATCTTTGGAGGAAACCCGAACTACATTACAGAGATTTCGCAAAGCTCCACCGGGAACTCCGGGGTCGTGAATAGTGTTTCCAAGGAAGGCTTCAGGTACAAAATAGCCGCCTTCATTGTCGGTCGATTCCTCCATGGCTTTCTTTTCATCTGGAGTAGCCGACATTTGGAACGCCTGTTCGCTAGAAGAACTCATCCATTTAATGAACGCATCTTTGCCAACTTTGGCTTCCTCTTTAAGGTTGTCTCCCATCTGCTCCTGCACCCACATTGGCTGTGCTTGAGGTGGCAGTCCCTTTACATATGTGGCGGGCTTATAGTCAGCCCTTGTCTTGGCTCCCTTATCGGCAGAGTCGTACTTGGCGACATCCTGCGATGCGACAGGGACTGTTTGGTAGCTTTGTTCAAAGTCAGACGTTAACGCCTTCATCTTTGCGTTGGCGGCATCCATCTCATCGGCTTTAGCCATAGTGACTTGAGCCTCTTTCACAATGCTTTCAAACGTTTCTAGATTTCCAGAGTCCAGAGCCTCTTGAGCAGATTTTAGGCTTGCTCCTGCCTGTTCTCTCATCTCACGGGTATTCACCGTTAGACCTCCTGAGTATTTATCTTGTTTCTAATCATCAAATTTAGGAGTGATAATTGACGCTCGGCATTTGCAAGTAATTCTTCTGCATCGTCATCGGAGAATGTTTCCTCGGTGTCGTGTTCGGCATCCTCAGGATTTTCTTCAACGGCGAGTACCTCTTCCTCACTTTCATCTGTGGAATCTTCAATATCATCTAGAGCAGAGATTATTGCCTCTGCTTCATCCTCTGTAATATCCTCCAAATCAACCTTCCAGAAGTCCGTATTTGCTGTTCTTACTCGTGACCAGACTCTCGACCCGTCACGCAGTTCTGGAGGCGTTTTTCCAGCATCTTTAATATGCTTGGCTAAATGTTTATAAACCATCTCCCTGTCAGCCTTCGGAATATCACTACCTCCCCGACCTCCATTCAGCACTCCGATAGCTCCAGAGCAAGCACGAATGTTTGCCGCTCCGACTATCCCATCCTCTACATGATGATGGATAAATTTATAGGAAGATTTTGCATCTGGTTTCCCATCTGGATTAACCCATGCTGACGCACCTCTTAACCCTTCTGCTCCAGATGTAATTCCCCGCCTTGAATCAGAACCTTTCCACGGACCCGATGTAGTTTCGGTGGAGTGGGTTTTGATTGGCTTGTTAGCTTTTTCAGCCTTGGCAGAAATGGTAGATGTATCAGGAGATGCTCCCCTGACAACCATGCTTGTTTCCACCCAATCCAAATCAGCAATGACACGGGTGGAGTTCTTTCCTCTACCCACCTGAGAAACCGAACCATCAGGGATGTTAAATCCTACTGACCATTCTCGGACAAAATCACCGCTGACATTACTGAAAGCATCTCGCCCGTCTTCAGTATCCATATTGAACTGCATCGTGGCGTGTAACTTGTAAGAACCATCCCCTGCGTCAACTGATTCTGCTTCCAGAACTTTTCCAACAACTAGATGCTGGTCATGCCCTGTTAAAACAGGAATGGGAAGATTCGATTGAATTGATTTATCAAAGGCAGTCGGCTCAATAATATCGCCGTCTTTGTCTTTAACTCCCATGGTGTTAACAAACGCCTCTACTACACCCTGCGAGGAGTCAACATTTTTTATTTCAATCAAACTTGTTTTTTGGTTCATACTCTTACCTCTGGCTGATAGTTTCTTGGCATTGGCTCCCAGTTGAGAGTACCGTTTGGGTGGTCTTCAATTAGGGCAGCATCTTCCGCTCTGTAAATTTGCCCGTGACGTTCTGCGCAAGTTCTGCCGTATGGGTCGCCATCAGGGACGTAATTATCATTGGGGTCGCCATCTACATCGTCTGCTCTCATGTAATTAAAGCCCTGTGCTTTATAGTGAGACAAAGAGGAAAGATTCTGAGTCCTCATAACTTCAGTTCGGGCAATAGTTCTTGCCCTGTTAAGAGTTTCATTGGCAACACTACGAATGCCGGGGAATTTCTCGTCAGGAACTCCCCGTGCAAGTTGCTCAATTGAATACCCACGCTCCAATGCGACATTGATGGCTTTCTGAAAGACCTTCCTTGTTGTTGAATGAATCATGCTTGCCCGTGCGGGAGCCTCACTTGTTACAGCTACAACTGAAGGTAGATTCTCTGCCCATGTTAGAACTCCTGCAATACCCGAATCATTTATGTGTCCATATGTTGTTCGTGTTACTGCCAAGAAATTTTTGAACAGAGCCTCTGTCAGTTCATTTTCGGCATCATCAGGAATTAAAGATGTCACGCCAAATGGGAACGCCTTTTCGACATCAACAATTGACCTTTCCATCTGTCTTCCAAGAGTCCCATCAACCCTGCTTTTTATCTTCCTGAAATATCGCTGTATATCACGTTCAAATTTCTCAGTTAACTTAACCCTTTCTTCAAGTAAAGACTTGCGCAGTTTTGCCGCTCTAGGCGCAACTCTCGGAGCTTTCAATTCCATTATCCTGTCTGATAGTTCTTCCTCCTCCTCTGCCTCTGGTAATGCTGGAGTTGAAGGTTCTGGTAATGCTGGTGCATCCATTGCCTCAATAACGCTGGTGGGAATCCTCCGAACATCTCCCTCATCTATCGCATCCGCACCTACATATGCACGGGCTTCATTCAACGTGATAATTCCCGCCTGAAATAATTGCGTTGCTCTTGATGATTGGGAGTCCGAGTCATCTAGGAATGACCGCATATCGGACATATCCGCATATATTGAACCCTCGTCTGGAAACTCATATTCCAGACAGTTATTAAGAAATCTCATTACCCTTCTGATTAAGGGTTCTAAAGTCTCAGAGTGAAATGAGAATCGTGCTTCCCGATAGTTGGCAAATGTAGAACGTGCGAGACCGACATTTGCCGATATGAGAATTGGGGGAACCCCGAACACCGCACATATCCGAGATTCCGTCATATAGTGTAAATCAGTTAACGCCATATCCTTTGGGGAAGATGCCATCTGCTGGTATTCTGCGTCATCATCGAGAACGGCAACCTTGTGCATATTCTGAGTGCCGCCAAATGTGCTTCTCCATCTTGCTCTGATTCGATTGGCTTCATCCTGAGATGTCAGCCGTCTTTTAATCTTTAACAATCCAGAGGGAACGCCAGAGTTCTGGAAATACATCTTGGCGAAATCACCCATGTTCAAGTCAAGGTTTACTGTCCTTGCGAGAACGTGCAAAGGAGAGAGTCCGTAAACATCTCCCTGCGGGTTTGGTAACGCAAGATGCGCTACATCTTCTTGAGGTAATGCGTATTCCCTTCCGTCAATCTCATAGACATAAGAATTGTACCCACGCTCCTCAGGAATAATGCTCATCCTATCGGGGCGTAATAACCACAATTTAATAACCTGATTTGTTCGGTCACGTTCCTTCAGAATATAAACATTCCCAGAAACTTGTAAGAAAGTTATAAGCCTCTCCAAAAAGGAATATGTATCCTCGTTGTGATTCGGCTGTAATAAAAGATTTGAAAGGGGACTATCTGATATTTCCTCAATACCACTTTCGGGAGATTGCATCCCTATGTAATATCTCGGAGACGCCACGCCGTCTGCAAGTTCTCTTATGCAGGCATGAACAATCTCATTCTTGCCGTATCCCCATTTAGCGAAATTGGAATAATTATCCTCTGGGTAGTTTACTTGGGAGGGGTCGTTGACCAGAGGTACGGCTTGAGCGATATCGCTGTCAGTAGCTTTACGGAAGAAATCAAATATTGCCATAGTCCCCCATGCCTTTTTGGGTACATGGCGAGACCACTTTGTTTATCTAAAATACAGCAGACGAAAATTACAGTCAATATTAAATTGCGATTTATATTTGCAAAACGTATCTATACTCTTCCTGCCACTATAAAATCGCAAATAGAGGAGCGTACAGAGCCATAATTAGCTGATTCTGCTCAATTCCTTACGTTTCATTACGTGTTTTGCACCTACCGCACACAATAACAGTTCCCTTCCCCGCCTTCTCTGCAAGTAGTTTTCCACAGTCGGAACATCTCAGTTCTTTGTGTTCTGTCACCATACGCCATCTCCCGCAACATTTCGCTGTCCGTGAACTGCGAGTGCTAATGCCATCACGCAGTCATCATGAAGACCATCGGGAGCAGAATACTTCACACCAGTTCTGGTGTACTCATAAGCAAAGGCATCTAACTCATTGACGATTTCTCCATCAGGGTAATGAATCGCCTCTGTTTGAATCGCTAAGGAAAGACCTTCCATCAATTTTTGTTTAGAGGAAGATGAAAAATTAAATCCTTGGATATTTGGTAAGTCCCTTTGAAGTCTTTCAACAATCGGGTCACCCACTCCTGTTGAGTCAACAATAGCCGACAGAAATCCTATTCTCTGTGACAGTATTTGAACTGTTTCCTCCCACGGTGCTTGGAATCTATCGAATGAACAAACAAACCCGTTCTCATCGAGTCCTATGGCTACCGTATAGTCAACAGATTTGGCGAGGTCAACACCGAATAATACAGGAGGTCGATTTGACATTGGAGCGATGCACTCAACGATAGCTTGTTGCCCGAAAGGATTGCCCCCATCATCGGATGGCTCAGCAAGGTAAAGTTCCTTAAATACATTGGCTGGCAACATAGATTGCGCTTGCTCGATTTCACTCCGCTCAATAACTCCTGCATCTGCCGCATCATATGCAGTTAACTTGGCATAATGCCAACCATCTTCCCCTCCCTCTGCTCGCCGTGCGAGAACATATGCCCAATTCTTTCTTCCCTTCACGTTCCCAATGATTCTGATTGGTCCTCTGGTTGCCGTCATAGTTGAACGAATAGCGTGCCACGATTCTTCCCGCAATCTGGTCGCCTCATCTATCACGCAAGCATAAACATCCTCACCGTATAAGTTGTCTGGTTTCTCCCCAGACTTAAATGCGATAGTTGCACCATTTATCAACTTGACAGTTAACTCGGATTCATTAGATGTATAGAGTTCATTGGAAAGCCCTCTCCGTATTCTCCGAAAAGCTATGCGGGCTTGCGGATAAACAGGAGCAAGCCACCAGTAGGCATGACCCTCTGCTCCTCTGAATGCTTGCTCGATTAACCACGAAAGGCAAGCAACAGTTTTTCCGCTCTTTGTAGCCCCTTCAATAACGGCGTATCTTTTAGGACTGAATATTGCCTCTTCCTGCTTCAAGTACAGTTTCGGTCTTTGGTAGGTTATCGTTGTCATTAGCACTCTCAATTACAAAGGTTACGGGAGCATCATTTGATATGAAACTATTTTGTTGAACTTGAATCATTGCCTTATCTGGAATCACTCCATGAATCTGGCTAATCTTGTCCATAACTTTTAAGACGATATTGGTTGCATCTATATCTCGGTTCATCGCCTGTCCCCACCACCTTAGGAGCAGTTGGTTATATCGCTCCATTTGCATACCCCTAACTTGGTCTGCCATTCCAACATGTTCTTTTGCTAACTCTCCTAATACTCGGTGAACATCTTTTTGTACCTGTCCAACTGATATGCCTTCCTGCTCTGCGAGTTGCCGAACAGAGGCTCCCGCTACCTTTCCTTGAAGGATTCGGTATCGCCTTTCCTGTCGTGCGATTTCTGCTCCGTTTTGTTTTGGCATTATCCGTATGACAATCTGGTTGGAGGTTCTGGTGGCTGAATGGTAAAAGTAGGGTCTCCCATTTTAGGGAATTGCATCCTGAGAAGTGGGAGAAATCGCTTGGCGAATATGTCGAGATATTCCTCAAGTGTCGCCCCTACTCCTTCTGCCGCACAAACTGTACAGCCGAACGTATTCAGGAAGGACTCAAAAGCTCCTTCAACCATCTCCCTTTCAAACTTGCCACCATTTACTTTTAACGCTACAACAAATGACGAATGAACTGAGCAGTCTTCCGTTTGAATTACAACATCTGCACTCTTCATTTGCTTGCCATCCATCCTCGGAAGTTTCCCCAAGCCCATATGGTCTCAACATTTCGGAATCCCGCATCCCGTAACAACTGCTCATTAGCTGACGCAGTTAACGGTACAAGAACGCCCTCAAGTGCTAGGCGTTTCCTCTGAATGTCTTCCTCTGAATATCCATGCTCCGCCTTCATCTCATAGTAGGCAGAAACATATCTTTCATCTGACACCAGATTAGCTCCCGTTATCTTTTCCACCAAAAAGAATGTTCCCGCTCCGTGGAGGCTTTCATAAATGTGGGTTAATAATCGGGGGCGGTGTTCTGTTGGAACAAACATCAAGGTTAAAATGCTAGTGACTATGGAGACTGAATCTGGCTCACCGCCAATTCCTTCTCTCAAATCATGTTCGTGAATCGTGACGTCATCTCTGCTGGCAAACCTTTCCCTTGACGCCCTTACCATTGGCTCTGATATTTCAAGCCCGTATACGTCCAGAGAGGCTTGCGTAGAGTTATCATTGCGTTGCACGATTCTTTCAATAGTTTCACCACGGGATGAACCGATATCCAGAATAGTTAACGGCTTACTACCATCACCACTATCCTCCATAATACATTGAGAGATTAGCCGATTTGTTATATCTCGCATTCCCTCATAGTTCGGAATTGAACGCCCCAGCATATCGTCAAATACTCTGGTGACCTCCTCATCAAATGCCCATGTTTCAGGAGCATATCCTGTATCTGTATCAACCATCTAAAACCTCCTTTGCAATTGTGGATGCGATTTCTTTCATCATTAGCGGTGGGACACTCCTTCCGAGTCGTTCCCATTGTTGTTGAAATGTTCCCGTCAATTTGAAGTCAGCAGGAAATGATTGAACCAACTTTAATTCCTCAATTGTGTACTTCCTAAATTCAACAGGATGTACTACTGCTGCCGCTCCAAGATTACCGCCTTGAGCGGTAATAGTCGGAGAGGGTTTATCAAGATGGGGGCGAGATAAATTGTAATACTTGTTGGACTTCTCTCCCTGCTTCAGATTCTTCCATTCCTTGGCAATTGCATACTCATGGAAATCAACCTCCAGCATACCGACTCCCCCCATCTGGGCAGTCTCTGTAATTGTTGCTCCACTTGCAACAACTGTCGGAGGTGTTCGCTCTGAGTTTCGCCACATATCTTTTCTGACCATTACTTTTCTGGCATAAGGGAGAATATCTTTCAAGGCATAACAATACTTGAAGGGCTTTGGGAATACTGGTTTCTTGCCAAGGTCTTTCCGTACACCTTGAAAGAAAATTCTCTCCCTTGACTGTGGCACTCCAAGCCATTGAGCATTAAGTAAAGCAGATGACACCTCATATCCGCAATCTTGTAACGCCTTAAAGATTTCCTTGAAGTAGCCTTTTGCTCTCCCTCTAATTAGCCCTGAAACATTCTCGGCAATAAATACCTTTGGCTGAATCTCTTTTACCAATCGGGCAAACTCATAAAACAAATCATCAACCCGTTGCTCGGTGTCAGAATACTTGACGACCTGACCCCATTTCTTATCACGCTTTCCGCTCATGGAAAAAGATGCGCAAGGGGGAGAACCTTCAAGCAAGTCAATACTGCCCGCCTCAACGCCGATAGAGGACAGTATATCCTCGCCGCTAACTTGTCGTATGTCCCTTTCATCAAGTGGTGTGTTCTGGTGATTCAGTCGGTACACCTCAGATGCCGCTGGAACAAATTCTGATGCCCAGCGGACCCGATATCCCGCCATCTTCAAACCAAGTGATGAACCACCCGCCCCGCTGAAGGTCGATATGGCATTCCATTGTGGCTCAATCTCACTAATGTCCTTCATGGAAGGAATCACATATGGTGGCTTGCTCATATCACCCCCACTCATAGCCACATTTGGGACATTCATTAGTTGTCTCAATATCCTCATCAAACATCTCAAAGGAATCAGGGGCTTCAGGGATTTCCTGTCGGTCAATTATTTTTGTCAATAAATCTGATAGGTCTTCAGAAAATTCTGAGCCAGCAATAAGATTCTCCAAGATGTCAGAATCAGCCTCTGCCATTGAGGAGATAGGGTCGAGAGTTGCCAAAACTTTGTCGGCTTCCTCGTCATTCAGGTCGACAATGACAACTGGTATTTCGGTATCCTTGGCAACCTCTGCCCTAAGATGCCCATCAATTAGCATTAACCCGTCAGCCGTTTCCCGTGCGATTGCCACATCAGCAAATCCAATATCTGCCAGAACTGAACGGAGGGCATTCTCTTGAGAGGCAGGATGCAGTCTCCAGTTCTTAGGATTGGGCATTAACTCCGATGCGGGAACTCGGCGTAATTCTTTAATCCTGTCACGAATCTGCATATGTTTACCTCTTATATGTTCATGCCTTGCTGATGGTCACTTCAATACGGTTATCAGTACGGTGAGCGACCTTATTTGCTGTCATACTGTACGACTCGATATGTCGGGGAGAATCATCCTGAATAATGCCCGTATCAATGAAGGCATCTATGGCAGGGGCAACAGCAGATGCCAGCCCGTCATAATCCAAGCCTGTGTTGGCGTAATCCTGATGCACTTTGATGTGGGCTTTCTTCCAAGGAAATTCTTCCTCTGAATAGGACAATTCTGACAGCTTACAACGTATCAAAAAAATCGTGTCATCCCGCATAGCTTTTGTTGCCGTCTGTTGTGTTCTCCAATGAGTTCTGCGTCTGCCATTCTTAGTGAGACAAGACGGGGGATGCGGAATGTCAATCGAAATAATCATTCCCACATCATACACTATGCGTCTTTTTGTATTAAATAATTAAAATATACCCCCTCTCTCTTTAGAGAGAGAAGGGGGTATTTATATTTGAATCTCATAATGTCATATCTATAACTGCCCTTCAAAACCCTTGAAACCGCTGATTTGCCGTAAATTCGGGGAATTAGCAAAAAAATAGCCCGATTATAGCCAAAAAACCCTTCCAATCTATATATAAACAAGATATTGTTCTCATGTCGGAACACTAAAAACCGACACAAACCCAAGGGACGACCGACTTAAGAGAGGCGAGCCCGAACTCAGTAAAACAACCGCGTCACAAACGCAGAGCTGGAAACCAGAATTGAAGAGTACAGCCGAGCAAGTAGAGTACAGGGGCGACAACGGTAGCGAATCCGAAAGGGCTAGCGAGTTCAGAGATGAACGATGGGGGCTGAGTCAAAACGAACGTGATGAGCGTTCATCTAAATTAAAACATTGAAAGCCGTTACTCATTAGAAAAGTTTACACGAAAGGTAACGGCTAACCGCTAAGTTGGCAACTGACGGTCTGAGGATAAAGCCAGAAACACGAAAGCCTATAGGAGGGCAAGAACATGGGAACAGTATTTAATCACAACCGAACATACGGAGTTGAGCTTGAGGTCAACACAAGCTATGGAGCCAACACTTTGGCAGACGCAATCAACGCCGAGTTCACCGCCAGAGGGATTTCCGCTCAATGTCAGGTGCAGAGTTACAATCACCGAGCATCAAGCAGTTGGAAAATCGTTTCCGATGCGACAGTTAGAGGGTGGGAAGTAGTAAGCCCGATTCTCAAGGGGCTTGAGGGTAAGGAAGAGATTGACGCAGTATGCGCCGCTCTCAGAAGTCTTAACGTCACAACTGGCGTACAGACAGGGATGCACGTTCACCACGATGCCAGAGGATTAACCGCCAAACAGATTGGTGGAACGTTCGGAGCATACGCCGCTTTCCAGACACTCCTCAACTACGGAGTTTCACGCAGTCGCAGAGGCAGGGAACAGGGTGGATACAACACCATCGCCAACTGGAACAGAATCACCTCTAACGGCTCTGATAACTACAACCGAAATTACACATACGGCATCACCGCTGATACAACATTCCGAGGTCCTAGAGCAGACAACGCCAGCGCATTCATCTCCTCTATAAACAGGAAAATTGGAATGGCTAGGGAGTGTTCAATCAGCATCGGTTCTTCCCTCTCACGCCACGGGACAATCGAGTTCCGACAGCATCAGGGAACAACCAACGCTACCAAAGTTTGGACATGGGTTTTAATCACTCAGTCCATCATCGAGCGACAGGTTCAAAATCGGGTTTCTTTCCCCAAGCCCGTATATGTAGAGATTGCCAATGGCAAGTCCGTTGCCAAAGGCGATTTCATACGGTTCAAGAGATTCATCGCAATCTCCCCTCGGTACAACGGTGGAGACACCGCTACCACCGAGCCTTATGTTTGGGCATTCAAGCAACTCTATAAGAACATCAAAAAGTTCGCCCGACAAGACGGGATAACCGATACCAAGGATATCGGTAAGAACCAAAGCAATCACAACTACGTCAGACCGTAGATGTCGAAACTCTCCCATCGCTGGGAGAGTCCGAGGTTGAGTGGCTCTCACCTCGCTGATGAGACAAGCCAGAACAATTACCTTTAAGGAGGGTACAGAAATGGAAGTATTTATGGAAGATTGGAACGCCGCTGAAAAGGAAGTACAGAATGCTTGCTTTGGTGAGTTATCTGCACGCATGAAAGCATACGACCCAAAGAACGGTTGGAATGCAACTGGTCGGTTCTTTATTGACCACGGTTTTGTAGGAAATGAAATTGCCATGATTTCTGGCGGTGAACACGTTGGCTGGACAGTCATCTCCCATCGAAATTTAGATTGGACAGAAACCTACTGCGATTATCTTGAAGACGCCATCCAAGACGTTTTAGATGGCTACAACGCAATGCCACAAGGAGGCAATTAAATGGGAAAGATAAAAGAGTTACAAATCTATAAAACACAATGCTGTGGATGTATGAGAAGCATCTGTTGTGGAGCAGATGAACACCCCGATGTTGAAGGGTTCTGTTTCGGGTGTAATGAAGCCACGACATTTGAAAAGTTCTGCCCTGAGTGCGATGGCACAAACCTCAACGAGGACAGCACTAAATGTTTCGATTGCCAATCCGAATAATCGAAAGGCTCCCGACCACGGGAGTCTCTGCGAGGATTGCCCACCTCGTACTGATGAGATAGGGCGAATATAAAGGAGGCACGATATGTGCGGAATAGGAAGTTTGGTTCTAGGAAAAAAAGAGCGGAGCGGAAAGGAACTCGCAAGAGTGAGGAATGACTTCTCCAATCTTATGGTAGCGACCCAAGTGAGAGGCAGACACGCCACGGGAGCATTCGTTGTTAACCCAGATGGCATCAGTTTCCACAAGTCGGATTTACCAGCAGACAAAATGGTGAAGACTGCTGGCTGGCAGAACCTAATGAAAACAATCACCAATGAGACAGTAGCGGTTGTAGGTCATGTGAGATACGCCACTCACGGGTCGCCTTCAGACAACTCCAATAATCACCCGATAAAACAAGGAAACATTATCGGGGTACATAACGGAGTTCTGATGAATGACTGCGAACTCTGCGAGAAATATCCTTATGACGAGGAAGTTGATTCAGCGGCAATATTTTCCATGCTGAATATCAAGTCCGAAAAGAAAAGGTTGAACACCTCGATTATCGGAGATGCACTTCCTGAGTTGGAGGGAGATTTCGCCATCATAACTGCTGACACACGCAGACTCGATTCCATATTTGTCGCAAGGGATGGGAGTCGCCCGATGGTTTATATAAAAGATGTCAAGAATCACTTGATTTGGCTTTCCTCTACTGGCGACATTCTGAGGAGCGGTCTAGGGGTGAAAACTCTCAAGCCCGTAATGCTTCCCGCATACAGCGTGGCAAGACTTGGCAGAAATCACGCTAGTCCCAAAACCCCAATCAAAGTTACCCATTGGTACTACCCTCCAAGGTTCATAGAGATTCCGAAAGAGGACACGTCAGAGTACCAAGCGCAAGGAGAGTTCTCAACCTTCAAGCTATGGGATAGCGAGGAAGACGGAACAGCGAGATAAATAGGAAGGGGAGGGTGAATACCCCTCCCCCAACTATAAAACGGAAATACAGCCTTATAGGAGGGCAAGACAATGAGTTCAACATTTACATATATGCCGTATCACCAGAGCCGAAAAGATTTACGCAGAGGGCTTTGTACAGGGTGCGGCAATAAATACTTAATCATTAAAAATGGAGCTGGTGGGGTTTTTCTAAAGTCAAGAAGAATCAGGGTCGCTAATGTTTATTACTCATACTGGTACAGAGAGAACACGGAGGGAACTCTTCAACAGATTTTTTATTCACCATGCTGTAAGTCCCCGATGGCTAGAACCCGCATAAGTGTCGGTGATGTTTTTAGGGTCATAGAATGAAGATAAAAATCAATCATCTGAATCCCTATCGTGATAACTTTGGAACACGTTGGAAAGTTTTTGATTTTAGGGGCTTTACAAGATTAGTAGTCTGGACATATTTCTAGGGGTTAGGCTCAGAGCGGCAGGGGTTGGTCAAAACCTGGGTGGTGAAAATTCGCCACAATCGACCAGCCCCTGCGTCCCACGCCATGCGATTGTCTGAGCAATCGTAAATCTAATAAAGGAGGTAAAAAACTATGTGGAAAACGGTGCGTTCAACATCTACTACACAGGCACAGATAGTACGGCAGAAAGCCCAGAACTTGGATTGGGATGGAGATGGGTTTGCTGTTGTCGTTGTAGACGGATTTACAACTATGCTTTTCTGGTCTGTAAAAGAGTTGTCGAAAAAGAAAAAGAAAAAAGCAAACAGAGACAATGAGTCCCGTGTTAAAGAAATCTCAAAAGATACAGGTTCAACTATTGTTGTAGACGGACAAAGTCTCAAGAGAAGTGATTGGAAAGTTGCACCCTGTAAGCTCGGAGTGATATTAGAAAGCTACAACCGTCATGTGGGAAGTTGTGGCAAGTGTAAGGAAACCGTTGAGGATTCTCCCGTTAATATCAGGGCGGCAAAAGCTGTTGGGGGAGAACCCAGAACCCCTGCCCAAAGAGAACTTGATGAACAAGCACAAAAAGCAGATGACATCAATTCGATGGCAGAAGTTAAAACCGTCAGGGTCGCAGAAACTTATATGGAAAGGGGAGAAGAATTCTACAGGAACAAGGAGGTTCCCGTAGAGGAAGAAAGTCTGTCAGAAATGATTGACAGATTAGAAACTGCCCTAACCCAGATTCACTCAAATAATTCAGTCAGCGAAAATAAACTGACAGAAATATTTGATGACCTGAAAGAATGGGTCAAAGGTCAGGATAAAATTCAGAAAGAGTTGAAAGAACTCGATGCTGAAATTCAAAGATTGCAGATGCGTAAATCGCAGTTGCAACGTAGTGCATAAATTGCCGCAAGGGGATAGAACTCGCCGTGGTCAGTAGGTCATGTAAAAGCCACGTCAATAAGTCAGCGAAATCTGGTTGACCCTTTATATCTTTTGTTCCCCAAAAATCTCGTGAACTTGCAGAGTGATGTTACAGCGAGTGCGGCATAGGGTGTTTTTGGTGTCCACCCTATGGAACCCTCCCCGATAAGGAATTACCGAAGGGGAGGGAGACACCTATTCATAACAAGCCATATAGGAGGTTTTTCTATGGCTATAAAAATCGGCAGAGATATTACTTCTGCCCAGACGGTCGAGGAGGCATTACGCCTTGCAGAATTAGATTGGACAGTTGAGAAGAATCAGACCTTTGCAAATCGGGCTTTATTCGGAAGTCTGAACTTGGTGCAATCTGAAAAGTTTGTTTCCATCATGAGGTCTGATACAGGCGAGGAATTCGCTCACCCAACTACCCGCTATGAAGTGGTACAGAATTTGGACTCATTTAAGTGGGTTGAAAACCTTACTGCTGAAGGCGCAACTTTCTGGAGGGCTGGTTCATTTCGTGGGGGTCGCAAAACCTTCATGATTGTGAAGTTGCCATTACCGCTCACCCTGTCTCAGGGTGACACTATTGAGAGGGCTGTAATCATTACAAGTTCTCACGATTCTTCATCTGGCATAAAAGCCAACTGGTTACCGTTCCGAATTGAGTGCAGTAATGTTATTGCTGCCGCTATCGCATCTGCCCCAATGGTCTTCAGACATACGGTGGCAGTACGCAATGGAATCTCTCCTGAATTAGCAAGGGAGATGTTATTCAACGCAGATGTGTTTTATGACGCATTTTACAAACGGGCTAATGCCCTCTCTTCTGCTCCATTTACGGACGGAGATATGGAAACGCTGATAGATACTATCTTTCAGACAGAACGTGTCTCAAACAACCGTATAAGGCGGTCTAATGACTTTCTGTATGAATCTCTAATCCAGAACTTCAGGAACGGGAGGGAAACATACGGTTCCACAATGTGGGATGCGTACAACGCAATCTGCGAATATCTCGATTACCAGAGACCCATTGGAAACAGAACTGAAACCTTTGGGGAAAGTGAAGATGGTGAAGTCAGAGATGAGAGGTATTACAATTCGTTGGTATCTGCCAGCAGATATGGTGGGGTGAGAATTAGAAACAACACCATGGAATACCTCTCTGAAAGACTCACCGAATATGAGGGGTACATTCAATCAGGAGTTTAATATGACCAATTGGAAAGTTACCTCTCAGATGGTTTGGAAAACCGCCAAGGAGACCGCTCAGTCCCTTGGCGTTTCCAGACGCAGAGTTTGCCAGCTTGCAGAAGCTGGAAGGTTCGGTCCTAACGCCTACAAAAAATATGACAAGTCTGGAAATTACAACGGGGCATGGATGATTCCTTTTCCTAATGATTACCAGAAACGGTCAGAGGGTCGACCTAGAAAAGATGAGGAGATATTAGTAGAGTTATAAATCCACACCAAAAAAAGGAGGGTAAAGTGGATAAGATAAAAGCACCTCTCATTGTAGAGGAAGTTACAGATGCTGGATGGCAAAGAAAAATTCGAGGGACTTGCGAGGCAATTTCCCCGACATATCCAGTTGGCAACATTTCGTTGTCGAAAGAATTGTATGACGGTCCCATTACCAAGGGGAAACAATATTTCTGTGTTTTTGAAGATACAGGGTTAAAGGACTCTGGAAAGGACGCAGACAAAACTTGGAATTACTGGTGGAAGGTCGCTGAATGGGATGTTGAAGATAGTGGGGATGATATCCCGTGGGGAGCAGAACCATCTGCACCCGCTAAATCAACCCCCTCTTCTCCCGTATTTGACGCAACAGCGGGACAGAGATATACGCAACTAGGGTTGAATGTTAGAACAGCCCTTATGCAAGCAGTCGATATTCTGACAGTCAAGGGTGAATATCTGGGAACAGATAAAGGGCTAGAGGAAGTTGCCGATTCATTATTGGCATATATGAATTCTCGTATCTTTACAGATTCTCCTCTCGCTGTGAATGCACTTGAGGCAGGAGCGGTTCCTGTATCGGTAGAAAAAAAGCCAGATGTTAATGAAGCCTTGTACACGGGAACTGTTACAGAAATCAAATCTTCTGAATGGTTTAGACCCGCAGAAATTGTTAACGGCAAAGAGTTTAAGACAGCGGCAACAACCAATGGCTTTGAACTCGATTGGGTTATGCAGAAATTCCAAGAAATAGGAATCAGCAAATCTGCTGACTTTGTTAATGACGAAAGAGGCTCCTACCTTGACCTTCTTAATCTGCTAATTGATACAGCAGAAAAAGAGAACGTTGCGAAAGGGTTGCAAGACCTAGAGGAGATATAAATGTCAGCACCGCTATATTGCGGTGGTGATGGTTGTTCTCTTCATGATTATTCAACCTCCCCTGCCTTCTGTGAGTTTCAATGGCAACTGACTAAAAAATCAGAACTGTCAGCAACACCACAGAGGACAGGGGAAACCTCTATTGAGAAACTAGCGGAATCAATAGTCCACGCTGTTGAAAAAGTATTAACAGAGCGTGGGATAGGTAATTCCACTACTGATACCGCTTACGGCGGAAATAGAGGAGGAGAGACACCTTCTAAACCGTATCAAAACAAACGGAACGGAGGTATTTCTATATGACACAGTTTGAATCAGCAATTCCCCCACAGAGACCTGAGGTATCTCAATTGGGGGAGATTTATACATTGAAATGGCGTGACAAAGAAATTCAGATGCGGGTTGAAAGATTTGACACAGATACCCGAAAAAATGTCACGGCAGAAATCACAGTTGAAGTTTTGGATACGCCTGTGGGGGAAGGGCATATTGCCAGAGGTCGTCAGGGACTCCTTTCAACCTTTAGAACCCTCATACAAGATTGCGTGGATTTTGGTGGAGAGTTAATTTCCAATGAGGACTGGAGAATTATGTTCAAACAGTTGAGCAATGCAGTCCTCGATAAATACAGAATGGGAGAACCAGCAATCAACCTTTCTCAAATGGGAGAAGTTGGAAAGAAACCATTCATCTTGGAGCCATTCATCTATGAGGGAAACCCCACGGTGATTTACGGCAGAGGTGGAGTGGGGAAATCTCTTTTCTGTTTATACCTCGCAGTCCTCTTACAAACAGGAACATCTCATAACAGGTTATCGGGTAAAAAGATGAATGTACTTTACCTCGATTATGAGGCAGACCCAGATGAGTCAAAGTACAGGTCAAATATGATTGCCCACGGGCTTGAAATAGACCCCGACAGTATTGAGATTCATTACCGACATTGTTCTGTTCCTTTTCGGGAGGAGGCAGACGTTATTCAAAGAATTGTTATGGAGTTAGAAATTGGGTGTGTCGTCATAGACTCAGCAGTTCCCGCAGTTGGCGATGCCATAAGCGGAGAAGCCGTTTCCCAATTCTTCAATTCGGTGCGTTCCCTGTCTACATCAGAGAGGCAAGTGGCATCCCTCATAATTGGGCATACAACTAAGGCTCAAGAGGACAAAAACAGTAGTGGTCCATACGGAGCCGCTCATTGGAGAAATGGTCCAAGAACCGTCTGGCATTTTAAGGCAGACCAGAAACGAGGAGCGGACACGATAGATGTTCAGCTAATCCATGACAAAGTGAATCTGGATAAACTTCTTGCTCCAATCGGATTTCAAATCGAGTGGAGACAGGGAGCAATCCATTTCCTCGACCTTGACGCAAGACGGCATAGTGTCTTTGGAAGACAGCAACATTTAGGAGATAGAATTGAGGTAGCACTAGAGGACAATAGTCATCTAGCAGAAGATGCCCTAGCAACCCTCCTAGATGCCCGTACAGAAGACATACGGACAGAACTCGATAGAGATACAAGATTTATTCAAAACACGCTAGGAGAATGGGAGTTAATGTCAATATAAAAGGAGGGCTGAAATGACTCAGCTAACATTACGGAGCGCATTAGGGAAACCTGTTGCAACTTACGACCCACATTTCCGTGAAATAAAAAAGACGGTTAGCGAGGAAGACCATATGCTGAGAACGCCACCAGCTTGGTCGTATGACACCAGCGTCATAAATACTGTTATTGAATATGAGAGAAGCCATAATAATCCAGCGATGGATGATGTTTGGTTTGTTATCAAAACAACAGATACCAAGAAAACCTATCAAGTTTCATGGAGAGTATTTATTGAGAACTCATTCCGACATAATCGGGCTGGCTCTCAACTTGCTCTAACTCTTAATCATTGGAGTGTCTCAGGAGAGGATTTTGAGCAGTTATCCTTTGACTTGGATGTTTAAGAGAAGGCGATGCGTTATGTGCAAAAAAATGTACGTTGGTCATGGGCATAACGCTGACCCGATTAAAAAAGGCTATTGCTGTAATTCTTGCAATGTTCTTGTACAGCAAAAAAGATTGAAAGACAGTTAGAACATTTGAGGGGACATCTCGTAGACCCAATGCGAGATGTCCCCTCTTTTTTTTTGTCTTTTTTTGGACAGGGGAGAGGATTAACAATTTAGTTTATAAAGGAGGGCTAATCCCGACTCCCCCATCTGAATCTAGGGAGAATCCCACGCCAGAAGGATTTCTCCGATTCATCTATCTTATCCTTTGACGCAGTAAATGCAAATATGTTTCTGCTACAAACCCCGCATACACCCCTGAGTGCTGTTCTATTTGAGCCGTTAGTCATAGACACGACTACTTTCCTTGGAACAAGGACTTCCTGCTCTTTTTTACAGCTAACACAATGGGCAACGGTTTTACTTGTCATTGGTGTCACTTGTTATCACATCTTTGGATAACGCAATGATGCCCGCTCCAGCCACGCCAGCAATCTCTGGCAAGTCTTCATATATTGAGACAATTGCAATAATCCCCAGAATGATAATCGCAGTTAGAACCTGTGGTCTGAGGTGAATTATTTCCCACCATCTTTTCGGCATATCTCACTTCCTCGGATATTTTGGTTTCTTTGGTTTTTTAGGCATTATCTAACTCCTACGGATTAGCAAGTTGAACTGCTGGTTCTGACATTGTGATTTCTACATTGTCAGTCACAGTCCAGTTGGCTCCTGTGACCGTGCCTTTAATTTCAAATTCTTTGGTTGCCAGATTCGTATCGTGACCAATCTCATTCTGTCTGATTTTTAGAACCCCAATATCAAGGTTCTTAAAGGTACAAGTTCCACCCTTTGTAAATACATTGGAAAGCGTCAGAGTACCAATCTGTCCATTAACTCCAGAAGTTCCCGCATCAAGCCAAACTCGGTCATACTGACCTCCTGAAACAGTCATGGCTTCTGCTTGGTGATGCCCGCCTCCTATTGCACGATTTCTGGCATTCCCAGAAGTCTGAACAATTGACTGCCCATCGGAAGCATTGTGTTCCACAACAATCGTGTGAGCATCGACATCCGAAAAGTCCATAGATTTACAGCGGGATTTCTCGATTATAAATGTCCCTATTTCAATGCGTGTTGCATTAAATGCGGGGTCTGAAGATTGCGGATTACCGCTTATCAGAATTGCCTCTGCTTTCCCTGATGGTAATGTAGATGCTTTTTGCCCTGCCGCATCTCCTGTGAAAACCGTACCAACTGACACATTCTCAATTGTTATTTCCCGAACAGGAATTGCTCCAAGATTTATCTGCAAAGTATTGTCGGAATATTCTTTGTCTATCGGTCTGTTATTTGGTGCGTTGTATTCTCCGTAATCCCCACAACTGAAACACTTATCTGCAAAGACTGTCTCATTGACAACCACTCCCGTTCCCGCCGTAGAACCCACCGCTAATAATCCGATTGCCATTTGTGGACTGAATCCCATCATCCTTAAAAAAGAATAGGGACTCATGATGATTTTGAAAGTGGTTTTCCATTTGGCTGATTCATCGTTCAAATAGGTGATTTTTCCGATGAGCCAATCTCTCCATACGGCAATCCGTCTATATGCCCGCAACGGGCTTCTCACAACCCCCATAGGAGCAGACTTAATATTCCTCCACCACGTTCTAAAATTATGAACGTGCAGAGCGAACCCAACCACAATCAGTAGAATAGAAATTCCGACTGTCCACAACATATAGGTGTTAAAGAAAAAAACTGTATTAGATACAAGATTTTCGGTGACGTTCAGCCACGCTCCTGTCCAGAGGATGTTCTCTATACGTATTGGAAGAAATGGGGCAATCCATTTAGTCGGGTCAATGTAAGAAATAAACAATCCAAGAGAACCCGTAACAACAAGTATTGTTGTGCAGATTCCAAGGAGTATTTTCAGAACAATAGTAAGGTCTGGCAGAGGAACTCTCGGCACACTAAAACTGAACTGCGGTAAACGCAGTCTAGGAAACCGAATGTTTCTCATTTCAGCACCATCCTTTTTCGTATAACTTCCACCAGATAAACCCACCTAAAGCCAAAGCAGATGCACCTAACGTCACTCCTACAATTGCAACTCGCTTTGTTTTCATTAACTCATTCTCCAACCGTCTTATTTTTGGTATCTCTAATCTTCTAATGTCATCGACAAAGTTTTTATATCTTTGATTATTTTCATCAACCAATAAT
>Ga0310344_10000466_pt1 | contig 31942 bp, 33 predicted proteins | sample HC15DNA20200_MG_FD_203801 | JGI IMG/M metagenome (GOLD analysis project Ga0310344, IMG submission 203801) | Marine microbial communities from station ALOHA, North Pacific Subtropical Gyre - HC15-DNA-20-200_MG | ecosystem: Environmental > Aquatic > Marine > Oceanic | place: Pacific Ocean: North...
ATTATTTTTTTCATCAAGATTCATAAATTTTAATAAATTTTTTTTAACTCTTCTGTGATATTTATTTAACCAATCTATTTCATATTTATTAAGCATTTTTTTCACTATTAAATCTTTTTCTATTGGGGCCATTGTCAAATCTTCAAATTTATTTTTTTTTATATAAATTAAATTTTCAATCCTGATTCCAAAATGTCCCTCCTTATAATATCCTGGTTCATTAGAGATAATCATACCAGATTTTAGATTTATGTTATTTTTTTGTGAAAGTGACTGTGGTCCTTCGTGCACGTTTAAAAAATGCCCTACACCATGCCCTGTGCCATGCGGGTAATCGAGTTTTACTTGTTTTAGAAATTTTCTAGCATCACGATCAACATCTGATCCTTTTGAGTTTTTTTTAATTTGATAATTTGATACTGCGATATGACCTTTTAAAACACGGGTATAAACATCTTTTATGAATTTAGAATTATTATCTAAAGAAATCGTTCTGGTAACGTCAGTAGTGCCGAAAGAATATTGACCTCCAGAATCTACTAAATAAAGATCTCCTTTCTTCAGGGTGCGATTTGATTTTTTAGATGCTTTATAGTGGATAATGGCACTGTTAGGACCACTTCCTGAGATTGTACTAAAACTTGGAAATTTATAGTTTTTATTCATCTTTCTAAACCTTTCTAATTTTTCTTGAGCACTTATTTCTGTGATTCTATTTTTTTTATAATTTTTCTTTATCCAAAATAAAAATTTTGTAAGAGCAACTCCATCAATCATATGACTTTTTTTCATGTTTTTAATTTCTGTAGAATTTTTAATTGATTTTAACAAATATATCGGATCAATTTTTTCTACAATTTTATTCTTTTTATAAACCAAATTTTTGTAATGCACGGAACAAGATAAATTATCTATCAAAATACATTTTTTTCTTACGTTTCTAAGCATTGAATCTATTTTATTTTCATCAAAAAATTTTATTTTATTAGAAAATAATTTTTTTATTGTTTCAAATTTTTTTGGATGTGAAAATAAATTTATATTTCCTTTGTTATTTATTAATAATCTGCAATTTGGTATAGGAGAAAATTCAGAGTCATGCCCACGAATATTTAAGATCCAAGCAACATTTTCAGGAGCAGTAACTAACAAATAATCAACTTTATTTTTTACAAGAAAGTTTTTAACTGTTTTTATTTTTTTTTCAGGGTTTTGTCCTGTATTTTTTTTGGAAATAAAAAAAAAAGGTTTAATCAAATCTTTTGGTTTTTTATACCAAATTATATCAATCAAATTTTTCTTGATAGGCTTTAATAGAATATTTTTCATATTAAAAAGAAAATTTAAATTTTTTTCACTGTGCAGCTTTGGATCAAAACCAATTTTAAGTATTTTTTTCGTTTTTATTACATTTCTTGGAAATTTTTGAGGAATTGTAATAATTTTAAAATTTTTTCCTGACTGAATTTTTGCCTGAATTGTATACCTTCCATCTACGAATAAATAATTTTTATTTTTTAAAATCAATGCAAACCCAGCTGATCCAGAAAAGTTTGATATGAATTTTAATCTATCTTTTGATTGACTTACATATTCATTAAAATATTCATCATTTTTTGGAACCAAATAACCGTCTATCATCAATGAATCAAAAAAATTTCTTAATTGATTTATTTTTATCATTTTATTCTCTTTAATTTTTTTTTTTGTAATCTTGCCCATCCTGGACTTCTTATACCTTCGTTATATTCTATATCTTGATTGAAAAAAAATTCTTCATGTTCTTGTTCTTTTATTTCTTCTTTTTCTATATTTTCTCCTGGTAGCTCATCAATAAATCTTGAAGCCAAAGAATCTATCCATTCTCCTCTATACATTCTGGACATTACAAATGATATAAAGGATTCTTTTTTTGCTCTTGTGATACCTACGTAAGCGAGGCGTCTTTCCTCTTCTAAGGCTAAATCTCCTTTTTCTTCTAAGGATTTTTGATGAGGAAACAAACCTTCTTCCCAGCCGGGTAAAAAAACTACATCAAATTCTAATCCTTTTGCAGCATGCATAGTCATCAAGTTAATTTTTTGTCCGTCCCAATCTTGATCTATTGAAGTTGCAAGAGACACATGTTCTAAAAAACTTTGCAAGTTATCAAATTCGTTCATGCCTCTAATTAATTCCTTCAGATTTTCTAATCTTCCTTCGCTTTCTAAGTCTTTTTTATCTTTCAACATTTTAGAGTATCCTGATTCATCTAAAATTATTTCCATTAATTCATAATGTTTTTTTTTATTCAAATCGTTTCTCCATTTATTAAACATGCCTAAAATTTTAACCAAACCCAATTTTGCTTTTGGCTTGATTTTATTTAGCTGGACGAGTTCAATTGCAGAATCTTCTAGTGATTTTTTATTTTTTCTGCCCCAGTCGTGTAGTTGCTTTAGTGTACTTTCACCAATAGCTCTTTTGGGTACATTTATTATTCTTTCAAAAGCTAAGTCATCATTTTTTTGATTTATGATTCTTAAGAATGCGACACTGTCTTTAATTTCAGCTCTTTCATAAAATTTAGTACCCCCAATTACGCGATACCCCATACCTATTTTTAAAAATCTTTCTTCAAATTCTCGTGTTTGAAAAATTGCTCTAACCAAAATAGAAATATTATTTAATTGGTATTTTTTTTTTAATTTTTTTTCAATTATGTCGCTGACGCCTATCGCCTCATCTTTTCCATTTTTATAACATGAGAGTTTAATAGGATCTCCATTTTTACTGTTAGTCCATAGTTTTTTTCCAAGCCTGTCAGTATTTTTGGAAATTAATCCAGAGGCCGCACTAAGTATATTTTGAGTTGATCTATAGTTTTGTTCAAGTTTAATAATTTTTGTATCTTTATAAATTTTGCTAAAATCTAAAAAATTTCTTATTTCGGCTCCTCTCCAACTATAAATTGATTGATCATCATCTCCCACACAACAAATATTATTTCTCTTTTTAGCTAATAATTGAAGCCATTTACTTTGAATATAATTTGAGTCTTGATATTCATCCACGAGTATGTATTTAAAATTATTTAAATATATTTCAAGAATATCTGAATTATTTTCAAACATATTTACACAAAGCAAAATTAAATCACCAAAATCACATGAATTTAAAATTTTAAGTCTTTCTTGATAAAATTTGTAAACATTCAGTATGGCTCTCTCCAAAGGAATTCCTTTTTTTATAACTACATCTTTAGGTAACAATCCTTTGTTTTTCCATTGGTTAATAAAAGACAAAATAAATTGAGGTGCTACTTTTTTTACATCAATATTTTCAGCCTTACATATATTTTTTATTAATCTTAACTGATCTTCTTGATCAATAATTGTAAAACGTGAATTCAAACCAACCGACTCAGCATGTCGTCTTAATATTTTTGCACTAACAGAATGAAATGTTCCAAGCCACGGCAAAGAAGATGTTTTTTCATTTAGATAATTAGCTATACGATTTTGCATTTCTCTAGCAGCTTTGTTAGTAAACGTTACGCACAGAATTTGGTTTGGCCAGGCTTTTTTTTCTTTAATTAAGTGAGCAACTCTTGATGTTAGAACTTTAGTTTTGCCCGATCCTGCGCCCGCTACAACTAGACACGGTCCATCAAGATTAATTATTGCTTCTTCTTGATTTTTATTTAGATTGTTCAAATATTTTTTTTTGACAATTTGCATGAAACTTATATTTTACCAATTTCGTATAAAATAAATGAAATATTTCAATTTTAAAAGAAATAAGTTTTCCACAATGTTTAAAAACATGTATGTTAAAACTCATAAATATTTAAAAATTTTCAAACTAATATCTTTTAAGGGAATATTTAATAAGTTAAATAATTTTATAAAATTTTTTAAGTATTTTTCAATTAAAAAATATGAAATTAGAAAATTTTACAAATATTTCGACCCACAAGAATATAGATTTAATTATATAAAAAGAATAAGCACATTAAAAAATAAATATTTTTTAATACATCTGCCAGTAGCAATAATTTTTTTTGGATTTCTTTATTTTGCTATACCAACATTTTATAATTATGATAAATCAAAAATAGAAAAAATTATATGTAGTTATGATAAGAATTTGCAATGTTTTATTAAAGGCAAGATAAGTTATAATTTTTTTCCTTCACCAAGAATAAATGTTAAAAAATTAATAATAAAAGATTCACTAAATAAAAAAAATACTTTTATTAAGTCTGAGAACGTATCATTAAAACTTTCTATAAAAAACTTGTTAGCTAAAGAAAAACATGTTTACAAAAGTCTTAAAATTAAAAATTATGAAATTAGTTTAAATTTAAAAAAAATTAAAAGATACAATAATATTTTCAATAAAATAGATAACAGGCTTCCCGCAGTCTTTTCGAAAGGAAAAATAATACTTTTTGATGAAAAGGAATACGTTGCTGCAATTTATGATACAAATTTAAATTTTAAAATTAATTCAGATTCAGTAAAAGTTAAATTGAATGGAAATTTTTTAGACGATGATTTAAAAATTGATTTTTTTTCTAAAAAGAAAAATAATACTGAACTAAATGATTTTCGTATAAAAATGTCAAAACTAAACTTTCTTCTTAAGGGTGATTTCTCAAAACCACAAAAGGATAAAAATATATTAACTGGAAATTTGTTAATTAAAAAAGATAAAAGTAAAATAAGTGGAATTATTGACTATATAGATAATGAAATAATCATAAAAAAATCAAACGCAAGAAACAGTTTTGCTGATGGAAAACTTGAAGGTAAAATAAAATTATTACCTTATTTTATTTTCGATTTAGATCTTAGTTTGAATAGTTTAAATTTTACAAAAATTTATAACTCATTCTTAAGCTTGAGTAAAACGAGTCAAAATGAATTGTTTAAGATTAATAAAAAAATCAATGGAAAACTGACCCTGTCATCTGATAAAATTTATTCGGGTTATAATTTAGTAAAATCTTTTGAGTCAAGAATGAACTTTAATAATGGCAATGTTCTAATTGATCAGTTTTTAGTTAATCTAGGAAAGTTGGGAGCGGCTGATCTTTTGGGCTCAATTAATAATGATAAAAAATATTCAAATTTTAGATTTGAAAGTAATATCTTTGTTGATAATCAAAAAAAATTTTTAAGTAAATTTGGCATCTATAACAAAAAAAGTATTCCATCTAATCTATTTATCTCGGGAAACTTTGACTTAGAAAATCAAAGAGCTACTTTTTATGAAATAGTTTTTAAAGATAAATTGAAAAATGAAGATGTTGATTATGTAGAAAAAGAATTTAATAATTTAATGTTTGAAGATGGTTATAATACCTTATTTCATTTTTCTCAATTTAAGGAATTTGTAAAGTCTATATCAAATTAAAAAACAAACTTTATTAATGCGGCTTAATCATTTTTTTTGGATCAACTATTTTATCGTAATCTTTTTCATTTATTAGACCGCTCTTTATTGCTTCTTCTTTTAAAGTTGTTCCATTTTTATAAGCTTTTTTTGCAATCTTAGCTGCATTATCATAACCAACTTTGGGAGAAAGAGCTGTAACTAACATTAAAGAGTTATCTAAATATCTTTTAATTTTTTTTTTATCAGCTTTAAGTCCACTGATACAATATTTAGCAAAACTTTTAGTCGAGTCGGACATAATCTTTATTGATTGAAGTATGTTATGAATTATTAAAGGTTTAAATACATTTAATTCAAAATGACCATGAGAACCAGCCATAGTTATTCCATTATGATTTCCTATAACTTTTACACAGACCATTGTAACTGCTTCACATTGAGTTGGATTTACTTTTCCTGGCATAATTGATGAACCAGGCTCATTTTCCGGCAATATAAGTTCTCCATACCCAGCTCTTGGCCCAGATCCTAAAAATCTAATATCATTTGCAATTTTCATTAAACAAACTGCTGTTGTATTCATTGTGCCTGAAAAATTTACTATTGAATCATGAGCCGCTAATGAAGCAAATTTATTTTCAGAAATTTTAAAAGGTAATTTTGTCATTTTTCTTATTTCTGCAACTATTTTTTTATCAAAACCTTTTCTTGTATTTAAACCCGTGCCAACAGCCGTCCCTCCTTGTGCTAAAAAATATATTTCTTCAAGAGCGTGTTCAATTCTTTTTATACATTTTGTTAATTGTGAATGATATCCGGAAAATTCTTGTCCTAAGGTAATGGGTGTAGCGTCTTGAAGGTGTGTTCTGCCTACTTTTATAATTTTTTTAAATTCTTTAGATTTTTTTTTTAATTCTTGGTTAAGCAATTTTAAAGAAGGTAACAATTTTCCAGTTGTTCTCATAGCTATTGAAATATGCATGGCTGTAGGAAATACATCGTTAGTTGACTGAGATTTATTTACATCATCATTTGGATGAACTGGTTTTTTGGAACCTAATTTTCCTCCAAGTAGCTGAATGGCTCTATTTGAAATTACCTCATTAACGTTCATATTAGTTTGGGTTCCAGATCCTGTTTGCCAAACCTTTAACGGAAAATGATCTTTATGCTTTCCAGATATAATTTCGTTTGCAACTTTAATAATTATTTTACTTTTTTTTTTATCTAGATCTCTATTTTTTGCGTTTACTATCGCAGCAGCTTTTTTGATCATTGCAATAGATTTAATTACTATGGGTCTTACTAAAAAATCACCTATATCAAAATATTTATTAGATCTTTGAGTAGATGCTCCCCAGTATTTATCTGATGGTACTTTTATTTTTCCCAACGAATCAAATTCTGTTCTAAATTTCATAATTTACAACAATAACCATAAAATTAGCGAAACTATGGCAATTATTCCAATTAAGACACGTACTCCAAATAAATACCTGGCTATTTTTGTCGCTGCATTAGAATTCTTACTTTTTCCGGCTCCCAAAGCAATCACAAAATAAAAAGCTAATAAAATAATGATTATGATAATTAGAATTTCAAATTTTCCAAACATGAGTATAATTACTTATACGTTTTTATTACTAATTTATCTATAATCAAATAGATGACTTATTAATAAAAAAATGAGAAAGTTTAATACATGAAAGAAAATGCAAATATTATTCTAACATTTCTAGAGGAGGGAATATCTAGAATTAAAATAAATGATTCAAGCAATTATAATGCACTCTCTTCAAAAAACATCAGTTCTTTAATAGATATTTTTAGAAGTTTAAATAATGATAATAAAACTAAAGTTATAATTATAGAAGGTGCAGGAAAAGGATTTAGTGCAGGACATGATTTAAAAGAAATCCGTTCTTTAAAAAATAAACCCAAGTATAAAAAACTATTTAACTCATGTTCAAAATTAATGATGGAAATTATTGAGGGCAGAAAACCAGTTATAGCAAAAGTCCATGGTGCAGCTTTTGCGGCTGGGTGTCAATTGGTTGCGAGTTGTGATTTAGCAGTTAGCTCAGATGATGCAATATTTGCTACACCTGGAGTAAATATAGGATTGTTTTGCAGTACTCCTATGGTTGCTGTTAGCAGAAAAGTAAGCAGAAAAAAAACAATGAAAATGTTATTAACTGGTGATCCAATAAATGCAGAATATGCTAAGGAGATTGGATTAATAAATGATTATTTTCCTATTTCAGAATTAGAAGATGAAGTTTTAAAATTAGCAAAAAAAATTGCATCAAAATCAAATATTACAATTAAAATAGGTAAAAAAGCTTTTTATAAACAATTAGAAATGCCGTTAAACAAAGCTTATAAATATACAAGCGAAATTATGACCAAAAATGCTATGGAGCTTGATGCTAAAGAAGGAATTTCAGCCTTTTTAGAAAAAAGAAAACCAAATTGGAAAAATAAATAAATGGTTCAAGACGAATTAATAAAAAAAACTCTAGAGGCTTCAAAGACGATTGCTATGGTTGGAGTCAGTTCAATTAAAAAAGAAATATCTACCAATATAAAGAGAAGACCTTCAACCATTGTAATGAAGTATATGCAAGAATTTGGTTACAAGGTTATACCAGTTAATCCATTTTCTGCTGGAGAAGAAGTCCATGGGGAAACTATAATTTCTAATTTAAGTGATATAAAAATACCAGTAGACATTGTTGATGTATTTCGTCCATCTAAAGAAGCACCAGAAATAGCGAAGGAAGCTATAAAAATTGGAGCAAAAGCTTTTTGGCTACAATACGGAATTGAAAATGATGAAGCAAAAAAAATAGCAGAATCAGAAAATATTTTTTATGTTTCAAATAAATGTATTAAGCAAGAATATCAAAGATTATTCTTAAAAGTTAGCCCAGTATTTCCTGCCTTAAAAAAATAAATCTTTGGCGCGATTGGTTGCGGGGGTAGGATTTGAACCTACGACCTTCAGGTTATGAGCCTGACGAGCTACCAGACTGCTCCACCCCGCGATAAATCTCTTATTTAAATAATATATTTTAAATTTTTCTTTAGCAAATTAAATCAGAAATTATTCTTCATTCTTTGAATTTTTTTTGCTCTTTTGATGTTTTCTGATTTTTCTCTCTTTTTTCTTTCGGATGGTTTTTCGTAATTACTTTTAATTTTCAATATCTTGAAAAAACCTTCTCTTTGAAGTTTTCTTTTGAGAATCCTCAAAGCTTGGTCAACATTGTTATCTTTAACTTCTATTTTAATGACATCCTCCTATTTGTTTGACGCATTAACTAACATTAATAAAAAAGATTGTCCACCTAATTTTAAAATGGTCTTTTAGGTACTTTTCTTTCAAAATTGCTTCTGTATTTCTTTAGTTTATTTTCAATATTTTTGTATCTAACGGATAAAATTGACGTAGCTAATAATGCAGCATTGACCGCTCCAGCTTTTCCTATGGCCAAAGTTCCAACAGGTATTCCGCTAGGCATTTGAACTGTTGATAGCAAGCTATCTAAACCTTTTAATTTACTTTCGGTTGGGACGCCTAATACTGGTATTGTTGTTAAAGAAGCAGTTACGCCAGCCAAGTGCGCAGACATTCCTGCCGCGGCAATTATTACTTCCATTTTGTTTTTTTCTGCCTCTTTAAGAAATTTGTGCAATCTTTTTGGAGTTCTGTGAGCGGATATTACTTTAACATCGTGTTTAATTCCAAAGTGCTTTAAAGTTTCACTGCAGTGTTCCATCACACCAGACCAATCTGATTTGCTTCCCATTATAATACCTACTAAGTAATTAGATTTACTTTTCATCAGTCTTTATTTGGTTCTCAGATTCTAATTTTCTTTTTTGTTTTTCTATTTCTTTCTGTTTTCTTACAACTCTTCTATCAGCCTTTTCTACTGCAGCTTTTATATCTGCTTGTGAACAAAAATTAGATATCACAGGGTCCTTTGGAGATAGGTTAGAGGAATTCCAATATCTTTTATTTCTTATTAAAGTAACAGTTTTTTTAGTGCTTCCGACAAGTTTAACTATTTGACCATCTGATAACTGAGGACAATTTTTTGTTAGCCATAAAACACCCCCAGGCCTGTCTTCTCTTTTTGATAAAGGAACATATTTGTTTCCTTTTTTTACAGATTTTATTTCTAAGGTTTTTTTGTTGAGCAGTAATGGTCTGTTAACATCCTTCGAAGACGCTTCAATTTCTTCTCTAGTTAATTGCCCAGCTAATATTGGATTGTATGCTTTTATTCCTTTAGCAACATCTCCATCGGCTATTCCTTTTACTTCAAGCTCATGCAATTCACAAAATGCTGCTATTTGTTTAAAACTTATTTTAGTATTTTCAACTAGCCAAACAGCTGTAGCTTTTGGCATAAAAGGCTTTTCAGTCATTTACTTTTTTTCCTTTGATCTTAAATTTTTAAATTTCTTAAAGAATTTATTTACTCTTCCTTTATCTAATATTTTTTGTGACCCACCTGTCCACGCAGGGTGTGATTTTGAATCAATATCAAGTTTCATCGTTTCTCCCTCTTTTCCCCAGGTAGACATTGTTTCAAAATGAGTGCCATCTGTCATGACAACTTTTATTTTATGATAATTTGGATGTATCTTTTTTTTCATAAGGGCAATTTTTTATATTAAAACAAAATATTAAACAACAATAAATTAACTACTTTAAAACTTCAATCATTTCACTATTAATTTTAGCATTAGTAACTAATATAGTTTTATTTTCTACATATTTATTACCTCCATCAAAATCTGTTACAAAACCACCAGATTCTTTGACTATAATTATTCCTGCCGCAATATCCCAATAATTCAAATTTCTTTGCCAAAATCCATCACATCTTCCTGCAGCAACGTAAGCCATATCTAAACAAGCACTCCCTAATTTTCTTATTGGTATTAAAACTTTTGAGGAAAAATTATTATATTCTTTTAGAGAAATTTCTCTATGTTCCGAATCTATTCTTGGACCTCCAGTAAAAACAATACAGTCTTTTAATTTAGATCTTGAAGAAACTCTCATTCTTTGATTGTTTAAATAGGCTCCATTACCTTTTTCCGCAAGAAACATTTCATCTTTAATAGGATCATAAATTATTCCACAAATTATTTCATTTTGCTTCTCCAAAGCGACAGATATAGCAAAGTGAGGAACCCCATGAAGAAAATTTGCGGTACCATCTATAGGGTCAATAATCCATCTAAAAGATTTATCATTTTTTATTTCTCCTATTTCTTCACTTAATATGGAATAGTCGGGCCTAGCTTTTTGAAGTTCTTCAATTAGAATTTTTTCAACTTTTTTATCTGAGGCAGTTACAAAATCACCGGGACCTTTAAGAGAAACTTGAAGCTTTTCTATTTCTCCAAAATCTCTTATTAAAACTTTCGAAGCTTTTCTACAAGCCTTGATCATAACGTTTATATTTGCTGAATTAAGTTTCATTTAGTTTATTTAATTTTTTTTATATATTCTAAAGTTCTTGTATCTAAAATTATTTTATCATCTGGATTGATAAACGGAGGTACCATAATTTTAATTCCATTTTCTAGTGTTGCTGGTTTGTACGATGAAGAAGCTGTTTGACCTTTAATTGCCGCATCAGTAGTTTTGATTTTTAATTCTACCGAAGATGGTAAATTAATAGATAAAGGATGATCTTCATGAAATTGAACATCTATTTCCATATTTTCTTTTAATAATTTACTTTTTTCTCCTAGCAATGATTTACTAATTTGAATTTGCTCGAAGTTAACCTGGTCCATAAAATGACAATTATTTTCATCTTCATAAAGAAAATTAAATTTTTTTTCATCTAAAATAGCTCTTTCAACAGTATCGCTTGATCTAAATCTTTCATTTAATTTTGTTCCTTTCTTAACACTTTTAAGTTCTACTTGATTAAAGGCACCACCTTTTCCAGGTTTAACATGTTGAGCTTTTAGAACTGACCACAAGTCATCTTTATGTTCTATTACCATTCCTGGTTTTATTTCATTTCCTAATATTTTCATTTTCTCTATTTAAATTTTTTTATAGCCGAAACAGGATTTAATCTTTTGTTATTCCACACATAACTCGAGCATGCAACAAAATTTGCTCCATTTAACAAAACTTTTTTATAATTAGAATTATTAATCCCACCTATTGCAACGGTGGGCATATTAATTTTTTTTTTAGCCCAACGCAATATTTTCAAGTTGGCTTTTATAGCAGCCTTTTTTGTTGTAGATCTAAAAAAAGAACCAAATGCAATATAATTTGCTCCATATTTTTTTGCCTTTAATGCTAGTTTTTTAGAATTATGACAAGTTATTCCTATAATTTTATTTTTTCCCAGAACTTTTCTAGCAGCAATAAAATCTATATCTTTTTGCCCTATATGGCATCCATCAGCATTAACAATTTTTGCAACAACGGGACTATCATTAATTATAAATTTGACATTATTTGCTTTGGCTATTTTTTTAACTTTTTTGGATATTTTTAATAGATTTGATTTAGATATTTTTTTTAATCTTAATTGAAAATATTTTATCTTTTGAGATTTAAGTACATTATTGAGGTCCTTGTAAAATTTAATTCCTCTTATATTTTGAGGTGATATTAAATAAATATATCTTTTCAATTTTAGTCAGGCTGTTAATTGTTTTTCTAGATCCATGCTCCATTTTGCTGAAGTAGATAACCCATTCATTTTAGATCTATGATTGAAGATTTTTTGGGTGTTGTTAATATCTTTAATATTTTTTCCCCAGTTTTTTAGTGCGCTTTGCTGCAGTGCTCTTCCATATGAAAAACTTATTAAGAAATTTGTATCATTAATTTTATTAATTTCATTTAAATTTTCTGTAGCTTCTATCTCACTCTGCCCTCCCGAAAGAAAAGCTATTCCAGGAACTTCGCTTGGTACATTTTCTTTCAAACATTTAAGTGTCATTTTAGCAATTTCTTTTTTATTTTTTTTATTTTTTGACTGGTCTCCAGGTAATATCATATTAGGTTTTAGTATTGTTCCTTTAAGGTTTACATTGTGCATTTTTAATTCTTTATAACATTCTTTTAATACTTGGCATGTTACTTCATAGCATTTCGCAATATCATGCTCACCATTCATTAAGACTTCTGGTTCAATAATAGGCACCATTTTTGCCTCTTGGACTAAAGCTGCATATCTAGCTAGCGCATGGGCATTAGATTTAATAGAAAGATCCGATGGATATTTGTTTGAAATATTATATACAGCTCTCCATTTTGTAAATCTTGCTCCGAGTTTGTAATAATCATCTAACCTTTCTCTAAGCCCATCTAATCCTTCGGTTACTTTTTCCTCTGGAGAACCAGCTAACTTTTTTGCACCAGTATCCACTTTAATACCTGGAATTGAACCATAACTTTTGATCAAATCAGGTATTGATTTTCCAGAAGAAGTTTTTTGCTTTATTGTTTCATCGTATAGAATGACACCTCCAATATAATTTTTCATACCTTCGGCTGAAAATAAAGTTTCTCTAAATTTAAGTCTATTTTCTGATGTTGATTCAACATTTACACTAGATAATCTTTTTGTCATTGTTCCAGTGCTTTCGTCAGCAGCTAATATGCCTTTACCTTTTGCTAATATTTGTTTTGCAATTTTTTCTAATTCACTCATTTATTTCTAAGACTTTTATACCAGGTAAAATTTTTCCTTCAAGGAGTTCTAAAAAGGCTCCACCAGCAGTTGAGATATAAGTAAATCCATTAGAACAATCAGATTGGTTTATTGCAGCAACAGTATCTCCGCCACCAGCAATTGATGTAAGTGATTTATTTTTTGTATTTTCAGTTATTTTTTTTGCAATTTTTTTGCTTCCTATTGAAAATTTTTCAATTTCAAAATAGCCTGCTGGCCCATTCCACAAGATTGTCTTTGATTCGTCAATTATTTTATAAATTTTATTTAGTGTTTTTTCTCCTATATCTAAAACCATATCAGTGTTATCAATTTTATTTAAAGATTTTAAATTAGCTTTCGACTCATAATTTTTTGCAACAATTACATCTTCAGGTATTATGAGTTTACAATTATTTTTTTCAGATTTTTCTATTATGTTTTTTAATAAATTTTCTTGATCTTTTTCAAATAATGATTTTCCAATATTGTATCCTTTATATTTTATAAAATTGTTTGCCATAGCTCCAACAATTACAATGTTTTGCATTTTTTTAACTAGACTAGTTAAAATACCAATTTTGGTTGAAATTTTTGAACCTCCTATAATACAAGAAACCGGTTTTTTTGCTTTACTTGTTAACATGTTAATTACATTCACTTCTTCAGATAATAATTTGCCCGCATAAGAATCTATATGTTTTGTTATTTCGCAAACTGATGCATGTGCTCTGTGAGAAGAAGAGAAAGCTTCATTTACATAGATATCACCAGTTTTGGCTAATTCTTTTGCAAAAAACTCTTCATTTTCCTCTTCTCCTTTATTAAATCTAATGTTTTCAAGCAACAAAACTTCGCCTGATTTAATTTTATTGCTTATATCTACAGTCTTTGATCCATAACTTTCGTCAGCAAAATAAACCTTAGAATTTAATAAATTTTCTAAAATAGAAGTCAAAGGTTTTAAAGATAATTTTTTGTCAATTTTTCCCTTAGGTCTTCCTAGATGGGATATTAATATTACTTTAGCTTTTTTATTTATAAACTCTTTTATAATAGGAACAACTTTTTTTATCCTGGATAAATCTGTTACTTGTCCTTCTTTCATAGGTACATTTAAATCCAAGCGTAAGATGATTCTTTTATTAGTTAAATTTATTTTTTCATTAAGAGCTTTTAATTTGCTCATTATTTATTTTAGATTTCCTAAATAAACTGCTAGATCACACATTCTATTTGCAAAACCCCATTCATTATCATACCAAGCAGAAATTTTTGCCATTTTTTTATCGATAACTTTAGTTAAAGACAGATCAACTATAGATGAGTGCGGGTCATGGTTGAAGTCGGAAGATACAAGTTGTTCATTGTTAGTATCTAGGATATTTTTTAATTCTGATTTAGAAGCTTTTATAAATGAATTATTTATTTCTTCCACTGTCATGTCTTTTTTTGATGAAAAAATAAATTCAATTAAAGAAACATTTGGAGTTGGAACTCTAATTGAAACTCCTTCAATTTTTCCTTTTAAGTCAGGAATAACATCCGCTACAGATTTAGTTGCACCAGTAGTTGTTGGTATCATTGAATTAGGAGCACTTCTTGCTCTTCTTAAATCTTTGTGAGAATTGTCCAAGAGTCTTTGATCAGTTGTATATGAGTGAATAGTAGTCATAAAACCACGTTCTATTCCAAATTTGTCATTTATTACTTTGGCTACCGGAGCCAAACAATTAGTAGTGCATGATGCGGCAGCAATGACTTCATCATTTTTTTTTAAGATTTTTTGATTTACTCCAAACACAACATTTATTGCACCTTTGCATGGAGCCGAAACTAAAACTTTTTTAGCACCTGAATTAATATGCTCTGATGATTTTTCTTTAGTGTTAAATTTGCCCGTGCATTCTAAAACAACATTTACGTTATATTTTTTCCAATTTATTTTAGAAATTTCACTCTCACGAATTAAATTTATTTTTTTCCCATTAATTTCAATGGCATTTTCTGAATGATTTACTTTGGCTTTTAACTTTCCATGTATTGTGTCATGTTTTAATAAAAAACTGCTAATTTCAGAATTTCCTCTGTTATTAATAGCAATCACCTCTAAATCTTTTCTGTTATTTTCAATAATAGATCTGAGCACCATTCTTCCAATTCTACCAAATCCATTTATGCCAACTTTTATAGTCATAATTATTTGTCTAACATTTTCTTAGCAATCATAACAACACTATCGCTAGTTAAGTTAAAATCTTCGTAAATTGACTTATAAGGAGCGCTTTTTCCAAATGATTTTAATCCTAAGGAAGTTCCGTCAGAACCAACATATTTTTCCCATCCAAATATGCTACTTGCTTCTATAGATATTTTTTTAGAATTTTTTTCGATAACTTTTTCTCTATATTCTTTTGGTTGTTTATCAAACAGTTCTTGGCAAGGCATAGAAACTACCTTAGAGTTTATGTTGACTTCTTTTAATTTATTCAATGCATCAATAGCAATCTCAACTTCAGAACCAGATGCAATTAAAGTAATTTCGGGATTAGAATTAGTTTTTTTAAGCTCGTAACCTCCAAGTGCGCTCATATTTTTATTTGTGAGCGTTTCAGTGACAAATTTAATCTTTTGTCTTGATAAGGCTATCACGCTGGGAGTAGTACTACTTTTTAAGGCTATTTCCCAACATTCAAGTGTCTCAATTGTGTCAGCTGGCCTAAAAACATTTAGATTTGGTATTGCTCTTAAGTGAGCCAATTGCTCAATTGGCTGATGTGTTGGCCCGTCTTCTCCAAGACCTATAGAATCATGAGAAAATATATAAATAACTTTTAGACCCATTAGGGCTGATAATCTTATTGAAGGTTTACAATAATCAGAAAAAATTAAAAAGGTACCTCCATAGGGAATTATACCACCATGAAGAGTCATCCCATTCATGATTCCAGCCATACCGTGTTCACGCACTCCATAATGTATATAATTTCCTTTAAAGCTTGAAGGTTTAATTACTTTTGAATGTTTTGTTATTGTATTGTTGGAACCACTTAAGTCTGCAGACCCACCAATTAATTCGGGTAAATTTTGTGAAATATTTTCCAAAACAAAAGCAGAAGATTTTCTCGAAGCTTGTGAAGGTTTTAAATCAAAAATTTTTTTCTTTAGTGATATAATTTGTTCATCAAAATCTTTAGGTAATTTATTGTTTATTATTCTGATAATTTCATCTCTAATTTTTTTGTTTTTATTATTATAAGTTATATTCCATTTTTTTTCATCATAAGCTCCCTTTTCACCAATTTTCCTCCATTCATCCAAAATTTCTTTTGGAATTTCAAATGGCATGTGTTTCCATTTTAATTTTTTTCTAACCAATTCAACTTCTTCTTCGCCAAGAGCAGCGCCGTGAGAAGAAGCTTTACCAGACTTGTTAGGTGAACCATATCCAATGATCGTTTTGCATGAAATTAAATTTGGCTTGTTTGAGTTAAAGCTTTTTTTAATAGCTTTTGATATTTGTTTTTCGTCATGGCCATTTATTTCTTGGAATGACCAGCCGTAGCTTTCAAATCTTTTTTTATAATTATCTGATACTGATAAGTTTGTAGAACCATCAATAGATATTTTATTATTATCAAAAAAAACTATAAGATTTTTTAGCTTTAAATGACCTGCTAAACTCATTGCTTCATGACTTATACCTTCCATTAAATCTCCATCACTGGCAATAACATAAGTTTTATGATTTATTAAATTTGATCCATATTTATTTTTTAAAATTTCCTCTGCAAGAGCCATCCCAACTGCATTTGATAAACCTTGACCAAGTGGTCCAGTTGTTGTTTCTATTCCAGAATTTTTTACATATTCGGGGTGACCAGCACAAATAGAATTAAGCTGTCTAAAATTTTTTATATCTTCTACCGATATGCTTTTGTAACCAGTTAAATAAAGCAACGAATAGAGAAGCATCGAACCATGACCAGCTGAAAGAATAAATCTATCTCTATTTATCCAACTTGGATTTTTTGGATTAAACCTAAGGTAGTATTTAAATAATACTGTCGCTACATCAGCCATTCCCATCGGCATACCCGGGTGACCAGAATTAGCTTTTTGAACCGCATCAATAGAAAGAAATCTTATTGCATTTGATAAATCTTTGAAGACTGGATTCACTATAAAACCTATATAGACTTGAACGTACCAAATCAATAATATGATTTTTAATTAAATCAAATGAAAAATTACGAGGAAAAAGAAAAAAAATTAGAAAATGCTCTTAATAAATTGAATAGATTATCTAATAAGGTTGTTAAAATGAATGAACATATCAATTCCTTGAATTTAGAGAAAAATCAATTATTAAGCGAAAAAGAGGAAACTGATAAGAATTACAAATATCTTTCAGCACAACACGATGATTTGAAAGATCAGCTAGAAAAAGTGAATAAGGATGTTGGAAAAAAATTTGGAGAAAAAAATGATATTAATCAAAAAATTGACGAACTTAATCAAGAAACTGAAAGTTTAATAGACGAAATAGAAAAATGGCAAACGTAAATATAAAATTTAATAACAAAGATTACCTGCTTTCCTGTGACGATGGACAAGAAGAAAATTTAATTGAACTTGCAAATCATTTAGATGAAAAATATAGCGAGCTTAAAAAAAGCTTAGGAAACATAGGAGAGAATAAACTTTTATTAATTGCATCGATACAAATGGTGGATGATTATTTTGATTTAAATAAAAAATTGCAAGGAAAAAAAAATGATTTTGAAAAATTGTCAATGAAATTTAAAGAACTTAGATCACTGGCTGTTAGCTACAAAGATAGTAAAGAAAAAGAAATTGAAAAGTTGACAAATCAACTAAAGAAATTTGAAAAAATGATTGAAGAAAGTAAAAATTCTTATGAAGAAATTTTGGACAAAACAACAAAATCAATAGAAAAATTCATTGAAAATACAGAAGCTGATCAGAAAAAAAATGTTCAATAGATGAAATATGACAAGAATTATTTAAGAAAAAAATTTCTTTCACAAAGAAAAAAAAAATATTTAGGTCCTGAAAAATTTAAATTTGACTTAATATTTAATTTAGTGAGGAAACATTTTAATAAAAAAAAAATAATTATAGGAGCTTATTTCCCTTCTAATTACGAGGTAAATATATTAACTTTCATTGAAAAGGCTGCAAAAAAAAAATTTAAAATTTCTTTACCAGTTGTAACCTCCTCGATTTCAATGTCTTTCAAACCTTGGATTTTTAAAGACCCTCTTAAGGTAAGTAGATTTGGAATTTTAGAACCTAAAAATAATAAAAAAGAGACTTTACCAGATATTGTTATGGTTCCACTAGTTGCATTTGATAAAAATCTAAATCGAATTGGTTATGGTAAGGGTTATTACGACAGAAGTTTAAAGAAAATTAAAAAAACAAAAAATAAAACTATTTTTATCGGTATAGCACATTCTTTTCAAAAATGTAAAAATATACCAGTTAATAAACATGATATTAAATTGGACTATATTTTTACCGAGCAAGGGATTATAAGTGCAAACAAATAAATTATGAATATTTTATTACTCGGAGATATAATGGGTCCATCTGGAAGAAAAGCTGTAGTAGAAAAACTTCCCGGTATTATTAAAAAAAAAAAAATAGATTTCGTAATTTTGAATGGTGAAAATGCTGGAGATCATGGAGTCGGTATAACAAAAAAAATTTTTTATGAATTGCTGGAAGTCGGAGCTGATGTAATTACAACTGGAAATCATGTTTGGGATGAAAAAGAAGCTATACAATTTATTGCTTCGGAAAAAAGATTATTAAGACCACAAAATTTACCAGAAGGATCTCCTGGAAATGGATATGGAATCTTTAATTCAAAAAATAAGAAAAAAGTTGCTGTAGTTAATTTAATGGGAAATATTTTTATGAAAAAATCAGAAGATGTTTTTGAAGAAGCAAAAAAATTTATACAAACAGTTAAATTAAAAAAAGATGCTGATTTTATAGTTGTAGATATGCATGGAGAAATAACTAGTGAAAAAATGGCTATGGGATATTTATTTGATGGTAAAGCTACAATGGTTGTTGGTACCCATACACATGTACCAACATCAGATCATATTATTATGGAAAAAGGAACTGCATATCAAACGGATGTTGGAATGTGTGGAGATTACAAGTCTGTTATTGGAATGGATAGAGACAACTCTTTAAAAAAATTTTTTAAAGATCCAACAGCAAAAAGACACTATCCTGCTTTAGGAGAAGGGACTGTATCTGGAATAATGGTTATAGCTGATGGAGATACTGGTTTAGCAAAAAAAATAGAGCCAATAGTAGTTGGTAAACATTTGGAGAATAGAATTTAATTTATGGCAGGTCATTCACATTGGGCAGGAATAAAACATAGAAAAGGACGTGCCGATAAAATGCGTTCAAAAATTTTTTCAAAACTTTCAAAAGAAATAACTGTAGCTGCAAAATCTGGAATAAAAGATCCGGCAATGAACCCAAGATTAAGATCTGCAATACAAGCGGCCAGAACAGCCAACATGCCAAAAGAAAATATTGAAAGAGCAATAAACAAATCCGAAACTAATAAAAATTTAAATTATAATAGTTTGATATATGAAGGATTTGGACCAGAAAAAATAGCAATTATTGTTGAAGCTTTAACTGATAATAAAAATAGAACTGCTTCAAATGTGAGAACTATATTTCAAAAATTTGGTGGAAATTTAGGAGAATCTGGAGTTGCTTCACACCAATTTAAACAAGCTGGTGTAATAAGAATTGATAAAAAAAAAATTTCTGACAATGCTATTTTGGAAATAGCCATTAATGCTGGAGCAGAAGATTGTTCTTCTATTGGATTAAACCACGAGGTAATAACAAAAAAAGAAGATTTTTATAAGGTTAAAGTTGAAATAGAAAAAAATGTTAAAGAATTTATATCATCAGGAATTGAATGGCTGCCTATAAACAGAATTATTTTAGATAAGGAAAAAACAAGATCTGTATTAAATTTTCTTGAAACATTGGAAAATGATGATGATGTGCAACATGTGTATGCAAATTTAGAGATAGATAATAATTTTATTGATAAGGCTTCTGAATGATAATTTTTGGAATAGATCCTGGCGTAAGTGGTGCAATTTGTGCTTTAAGAAAAGTAAATGAAATTGCAATATATGAAATGCCAACAATGATTGATGGTAAAAAAAATAAAAGACAAGTTAATGGAGCAGAAGTAAGTAATATTTTTCTAAAAGAGCTAGAAAATTTAACTTCCAAAGATTCTTGGCAATCCGAGGTAAAAGTTGTTGTTGAACATGTAACAGCAATGCCAGGCCAAGGAGTTACCAGTATGTTTAATTTTGGACAATCTTTTGGAGTAATAAAAGGAATATGTGCAGCAATGAAATTACCAATTTATTTTGTTAGGCCGACTAAGTGGAAAAAACATTTTAACTTGATTAAAACTCACAAAGATGCAAGCAGGACTAAGGTAATTGAAATTTATCCCAATATATCTGCTCAACTTTCAAGGAAAAAAGACTCTAATAAAGCCGATGCAATTTTAATTGCTAGATATTTCAACGATACACAGCTTTAGTTATAATAAAAACTTAGTTTTAGTGCCAAATTCATGACACATTTAGATGCACATTAGCTTCAATGGAACAAGAAGTAGCAACACAAGTTGTTGGTTTGGGAGGATCTACAGATTTCTCTTTATTACAACTTTTTCTAAGAGCAGATTTTATTGTTAAGGGTGTTATTGTTTTACTAATAGCAGCATCAATTTATTCATGGGCTTTAATTTTTGATAAATATAAGCTTTTTAAAAAAATTGATAAAAGCACAACTAGTTTTGAAGAAAAATTTTGGAAAACTAGATCTGCCGAAAGTTTTTATAATAGTTTTTCAAATAGAGAAAAAGATCCAGTAGGAACCATATTTCAATCTGCGATGGCAGAATTAATTAAAACAAAATCCAAATCATCAGCAGTACAATTAGCTAGAGTTAGCAGAGTTATTGAAATTTCCGCTGATAAAGAAATTAAATTAATAGAAAAGCATTTTACTTTTTTAGCTACTGTTGGATCAACAGCACCTTTTATAGGATTGTTTGGAACCGTATGGGGAATAATGAACTCTTTTCAATCGATAGCCATTTCAAGAAATACAAGTTTAGCTATTGTAGCACCTGGTATAGCAGAAGCTCTTTTTGCAACAGCTTTAGGATTGCTTGCAGCAATTCCAGCGGTAGTGGCATATAATAAATTTAATAGCGATGCTAAGAAATATAGCGGAAGAATAGAAAATTTTTCAAAAAGATTTTTATCAATTATTACTTAAAATATTTAAATGAGTTTTCAACTAAATCGTTCATCAAAAGAGCCAATGAGCGAAATAAATGTTACACCATTTGTGGATGTGATGTTAGTTTTGCTAATAATTTTTATGGTAACTGCTCCTTTACTAACAGTTGGAGTTCAAGTTGATTTACCTGAATCGGCCGCAGATTCCTTACCAGATGATCAAGAGCCATTAACTTTAACAATAAATTCTAAGGGAGAGGTTTTTATTCAAGAACACAAAGTAGTTTTTGATAAAATAATTCCAAAAATCTTGGCAATTTCTAACAATAGAACAGACACAAGAATATACGTAAGAGGAGATAGAACAATTAATTATGGAAGAGTGCTTGAGGTTATGGGGATGTTATCTGGAGCTGGATTTTCAAAAGTTGCACTAATTTCTGAACCTTATCAAAACTAATTATGACCAGAAGTATTTTTTTGTCTGTAGTTTTTCATTCGGCTATGATTTTCATTACTGCGTTAACTTTACCTTTTATGATGAGAGAGCCTATAGATTTACCTCCAATATTGTCTGTAGATTTAATTCAAATTACAGACAAAACGAGTATTCCATTTGCTGCAAAAGCTGCCAAAACTCTTGAAGAAATAAAAAAAAAAGAAGAAGAAAGAGTAGTATCAGAACAAGCTCCTCCAACAGAGAAAAAAAAAGAAAAACCTGATCGAATACCCTTACCTGAAGACCTAAATAAAGAAAAAAAAGAAATAGTTAAAAAAAAACAAAATCCCGAAGAAATTAAAGAAGAAATTAGACAAGCATCAGAATTTGAAAAAGAAGAGCTTTTTGATCCTAATCAAATTGCAGCTCTAATTGATAAATCTAAAGAAGAAAGTGCAGAAACTTTAAAAAAAGAGAAAAAACTTACCCAAAGCAGCGTAAAAACTTCATTTGCAACAGGATTAACTTTAAGCCAGGAAGATGCATTAAAGGCTCAGATTTTTGGTTGCTGGAGCTTACCTTTAGGTTTACCTTATCAAGAAAATTTATTAGTTAGGATTAAATTGAGATTAAGACCAGATGGTACTGTTTTGAGATCAGAAATATTAGATCATGCTAGAATGAATATGCCTGGACAGGGTTTTTATAAAGTTTTGGCAGAAAGTGCTCTTAGAGCAATTAGAATTTGTCAACCACTTAGAGTTCCTCCAACTGGTTATGAAAAATGGAAAGATTTACAATTAAACTTTGACGCAAATGAAATGTTAAAAGGATAGATATGAAAAAATTTATAGCATTAATTATTTACATATTTTTATTTAATAATTATGCTAATGCATTAGTTGAAGTAGATATAACTAGAGGAAATCTAGATCCTTTACCAATAGCAGTTTCACCTCTTTATTTGGAACCAGGCTCGATAGATATTAAACAAGGAGATAAAATAATAAAAAATGTTGGTGAAAAAATTTCAAAAGTTATAGAAGTAAATTTTAGAAGATCCGGGTTATTTAATCCTTTAAAAAAAGATTCATTCGTCCAAAAACCAGATATTGCCCATGTAAAACCAAGATTTGAGGATTGGAGACTAATAAAAGCCCAAGCTCTTGTAACGGGAAAAGTTACTGTTACAGAAAATAAATTAAGAGCAGAATTTAGATTATGGGATGTTGTTGCTGCAAAAGAAATGGTGGCTTTAGCATTTTCCACTACACCAGATAACTGGAGACGAGTGGCTCATATAATATCAGATAAAATATATAAAAGGTTAACTGGAGAAGAAGGTTACTTTGATACAAGAATTATTTATGTTTCAGAGACAGGACCTAAAACACAAAGGTATAAAAAACTTGCTATAATGGATCAGGACGGTGCAAATGTTAAATATTTAACTTTAGGAAATGAATTAGTCTTAACTCCAAGATTTAGTCCAAAAAATCAATTGGTAACTTATTTATCTTATTTTAGAAATTTACCTAGAGTATATTTGCTTGATATAGAAACAGGAATTCAAGAAGCTGTTGGTGATTTTCCAGGAATGACTTTTGCTCCAAGATTTTCTCCGGACGGGAAAAAAATTATTATGAGTTTTGCTAAAGATGGAAATTCAGATATTTATACAATGAATTTAGAAACAAGAGTTGTTGAAAGAATTACTGAACATCCTTCAATTGATACTTCACCTTCATATTCACCAGACGGAAAACGTATTTGTTTTAATTCAGACAGAAGTGGTTTACAGCAAATTTATGTAATGAGAAGCGATGGATCTAATGTAAAAAGAATAACATTTGGAAAAGGTTTGTATGGAACTCCTGTATGGTCTCCAAGAGGAGATCTTATTGCATTTACAAAAGTTCATAAAAATAGATTTTATATAGGAGTTATGAGACCTGATGGAAGTGGGGAAAGATTATTAACAGAAAACTTTTATCAAGAAGCACCTTCCTGGTCACCAAATGGAAGAGTATTAATTTTTTACAGAGAAACAAAATCAGATTCTGATGGAAAAGGGTTTTCAGCGAAACTATGGTCAATTGATTTAACAGGATATAATGAGAGGTTAATTGAGACAGAAACCGATGGATCGGACCCATCTTGGTCTTCTTTATTGTCAAAGTAGCATTGTTTTTAGTGAAAATTTGACTTGCAACTTGAGATTTATTTTGAAATATTGTAATGAGATTTTATAAACATACTAAGGAATTAGAAACAATTAAGGGAGACATAAATGAATTTTAAAAAATATCTATTGATTGTTATAGCAGGTTTAGCGCTTAGTGCCTGCGCAACATCAAAAAAACAATCAGGTATGATGTCAGGGGACGTATATACTGGGTCTGACACAGTTGAATATTTAGCAACCGGTGTAAAAGATAGAGTTTTCTTTGCAACAAACAAATCAACATTAACAACTGCTTCAAGAGATACATTGCGTAAACAAGCAGCTTGGATGAGAAAGAAAAAAGATTTGTCATTCACAATTGAAGGACATGCTGACGAAAGAGGTACTAGAGAGTACAACTTGGCTTTAGGAGAAAGAAGAGCTAATGCTGTAAAAGATTATTTAATGACTTACGGCATTTCAGGAAGCAGGCTTTCAGTTATAAGTTATGGAAAAGAAAGACCAGTTAATTCTGGCTCTAATCCATTAGCATGGTCTCAAAACAGAAGATCAGTATCAGTTAAAGCTAAATAATATTAATACAAAAATTAAAAAAGACCCACAAATTTTATTTGTGGGTCTTTTTTTTGCCATTATCTTTCTTACAGTATAAAAAATAGACACTATGAACATATTTTTAAACTGTTTTAAAAAAACATTCTTATTTTTGTTTATTATATTTTTAAGTATTGGAAAAATTTACGCGGAAGAAGAAACACAATCCATACTCAATCAATTACAAATTTTACAACAAGATATTAAAACTTTAGAAAAAGCTGTTTACAGCCAGGATGTTAAAACAACATCTAGCAACGCAGATTCATCAAGTGATAATAATGATATTCTTACAAAACATTTATTAAAATTATCAGAACTTGAAGAACAATTTAAAGCTTTAACAAATAATTTTGAAGAAATTAATTTTAAATTGGATAAGCTCTCAAATAGAATTACAAAAATACAAAAAGATAATCAAATTCGTTTTCAAGATTTAGAAACTTCTGGAGTAGCAAAATCAGCTAAGACTAAATCAAAAAAGAAAAAAAAATTACCAGGTAGCGACGAAGCTCAAGATTTAGGTCAAGCTTTAGAAATAAGTGTTTCAGATTCAGAGCAGGCAGCAGCAGAAAAAATTCAAAAAACACAATCAATTGAGTCAGTAGGAACAGTTATTTCAGAAAATGCAGAAAGGGCCGAAAAATTACTACCAAATGATTCTCCAGAAAAACAATACGAGTTTGCTGTAAGTTTTATTAAAGTAGGTGATTATGAAACTGCAGAACTAGCATTAAGAGAATTTGTGGATACACATCCACAACATCAACTTGCCGGTAATGCCCAGTATTGGTATGGAGAAACTTTTAGAGTTAGACAGCTTTACCAAGATGCTGCTACAGCTTATCTTGATGGTTATCAAAAATACCCTAAGAGCAAAAAAGCTCCAGTAAATTTACTCAAGCTGGGAGTCATGTTAGTACAGATTGGTGAAAAAGATCAGGGCTGCATGATGATTCTAGGAGTTAAAGAACAGTATCCAAAAGCAAATCAATCTGTTATTCAAAAAGCTGAGTATGAAAAGAAAAAATTTAGTTGCAAGAAAAAAGGCTAAAAGGAACAAAGTAAAATTTAAAAATCAAAAAATTCTAAATTTTTATATAAAATTTAAGTCCATATTTTATAAGAGTATAAAGAAAAATAATTTTGCCGTTGCAGTTTCTGGAGGGCCAGACAGTTTATGTTTATCCTATTTTGCAAAAATCTATTCATTAGAATTTAGAAATAAATTCCATGTATTAATTGTTAATCATAAATTGAGGAAACAATCATCTGGGGAAGCAATTAGAGTAAAAAATATATTAAAGAGTAAAAATATCCCAAGTAAGATTCTTACCTGGAAAGGAGAAATACCTAGGAGCAACATACAAAAAAATGCAAGAGAAATAAGATATTCGTTGCTATCCAGTTATTGTTTAAAGAAAAAAATAAAATATGTGGCTACAGCACATCACGAAGATGATCAAATTGAGAATTTCTTTATTAGATTATTTCGTGGAAGTGGATTAACAGGCTTGTCATCAATGTCTGATAATATTGCATATAGCAGAAATTTTAAAATTATAAGACCTTTTTTAAATTTTAAAAAAAAGGACTTAAAATACATAACATCAAATTATTTTAAAACTTTTATTAATGATCCATCAAATGATAATGATAAATTTTTGAGAGTAAGAATAAGAAAGTATAGAAAAAAAATGGAAGAAGAAGGTTTAGACACAAGAAAAATTATCAAAACAGTAAATAATCTGGTTTCTGCTAATCAAGCTTTAAATTATTATAAGAATAAAGCTATATATAGGCATGTTTCTTTTTTATCAAAAAATAAATGTTTGATAAATAAACAAATATTTTTAGAAGAAGCAGGAGAAATTGTTTTCAAATCTTTTTCAGCAATTTTATCTTTAATTTCAGGAACATATTATCCACCAAGATCTAAAAAAATTTTAAATTTAATTTCCAGATTAAAAGGCAAAAAATTTGATAAATGTACTTTGGGAGGCTGTATTGTTGAAGATGTAGATAATTTTATTTCTGTTTCAAAGGAGCAAAAAGTAAAAAAAATGTTACATCAAGCAAGAAACTGGTAATTTTTTTATTATAATACAGATAAAATGCCACTTGTTTACCATAAAATAATGATTATCTTAAAAGTAATATGAATATGAAGAATTTAATGATGTGGGGTGTAATTGTTTTGCTTGTAGCAGGACTTTTTCAACTATTTCAAAATCCACAAAAAACTGTTGCTTCAGACAAAATACCGTTTTCTGAATTTTTAAAAAATATAGATGACGGAAGAGTCGTTCAAGTTGAAATACAAGGAAATGATATTAAAGGAATTTTATCTGATGGAAGTGTATTTAATACTTATGCACCTAATGATCCTAACTTAGTAGAAAAATTAACATCAAAAGGAGTCAGCATAACAGCATCTCCAATAGAAGATAAAATGCCTTCATTGTTAGGAGTGCTTTTATCTTGGTTTCCAATGTTACTCTTAATAGGTGTTTGGATATTTTTTATGCGTCAAATGCAAGGCGGCAGGGGTGGAGCCATGGGATTTGGAAAATCAAAAGCAAAAATGTTAACAGAAGCTAGAGGAAAGGTAACTTTTAATGATGTTGCTGGAATTGACGAAGCAAAAGAAGAAGTTGAAGAAATTATTGAATTTTTAAAAGATCCAAGAAAATTTAGAAGACTCGGTGGAAAAATTCCAAGAGGGGCACTTTTAATTGGCCCTCCGGGAACCGGAAAAACTTTACTTGCTAGAGCTATAGCTGGCGAAGCTGATGTACCTTTCTTTACTATTTCTGGATCAGATTTTGTAGAAATGTTTGTTGGTGTGGGAGCTTCAAGAGTGAGAGATATGATGGAGCAGGGTAAAAAAAATGCGCCTTGTATAATTTTTATTGATGAAATTGATGCTGTAGGAAGAAGCAGAGGAGCAGGCCTTGGAGGAGGTAACGATGAAAGAGAGCAGACTTTAAATCAGTTGCTAGTGGAAATGGATGGTTTTGATACAAATGAAGGTGTAATTATTATTGCAGCCACAAATAGACCAGACGTTCTAGATCCAGCTTTATTAAGACCAGGAAGATTTGATAGACAAGTTGTAGTACCCAATCCAGATATAATTGGAAGAGAAGCGATCTTAAAAGTACACATTAAAAAAATTAACATTGGACCTGATGTAAAATTGAGAACAATTGCGAGAGGTACGCCAGGTTTTTCAGGAGCAGATTTAGCAAACTTATGTAATGAGGCTGCGTTACTAGCCGCTAGAAAAAATAAAAGAATAGTTACAATGTCAGATATAGAAGAGGCTAAAGATAAAGTAATGATGGGAGCAGAAAGAAGATCTATGGTTATGACTGAAGATGATAAAAAACTAACAGCTTATCACGAAGGAGGTCATGCTATTGTTGCTCTAAATGAAAAAGCTTCTGATCCAATACATAAAGCGACAATTATACCAAGAGGAAGAGCTTTAGGAGTCGTTTGGACTCTGCCAGAAAGAGATAAATATTCACACACTAGAGAATATATGGAAGCTAATATTTCAAAAGCAATGGGAGGAAGAGTTGCTGAGGAAATGATTTTTGGACATAATAAAGTTACATCAGGAGCTTCGTCTGATATTCAGATGGCTACTAAATTAGCAAAGGATATGGTCACAAAATTTGGAATGAGTGGTGAACTTGGACCTTTATCATATGGTGAAAACGAAGACGAGGTCTTTCTTGGTAGATCAATAACTAGACAACAACATATGTCAGAAGAAACTGCAAAAAAAGTTGATCAAGAAGTCAAAAAAATAGTTGATTCAGGATATCAAAGAGCTAAGAAAATTCTTACAGAAAAACTGGATGATCTACATAAACTAGCAAAGGCATTGCTTGTATATGAAACTTTAAGTGGCGAAGAAATAAAGGATTTGATACTAAAAAATATACAACCAAAAAGATCGACAGATGATGAAGACAAAGGTGGGGAAAAATCTTCAGCCCTTGGCTCTCTCGGCTTAAAACCAAAACCAGCACATTAAAATTTAATGAGAAAATATTACACAAGACCGTGTAATTTCTACTATGGGGATTATGCGAAAGATCTTGTTAAAAGAAAAAAAGCTTTATATTTAGCAGGAAACAATAATATAGCCTTTGATCAAATTGAAATTCTAAGTAGAAAAAAGAGAAATTTCATTAAAAGCTTCTACTGTTCAATAAATGATATTAAAAATTTAAAAAGTGAAGAAAAAAATATAGTAAAAAAAGATCTAAAAAATATAATCGCAAAAAGGTCTGATTTTCCCGGATTAAAATTTGATAATCCAAAAATTATGGGTATTTTAAATGTTACTCCAGATAGTTTTTCTGATGGTGGTTTGTTTTTCGAAGAATCAAAAGCCTTAAATCATGTTAATTCAATGATAAATGCGGGAGCAACAATAATTGATGTTGGAGGCGAATCTACTAGACCAGGTTCAAAAATTATCAATGAAAAAGAAGAATGGAAAAGAATTGAAAATGTTATTTTTAAGATAAAAAAAAATTTTCCAAAAATTCTATTGTCTTTAGACTCAAGAAAATCTTATGTGATGGAAAAAGGAATAGAAAGTGGAGTAAATATAATTAATGACGTTTCAGGTTTAAATTTTGACAAAAAGTCTTTTAATATAATTAATTCAAAAAACATACCTTTTGTTTTGCATCATATGCAAGGAACTCCAGATATAATGCAAAAAAAACCAAAATATGATGATGCCTTACTAGATATTTTTGATTTTTTTGAAGAAAAAATTAATTTTTGTTTAAAAAAAAAATATAAAAAAGAATTTATATTGCTAGATCCTGGCATTGGATTTGGAAAAAATTTAGATCATAATTTGAGAATAATTTCTAAAATTTCAACTTTTCATAGCTTAGGATGCCCAATATTAATTGGAACTTCAAGAAAAAGATTTATAGAACATATTGTAACAAAATTTGATACCAAAGATAGAACAGGCGGTACAATTGCATCTGTGCTGTATGGACTTTTGCAAGGAGTTCAGCTATTCAGAGTTCACGACGTTAAGGAAATTAATCAAGGAATATTAGTTTTTAAAGAAATTTTAAATAACAAATAGATAATGAAGAATAAATATTTTGGCACAGACGGTATAAGAGGTACCGTTAATCAAGGTAATATTACTGGAGAAAAATTTTTTAAATTTGGTTTAGCTGTTGCAACTTATTTTAAAAATCAAAAAAAAACTAAGCAAATATCAATAATAGCAAAAGACACAAGACTATCTGGTTACACATTAGAGCCAGCATTAGTATCAGGATTGGTTTCTGGAGGTATGCACGTTTTTACACTAGGACCTTTACCTACCAATGGACTTGCAATGTTAACAAAATTAATGAAAGCAAATATGGGTATCATGATCACAGCTTCACATAATCCTTATTATGACAACGGTTTAAAATTATTTGGCCCTGATGGAATGAAATTGTCAGACAAAATAGAAAAAAAAATTGAAAAATTAATAGATGCAAAAAATACAAGGCAATTAACAAATCCAAAAATGCTGGGAAGAGTTAAAAGATTAGAAGATGGCAATGATAGATATATAAAAATATTAAGAAAAAACTTCCCAAAAAATTTCAAATTAAAGAAAACAAAAATAGTTTTAGACTGTGCAAACGGCGCGGGATATATAGCTGCTCCTAAATTATTTAAAAGTCTTGGAGCAAAAGTTTTTTCTATGGGTGTAAAGCCTAATGGACTTAATATTAATTATAAATGTGGGTCTACTTATCCATATAAAATTCAATCAGCCGTAAAAAAACACAAGGCCCAAGTCGGAATATCTTTTGATGGTGATGCGGATAGAATTATCATGTGTGATGAAAATGGAAAAATAATTAATGGTGACCAAATTATTGCAATGCTTGCAAGGAGATGGAAGTCGAAAAAAATTTTAAAAGGCGGTGTAATTGGAACTTTAATGTCAAATTATGGCTTAGAAAATTTTTTGAAAAATCAAAAAATTAAATTTTTTAGGTCTAATGTAGGCGATAGATATGTTAAAGAGAAAATGAAAAAATTAAATTTTAATTTAGGAGGAGAGCAATCCGGACATATAATTCTTGGAAAATTTGCTACTACTGGAGATGGATTGATGGTTGCGTTAGAAATTCTTTTTTCATTAAGGAAAGGAAAAAAAGCTAGTCAATTGCTTAATGTTTTTAGTCCTCTGCCTCAGATATTAGAAAATATAACTGTTAATAATAAAAATGTTATTAGTAAAACAAAATGTAAAAAAGCAATAAGGAAAGCAAATAAATTAATGAATGGACATGGAAGATTATTAATAAGAAAATCAGGCACGGAGCCAAAGATAAGGATTATGGGAGAGTCATATGATAAAAATTTAATTTCTAAGTGTATAAAAATAATTAAAAAATCGATAAAGTAATGAAACCTAAATCCAAAGTATTAATAATAGCAGGATCAGACTCTTCCGGCGGCGCCGGAATTCAAGCTGATATTAAAACTGTTACTGCTCTAGGTAGTTATGCAATGACAGCTGTAACGGCGGTTACAGCTCAAAATACAACAGGAGTAAGCTCTGTAATTCCTGTGAAACCTGCTGAAATAAGAAAACAAATTCTATTTACATGCAAAGATATAAAGCCCAATGGAATTAAAATTGGGATGCTCCATTCATCCAATGTAATTATCTCTGTTGTTAGTGCATTAAAAAAAGTTAAAACTTCAAAGATTGTTTTAGATCCTGTAATGGTTGCAAAAGGCGGAGCTAGATTAATTAATAAATCAGCTATTAAAACATTAAAAGATAAATTAATTAAAAAAGTTTATTTGATAACACCCAATATTCCTGAGGCTGAAATTTTAACAAAAACAAAAATAAAAACCCAAGAAGACATGATTAAAGCTGCTAATATTTTGATAAAACTTGGAGTTAAAAATGTTCTAGTTAAAGGGGGACATAGAAAAAGTAAATATATGAAAGATGTTTTGTTAAACAAAAAAGAGATAAAAATTTTTAAAAATAAAAAAATTAAAACAAAAAATACTCATGGGACAGGCTGCACTTTATCAAGCGCAATAACAACTTTTTTATCATGTGGAAAACCTTTGAAGAAATCCTGTGAGTTAGGAATTAAATATGTTAACCATGCAATAGGATCTAATATTAATTATGGAAAAGGTCATGGTCCTATAAACCATTTAAATACAATATTAATAGATAAAAAATTTAGATAATGAAAAA